>Ga0066825_10000072_pt1 | contig 36980 bp, 29 predicted proteins | sample ETNtaG_6_FD_65608 | JGI IMG/M metagenome (GOLD analysis project Ga0066825, IMG submission 65608) | Marine microbial and viral communities from oxygen minimum zone, Eastern Pacific Ocean - ETNP201306SV45 | ecosystem: Environmental > Aquatic > Marine > Oceanic | place: Pacific Ocean: Eastern...
TCATTCAGCTTAACCGTTTCCGCAACGAGCTCAGGCGCTTCCTTAAGGCCTTTGACGTAATCGAGGCCTTCCTGATAGCTCATGTCTCGAAGCCGTCCCAAGTAGAGAGCGAGCATCGAGAGGATCTGAAGCTGCGATGTAAATGCTTTGGTGGAGGCGACGCCGATTTCAGGCCCCGCGTGCTGGTAGATGCCGCCATCCGACTCGCGCGCGATTGTGGAACCAACGCTATTGTTGATCGCGAGCGTCTTGTACCCTTTTCGCTTGGATTCCCGAAGAGCGGCGAGCGTGTCTATGGTCTCGCCCGATTGGCTGATGACCATGACGAGGGTATTCTTGTCCAGGGGAGCATTGCGGTACCGAAATTCGGAAGCGTATTCGACCTCGACCGGAATGCGAGCGAAGCGTTCGATCAAGTATTCGCCTACCAAGCATGCGTGCCAGGCGGTTCCGCAAGCGCACAGCAGGATGCGATCGACTTGGCGCAGCTCCTGAGCGGAGACATTAAGGCCCCCGAATTTCGCGGTGCTTTGATCGTCGGAAAAGCGACCGCGCATGGCGTTTTCCAATGCCCGCGGCTGCTCGAAAATCTCTTTGAGCATGAAATGCTCGTAGTCGCCCAGTTCGCTTTCGGCTATATCCCAATCGATCTGCTTGATCTCGGGCGTAAGCACTTCTTCCTCGCTCGTGAGCAGATTGAGCTCTCCGTCCTTGAGGCTGACGATTTCTCCGTCGTTCAGATAAACGACATTGGATGTGCGGCTGATGATGGCCGAAACGTCGCTCGCGAGCAGATACTCCTCCTTGCCGATGCCTACGATGAGGGGCGATCCCTTACGCGCGCCGACGAGCTCGTTGGGACAGTCTGTGCAAATTGCAGCGATCCCGTAGGTGCCGTCTATGTGGGACAGGCTGCGTCGAACGCTGTCCAGGAATCGGGTCGGCGAATCTTCGGGTTCTTTCGCGTAGTGATAGGCGATCAAGTTGCAGAACACTTCGGAATCGGTTTCCGAGTAAAACGTCACTCCCTTGCCCTCGAGGAAGGCCTTTACGGAAAGATAGTTTTCGATGACGCCGTTGTGGACGAGCGAGATCTTTCCGTCGTGGCTGACGTGAGGGTGAGCGTTTTCCTCGGTGACCGCCCCGTGGGTTGCCCAGCGGGTATGGCTGATGCCGAGAGATCCGGCCAGACCATTGCCCGACACGTTTCGGGCCAGGTCGGTTACCCGTCCCTTGTGTTTCTTAAGCTTGAGGTTGCCCTCTTTCAGGACTGCGACTCCAGCCGAGTCGTAGCCGCGATATTCCAGGCGTTTGAGGCCTTCGAGCAGGATGGGAGAAGCCTCCCGGTTTCCGATGTATCCGACGATGCCGCACATAACGATTGAGATTGGGTGATTGGTTATCGTAAAGTCGTTGGGAAATGAAGGGACAGTGGATTGCGCCTTCGTTTCAATAGTCAAATGATCTATTCCGGTCCGAAGGCGATTTCGCGCTGAACGTCGTCTGTAATATCGGTGTTAAATCCGTTTTATGAACATCAATTCGCTCTTCTATTCCCTTGGCTTATCCGGTCTTTTCTCATCCCGCATTTTCCTGCCCGCATTCGTAACGGCGGTTTTTCTAAAGTACGGACATTCTTGGCCCTTTCTCAATAACATCGAATTTCTAGCGGAGCTGGCGAACAAAGCGGCCAACCATCCCACCTGGTTTACGAGCGGAGGGATGGTTCTTACATTGGGCCTATTATCGATCGTCGAGCTCATCGCGGATAAATCTCCCGAAGCGCGCGAGCTGATGGATGAGTTCTCGGTCTACGCGAAGACCGGACTCTCCGGTTTGACGACGCTCGGTATCATGAACACCGCGGATGCGGAGTTTGCCGAGAATGTGCTTCAGCAGGCTGGAATCTTGGAGCTGTTTCCGGCAGTTCTCTCTGCTGCAGCCACTTACTTCGGAGCGACTTTTAGGAGCGGTATCCTCGGAGTTTTATCGGAGGCCGATCCAGACGATGCCATTAGCTTGCGTAGCTTTATCAGTTGGGGGGAGGAGTTCTTGGTTATTGTGGGTGTGCGCTACCTTTTCTATGCGCCGTTGGTCGCCTGGATATTCGTTCTCGGTTTCTTTGGGGTGTTGTATCTGATTCGCCTTCGCAATGAGAGCAAATTGGAAAAGGCCAAGATTGCCTGCGAGAGTTGCGGCGAGAAGATCCATTCGTTCGCAACAGCCTGCCATCACTGTAAGGCGGAGCGAGAAGCGCCTAATATCATCGGTTTCCTAGGCGGAATTAAGCAAGAAAAGGCGGGTTCCAAGAAGGAGCAGCAATTGAGGTTGCTGCGCCTGAGACGATCGCCTCTATCCGGCGAGCGCTTCGAGGGCAAAGGAGTCGAGTTGAATTGCGAAGTGGATGGCGAGAAGGCGTTCTCGGATCCGGCGCTGACGCGGTCCTATGTGGAGTCGGTAGCGGAGAAACTGCCTCGGGTGCTCATCGTAAGCGCTGTACTAGGCATCGTTCCCGTGCTCGGCCTTATCGCAGGCGTTATCTATTATCGCTTGCGGCTCGTGGCTCCGTTCCGTCGATACCTGACCATAGGGCAGAGCTTCGTTACGAAATGGCTGTTGCGCGTGCTTCTGATCGCTCTAGCGATCCTACAGGTTTCCTTTGGCGGGATTGTGGCCGTACCACTGATGGCCTTGCTGAATTTCCTGTTCTACCGCTCCGCGTTCAAGAAAGCCCTGAGAAAGGCCGGGCTCGAATCGGGGTAGGCGGTTCGGATCGACGAAAAAAGAGCCACCGTTTCCGGTGGCTCTTCGCTTTGAAATTGGGCTCCCCCCTATTTCTCTGAGTCTCGGCGAGTTCGATTACGTTGCTCTCGCCAAAACTGTTGCCGTTTGCAGTTAATCGCTTACGCGTGCGACTTGAACAGTCGGAAGCCACGAGCCGCTTTGCGGGCTCTTGGAGCTTCGCTGCGGTAAGCGACGCGGTTGAGATCCATCACACCGAGTCCGATCAAGGTGGCTGCGATGGCGAGGCCTGCAGCCAATTCCGCGATCGGAAGCGCCAAGGCGAAAAGGCCGATAGGCGCAAGCGCGAGAATGATGGAAGCGATTAGATTACTCTTAGTTTTTGCGTTCATTGTTCTAGTCAGTGTTCGCTGACGGACACAGTATCGCGCAAAACCGTTATAACTTGAAATACTTATAAATTATGATTTCCATAGTTTAAACCTATGGAAATGCACCAGCTCAGATACTTTCTGGCGGTAGCCGAGGAGGGGAACTTCACTAGAGCGGCGGCGAAGAGCTACGTTTCGCAACCTTCCTTGAGCGCCCAGGTAATAAAGTTGGAAGAGGAATTGGGAGCCAAGCTCTTCAGTCGCTTAAGTCGACGGGTGGAGTTGACTGAGGCTGGAGTGAATTTCGAAGGTCGGGCCCGACGTATTTTGATGGAAGTCGACAATGCTCGAAGGGAGATCGGGGAATCGTCAAGCAAGCCTCAAGGAGTGTTGCGCGTGGGGGTGACGCCCACCGTTGCTCCGTATTTAATGCCGCCTGCGATAGCATACTGCCGCGAGCGATATCCCGATTTGGAAGTTCGACTGGAGGAGAATCTTAGACGCCCGCTCATGGACAACCTATCGGAAGGTCGATTGGAGGTAGCGATCTCTTCCTACTCGGGCGACGAGTCTCGTATCGATGCAGAGCCTATTCTCCAGGAAAACCTTAATCTGGTCGTACCCAAAGGTCACCGATTGGCAAATAAGCGAGAGATTTCGATTAGCGACTTCGCGGGCGAACCGATGGTTTTGCTTGGAGAATCTCTAGCCCTGGGGAACAAGGTTCTCGAGCTTTTCGAGCGCAACGACTACGAGCCGAAGATTGGGGCCCTCTGTTCTCAAGTCAGCACTGCGGAAGCCCTCGTGCTAAGTAGAGTAGGCTTATCCATATTGCCGGAGATGGCGCGCGAAACGGCCTCGGCTTATGGATTGGTTTTCAAACCTCTGGTTTCTTCCCGCATGATGCGTTTGCTCTTTGCTCTGACGCATTCGCAGCGCTATCTATCGGCCGGAGCCCGGGCCTTTCTCGAAGTCATTCGAGAAGTAGTCGACGAAAGAGGGTAGAAACGAAAATGGCCGATCGCGCACGATCGGCCATGGATGAAATAGGGATGATTTCCGCGCTAAGCTTTGAGCATCTTCGTCCACTTGGATTTGCTCTTGGAGCTCTTGACCGCGGTAGCGATGAAGGCCATGCCTTTGACGCCGTCGTCGACCGTTGGGAAATCCAAGTTCTTAGGAAGCTTCTTCCCGCTTACTTCAGCGGCGATCGCCTTCGAAGCGGCGAGGTAGACATTGGCGAAGGCCTCGATGAAGGCTTCAGGATGCCCGAATGGCGTACGCGTATACTCTGCTGCGGCTTTGCCTACGTAGTCGTTGCCGCGTCGCAGAATCTGGCGAGGCTTGTCGGAGTACTTGACGATGAGCTCGTTGGGATGCTCCTGATGCCATTCTAGAGAGGCTTTGGTGCCGTAGATTCGAATGTTGAGGTTGTTCTCGTCGCCATTGGAAATCTGCGAAGCGTAGAGAACGCCCTTGGCGCCCCCCTTGTAGCGAATGAGGATATTTCCGTCGTCGTCGAGTTCGCGCCCGGGGATGAATGCGGTGAGCTCGGCGCAGATTTCTTCGATTTCAAGACCAGTGATGTAGGCGCCTAAGTTCTCGGCGTGCGTCCCTATATCGCCGATGCAATTGGAGGCTCCAGCGATTGCCGGATCGGTTCTCCAAGATGCGATTCCGCTTTCTTCCTTGTTCTCGACATCCCCTACCGCGTAGCCTTGAGGGTATTCCGTAACGATTTTGAGGATACGTCCCAGTCTTCCTTTCTTAACCCATTCCTTGGCTTCCTTTACCATCGGGTAGCCCGTGTAGTTGTGGGTAAGGGCGAATACTTTTCCGGATTTCTCTACGATGCGCCGCAGAGCCTTGGCCTGCTTCAGGTCGAATGCGAGCGGCTTGTCGCAAATGACATTGAAGCCGTGTTCCAGAAAGCATTTAGCCACGGCGTAGTGTAGGTGATTCTGTACTACGATGCTGACGAAATCGATGCGCTCGCCAGCGGGCAAAGCCGCTTCCTTTTCCGCCATTTCCTCGTAAGATGAATAGACGCGCGAGGGATCGAGAAAGAAGTCCTTGCCGGAAAGCTTGGACTTCTTGGGGTCCGACGAGAAGGCTCCCGCAACCAGTTCGATCTTGCCATCCAGGTTGGCGGCCATGCGGTGAACGGCTCCGATAAAGGCGCCTCGGCCGCCGCCGACCATTCCCATTTTCAATTTTCTATTCATTGGTTCCCTGGGTCGAGATTAGCAGGCGACGGGTTTTCCCGTACTCGCCGATTCGTAGATCGCATCGATGATTTTCATCAAGGAGACGGCTTGGTCCGGCGTATTGATCGGCTCTTCCTTGCCTTCGATTGCCAGTACGAAATTGGCGGCCGAGCGAGAGCGGCCCATATCTTCGCAGGCTTCGACTGTGATGTCGCGATTTACTGAATTGCCGTTCTCTTGAACGTAAAGTTCGCAGCTGTCGATGCAGGTTTCGTCCAAGCCATCCGAACCGAAGAGGCGTTCGATTTTACCGCCGGCCCCGGTCCCTTGGAATACGACGGAGACTTCCTCTCGCTTGACCAGCTCGGCCCAAGAGACTTGAAGACTGAGAACTTGACCGGTCTTGAAGGAAACGAAGCCATGAGCGGCCGCTTCCACGTCGTTGACGCCTTCGTCGTTGTCGGGAAGGCCCCATGGGCCCTTGAAGCTCTTGTCGTCGATGAAGTCCGAGAAGGTCTGACCCATAACGTGAGCAGGTTCGGGATATCCCATCAAGTACATGGCCAGGTCGACCATGTGCAGCAAATCGATGAGCGGTCCGCCTCCCGATAGGTTCTTGTTGGTGAACCATCCCCCGAAGCCAGGAATACCCGTGCGACGTATCCACTTCGCTTGGGCGGAGTTGATTTTGCCGATGGTGCCGTTCGCGACGTAGTCCATCATCGCGAACGACTCGGGGCGGGCTCGGTTGTTGAAGTTGAACATGAGGCGCTTCCCTGCCTTGTCGGCTGCGTCCTTCATGTCCTGAGCCTCCGCGGCGGTGATTGCGGGCGGTTTTTCGCAGAAGACGTGCTTTCCCGCATTCAATGCCTCGATGGCGAGCGGGGCGTGAAACTTGTTGGGGACGATGATGGAAACTGCGTCCAGGTCGGTCAGCTCCGCGTACATCGTTTGCGTCGATGCGAAGGTCTGGCCAATTCCATACTTGCCCGCCGTTGCTTTGGCAGCCTCTTCGTTGAGGTCGCAGACGGCGACGATGTCGGCTCCCGCTTGGCGGAAACCGTCGATGTGGTACTGGGCCATTCCGCCCGCGCCAATAATAGCGATTCGAGTGCTCATAGATGCTCTTTTCTAACGTGTCTTTTGACTATTGGTTTTCCATGTCGAAGGCGGAATCGAAAGCGATGTTGCTGGTTGGGAAGTCGACCGAGCGCACGAAGGCAGAGGCTTCGCTAGCGCCGTGAACGCGGTCCATGCGAATGTCTTCCCATTCGACTGAGAGCGGACCCTCATAGCCGATGTCGTTCAAGGCGACGATGATGTCTTCGAACTGGATGTCGCCATGGCCCAAGGACCGGAAGTCCCACGCGCGGCGCGGATCGCCGAAATCGGTATGTCCACCGAATACGCCTACCGAGCCGTCGCCGTGACCCCACCAGACGTCCTTCATGTGTACATGGTATATGCGACTGGCGAAGGTACGGATGAACTTCACGTAATCGACGCCTTGATAGCCGAGATGTGAGGGATCGTAGTTGAAGCCAAAGCGCTTGTGTCCCTTGAGACTGTCGATCGCGCGAGCGGCGGAAGCGATGTCGAAGGCGATTTCAGTTGGGTGAACTTCCAGGGCGAAATTGACGTTGTGCTTGTCGAATTCGTCGAGAATGGGTCCGAAGCGCTTAGCGAAGTCCTGGAACCCCTTTTCCAAAAACGCCTGGTCCGTTGGGGGGAAAGCGTAGAGGGCGTGCCAAATTGAGGAGCCCGTGAATCCGTTTACGACTGCGGGGAAGTCATCCTTCTTTTTGCGTCCGGGCTTCAAGTCCATGAAGTTGCGGCAAGCCTTCGCAGTCTTGGCGAGTTTGCGAGCAGCCCGGCGGCGTACGCCTTCCGGTTTGCCGTCGCCCCAGACATCGGGAGGTACGATTGCCTTGTGGCGATCGTCGATGTTGTCGCAAACCGCTTGGCCGACCAAGTGATTGGAAATGGAGTAGCAGGTAAGGCCGTTGTCGGCAAGCAGGTCCCATTTCTCCTTGCAGTACTTCTTGCTGCGAGCGGCCTTGTCGACGTCGAAATGGTCTCCCCAGCAGGCGAGTTCGACTCCATCGTAGCCCATCTTTTTGGCGAGCGGAGCGAGTTCCGCAATTGGCAAGTCGGCCCACTGGCCGGTGAATAAAGTAACGGGTCTAGGCATAGCGCTAATTCGTTGGTTGGGGGTTGATAAATGAAATTGGTGACGTAGAGAGCGGCTTTTCTGACCTATTCCCCTCGGGGAATCAATGAGAAATATTGCCCATCGAAAGGAGTTCCAATGCCCCGACTTCCACAGGCGGCCCTGAGGACCGCGCAATCGTCGGAATAGTTAAAATGTATCAAATATAGTGATACAAAAAAATCTCAATCGTAGAGCCAATAGCGTCGGCTATCCAGTTGAAACTGCTTGGACTGCCGTTCCCAGATACCGATGTAGCCCGCCCGATTGGCTTTGGAGCCTTTTTGGCTCAATTCGCGCCACCAGCCTGTCGATCCGACGTGCTTGTTGAAGAGACTGCTCTGGTTGCTGCTCGCGCTAGCGAAGGGATTGGGTTCGTACATGGCTGCTATCTGCATCATGTGGAAGCTCAACTCCGTGGGCCTCCAGGCGTTCCAATTGGTCACTCTTACGTAGAGACCTGTTTCGGAGCCGCTCTTGAATCGCTTGCGCTCGAAGGCGATGCCGGGAATCGAGCGTCTTTTGAGTTCCCGTTCCAGCTGATCGAGGTTCGCCCGCTTGTGAGTGAGGATACGGAAGGGGTATTCGCTTCCGATCCCGTGCTGAAAGCTGCCTAGCTGAGCTCCCAGGCCTGTCATGGCGTAGCCTACGGCAGCGGGGAAGTCCGGGATATTGGGAGAAGGGGCGATCCACTTGAGCCCGAGCTTGGGCCAACTCATATAGCGACGCCATCCTTCCATCGTGATGACGGTAAGGTTTCCCGCTCTTCTCTGGGCGTCGGTGATATCGAGGACGCCTGGTTTGGACACGGCCATTCGAGCTAGCTCGCCGATGGTCAGGCCGTGCACGTAGGGAACTTGAAAGGCGCCGACATAGCTTTGCCAGGTGGACTCCATGGGCGGACCGTCGACCTTGAGGCCTCCCAGGGGATTGGGACGATCGAGAACGAGAACGTCCACTCTGTTTTCGAAACAGGCTTCGATCGCCAGTTTCATGCAACTGATGAATGTATAGGAGCGAGTGCCGATGTCTTGCAGGTCAATTACGAGAACGTCCAAGCCTTGAAGCATGCTGGGCGTTGGCTTGCGGTACTTTCCGTAAAGGGAATAGACGGGCAGTCCCGTTCTCGGATCGGTGGCGTTGTCGATGGGCTGGTTGGCTTTCTCATTCCCATAAATGCCGTGTTCGGGTCCGAATAGGGCGACTAGATTTACGGATTGAGCCTGCTGCAGAATACGAACCGTGGGCATTCCGAATCGATTGACTCCTGCGGGATGAGTGAGCAGTCCGACCCGCTTGTCGCGCAGTTCGGCGAAGCCTCGATCCGAAAGCACGTCGATCCCTAGCTTAATTGCCGGAGGAAGGTATGCTCCTTGCTGTTGGAGGATCGCTCCGCGGAGCGCTGTAGTGGAAACTTGGGTAACGAACTGTCCGGCGAATGCGCTTGCCGTTTGAATGGCGAATATTGCCAAGAGAGAGAATGCGCGTGTCATATGAATAGGATGCGCCTAAAGGCCGCTGATTTCACGGCAGATTGGGAAGTAAATGGGCTAGGGGCAAACCGGAATGCTATTTTTTAAGCATTCTCTTCAAGTTCACCGGGCGCTTTTTCGCTTGGGCGAAGAGGAATCGATAGACCATGTCGAGAGCGAATGCTGCGAGGAGACCGGCAACGACGCCGCCAATGACGGTGGCGTAGGCGCCCTGGCCGATTTGCGATTCCAAAGAGGGCAGTCCGAGAAGACCGATCAATTGGGTGCCGAACTTATTCAGAGTGAAGTAGATCGGAACCATCGTGAAAACGTTTGTCGTTAGCTGGGCTCCCATGATGACTGGGAGATTGGCCCGAAGCGCCCAGGCCGCTAGGAATGCGAGGACGAATTGGACGCCAACTAGCGGCAGAAACGCGATGACGAAACCGAGGTAGAGCGCCACGCTGACTTCGCGAATCCGGAAGGACCACAAGTAGGGTCGTTTGCGAGCCGCGGTGGCGAACCATTTCAAGATGGGCCAGCGATGCAAAGTGGCTTTGCGCGGCAGAGGTCTCAGAAACTGCTTTGCTCTCCGAATGCGGACGTGGCGTAGAGCGCGGATTTCGCGTTCGTATCCCGGTTCGATTTCGGCGAGTTTCATTACGTTTGTCTGTTGCTTTGGATGAGGCTCGAAAAGTTCGAGTCGGCATCTAGGATTAAGCTATCGGCTTCGGCTAGCCTTAATCGTGTTAGACACGTTCTTTTAACGATTGTTTATAGCCTCTGTTAACGAGACTGTTACGAGATCGCGCCAAGGCCTCTGATTTCGTCTTAGTCCGTTTCAAACGAAGGCGGACTGGAGGGCCTTCGTCAGATTTTCGCGTGTCGCGGGCAAGGCTTGCTCCAAAGGCATGTTCGGAGGCGAAATCGCTTTTAGCGAATCTTCGGCGAAGGGATTGGGGTCCAGGCGCCCGAGACTCCCTGCGAAGACTGCAAGACGCTTGCGAGCCGCGAGCGTTTCCAGGGCGAGGGCGCCAGGTCCCTTCCCCTGGAGAGAAGAAGCATCGAATCGGCCCTCGCCAGTGACGATGCATTCGGCCGAGTTGAATTTGGGTTCGAGGCCAATCCAAGCTTTGACGAGTTCATAGCCTGAAACGATGGTTGCTCCCAATCCGGTTTTCAGGCCAAAAGCGGCCCCTCCTGCGGCTCCTGCGCCCGGCGCGTCCATGCTTTCGAACGATTTCCCGGATGATTCGCAGAGCATCGTCGCGAGACGACGAGTGGCGGATTCCATTTCATTGAAACGGTCGGTTTCGAGTCCTTTCTGAGGCCCGAAGACAGCGGCTGCCCCTTGAGCTCCGAGCAATGGGTTCTCGACATCGCAGGCGAGTCGCATCTCGAAACCCTCGGGCAAGCGCGTCTGGGCAGTGTCAATGGAGGTTACTTGGGGCCAGAGGTTGGGAATCAAGGGGTCTACGATTTCTCGATTATTGGCGTCTCGAAAGCGAAAGCCGAGCCGCTGTAGGGCTCCGAGAGCAAGGTCATGGGTCGCGGAACCGCCAAGACCGATGACAGCTGCCTGGGCTCCGCGCTTGACGGCTGCGGCAATGGTATCCCCGAGACCAGCGCTGGTGGCGATCCAAGGCGAGCGGTTGCGGATAGGAGTAAGCGCGATTCCGCTGCTTTCCGCCATTTCGATGACTGCGATATTCCGTGTGGAATCGGCTAAATTCAATAGCTTTTGCGCGGACTCCTGTAAGCGATCTTTCGATACGATTCCATAGGTCGCTTGGGTTGTCTTGCCGAGAGGGTCAGTTACTTTCGCTGAGTGGAAATCGCCTTGAGCGACTCCGGTGAGCGTATCGCAGAATCCGTCGCCGCCATCGGCTAAAGGAGCCGTATCTATTTCCCAGTCCGGCTGTACGGATGCAATGGCCTGGGCGGCAACCTGGCAGGCTTCGCGGGCAGTCAGGGCGTCTTTGAATTTGTCGAATGCAAGAAGGATGCGCATGGTAAGGGAGCTCTGGCTATTCTACTCTCTGGAGAAGGAGCAGCTGTAAAGAAATAATCGTATTAGTCGAACCAATACGATGTATGCCGTTGCGCGATGGAGCGAACGCGGCTTCGGTTGCCTATTCTTCCTTCGGGACTACCTTCAATTTCGAGCTCACGTCTTTGACTCCGCGAGTATCCAGTACAATGTCCCGCGCTTTGCGGGCTTCTTCTCGCGACGAAACCTCGCCCAATAAGGTAACGGATCCGTCTTGAATGCGGATTTCGATACGGCTGGGGTCCACTTCCTTGTCGAGTTTCAGCTTTCCTCGAATCGCGGTCTTGATTCCGAGATCCTTGGTGGACTCGATGATGTCCTTGCTCTTTTCGGCAATGGCCTTGGCCCCATCGCTCGCCTTCTCCTTGAGATTGGATTTCTCTGCGCTATCGGCTTCCTCCTTGGGTTTCGAATCATTCGATTCCAAGTTCTTCTGCCTTTGGTCCGACTCGCGTTCGGTCTTGTCCGTTTTCGATGGAATTAGGGACTCGAAAGCTTCAGGCGAATTGTAGTAAGCAGTGATCATCGCTCCGATGAAAATGCCTAGGATGAGCGCGACGAAAAAAGTTTTCATGTGCAACGGTTTCTATGGAGAAGCGATCATCGCCTCCCGTTGAAGTTTAGTCAACGGGGTATCGGCGGAGGTTCCGAGATAGCGGTCGATGCGAAGGCGATCTGGCGCATTTGAGTGGACATTGAAATCGCATGAAAAAGAATACTCGAATGAAGTTCCTCCGACTGTCCCTTTCGTTGGCTGTGTTGGCGGCCTGCTCGTGCAGCATTTCTGCGAATACGGATATGCCCAGCGGTTTTCCGACCATTGGAAAAATCAACAAATTCGATAAGCGCTTGGATAAGCTGATCGATTCGGACGCCAAGATCGAAGTAATCGCATCTGGTTTTGTCTGGACGGAAGGTCCTGCTTGGAACAAGAAGGGCGGCTTCCTCGTGTTTTCCGACATTCCCCGGAATGTAGTCATGAAGTGGAGCCCCGTGGACGGATTGAGCGAATACCTCAAGCCTTCTGGCTATACGGGTGTCGTGGATTATGGGCGCGAGCCGGGCAGCAACGGACTGGTTTACGATGCGAAGGGACGTCTGACGCTGTGCGAGCATGGAGATCGTCGGGTTGCGGTGGTCACCCAAGATGGAGGCAAGCGAACGCTCGCCGACAATTATCAAGGAAAGCGCTTCAATAGTCCGAACGACTTGGTTTACCATTCCAATGGGAACCTCTACTTTACGGATCCGATTTACGGTTTGCCCAATCGAGCGGAGGATTCAAGGCGAGAACTTGATTTTTGTGGGGTTTACTTGCGGCGGACGGATGGAGAGGTGGTCTTGCTGACGAAGGACTTCAAGCGTCCGAACGGCATAGCTCTCTCGCCGGACGAAAGAACGCTTTACGTGGCTCAGTCGGACAACGATGCGCCGATTTGGCGATCCTATCCGGTACGCGATGACGGAACCCTCGGCAAAGGAAAGCTCTTTTTCAACGCCAAGAAATTCAAGAAGGACGGCATCGGCAATCCCGATGGCATGACGGTTGACAAGCAAGGCAATCTTTGGGCCACAGGCCCCGCCGGCGTATACGTTTTTTCGCCTAAAGGCGACTTGCTTGGCCGGATCGAAATGGGCGAGCACGCCAGCAATTGCGCTTGGGGCGATGATGGATCGACCCTTTATATGACGGTTGATATGTTCGTTTGTCGCGTGCGGACTAAATCGGTCGGCTTAGGCTTCTGATTGCGCGGGTCGATTTTGGTATATGGGAAGAATGAGCATCCAGCGATTAACCCTTCTCATTGTTGTGTCCCTTTGTTTGGGATTGGGGACGAGCATGCAAGGCGAGGACAAGCGCGGCACGGCAAGAGTGCTCGTGGATTCCTGGGCCCGAGAAGACTATATGGCGTCCAAGGAAACGGAAGGCGGGGAGGTCCGTTACGAGACCTATCACATTCTCAAAGGCGAGCGCTATGGGGGAAACATCCGGGACAAAAGCCTGCGCGAGGTTGAATTTACCGATGTGGCAATTGCGTTGGCTCAGGAGATGCGGGCTCGTAACTACTACCCGGCCACGGTGCAGGATCAGGGCGATTTTCTGATCGTCGTGCATTGGGGAGTGACGATGGCGGAGGATCCGCTTACGGACGCATTCGAAGATCCGGATTCCTTCGTCGAGCAAGATATCTTCGAAGACCAGGAAGATCTGAGATTCGACGATGAGCTGGAAGAGGACGACTATGCCTTCGCCGATCAGCGCATGAAGATGAATGCGGAGCTTACCGGATTCAATCGCTTCATAAGCAGCCAAAAAGTCTCTCAACATACGGAGTGGGAGTTTAAGGACATGCTGCGCGAAGAACGGTACTTCATGATCCTGATGGCTTACGATTGGCAGAAACTGCGAACGGAAAGAGAGAGGGTACTCGTTTGGTCGACTCGCTTTAGCTTGCGGGCTAACAGTACGAACTTCAACGATGCCCATTTTGCTCTGAGTCGAGGAGCGGCTCGGTATTTCGGTACGAATTTAGACGGCAAGCCGGGAAGAGCCCGAGTCAATCTGGGACCAGGAGAGATCGACATCGGGGAACTCGAAGTCGTGGAAACTGCTGGGGACGCGGTCGAATAGGAGCTTGCGCTATAGTAATCGCGGGGATCGAATTGCGACTCCCTTGATGGGCTCTAAGGTTGAGAATGATGGGATACAATCGAGCTTTGCCACGTTTCATTGCGATTTTATCGCTCGCTTCGGTTTTGCCGATAACCGCTCGAGCAGGACTGTTCGATCGCGGTCAGGCGCGAGTGTTGGTGGATTCGTGGGCTCGCGAAGGCTATCTTGAAGCGAAGGTCGCCGACGGTGAGATCCTCAGAGAGACCTACCATTTTTTCGAAGGACGCCATTTCGGAGGCAATGTCAAAGACAAGAGCCTGGAAGACGTGAGTTTCTTGGAGGTAGTGGAATCGCTGGCCGAAGAAATGGAGACCCGCAATTATCATTCCGAATCGAATCCCGAGGACGGGGACTTTCTCATCGTGGTTCATTGGGGAGTGACCGGCATTGAAGAGCCGCTTGACGAGCTATTCGTAAACCAGCCCGGCGACCCCGGATTTCAGACTCAAGAAGTGATTGCCGATACGTCGCAAGGCGTGGGTTCGCAGGACTTTTCGACCGACTTCCAAGATACCTATCAGTCCTTCGACGGATCGGGGCCTTCGGGTTCGGACCGAGAGAACGCGGCCCTGATTGGTTTCGACCGCGCGTTGAATCGTAAGGGCTTGATGCCAACGGACGAAAGCGAACTTCGGTCGATGCTGGAAGACGAACGCTACTTCATAATCCTCATGGCCTACGATTGGCAGAAGCTACGCTTGGAGAAGGAATACGAACTCGTCTGGTCGACGCGCTTCAGCCTCAACGCGATCGGAACGAACTTTCGCGATGCGCATCTCGCCCTCAGCCGCGGGGCTTCCAACTATTTCGGCACGAACTTGGATGGCAAGCTGGGGAAGACCAAGACCCATTTGGGCGAGGGCGAGGTGAAGCTCGGAGATGTAGAGGTCGTCGAGACGGTCGACGAGGACGAGAATTCAGCCCAGTAGGATCCTAGTCGACTTCGACTTCGATGAGGGTCGGCGTCGATCCTAGGCTTTCGAACCAACAAACGCGTTCTGCGACAAGATCCAGTTTGAGCCAGTACTTGCCGGTTCGTTTGACCGAAACAGGAACCTCGCCTTCGAATCGGTCGCCCGGCTCCATTTCGCGAGGCATCCGAAAGCGACTGTTGTCGGCAAGCAATTCGCGCGATTCGTAGTCGAGCAGACGCGTCGCGACATGAACGACCCCGAAGTACCTATCGTTCTTGTGGATCCATCTCGCTTCGCCGGTGTTCTGGACCCTGATTGAAAGAAGCGCTTCTTCGCCGACTTTGAGTCGCAGCTTCTTCGTTTCGCACTGCAGGTCGTGAGCGAGGCCGTTTTCCTGACGACTGTCGTCTCTCACCGGCCCTTTCTGGAAAATAAAGACGCCGCTGTTTTGCTGAAACTGGGAAATCGCTGTGGCCATCGCGCTCGGCGCCTGGCCGCGTCGGCAATCCGACCATTCTTCATAGCTCATCGAGAACCCGGGGGCGGCCGCGACCTTGAATCGAGGACTTTCGAATCCGGCTGCCATGAAGCGCTCGCGCAATTCCGCCATGTCGAGGTCGTTCTCCAAAACGCGATACTTGCGCATCTCGTTTTGGGACTCGGGGGTTGTTGAGTGCTCGCCCAGAGGTTCGTTGAACGCGATACAGCCACCGTTGCGAAGAACGCGATAGAATTCCTCTATGATCGCGTCCGGATTGGGAACATGGTGAAATGCGTCGAAGCAAATGATTCTATCCGCTTCGCCATCGTCCATCGGGATTCGCTTGCCGTCGAATAAGCGGGTTTCCCAACCGCAAGGGGGTTCGCTCGGGATCGGATACTGTTCGAAGAGCTTTCGACCCAGTCGTAGCGCTTCTTCGGATACGTCTATTGCGACTACCGAGCAGCCCATTTGCCAGAGAGCTTTGGCGATCCAACAAGTGCCCGCTCCGAAATCGAGCGTTTTCATGCCTCGCTCGAGCCGCAAGTCTTCAAGCATCAGCCCAAGGCGAACCAGAAGCTGGGGCGCGTGCTTGCCCATGGCGAAGGGCTTGCCGAGCTGATCGATTATGTTCGGCTGCTGCTTGTAGTATTCGTCCGAATAGCGATTGAACTCCTCGATGCTCAGGCGCTCGATGAGCGCCTTCGGATCGATCGGCTCTTCATCGTCAGGATGCGAAGCATTCCCTTCCGGTTCCGACATCGCGAGGCGACCTTAGCCGTAGGCGGCGCCGGTATCGACGTCGATAACGCGATAGTTCTCGACGTGGAAGTGGGGGTCCGAGCGGAAGGTCAACTGGGCATTGTAGTCCTTTTCCAGGCTGATCAGGAGATCGGCGTCCTCCTCGCGGAGTCGGTCGATAATCGCCGGATTGACCAGCACGCGCAGCTTGATCGCCTTGTTGAGGTCCTGAGCGCGATTGCGGGCGCGGCGAACGATGCCGGAGAGCTTTCTCTGCAGCTCGACGCTGACCGTGGTAGCGGACTTGACGATACCTTTGCCTCGGCAATAGGGACAATCGGTGTAGAGGCCTGAAGAAACGCTTTCCTGCATGCGCTGTCGGGTCATTTGCATGATGCCCAAGGGCGAAATCGGCAGGATGTGCGTCTTGGCCTTGTCCAGCGCCATGTGTTGACGCATGCGATTTAGGATCGCATTGCGGAACTTGCGCTGCTTCATGTCAATGAAGTCGATGATGATCAGGCCGCCGATATTGCGGAGGCGGATCTGACGGGCGATTTCCGCGGCGGCCTCGCAGTTCACCTGGAAGATGGTGTCGTTTTCGTTGCCCTTGTTCTTGTGAGAGCCCGTGTTGACGTCGATGGCGATGAGGGCCTCGGTTTCGTCGACTACGATGGCTCCGCCCGAGGGCAGCGGTACGGCTCGCTGGAAGGTTTGCTCGATCTGATTCTCGATATTGTAGCGCTCGAAAATCGGGATGCTGTCCTCGTAGAGATGGATCTTGCTGGCGGAGCGCTTGGAGATCTGGCTGACGTCTTCGACAATGGACTGATGGTCTTCGGGATTGTCGACGAGCACGCGGTCGATGTCTTCGGTGAGGAAGTCGCGAACGGTTCGTTCGCTCAAGTCGGGCTCCTTATAGAGGCACGAGGGCGCTTTGACGGAATCCATCTTGCGCTGGATCTTCTCCCAAGTTTTGAGCATGATGTGCAGGTCGCGCACGAAGTAGCGGGCCTTTTTGCCTTCGCCCGCGGTTCGAACGATGACGCCCATGCCTTCGGGGATCGTCAGATCGCGAATGATCTTCTTCAGTCGGTTGCGTTCCTTCACGTCCTCGATCTTGCGGGAAATGCCGCATTGATCCGAGTACGGCATGAGAACGAGAAAGCGGCCTGGCAGGGAGAGATTGGTTGTGGTGCGAGGCCCTTTGGTGCCGATGGGACCTTTGGTGACCTGGATGACGATTTCCGTGCCGATGGGGTAGTGCTGAGGGATGTCCTTCAGCGTGATCTTCTTCTGCTTCTTCTTCTTGCTCGAACGGTTGACGCGTACGACTTCGACCGAAGAGTCGGCGGCCTGCGGAAGAATATCCCAATAATGGAGGAACGCGTTCTTGGGCAGGCCGATGTCGACGAAAGCCGCCTTGAGGCCGGGGTCCAGGTTCTTGATCTTGCCCTTGAAGATGCCGCCGACGATGCGTTGGGCGCTGCGACGACGCTCGATGTCGAACTTGTCGAGGACGCCGTCGACCAGAAGACCTACGCGGGTCTCGAGAGGTTCAGCGTTGATGATCAGCTCCCGGTAAGGGTGCTTCTCCTTCTTGAACTTCTCGATGATTTTGGTGATGAGAGGACGCTTCTTGGCTCGCTTGCCAGCCTCGCGCTTGAGTTCCGCTTGATCTACCGGTTTCGCCGGCTTGCGGGAAGGCGGTTTTCTAAGTTCCTCTTCATGCTCCTTGGAAAGATCCGATGACTCGGTGTGGATTTTGTTTTCGCTCATTCTGTAAGGTTTCGTGGGTTACAGAAGGCGCCTTTCCATGGGTCGCTAGCATCGCAATGGGGAGATTCTTGGGCGGTTGATTCATCGCTAGAACTCCTTTCTAAATCGGTACACGCTTTGCGCTAGTCCTTGCAGGACGCAGCAACTCACCATGAAGGTGCCTCCGTGACTTAAGAACGGGAGCGGTAGTCCAGTGATAGGCATCAGCCCGATCGTCATTGCGATATTTACAAATACATGTACGGAGAACAGCGTTGCGACGCCGATTGCCAGAAGGGTGCCGAAGCGGTCTCTGGCAATGGTGGCGATTCGAATGCTGTTTCCTATTAGCAAGCCGAATAGGGTGACGACGACTACGCTTCCCAGAAAGCCGGTTTCCTCCGCGATAACGGAGAAAATGAAGTCGTTGTGGGCGACCGCTCGAGGCAGGTAGCCCAGTTGGGCCTGGTTGCCGTTTAGCCAGCCTTTGCCGACGAGACCTCCAGAACCAACGGATATAATTGATTGTTCCCGGTTCCAACCCTCGTCGCGAGCGTTGACTTTGTCGGGAAAGAGAAAGCCCATGACACGCTCTCTTTGGTGCGTGTACATTGGAATCCAGTAGTGTGGGCGCTCAACGATCTGCTCCTCGCTCTTCTCGGCAGTAACATACTCCGTGAATTTGTAGGTATCGAGCACGACCAATCCCACCAAAAGCGTGCCAATGGCAATGACTACGGTGAAAAACGATTTCGTAAGATTGGATGCGTACAGTTGCGCGAACACGACAGAAGGGATGATCAGCGCCGATCCAAGATCGGGCTGGAACAAGATGAATAAGAATGGAATGGAAATCGCAAGCGCCATTTTAAACAGCGTCAGTCTCGAATCTTTAAGCGTTCCGACTTCGGAGCGGGTAAGCAGGTTGGCGGCGACAATAAGGCAAGCGAGCTTGGCCAGCTCGCTAGGCTGAATGGTGGTGAATCCGACGTTCAACCAGCGCTTGGCTCCCAAAATGGTCACGCCCAGCGGAGGAGGCAGAAATGCGACCATTGCCAGGAGAATCAGCCCTAGAGAATAGATCCAGTGGGAATATTTGAGGAAAATCTTGTAGTCGACGAGCGAGACCGAAATGTAGGCGACGGCGCCGATCCCCATCCATACAACTTGCCTCATCCAATCGTTCTGCAGGACCCAGTTCAACAATCCGGTCCACTCGTCGGATTGCTGGTAGTGCTGGGCTGAGTAGATGAAGAAGACGCCTATGATCGACAAGGCGGCGATGCAGAGCGGTGAAATCAGGTCGAGACGGGAGTACTCGTAGCTGAATGCGGAGCGGGACACGGGAAGATCGAGATAGGCGCGTTCACTGGCTTTCTGACGCAGGGCTGAGCTTGTTGAAAGGAAAAATCGAGATTTTAGGAAACTAAACGAAGGGAAGAGGCGAATAGGAAGGCAGACGCTTAGTCGATTCGTCGCGAGCGTCTAGGGCCCAAAGGGCAGGCGCGCTGGAAAGCTCCTGTTGCTAAACGGGAGCTTTCCTGGCTTTGGCTTGGAGGAAAGGGGTGCGCGATAACATGATCGATAGGGCCCGGTTAACTAATGTGGGTCACTTGAGCATTGCCCGAAAGACTTGAGTTCTAAGGATGTAGCCGTGAGCGTTTCCCTTGTAGACAAAGCCCGTATCGATCGATGGCTGTGGGCGGTCCGTCTATTCAAAACGCGCTCGCAAGCTACTGAAGCTTGTCGTGGCGGCAAAGTTCGAATTGACGGCGAGAAGGTAAAGCCGTCGCGTTCGCTCAAGATAGGAGAGGTGGTGGAGGTGCAGCAGGGGCTGGTGGCGAGACGAGTGAAGGCGATTGGACTGATTGAAAAGCGGGTCGGAGCGAAGCTCGTTCCCGAGGTTATGGAAGACCTTACCCCCCCTGAGGCTTATGAAGTCTTGCAACAGACGAAAGCCCAGAGCGTATTGCGCCGCGACCGAGGCGCGGGACGACCGACGAAGAAGGATAGGCGGGAAATCGAAGAGCTGCTCTGGGGCGATTGAGACGAGCCCGACGAGACTTGAAATGAGAGCGAGAGAGGATCGGAAAAAGAGTGGCCAAGCGCTCCAAAGCTGTTTGGATCGAGGCCTATGTATACGCCTCCTCCATTGGGTAAGGTTCTGCCTTTTCCGCTGATCGTCGCGACCTTGCTTGCGGTGGCCATTGCGGTATTCGCGCCGGAGCTGGGTCCCTTCGCCTACGTTTCGGCATGGATTGGCGCGTTTATGGTTCTGTTCGTTTGGTTTATCTTGCGGTACCATCAGCGCGACGGGGAGGATGACGAAGACTGAGCGATGCAGTATCCATCCCTTGAAGACCTTTTTCAGGAGATATTGAAGGCAAGGCAGCGCGTATACGAGATCGCTCGCCCCACGCCGCTTCAGCGATTGAGCCCGAGCGAGAACCTGTTCATCAAACGCGAAGACCTTTCGCCCATTCACGCCTACAAATGGCGGGGCGCCTATAATCGGATGAGCTTGTTGAGCGATGCGGAAAAGGCCTCCGGGGTCGTTTGCGCTTCCGCGGGCAATCATGCCCAAGGAGTCGCTTTAGCCGCTCGGCATTTGGGCGCTTCGGCGGAGATCTTCATGCCGCGATCGACGCCGTTGATGAAGCAAGAGGCCGTGCGAAGGCTCGGTCAGGATGCCGTGAATGTGCGTCTTGAGGGAGATTCCTATGACGATGCATCGAAGGCGGCGCATGCGTATGCGGATTCGACCGGCAAGACCTTCGTTCATCCCTACGACGATTTAGCGGTGATGGCTGGCCAAGGAACGCTGGCGGACGAGATTGTGATGTCGGGCGAAGGCGAGTTCGATATCGCCTACCTGCAAATTGGCGGCGGCGGTATGGCGGCAGGTGTCGCATGCTGGCTGAAGCGTTACTATCCAAGAATCGAAATCGTAGGAGTGGAAGGAGAAGAGCAGGCTTCCATGGCCGCGGCAATCCAGGCGGGCGAGCCAGTCGAACTCGATTACGTAGACGTATTTTGCGATGGTACAGCGGTCAAGAAGGCCGGTAACTTGACGCGGCATTATTGCGAACAGCTTGTCGATCGCTTCATACGCGTGACCAACGACGAGGTTTGCGCAGCGGTCCAATTGCTCTGGGAAAGCCAGCGCTTGATTCCCGAACCTGCCGGCGCCATGGGTATGGCAGGGTGGCTCAAGGAAAAGGAGGCGGACTCTAGCAAGCGCGCATTAGCCGTAATATGTGGATCGAATATGGATTTCGGCCAGCTGTCCTACATCGTACGGCACGCGGGTATCGGTTCCGCTCATCGACGTTACTATCGCTTTCGGATTCCGGAACGCTCGGGGGCCTTGTTGCATTTGCTGGAGACCTTCCTTGACGGAATGAACATCATCGAATTCCAGCACGGCTTGGCAGACCCCGATTCGGCCTGCCCTGTCATTGGCATCGATGCGATGCCCCAGCAGTTCGCGGCGTTGGAATCGCAGCTGCGAAAGCTCGGCATTGAATTCAGCGACGCGACGGGCGACGAGGATGTCGAGTTCCGCATTATCCACTACGATACGTCTCTCATTCGTTTTCCTTGCTTCATTAAGATCGAGTTTCCCGAGAGAGCTGGGGCCTTGCACGACTTTCTTCAAGGAAGCTGCAAAGGAGCTAGCATAGTGTATTTTAATTACAATTACACGGGTGAACGAGTCGGTCGAGCGATGTTGGGATTCGACTTCGAAAGCGAAGCGGATAGGGAAGCCTTTAGAGAAGGCCTTTTCGAGGGCGACACTGTACTGAGAGATGTGAGAGAAGTCTCGCCGCAAGCGCTGGAGCGTATTGTTTGATTTTCACGAAGCGTATGTTTACTTTCATCGATCTATTCGCGGGTATTGGAGGATTTCGAATTGGACTGGAAAGGCTTGGAGGCAAGTGCGTCTTCAGTTCGGAAATCGACAAGCACGCTGTAGCCACCTATCAGCGTAATTTCGGCGAGAAACCTGCGGGCGATATCACGAAGATCCCCGCTGACGAAATACCGGATCATGATGTGCTTTGCGGCGGATTCCCTTGTCAGCCTTTTTCGGTTAGCGGGAAGCAACTGGGATTCGAAGACGCGCGAGGCACCTTGTTTTTCGAAGTGATGCGATTGGTTGCGGCCAAGCGGCCTCGAGCTGTTTTTCTCGAGAACGTTGCGAACTATGCCCGTCACCGCAATGGAGACACTTTGCGTCGAACGATATCCATGCTGGAAGGGGAAGGCTATCGAACCAAGTACTCCGTTCTCAACGCATCGGACTATGGCGTTCCTCAAGCCCGTAAGCGATTGTACATCGTGGGCGTGCGCGAAGACGCTCTCTCTGGAGAGTTCGAGTTTCCCAAGGCCTTGGATCGAAAGGTGAAATTGAAGGATTTCCTGCTCCCTAATTCCAAAGCCAAAGGTACGGAAATAGAACGCGACGATATCCGAATCCAGGATACGAAGCGGAAAGAGGCTAAACGCAAGGCGGATAATCGCCCGCTTCAGATAGGAGTCATAAACAAAGGAGGGCAGGGCGAGCGGATTTATTCTCCTGAGGGACATGCGATCACTTTATCTGCTCATGGTGGTGGAGCGGCCGCGAAAACCGGGGCGTATTTAGTAAATGGTGTCGTTCGGCGACTGCATCCCATCGAATGCCGTCGCATCATGGGCTTCCCCGATCGTTTCAAATTGGATCCGCGAAAGGGACAGGCCTATAAGCAATTCGGCAATGCGGTCGTTGCGACCGTTATCGAAGCGATCGGTCGAGAAATGCTGAACGCAGCCAAATTGCGTTGGACGCAAACCGAATTGGAGCTGGAAAGCCTCAATGACTAGTGCAGCGGCTATATGACAAGCTTGGTTCTTGTAAGGCGGTTCAACTGCTAGCAAATTGAAGCCCGGCAATGGCAAAAACGAAGGACAAGCGATCGGTTGATATGCAGATCATGCGCGACTGGGTGGAGCCCGGCTCGCGCGTGCTGGATTTGGGCTGCGGTCGCGGCATTCTGCTGGAATACCTGAAGCAGACGCGCAAGACCGAGGGCGTAGGCGTCGATATGGACGCGACCAAAATCCACTCCTGCGTCAAACGCGGGCTTTCGGGTTACTTGGGAGACATGATGGAGTTCATGCGCGCGTTCCCCGATCGCCATTTCGATCGCGTCATCTGTTCGCGTACCTTGCAGGAATTGGACAATCCGGAGGAGGTGATCGAAGAGGCGCTCCGCGTTTCCAAGAAGCTGACCATCGGCTTCGTGAACTTCGGCTACTGGAAGAATCGGATCAGCATGCTCTCGAAAGGGCGTCGAGTGGCGAATGAGGTTTATCCAGGAAAATGGGAGAAGTCGCGGCGAAGTAATCCTCTGTCAGTGAGGCAATTCGAAGGATTTTGCTCGGAGAAGGGCTATCAGATCGATCGAAAAGTCTTCCTGCGAGGCGATTGGAAGCGACAAGTTTCCTTCTCCCCGAATTTGCTTTGCGGATACGCCATCTACGATCTGACCTCGTAGTCCATTGGCGTGGTTCCAATCTAACTAGCTTGCTAGGAAATCGCGAACGAGCCCGAAGAGTTCAGGCGAGTCGATCAAGAAGGAATCGTGCCCCAAGTCGATGTCGAGCTGGGTGTAAGACGCTTCGACTCCTTGTCTTAGCATAGCCAATACGATTTCACGATTCTGCTCGGGAGGAAATAGCCAGTCAGTGGTGAAGCCGATTGAAAGCGCTTTGCATTTCAGGCGCTCGAAAGCCTGGTCGAGGCTCCCGTATGCGCCAGCCAAATCGAAATAGCCGAGCGCTCGAGTGAAGTACAAGTAAGTGTTGGCATCGAAGCGATTGATGAAGCTTTCAGCTTGGTAGCGCAGATAGCTCTCTACCTCGAATTCAACATCGAAGCTGTATTTGTTTTCCAGGCGACGCTTGCGACCGAACTTCCGATCCATGCTGAGATCGGATAGGTAAGTAATGTGGGCCATCATGCGGGCGATGGCCAGGCCGACGTTCGGCCCTTGCTCGGGCTCGTAGTTGCCGTCTTTCCACTCAGGGTCCTGCATAATGGCCTGGCGACCGACTTCGTCGAAAGCCATAGCCTGGGCATTCTGGCGCCAGGTTGTCGCCATAGGAATGATACGCTCAACGAATTCAGGGTACTCGATGGCCCACTGAAGAACTTGCATGCCGCCCATGGATCCTCCGATGACGGCGTACAATTCGCTGATCCCCAAACTGTCCAGAAGGATTTTTTGGGAGCGGACCATGTCGCGAATGGTGGTGAAAGGGAAGTTCAGATTGTAGGGCTGCCCTGTGCGCGGGTCGGTGGATTTTGGTCCGGTCGATCCTTGGCAGCCGCCAATGCAATTGGCGCAGAGAACGAAGAAGCGTCGCGTGTCGATGGGTTTCCCCGGACCGATGAGGCTGTTCCACCATCCGGGTTTGCGGTCCTTGAGCGAGTGGACGCCCGCGCAGTGATGGTCGCCGGTCAAGGCGTGGGCGATGAGAACCACGTTGTCCTTGCGACTGTTCAGTTCGCCGTAGGTTTCGTAGCGAAGGGTGAATTCGGGAATCGACTGACCGCTCTCGAATTCGAAGGGATCGCGGCAGTGGAAGTCCTTTGGCGAAACGAGGCCGACTTCGCCATCGACAGCATGCGTTAGATCTTCCTCCGCGTGGTTCATGGATTACAAATTAGGACGCTTCGAAACTGAAGCTGCCTGCAACGGTCTCCGCTAAAGCGAGGCCCGTCAAGAGCGGCTCCTGCATTATGACGCTGTTTTCGTAGGGGCTTGCTGGCAAGCGAGTTGAAGAAAGCGTTCGCTTACTCGCCGTCGTCGAGGAATTCCGCGGGGATGTCCGCGTTATGGAAAACGTTCTGCACATCGTCCAAATCGTCCAAGGCATCGATGAGACGCATGACTTGCTTGGCGTCTTCGGCGCTAGCGATGGGGGTCAGGTTTTCAGGCAGATAGGCGAGCTCGGAGTTGTCCGGCTCGATTTCAGCTTGGGAGAGAGCTTGGCTGACGTGATCGAACTCGGTTAGCGGGGCCAAGACTTCGAAGTACTCTTCTTCGACCTTCAGGTCTTCAGCGCCTGCGTCCAGGGCCACATCCATGAGGGTTTCTTCATCGGTCTTCTCTTTGGAGATGATGAATTGGCCGTTTCGCTGAAACATGAAGGCGACCGCTCCAGCGCCTCCGAGATTGCCGCCATTCTTGGAGAATGTAGAGCGCACTTCCGAGGCGGCTCGATTCTTGTTGTCGGTGGTCACTTCGACGACGACAGCGACGCCATGCGGCGCGTAGCCTTCGTAGACGAATTCCTCGTAAACGACTCCAGGCAGCTCGCCAGTTCCCTTCTTGATGGCCCGGTCGATATTGTCCAAGGGCATGTTCTCAGCTCGAGCCTTGAGCAGAACGGTACGGAGCTTGGGATTCATGTCGGGATCGCCGCCGCCGTTCTTGGCCGCGAGGGTGATGTCTTTGGAAAGTCGGCTAAAGATCTTGCCGCGCTTGGCATCCGCGGCGCCTTTCTTTCGCTTGATGGTAGACCACTTGCTATGTCCGGACATGTTTTATGAGCTGTAGTTTCGAGTTTCGGGGGGAGCGAGCGCGATGAGCTCCGACTATTTCTTGCGCTTCTTCTTTTTGGGGGCTTCCATTGCCTTTTTCAAGGCTGGCGGAAGAACCAATTCGAAATCGTCCTGACGTCGATTGATCATCCACTGCTGGCCGATCGTGAATACGTTGTTGACGGTCCAGTAGAGAACGAGCCCGGAAGCGAACGTATAGATGATCGGGAAGAAGATGTAGGGCATGAACTTCATCATCTTCACCTGGGCATTGTCGACCGATGGAGTCGGCATCATGCCCATTTGGATGACGAGGGAAACTAGATAGACGACCGGCAGTATGTTGAACTGATCGCCCATGAAAGGAATGGAGAACGGCAGGGTGAAGAGGCCTTCCTGCATCGACAAGTCGGGAACCCACAAGAAGGAGGCCAAGCGGAGCTCTGCGGCGCTTTGCAGCATATAGAAGAGGCCGAAGAAAATCGGGATCTGAATAAGCATGGGCAGGCAGCCAGCGACCGGGTTCACCTTATTGAGCTTGTAGAGCTCCATCATGAGCATCTGCTTCTTTTGCGGATTGTCGGCGAACTTCTCGTTAACCGACTTCATCGGCTCCTGCAGCTTGGACATGCGTTTCATCGAACGCGACGACATGAGATTGATGGGCAGGAAGACGATCTTGACGGCCAAAGTAAGCAGAACGATAGCGACGCCGTAGTTGTGGCTGAAGCTGTAGAAGACGTTCATCATGGTCAGCAACACCTTGGCGATGGCGCTGACGAAACCGAACTGCATATTCGCCTCGGTTTCCACCCCCACGCGCGAAATGCGATCGAACTCTTTGGGCCCAATGTAGTAATCGAAGCCAAAGGTGTGGGTATCGCTAGGCGCTAGCGTGAAGCTGTCCATTTCCAAGGAACCGGTCATGCCGCGCTTGGGAGCGCCGTTGACGTCTAGCTGGGGGAAGGTGACCGGTTGCGAGTAGTAGCCGGTGCCGGGTTCGTCTGGCTTGAGGATGGTGATGAAGAATTGGTTCTTTACGGATATCCAATCGAGGTTGCGGCTTTCGGAAATCGAATCTCTCGGCGGGGAACTGAAGAAAGGAATGCTGCTCCCATCGAATTTGCCGAGGGCAGTGAACTTTGTGTCTTCGCCATCGAAGTATCCGAAAGTCAGCAGGCGCACGTCCTGAGGGCCCGCAGGAGCGACCGTGCCGGCATTCAAATTGAAATCGCCAATGGGAAGAGATTGATTGGTCAGATTGCGAAACTCGATCTCGTGGCGGATGAGGTAGGGCTTTTCCTTTTCGGTGTCTTGATGGATGACGTAGCGTCGAGTGACCTGCAAGTTGTCTTGGACGACGGTTCGGAACTCGACGGTATTGGCGTCGTTCGGCTCTACGAGTTGGTAGGCGGTGTCCTTGTTCAGTCCAGGCAGTCCCGTGATCTCAAGCGCAGGGGCGACGCGATTGCCATTCATTACATAGGGCGATTCGTCGGTGCGGGAAGTGTCGAATTCCTTGAGGACGATTTCCTGTATGGCCCCGCCATAGTTCGTGAAGCGGGCCTCGATGAGCGGGTTTTCACGGGTCACGATTCGCTCGTCGATATGTTCGCCGATATTCTCAAGGATAGCAGGAGCGTTGGTCTCTGCGGGCGCGACGTTTCCGATAGCGGGCGCGATGTCTCCTGGAGCGGGCGCGTTTTGACCGGGCTGTGGAGCAGTGGCAGGTTGCGGCTCGGCAGGTCGTTCTTGTGGGGTTTGACGAGGTTGCGTCAGCAAGAGAATGAATGAAATGGCCAGCAGTGATATGCCGATGAGCGTGTTTTTCTTATCCATTGGAAAAATCGGTAGCGCTAATGCAGGCGCGAAGGTCGGTCATAAAAGAGCGCGTCGCGCCTCAGGCAAGCAGAATTCAGTTGGTGGAAATCAAGTTGAAGGCTTGGAAGGGCGGCGTCGGAGTCCGTTGTACTGGATCGCATGGAGGAACCGTTGTTCCAGGTCTTCTGCCTCCGCCTCGATCGCGGGCAGGCGAGAGCTGATAACGATGTCCACGTCTGCTCGAATATCGAACTGCCATTTGCGAAAAAGCTCTCGGAATCGCCGTTTGACGCGGTTGCGAGCGACCGCATTGCCGACGCGCTTGGACGCGGAGATCCCAATGCGCGCCGACGAAAAATCCGCGCTGTTTGAGGCGCGGATCGTGGAAAAGAGCGCGAAGTAGCGGCAGCGATACGTTTTTCCGTTTCTCCGGACGCGTACGAAATCGTTGTTTCGCTTCAGTCGGCGAGCCGCGCTCAGTCCGAGCTTCGGAGTCATGGCTTGCTGCCGGCTCCCGGAGCCGGTTTCGCTTATACGTTTACAAGACGCTTGCGGCCTTTGCGGCGACGAGCGTTGATGAGGGCGCGTCCGCCACGGGTGGCCATGCGGGCGCGAAAGCCGATTTTGCGGACTCGTTTCAAGCGGTGAGGTCTATATGTCGGTCTCATGACGAAAAATTGGAAAAAGAGGGAGAAAATGGAAATACCCCCGTAGGCCTGTCAAGCATGGAAAGGCATTTAGAAGGGGAGAATGGCCTAAATCGGGAGAATCTAAAGCTCCCGTTGGCGGAATCCGAACCAGACGGACCTATTCTTATGTAAGTTCGGGCGGGAAATCGCGGATCCGACGCCTTGAGGTTTCTTTTGTGGACAGTCGGCCAGGACCGAACTGCTCGCTAACCGATGATTTCCTTTCCCAAAAATTTCGTCTGGGGTACCGCCACTGCATCCTACCAAATAGAGGGCGCTTGGCAAACGGATGGTCGCGGGCCGAGCATTTGGGACGAGTTTTCCCACACGCCTGGCAATGTGATGCGCGATGACAATGGTGACGTGGCCTGCGATCACTACCATCGTTTTCGCGAAGACGTGGCAATGATGAAGGAGATGGGGCTGAATGCCTATCGATTCTCGATCTCGTGGTCGCGTATCCTTCCCGAGGGCAAAGGGGACCGCAATGAGGCGGGTCTCCGGTTTTACGACGAACTCGTGGATTGTCTATTGGACAACGGCATCGAACCCTGGGTCACGCTTTATCACTGGGATCTGCCCTTGGCTCTCTTTAACGAAAGCAAGGGTTTGCTAAGTCTCGATTTTCCCAACCGATTCGCTCGCTATGCGGAACTGTGCTTCGAGCGTTTTGGCGATCGAGTGAAGCGCTGGATTACGTTCAACGAACCCTGGTGCAGCTCGATATTGGGCTATGGACTGGGCGAGATGGCGCCTGGAAGAGTCTCGGATACGGAGCCCTATTTAGCTGCCCACAGAATCCTTCAGGCGCATGCGGAAGCGGTTCATCTCTACCGCTCTCGTTTTCTAGATCGACAAAACGGACTGATCGGAATCACCAATAACTGCGATTGGCGCGAACCGGAATCAGAGGATCCTCAAGATATTGAAGCTGCGGAGCGATCTTTGGAGTTCTTTTTCGGCTGGTTCGCGGATCCCATTTACAAAGGAGACTACCCGGCGAGCATGCGGGAAAGCGTTGGAGATCGGTTGCCCCGCTTTACGGATAAAGAACAAGCGAGGCTACTGGGGTCGTCTGATTTTTTCGGATTGAATCACTACACTACAATGCTGGCAGCGTCGCATGGATCCGGCAATGGGACGGCGCCCCAAGGAAATGGGGGCATCTTCTCGGATCAGCGCGTGTACTTGAAGGCCGATCCGAATTGGGAACAGACTCACATGGGGTGGAGCATCGTTCCCTGGGGTTGCGGCAAGCTGCTGCGTTGGATCGACGAGCGATACGATAGGCCTCCGATCTATATAACGGAGAATGGTTGCGCATTGCCGGGAGAGGATAATCGAGAAGTCGCATTAAACGACGACGGCCGAGTGAGCTTTCTGCGCGACTATTTGACGGAGTGCCAGAGTGCGATATCGGATGGAGTCGATTTGCGAGGCTACTTCTGTTGGACGTTGATGGATAACTTCGAATGGGCCCATGGTTACGACAAGCGGTTCGGCTTGCATTACGTCGATTTCGATACGCTGGAACGAGCGCCTAAAAAGTCCGCTAAGTGGTACGGGCAAGTTGCCAGAACCGGAGTAGTGGTTTGACCGTTACTTGAGGATCGACGGCAGCTTATCCTGATATTGGGCGTCGGATAAGTCCAACCCGGTTTGAGCTCGGGTCTTCTGGAGCAAGCGGGATGCGGGTTTGCCTTCGTAGCGATAGGTAACCACTGGCGAAAACGGAGCGATTGTCGTCACCTCTTCCATGGTCTCGATGCGTCCTGTGAGCCCATTGACTACCCAAAGGCGGTCTTCGGGTTGCTTTTCTCCATTGTATTCGACTTTTCCCGACTCGTTCGCTTGCCCTACTAGAGCAATGCTGCCTTCGGTCGCGAATCGATACAAAGTGGAAAAGGCGTTGGCTTCGTCCGTCAAAGCGCGTTTTTCCGCCATGCGGAAGTATTCTATAAACTCTATCGAAGGAGAGATTTGCTCCACGGAAGAGAGCCATCTTCTCTCCCCAAGGCCGTCTGGAGCGATCGACAACAGCTCGCTAGCCATGTCTTCGAGCGATGGCGAAAGCGCGCGTCCCCATTTCCAGGGATCCAGCTCGGTCAAGGAGATGAGCTCTTGCTGCCAATAGGCTCGGAAGGCAGGAGCGAGCGAACGATCGTCGCTAAGCGTTTGGATCAGGTCCAGCAGCGCGAAGCGGGGCGCGCCGCTTAGAATTCGCATTAATTCGGGACGAATCGTTTCCTGGAAATAGAGCGATTCTTTCGACAGAGAAGACGGTTCGTAGAAGAATCCCCAGAAGCTTCCGTCGGGATGGCTTAGAAAATTCATTTCGCGCGTTTCTGGTTCGGCTTCTCCTATTTCGTCGAAGCCTCGCGCCTTGAAACTGAAGTTGAGACCTGTCTTCAGTCCAGCGGTGTTGCCCTTTTGGATAGGATCGACGAGAAAGACCGAATACTCGCTCTTGGCGACAGGCTCGCCCTCGAAGTACTTTACGTTCGATTCGTAGACAGCGGGGAAAAGCAAATTGCCGATGAGTCGCTCCAAGTAAGCTCGTTCTTCGGCGTTCGGCTCAATGCGTTCGGTAGCGTAGCTATTGGAGCCTCCAAGTTCGATCCACCCATCTCTGTCGTTAGGCATTACGAGATACTGCAGCAGCGTTTCGTATTCGTTTTCCAACTTCAGTATCCTGCCGATCGCTCGCTTGGAGTCGGGGGTGAGGGTTTCGTAGTTGTAGATCGCTTCGAGGGAACGCAAATAGGTTTCGATATCGACTGCGTCCTTGATGCTTCGTTGGGCGACCTCCATCGAGTCGCGTTTCTCGCGCAGTCCTTGCAAGGCGCTTTCCAAGCGTCCCAGGCTGCGGCTGTGCAGTGAATTGGAATCAAGTTCGGGGTGGGAGGCGATGAGCGCTCGGGCTTGGGTGACCGCTTCGGCAAGCGACGTCGATTGCTGTTCGAAGTCCGAGTCGCTGGCTGCGGCCGCCGCTTGTTCGAGGCGATCCTGAGCGGCGCTAACATGGTCAAGCAACGCGCGTTTTCGATCGGATTCGATTTCCTGGAGGCGATTGCTTTGCCAGGTTTCGAACTGTTCGATGCGCGAAGCAACCGTCTCTGAGGCGCGAGGGCCCAAAGCCGCTTCGATGGATCGGGCTGATTCGAGCAAGGGCCGAATTTCCGAGGAATTGGGATCTGCGTCGGGTCCCGAGCGAAGGGCATCCAATTTGTCGGCGACATTCGAATACTCGCTTTGAAAGTCTTTTTGCTTTCCCACCCAGTCTCGAAGGGATTGAGCGGATCGAGTCAGGGCGTGATCCTGAGGCGCTGTTTCGATGGTCGCCTGCCAATCGACCAGCGCTTGCTGGGCTGAATCGAGATCTTGACGGGTCGCGGCTTGATTCAAAGCCGCTGTCGCCTCTTGCCAAGTGTTGGCTTGGCGATTGCGTTCCACCTGAGTGAAGACAATCCAGGAAACGACTCCGAATGCCGCGACGGCGGCAATGCCGAGGATGGCGTATTTCGGCGCCCGTTTTCGCTTGGCGTGCGATTGGGCTTTCTTGATTTCCGCTTGCAGGTCCGAAGGGATGCGTCGTCCCATTCTCTTAGCCTGCATTTGCAGGGAAGCCAAACGTTCGTAGGCGTCATGGGCGGTGGCTTTCTTATTGCCGAAGCTTATCGATACGCCTTGCAGGATATCCCGAAGATCCTTGATGGCTGCTCGTATCAGAATATTGGACTCATTGTTCTCGCGATGACGCGAGACCTTGGTTGAAACCTTGACGAGCGCTTCTCGATCTTCGGTCCCCAGTTGGGCTCTGGTTTGACTTAGCGTTAGCTCGTAGTCGAAGCTTAGATACGCTTCTTCCAGTTTTGCAAAGGACTCATCATCCTCGGCCTCATCCGACTGCTCGACGAGCGAAGCGATTGTAGCTCGAGTTTCTTCCAGCCTGGCGCTTTGGCGAGCGTTCCTTGCGGCTTCGATAGGGCCTTCTCGGTCTGGCAGATCGATTCCAAGCGATTCGTATTCGGCGAGGACGGCATTGGGCGACTTCTCGGGCATGAGCTCTTCCGAAGCGCTTTTGATTTCGGCTTCCGCTTGGTCGGCGACTTGATTGGCGAGGCGCTCGCGTTCCGCTCGAGCATTGTCATCGCCTTCGAAACGTTCGACGAGGATATGGGCTATGCGCAGCGCATCGACTGGCTGCTTGGCTCTCGATTTGCTTCTGAATTCGCCTTCGAGCCAGCTTTGGATATCTTCCTTGGAAGCGAATCGTTCGCGGAGGCGCTTGATATTGTCCCGGTCGATGGGATCCGCGATTCGATAGCCGAGCAATTCGCAGCGCCGCTTCCACTCATCGATCTCTGAAAAGTCGAGCGTATCCAAGGATTCCAGAATCTTTGGCTCTCCGTAAGTCGAGAGATAGGCTTCGAGGTCGTCTTCGAAATTCAAGCATTCGCTCAGCCTTTGAGTCGCGTATTCGACTTCGACAGCGTATTGCCATGCTAGATTGGCTGTATCCAGTCCACTGGACTCGCCTTTAAGGGCGGTCTTGATGCGATAAACCAGTCTGGAGGCGTCAGGGCGCATAGAAAAAGTGGATAGTGGCGATTACGGTGCCGCGATAATTCCTGGATGACAAACTCTAATCAATGCCGAGGGGAATGAGAAGCCATTCGGTGTTTCGATCGAGATTTTCCAAATTGATTTCCGCAGCATCGATTGCGGCAAGCGCCGCTTCCGATCGCTCCAATTCCTTCAGGGTGTCGCGGTCGAACTGCGATTGAAGCGTTGCGAGCTCGGCTTTGCTGCTAGCCAGGCCTTCGAAGCTGAATTGGATCATGGTCTCCTCCATTAGATCGTCGCGGATGAAAGTGGCTTGCCAGGCCTCGCGAATGCGATCGAGACGCGATTGAAGGGGAGGGCTTTCAGCCTGGGCGGTAGCGAACACGGTATGGATGGCTCGCGCGGCCTCGATCGGTCGTTCGAATTCTTGGCTGGCGCTACGCAGAGCCTGGCGAAACTCAGGGTTGTTTCCAAAAGACGAGAAGCGAGGCATCAGAAACCGTTCGTAGAGGGAAACCAGATGCTCGGTGATATTCTTATCGTTGGGTTCCATGAGCATCCCTTCGCCGTCGATTGCGAAGAACGCGGCCAGGGCATTGATCTCGAAAGCGGCCTCCAACTGTCTCAGCGAGTCTAGGCGACCTTCATCGACTAGATTCCGCCACAGCGTTCGATATTCCCGGGCCGCAGCTACGGCCTCGAGATCGAGCGCGGAAATGCGGTCTTTCGCGTGGCGTCGCAGTGAGGATAGGCCGAGGATCGCGTCTTCCGCTTGAAAGGAATGGGCGAGCAATTGTTCGTAGACTCGAAATGTAGGATAACCCTCCAAGCCGCCCAAGGCGTTGGCCAGGCTGCGGGGAGCTAGGGCGAAGGGCAATCCCGCCAACTCGGCGGCCAGCTGGGAATCAAGCGCCCAAACCCCATCTGAATTCGCAGTTAGGCTGTTGGGGACGGGGATGGCGGCTCCGGAGCGTTTGGCGACGAGAGCGAGCGCGTTGACAATGGGGAGCGCGTTAGCCTTGTCTTGGGCCTGAAGCGCTTCGGCGACTGGAAGCGCTTGATCGACATTTTCCAAGAGCTGGCCCTGAGCCACCCATTCATTCCACTGGGTTTCGGCGTCGCGAACGGGGGCCGTTTCGTCCGCGATCCTGGGAGGCTGGGCTTCGAAGCCGTTCTGGTCGGGCGGGGGCGACGGCCGTTTGTAGTTGTAGGCGAGGTATGCGATCACTCCTACGCAGATCGCAGCGACGGCAGCGATGCCAAGATTCAAAGTCGTAGAAAATCGTTTGCGCGTCCATTTTCGTTTGGGTCGACGCCGCGATTTGCGGGTGAGTTCTTCCGGGATCTCTACGGTGGGGCCGTTGCGGGCGAACTGGGCGGAAGCAGTGGCAGGCGGGGCGGCTGCTTTTGCGGGAGCTGCGTTGTCTTCCTCTTCCCTGGGAGCGCTCGAATCGCCGTCTCCAGGGACGGCGAGTTCGAAGGGGAGGTCGCGCCCGCGCCAGTTGGCTAGCCAGGAGAAGTCTGTCGGCCTGTCCGAGGCGAGGATGAAATTGGTAAAGGCGACGCTCCAGCGATCGGCCGGAGGAAGCTTCAGCAATTCGTTTCGATAGTGGAGAGCGAGCTCGAATTCCTGTCCTTCTTCGATCAGCAGCGGTGTCTTCGAGATGGAGTCGCCTTGAACGAGCGTTTGGAAATCGGTTGTAGAGGCATCCTTCGGGGTTGCCAGGTCGTGAATATCGAAACGATCGCGTTCGCCGAGCACTCGTGGCGGCTCGAGCCAAGCGTCCTTCCAGCCTTTCCAAAACAGCAGAATAGTGGCCGGATCCGGCAAGGTAGCCGCAGCCTTTGCTTCGACGATGAGATGGTGAGCGATATGGTTGTTTCGCTTGGAATAGTCCGCTCCTGCATCGCGCAATCGGCTGAGAACGTGGTAGTTCCCGCTGCGAACGGCAACGGCCATGTGGCGTAGAATGACAGGGTTGGATCGACTGGAAATACGATCGTAGCGGCTTAGCCGATCGAGTTCTCTCGCGAGATCCACGGGCAATTGGCGATCGCGAGCAACGCAGCAGAAGCCAGACTTTCCGGGTTCGAGCCCTCTTCGGGCGCTAGTATATAAGTATTGAAACGCCACGGCTTCAGGAGTCCAAGATTTCCGGGGCGATGCGCCTGAGCGCCCACAGGGTGGGGGCGGTGGCGAGGATGGGTTTGATTCTGCGAGGAACGGGAGCGAGCTTGCCCTGCAGTGGCCCTTCCAGGATTTCCTTGGGCGAATGGCCTAGCGGGGATATAGGGAAGTAGCGCGCTTGAGTCGAGATGGACTCGGCGTTCGCGACGATCGTGGGACAATATTCGAGCAACAGATCCCGTGTGACTCGGCTATTGCGCTCGATCTCTTCCTCGGTCGGCAGTCGATCTTCGGGTATGCAAAGGCTATCGGGAGGCAAGAGGGATTTCCACACGTCGCACTTTCCGACCATGATTGCCAGCGGAGTATCGACCTGTTCGTGGCTATCCTTCGCCTTGAGCTTTTTCACTCGAATGCCCATCTCCGCGAGAATGGTGTCTTGCTCGTCGGTTGCTTGCGAACGCAGTTGAGGATCCCGTTTGCGCCGCAAGCGTTTGCGGAAGGCTCTGTTGGCGGTGGGATCGAAGAGGAAGAAGAGGGCCGAGGATGCCGCGACGTGCAAGGCGCCGGGCGAATCGTCGAGGCTGATGGTTGGCTTGAAGTGTTCTCCCGCGTTATCGTAGAAGACGAGGGCAGCCCGTTTTGTGGCGTCGCTCGTTTGACGCAGATGATAGACGAAGGGGCGAGGAAGGGCCACGGTTTTGCCATTGCGCGGAAGCTGTTCGTACATGAGCCCCTCGAAGTCGGTTTTCGATATGAAGGCATCTTCGGGCGTAGTGGCCGAGAAGAGACGATTCTTCATTTCGTTGAGCTGCACGTTTCCGCTCGGATCGCCATCCTGCAGTATGCATGAACGGTAGCGGATAAGCTCTTCGGGCAAAAGCTGGAGAAGGGTGGAGAGGTAGTAGGACTTGCCGCTCGAGGGGGCGCCGACCACGGAGAGAATCAGGTGTTCCTGGCTCAGAAAGGAGCTGGGCAAGCGCCCGCGGCAATGCGGGCAGGCGAGTTCGACGCTGACGACGCCGCGGTCGTCGAGCGCTTGGCCCAGTTCGTTGAAACGGTTGGCGACGAATCGCTGCTTCGCGTGAGGACCGAGTAGCTCGTCGCCCATCAAGTCCTCGTGGGCGGCGATATTCATTACTTCACCCGATGCGAAGGTCTTCCAGCACGTAGGACAAGTAGCGTCGCCATCGTCGGTGGAATTGATTGCCGCGTCTTTGCCGTAGCTGGGCAGTTCGTTTGGAGGATTGGGATCCCGCTGCGGGCTGGCTTTAGTCAGGAGATTGACGAATTCGGTTAGCGGAAAGCGAACCTGCAGGCTCCCTGGAATCGCGTGAAATTGACTCGATGGAGAGAAGCGTTCCAGGAGAATTTCGCGATCCATGTCGGCCGGGGGAATGGGAATGCGCGTTTCGCTGCCATCGGCAGGGGCGATATTCCATTCGGCTGCTTTGAAGTCCCTGCCGAAGTCGACGGGCTTTCGCGAAAGCGATATGGCGAGCAAATGCCCTCTCAAGGCCAGCGCGTAGATGCGATCGAGTTCGAGGCTTTGGGGCTCGACGATGGGTTCTCCCTCGAGCAGGGGCAGGCTGTTGGGATTCAAAGACTCGATCCGGTACTGACCCTTCTCCAAGGAAATGCGACACAGGGGAGTGGTAGCCCCATCAGATGCCTTGCCGTTGAGTGTGGCCGGCAGCGTTTCCACGCGAGTGACGGACCGATTGATGCAATCGGCTATGGAAAGAGAGGCAGGCGCTCGTAAGAAGTCGAATAATCCCATGGAGGCGACGTGGGTGACGGCGAGGCAAGTCTTTGCCTATGATCGGTTAAAGGGAGGTTTCTCCAGAATGGCAAGCATGGTGGAGCAGGCTTAGGGGCGTATCGGGGAAAATCGGATCTCGCGGGAGGTCCATTTTTTCAAAAAAAGCCTTGCATGGCGGAATAGGATTTCTACTTTCTGCGGCTCTTACTGACGCCCCGTTCGTCTAGTCAGGCCTAGGACACATGGTTTTCATCCATGCGACAGGGGTTCGAATCCCCTACGGGGTGCCATTTCAGAAAAGCCGCCAGTTTCACGACTGGCGGTTTTTTGCGTTTAAAAGGCGCTGATTCGAAGCCCTGTCGCATCTCTGCAGCTGGGGTTTGCGAAACGAGCGTATGCGAGTGGAGCGGCAACGCGAAAGCGTTGGGGCGTAGCCCTGAGCGCAGCGAATCAATCCCCTACGGGGTGCCAATCCCTTCGGGAAATGTGGAATAGTGAATGCGGAATGGGCCAGACTTGTTGGGTTCTCTGGTGGCATCTCAACCGGTTGCCTTGCGTCCAGAGCATTCCGTAAAAACGCTTGCATGGGAAATCATAATTTCTAGCGTCTGCTGTTTTTTAAACGGTCCCGTTCGTCTAGTCAGGCTTAGGACGCATGGATTTCATCCATGAAACAGAGGTTCGAATCCTTTACGGGACGCCAAGGCAGGGAGTGGATCGAGCCTTGGATCGAGAGTCGGGAAGGGCGCTGTACGCGTCTCGAGGATGAGAACCCTTGGGTTCGACGGAAGGAGCGTCGCGACT
>Ga0066825_10000074_pt1 | contig 36693 bp, 31 predicted proteins | sample ETNtaG_6_FD_65608 | JGI IMG/M metagenome (GOLD analysis project Ga0066825, IMG submission 65608) | Marine microbial and viral communities from oxygen minimum zone, Eastern Pacific Ocean - ETNP201306SV45 | ecosystem: Environmental > Aquatic > Marine > Oceanic | place: Pacific Ocean: Eastern...
TCTCCGATGACTTCCAATGCTTCCTTGAGGACATAACAACAATAACCAATAATTCATTAATAGATCATTATTAAAAATTTGTCTCTTAGTAAATCAAATTCTTAATGGGGGGCAGTATAGTTATACTGATGTAGATTATCAAAACTCAGGAGCGGTTATTACATCAAATAATAAAGAAACATATAATATTGCAGAAGTCATTATTAAAGTAAAAGAGCCTCAATTAGAAGAAATTGAGTATATAAAAGAAAAACAAATTATTTTTTCTTACTTGCATCTTGCTGCTGAAAAAGAATTAACCTTTGCATTGCTAAAAAAGAAGGTAGTGGCAATAGCCTACGAAACCATAAAAGACCAGTATAACCAGTTACCCTTATTACAGCCCATGAGTGAAGTGGCAGGGCGATTATCTGTCCAATGCGGCGCAGCAGCGCTACAAAAAAAATTTTGGTGGTAAGGGAATTTTGTTGGGTGGAGTTCCTGGTGTTTTACCTGCTAAGGTAACTATAATAGGGGGAGGTGTTGCTGGCACTGAAGCTGCAAAAATTGCTACAGGAATGGGGGCTAATGTAACGATTTTAGATAAATCTTTAAAGAGAATTAGGGAGTTGGAAATAATATTTGGTGGTAAGGTTACCATACTTTATGCTAATCAAAATAGTTTAGAAGAAAATACTAAGGGTGCTGATTTATTAATAGGTGCGGTATTAGTGCCAGGTGCAAAGGCCCCAAAAGTTGTTACCAAAGAGATGGTATATCAAATGTCACCAGGATCAGTTGTCGTGGATATTTCAATTGATCAAGGGGGGTGTATAGAAACTAGTAAACCTACTACCCATTCAAATCCTATATATGAAGATAACGGTATATTGCATTACTGCGTCACCAATATACCTGCTGCAGCATCCAGGACAGCAACAAGAGCGCTAGAGAATGCCACTTTGCCTTATATCATAGAGCTTGCTAGGAACGGGTACAAAAAAGCATTTGAAGAAAATAGAGGTTTCCTAGAAGGTCTAAATATCTATCATGATGCGATTACCCATAAATCAGTTGCAGATAGTTTCTCATTAAACTATATAGCACCAAGTGAGATTTTGGTTGCTTAAATAGATTATCAGTTGATGTAATGTTGACAAGTAACTATAAACTAACAAAACTCAAGAACTTATAAACCTAGGTTTATGGGTTGGAAGGTAAAAAAACCAGATAAATTTGATGGTATTAACCGATTTACAAAAAATATGCAGATAATATTTAAAAATTTTAAAGTAAGCACGGTAATTGGCGTATATGAAGAAGAAAGGCTAAAAAAAACGGAGCTATCCATTTCAATAAAAATTGGTTTTGACGCAAAAAATGCGACCCAAACTGATAATCTAAATGATACTATAGATTATGATAAAATAGCCGCAATATTAAATCAAACAGCAGATAGTAGTTTTAAGCTAATAGAAACTTTATCTCAGGATATTATCAACAATTTAGTTAAACAATTTCCTATCATTCAAAATATAGAAGTAGAAATTATAAAGCCAAATATCGTACCCCAGGCTGAAGCTGTATCAGTAAAAGAGTTTTATAACGTTGTTGTGTAAATAGGGTGTTTTGATCTTTTAGCCATAATGCTTCACCCAAGAACCTGAGGATAAAGTTCATAAGATTATACTCAAGTTTTAATAGATCCCAGATATTTCACTAGCATAAAATTCTGGGATTGACGCGGTGTAGGTACCCAGGATTAATATAGTATAGTATTTGCTAATTTTATTTACGTAATTCTTATTGTTAAATTTGTCATGGTTAAGGTTTAGTGTAGATGATCTATACGTCATGCTAGCACATGATTCTTTCATCTTCGGTCATCGCGTAATCTCTCGTTAGAGGGATATCCTGGATCTCGCCTGAGGAATGTTCGGTTGTAGCTTTTATTGCAATATTAATAAGTTAAAGACCGGTCATCATTGTGTGTTTTCTTAAGATAAAATAATAGACTTCTTTTAATTTTGGACTTGTGTGACAGTAATGATTCTTATTTACGAATTATTGTTACAATCTAAAAGAAGAATTAATTGGAAATATTGTTAAAAATATGATATAAAAATATTATATAGCAATTTTATTTTTATCTTCTAATCTTAGAAAAGAAATAATAATATTTATTAATTTTTTTATAAGTTAAAGGTGTTAGATTTTTTTCAGACATTCAATATTTGCATTTTGTACATAGCTAGTCTGCTAGTGTTTTTATATATATCCTATAAAGGATTCCCAGCTGCTATATTTACTGTATTTTTTACCATATTTTTCTTATTCCATGACCCTTCAATGTTATTTTGGAAGGTCTTCATTGTTTTTAATGTTATATTCCTAGTTAAGCCAGTCAGGAAGGCTTTAGTAACTAAGTTTATTATGAAGGCTATTAACGCTATGGGCGGGGTTCCTAAAATCTCTGATACTGAAGAAATAGCGTTAAGAGCAGGAAATACCTGGATAGAAAAAGAGTTGTTTTCAGGTAGGCCAAACTTTAAAAGAATTTCAACTGAGCCATATCCGTCACTAACTAGAGAGGAAAAAAGCTTTCTTAATAAGCAAGTTGAGATGTTGTGTGAAATGACAGATGATTGGAAGGTTTATTCTAACCGAGATTTGCCAGAAAAAGTTTGGCAATATTTAAAAGACGAAAAGTTTTTTGGAATGATTGTTCCAAAAAAATATGGAGGATTAGGATTTTCTGCGCTAGCTCATTCTACTATCATTGCGAAATTAGCTTCTAGATCGCAAGTATTAGCGATAACTGCTATGGTACCAAATTCCCTTGGTCCTGCAGAGTTATTGTTACATTACGGTACAAAAAAACAAAGAGATCATTACTTGCCTCGCTTAGCCAAAGGAAAAGATATCCCTTGTTTTGCTCTAACAGAACCTTTGGCTGGAAGTGATGCAACTTCAATAAAAGCAGAAGGAGTGGTTTTTAAAGATGAAGAAGGAAATGTAAAAATTAGACTTAATTTCCGAAAAAGGTATATTACATTAGGCGCGGTTGCAACTTTGGTTGGCCTCGCATTTAAAATAAAAGATCCTCATAATTTGTTTGGAAAAGGAGTCTATCCAGGTATTACTTGCGCTTTAATAGAAAAATCAACTCCAGGAATTACCATAGATAGAAGGCATGATCCTTTAAATATTCCTTTTGTTAACTCTCCTATTGTCGGAAAAAATGTAATTATAGACCCAGAACAAATTATTGGAGGAAGAGAAAATGTAGGGCAAGGATGGAAAATGTTAATGGAGTCTTTATCTGTAGGAAGAGGAATATCTCTCCCGGCAACCAGTACCGGAGGCGCAAAATTAGTTACTAACGTTGTTGGTAATTATGCTTTAGTAAGAAGACAATTCGGTCTTCCAATAGGAAAGTTTGAAGGTGTTCAGGCAAAATTAGCTGAAGTTGCTGGATTTACCTATATGTTAGAATCTGCTAGAGTGTTCACAGCTGGTGCAATCGATAATGGTTACAAGCCTGCGGTAACTAATGCTATTGCTAAATATCATTTTACTGAAAAATTTAGAGAAATCATAAATCATGGAATGGATATATTGGGTGGTGCAGCAATATGTAGAGGTCCTAAGAATTTACTAGCTCATGCTTATATGGGGACTCCGATAGCTATCACGGTTGAAGGGGCAAATATTATGACTAGAAGCCTAATTCATTTTGGACAGGGCGCTATCAGATGTCACCCATATTCATATGATGAAATGAAGGCTTTAATTAATAAAGATGTAGACAAATTTGATGAATGTTTCTTTAGCCACATAGGTCACCTATATCGCAATCTTTTTAGGTCTATGTTACTGAGTCTATCAAGGGGAAGGTTGCACATATCAAAATCATCTGGATTACTAGGCAAATATGAAAGCAAATTAGCATGGGCATCAAGTAGTTTTGCTTTATATGCTGATCTTGCTTTAGCTGTTTACGGCGGAAATATAAAGCGTAAAGAGCAGATAAATGGAAGATTTGGAGATATTTTGTCTGCTATGTATTTTGCATCTTCTTTGATGAGAAGATATGTAGCAGAGGGTAAAAAAGCCCAGGATAAAGATTATTTTATATGGGCAATGGAATATTGTTTTCATATGATTCAGGAAGGTTTTACCGAGTTATATAGAAATTTTAGTCCAGGCATATTTGGAAGCTGTATTAGGTTTTTTGTTGGGTTCTATAACCGTATTAATCCTATTGGGAGTTATCCAGGGGATAAACTAAGCAGGAAGATATCTAACTCTTTAATAGATGGATCAGTTAGCAGAAAAAATTTAACAGAAGATATTTTTATTTCTCAAAATAGTGGTGATGCATTAGCTAAGCTTGAAAAATGCTATGAAGAAACTCTTAAAGGAGATGTGATTATGAAAAAAATTAAAAAGGCAATAGCGCAAGGTAAAGTTAAGAAAGATGCAGATAACTTAATTAATGAAAGTGCAAAGGCCAAAGTAATCACCAAGGCTGAACAAACATTTTTAACTGAGCTACAAAAATTGCAACTTGAAGTAGTTGAAGTTAATTCTTTTGTGGTAAATGACTACCTTACTCACAAAATGAAGAAGCCTAGTATTTAGTTAGAGGAATTTGTTTTTTTCCTGTATGAAAGAGTTGCTATTAGAATTGTTTTGATCAGTTATTAACCAAATTTATTAGAAGATATGCCAGGATTTATATTTAAATCTACAGGAGTGGTAATGAAGTTACTGGAAAAAATATTGCACTCTAATTTAAATGTTGCCGGTACTGAAAATATTCCTGATACACCTGTATTATTTGTTGCTAATCATTTTACTAGATCTGAAACTTTTATCCTGCCTTACATGCTTCACCGCTTTACTAAGAGGAAAGTTAGATCTCTTGCTGATGATACTATTTTTGTAGGAGCTTTAGGAAAATACCTTCATTCTATGGGAACTATTTCAACTTCCGATCCAAATCGTAATGAAATCATGATAGGAGATTTGCTTACAGGAAGGTATGACTGGCTAATATATCCCGAAGGAATCATGCTAAAAAATAAGCATGTGATCAAGAAAAAACACTATATGGTTCATACATCAAACAGGGCGCAGCGTATATATACTGGTTCAGCAATAATAGCTCTAAAAGCAGAACTGCTTAAGAAAGAATTATTAATAGCTCAAGATGGTCAAGACCAAAATATTATTGAGGATTTATGTAGTAAATATTTTATTTCTCAGAAAGAAAATATCAATCCAAAACCTTTAAATATTGTTCCCATTACTATAAATTTTTATCCAATTCGTCCTGGAAATAACCCCATTTATTCATTAGCCAAGAGGTTTATTACTAACACTTCGGACAGGATTATGGAAGAACTTGAGATTGAGGGTAATATTCTAACTAATTCAGAAGTAGTATTACATTTTGGCAAGCCTATAAATATATATGAATATATTAAGCCGCGGCGTAGACTTATACATAAAGTTCCATTTCTGTCTGTTCATGCAAAAAATAACTTAGTATTAAACTACTTTAGATATAGGCTCACACATGAGTTTATGGCAAGAATATATGATAACATATATATCAATTTTGATCATATATTTGCTGCTTCATTATATTTCTGGAAAAGTAATACTATTCACAGGCGTACTCTTAAAAATTTACTTTATATAAATGCCAGAGATATAAAAAGAATAGGTAAATATAATCTACATGAATCAATAGATGAAAAAATTTCTAGATTATTCATGGCAGAAGATAATATATATTATGATTCAATTTTGGATTTGGCGATAAAGCAAAATATTTTAACTAAGAATCACGAAATATATCATATTAATCACAAGAAATTAAATAACCCTCAAGAATTTCATAGAGATAGATTGAATAATACATTAAAAATATTTGTTAATGAGTTAAGAAAATTCCAGGATATTATCAAAATATTTGATAAAAATGCGAGATTACTAGATCATGAATTAAGTAGTAAAACTTTTAATATTTTATTACGTAGTGATGAGAAGGAATATTATCAGGATTATATAAAGTACTTTTCAGAAAAAGAATCAAAACCAAGAAAAATGGGTACACCATTTTTTCTAGAATCTAAAAATAGTGATATAGGAATAATATTATCACATGGATATAAGGCTTCACCAGAAGAGATTAGAAATCTAGCATTGTTTCTAAATAAAGCAGGATTTAATGTTTATGCAGTGCGCTTAAAGGGGCATGGTACTGCACCTATTAATCTAAAAGACACATGCTGGGAAGAATGGTATGACTCATTTTTTAGAGGATATGCAGCGCTGAAACAAAGATGTAATCACGTGGTAGCAGCTGGCTTTTCTACTGGAGGGCTATTAGCATTACTTGCAGCCGCTAAAAAGAAACATAAAATTTCTGCCGTTATATCGATTAATGCAGCAATAAAGCTAAATGATATCAGAGTAAATTTCGTTCCAACCATTCATTATTGGAACGAATTTTTAACATTATTAAATTCTACAAAAGGTAAGAAAGAATTTATTGTTGATAAACCAGAAAATCCTGAAATTAATTACAGTAAGAATTATTTAAAAGGTGTAAAAGAGTTATCAGATTTAATGGAGGTTTGTAATGAAAATCTCAAAAATATCGAAGCACCTACACTTATTATTCAGGGCACAAATGATCCAGTAGTAAACCCTAAAAGCGGAAAAATTATATATAATAAAATTTCTTCTAAGGATAAAAAATTGCTTACACCAAAATTTAATAATCACGTAATTGTTAAAGATGTAAATGAAGAATTATTTTCTGAAATATCTAATTTTATAAAAACTCATATTAAGTAACTAGATGAAAAAAATAAAAGTAAGTAACCCAATAGTGGAAATAGATGGTGATGAAATGGCCAGGGTTATGTGGCATATAATAAAAGAAGAATTGATATTACCTTATCTAGATCTTCCTATAAAATATTATGATTTATCGATAGAGTCTCGTGACAAAACTCTAGATGAAATTACCGAAATTGCAGCCAATGAAACCAAGAAATATGGAGTAGCAATAAAATGTGCAACAATTACAGCTACTATTGACAGGCAAAAAGAATTTGGCCTAAAAAAGCTATACAAATCTCCCAATGCAACAATCAGAGGAATCATAGGAGGCACAGTATTTAGAGAACCGATTATAATTTCAAATATTCCTCGTATTGTATCTAATTGGAAAAAACCTATCTGCATTGGTAGGCATGCTTATGGCGACCAATATAAAGCATTGGATATTAATGTTTCTAAGGGCAGTAAACTTGTTTTAAAAACTATAGATAAGGATGGTAAAGAAAGTAATAATCGGGTTTTTGATTTTGAAGAATCAGATGGTATAGCGCTTGCTATGTATAATACAGATAGTTCTATTAGAGATTTCGCTTATAGCTGTTTTAACATGGCCTTGCAAAAAAAATGGCCTTTATATTTATCTACTAAAGATACAATTCTTAAGATATATGATAAACGTTTTGTAGATATATTTGACGAGATATATAAGAAAAAATTTAAAGAAAAGTTTATATCAGAGAATATAAATTATGAGCATCGTTTAATCGATGACATGGTAGCATATTCACTAAAATCTGAGGGAGGGTTTGTTTGGGCGTGTAAAAATTATGATGGTGATGTTCAGTCAGATAGTTTAGCACAAGGTTTTGGTTCTTTAGGTTTGATGAGTTCTATTTTAATTTCCCCTGATGGTAAGGTCGCAGAAGCAGAAGCTGCGCACGGAACTGTAACAAGACATTACAGAAAACATCAGAAAGGAGAAGAAACCTCAACAAATTCTACAGCCTCAATTTTTGCATGGAGCAGGGGGCTAAAACATCGTGCAAAATTGGACAGTAATAATGAATTAGATAATTTTGCTACAAAGCTAGAAGAAGCAGTCATTTCTACGATAGAATCAGGAAAAATGACCAAGGATCTCGCATTAATTTCAGGGAATAATAATTACTTAAATACAAAAGAATTTATTCTTGCTGTTAGAGGTTCTCTAAATGCTATACTCAAGAATAACCACGCAGGTTAATGGCAGTAGAAAGCCAGAAAAATCAGATGGTGTTACTAGCTTTACAAAAAATAACCTGCTTTATATTAGGTGCTTTATAGTATGTAGGTCTCGATATAAATATAGGGATCCACAAATTATTACCCTAAGTGAAGATTTTTGTTTAGAAAGGTAATCAAAAAAAACATATTCTAGGCTATCATAAATATCAATATCGTAATCACTATTTTCTTCTAAGAATTTTTGAAAATTATACCTCGTTTCAGGGAGTGGTTCATTTTTTACTGTTACGAAGATAATTTTATTACCCTGATGATTCAAGTGGCGCAAAAATTTATTGTGGTCCTTATTTTCTGATCTGCCGTAAACAATGATATTTTTTTTATTTTCTGTAAATCGGTTAACACTACCAGATATATCCGGTTTTTTACCTTGCATTAACCTATCAACTTTAGTTGTTGATTCTTGAGTATTAGGTTGAGATCTAATCCAGTTACTTAGAGCATATGCCCCTGCCTCATTATGGGCTCCATCAAACCATATTTCACTACCATTAGGTAAGTCTGTTGAAACTAAGTGAGTTAGATTTTCTATCCTACCAGGCCATGAAGTCTTCACAATTGCGCGATTAATTGAGTTATCATCACATTTTATCATGGGTTGGTTCTTAATAGCAGCAAGAGCAGTTACTAAATTTGTAATTTGGTGATCGCCCTGCATAGAAGGTAAGTTGTAATATGAAATGTCTTCTCTTGCTATATCAACATATGCAAGCTGATTATTATCTATATCAAAGTCATAATCAGCCTCATAACTAATTACATTTTTGTTTTGTATAATTCGGCTAATACCATCATATATATCTGGCTTCCCACCTTCCACCAACTCATCAACCTTGGGCGATCGTTCTTGCGCTATCAATTTGCCATAATTTAATAGCAGTTCGTTCACTATAGATGTTTGAGGGCTTATTATATTAATCTCAGAGTTATTCATAATATGCGCCTTATGACCAGCAATTAATTCTAATCTATTTCCCAAATATTCTTCATGGTCAAAGGTAATTGGGGTGATAATGGAAAGTAGCTTATGAGTTAAAATATTAGTCGGATCATTCATTGCGCCCATTCCACATTCAATGATGCAAATATCCGCTTTAACCCTACTAAATGCTAAAAATGCAAGAGCGGTTTGATATTCGAAAAAACTAGGATTGATAATGTTATTTAATTTATTTCGTATTTCCTCAGTAAGTTCGTATATCATACCATCTTCTATGGGATTATTTGATATGATAAAATTTTCATTAAATTTTAATAAATGAGGAGAGGTAAAAACATGCGTTGTAAGACCATGTTCTATAAAAATTTGTTTTAAAAATGAAATAACAGACCCTTTCCCATTGGTTCCTGTAACATGTATAATAGGAGGAAGTCTTCTATGAGGGTTGTCTAGTAACTCTAAAATTTCTATAATTTTGCCAGTAGCTGGGTAGCTAGGAGGCCAGTGCGGCATAAACATAGATAATTAAGTAGCATCAATATAATTTTCTTTTAGACTTTTTACTTTTTCTTCCAATATAACCAAAAACTTATCCAGCCCATGCATTCCAATCATGGAACCAAATTCAGCTCTTTGGGTTGCAGCAAAGCTAATTCCTTCTCCAGAAACATCAACTATTTTATAATCACCATCTTTTTCAAGAATAAATACATCTAAAAGGAGGTTTGTACTATCTGATAAAATTAGAGAGATTTTACTGATATATTTGCCAGGAGCAATTTCTGTAGTTTTATTGATCTTATATTTTTCATTCTTATATCCTTGAAATTTAGGTGCATAATTATAAATAAGATACTGTTCAAAAAGATTAATGAATTTGTTTTTTTGTGTATCACTAGCTTTACGCCAGCTCTTGCCTAGTACAAATTTAGACATCCATTTTATATCTATATTAGATTTTATATATTCAACCAACTCTTCTCTTATAACCGGAACTGACTTTGATTGGGTTGTGATCTTGAAGATTTCTTGAGTTGTTTTATTGACATATGCTTCTGCCCCATTAAGATCTGCGTAAGCATTAGTGAAAAAACTTAGAAATATAATAATCAGAAAGGATTTTTTATTCATTTTTTACCAAAGATTCTCGTTTTTGTATATATGCACTTTTGATTACACTATAAGGATCAAGAGTGTTCTTTTCAATATCTTCTAGCTCATCATAAATGCTTTCTCTTGCGTTAATCACAGAAAGAGCAGTTAGGCTGTATCTAATATTTCTATTTTCCTGGTTATCTGAAACATTGCTCCAGAAAGGGTCTGCTGCCCATCCTATTCCAGTTCCAGAAAGAGACCTTAATGTGAAGGGGCCTAAAAATGGTACCATGAAGAAAGGCCCATTTGGAACATTGTATTTTGCTAGAGTTTGTCCAAAATCCTCTTTATTAATTTTAATATTCATTTTCTGAGCAACGTCAAAAAAGCCTAACAATCCGATAGTAGAATTAATAGAAAATCGTAATACAGATTTTCCGCTATTTTTGAAATCTAGCTGCAATAGGGAGTTAACAAATGTTAGAGGAACAGTTAGGTTATCTAAAGCATTCCCAATTGAATTTCTAACTGGAGATGGAACTATTTTTCTATATGTTTTGGCAGCAGGCTTTAAAGTATATTTATCCAGTGTCATATTGAATTTGTAAATCCGACGATTAAACTTCTCAAAAGGGTCGTACAAATCATTGCTCTGTTCTATTTCTTCTTCATCAGAAAAAATATTATAATCTGAAGCATAAATATTACTTGGAAACCAAATTGTTAATAAAAATATAATAAAATATTTTTGCATTAGTGTTTATGCCAAATTTAATGAGCTAAAAATTCATCTATATCTACTTCTATTAAAAAAGATAGTGATTTCTACATATGAGTATGATAAATACAGTAAATTATATATTAACTATACATTGGAACTATCTTCCAAATAGATTATGGAACGCAAAGCATTAATAGAGCGCAATACAAAAGAAACTGAGATTCTGGTTGAGCTAAATTGTGACGGCTCGGGTAAATACGACATTTCCACTGGAATCGGCTTTTTTGACCATATGTTAGAACAGCTTTCTAAGCATAGTCTAATAGATTTAAAAGTAAAAGCAGTAGGAGATTTGCATATAGATTTTCACCATACAGTCGAAGATGTTGGTATAACTATAGGAAAGGCGTTGAAAAAAGCTCTAGGCGAACGGAAAGGAATTAATAGATTTTCGCACACATATATTCCTATGGATGAAACTTTGACTAGAGTATGTGTTGATTTGTCCGGTAGGCCTTATCTTGTTTGGAACGTTGATTTTACCCAGAATAAGATAGGGGATATAGATACTGAATTATTTAGAGAGTGGTTCTATGCTTTAACATTTAATTTAGGTGCAAATATAAATATAGAAAAGCTTTGTGGTATAAATAATCATCATATAGTAGAATCATGTTATAAAGGATTAGCGATTGCTCTTAGAAATGCAATAAAAATAGATGAGCAGAAAAAGGGTGATATTCCTTCCACTAAAGGAGTTCTCTAATGAGGGTATATAATATTTACAGTATTAATAATAAACCAGAGAAAATCATCAAGACGGTAAAAGAAGGTATTTCTCTATTGGGCTTTGTGATTGGCCCGATATTGTTTATATTTTACCGTATGTGGAAACAGTTCTTAATATATATAGCTCTTTTATTTGTTAGTTATTCGTTACTCTTATCCTCGATAATCACAGAAGAGTTTTATAAATTATGCTACATTACCATATATGCATATATAGGATTCGATTTTTATAATTTATACGAGCAGCATTTACTATCAAAAGGATATTTGTTTAAAGCAAGGGTTGTAGCGTATAACAAATTAGATGCAGAAGAGAAGCTTATAGAGAAGAAGCTTATATAAGTTAATATCAAATAGTTATGGAAAAAATATTAATTATTGATTCAGGTACAGGTAATATTCATTCTATAAAGAATGCTGTAACGAAAGTTGTAGGACAGGAGAAAGTAAAAATAGTAGAAAAAGAGAGTGATTTTGCCGAAGCCTCACACATAATATTGCCAGGAGTTGGAGCGTTTGATAAGGCTATGCGCAAATTAAAAAAAAATGATGGTCTTATTAATAGGTTGGAAGAGCAGGTGATTAAAGCACAAATCCCTTTTTTAGGGATCTGTGTTGGAATGCAGGTTTTAGCAGATGTTGGGTATGAAAATGATGCTATTGTTGGGCTTGGTTGGATTCCAGGTGAAGTTAGGCATATACCTCAAAGCAATCTAGTTATACCACACATGGGGTGGAATAATATTCAGGTTGAAAATCACAAAGCAGAAATAAATAAAGATTTTAGTTGCTTTGATAATAAAGATTTTTATTTTGTACATTCATATTATTTTGATTGTGCTATGGCTGGTCATCGAATAGCTAATGTAGAATATGGAATTTCTTTTCCAGCTATTATAGCTAGAGATAATATTATAGCCACCCAGTTCCATCCAGAAAAAAGTGGTGAAAATGGGTTGGATTTTTTAAAATGTTTTTTGGAATAAAGAGATAATGATAATATATCCCGCGATAGACATAAAGGACGGAAAATGTGTCCGGCTTAAACAAGGAGATTTTTCTCAAGTAACTGAGTTTAATGATGATGTGTTAGCGCAAGCTCAAGAGTTTGAAAGAAGAGGGTTTAAGTGGCTCCATGTGGTTGACTTAGACGGGGCTAGGCAGGGTAGGCCTATTAATTTTCAGCTCGTAGAAAATGTAATAAGAAATACATCTTTAAATGTGCAAATAGGAGGCGGAATAAGGGATTTTAATTCAATAAGTAAGATGATTTCTTATGGGGCTTCCAGAGTAATTTTGGGTACAGCAGCAATAGAAAACTTTGAATTAGTGGAGCAGGCATGTAAAGAATATCCTGGGCAAATTGCAGTAGGGGTTGACGCGAGAGGAAATAAAGTTGCGACTCACGGGTGGCAAGAGGAGGCCGATGATATGTTCGTTTTTGATTTGATTGCTAAATTAGAAAAGGTAGGTGTTTCAGCAATTATATATACTGATGTTAGTAGAGACGGGCTACTGTCTGGATTTGATGAACAGGGCACAGAAGAAATAGCTAAGGATATCACTATTCCAATAATAGCTTCAGGTGGTGTTTCTACTATTGAGGATCTTAAGAAAATTAGTGCTATGAAGCAATATGGTGTAGAAGGAGCTATAGTAGGTAGGGCTTTTTATGAAGATAAGCTGTCTTTTTCGGATGCTCTAACTTTTCAGCAAATATAATTGCCTGTTTTTTCTGAGTTTTTATTCTGTTAAGTTTCTTGCGCTTTATCAACGAGTGTAGGTTATATAAAGGTTTGTGCATCCTACAATGAAGTTTTATATATAATTTGTAAAATATCCAGGTTAAAATAATTGACATATGCGATTTAGTATATTAAATATACCTGTCTTACAATTAAGCGGTATCCTTCTGGAGGGGTGGCCGAGCGGTTAAAGGCAACAGACTGTAAATCTGTCCGCGTAATGCGTACATAGGTTCGAATCCTATCCCCTCTACCATTTAATTGAGCGGGTGTAGCTCAATGGTAGAGCTTTAGCCTTCCAAGCTAATGGTGAGGGTTCGATTCCCTTCACCCGCTCCAGTTAACTAGGTTTAATATTAAAATTAATTAGTTAACTGAAGGTTTGGTATAAGAAGGGGTATGGTAATTGATTTATGAACTAATTAACTGAGATATTAACTCGAATTTTTAAAGGATTAAAAGATGAGTAAAGAAGTATTTGAAAGAAATAAGACCCATTTGAATGTAGGAACGATAGGTCACGTGGATCATGGTAAGACTACGTTAACAGCAGCGATATTGAAATACTATGGCTCAGCGAAGTTAGGTTATGATGAGATTGACAAGGCTCCTGAAGAAAGAGCGAGAGGAATAACTATTCAAACAGCGCACGTAGAATATGAGACAGATAATCGTCACTATGCGCACGTAGATTGTCCAGGACACGCAGATTATGTAAAGAATATGATTACAGGGGCAGCTCAAATGGACGGAGCGATATTAGTAGTATCAGCATCAGATGGTCCAATGCCACAAACCAGAGAGCACATCTTGCTAGCGCGTCAAGTAGGAGTTAAGACTTTAGTGGTTTACATGAATAAATGTGATCAAGTAGATGATGAAGAGTTGCTAGAATTAGTAGAAGTGGAAGTAAGAGACTTGCTAAGCCAGTATGATTTTCCAGGAGATGATATCACAATAGTAAAAGGAAGTGCGTTAGCAGCCTTAGAAGGTAAGGACGAAAAATTAGGTAAGGAATCGATAGATACTTTGATGAGTGCTTTGGATAAAGATTTACCTGATCCTGAAAGAGCGGTGGATGGAGAGTTTTTAATGTCAGTAGAAGACGTATTCTCAATATCAGGAAGAGGAACAGTAGCAACTGGAAGAATTGAGCAAGGGATAGTAAAAGTGGGAGACGAAGTAGAGATCGTAGGATTGCGTGACACGCAAAAGAGTACTTGTACCGGAGTAGAGATGTTCCGTAAGCTATTAAATGAAGGTCAAGCAGGTGATAATGTTGGTCTATTGTTAAGAGGGACTAAGCGTGAAGATATAGAGCGTGGTCAGGTTATCTCTAAGCCAGGAAGTATAACTCCTCATAAGAAGTTCAGTGCGACAGTATATGTGTTGAATAAGGAAGAGGGAGGTCGTCATACAGCGTTTTTTAGTAATTACCGTCCACAATTTTACATCAGAACTACTGACGTAACAGGGAGTGTTGAACTTCCTAGTGGAACAGAGATGGTGATGCCAGGAGATGACGTAGAGTTGACGATAGATTTGATAAGTCCAGTAGCGATGAACGAAGGTATGCGTTTTGCGATCAGAGAAGGAGGTCGTACGGTTGGTTCTGGAGTTGTTACTAAAATAATTGAATAATAGGGCTAGTTCTTACAGATTCCTTCGTCACTGGAATAAGTTAGGAGTGTAGCTCAATTGGTAGAGCACCGGTCTCCAAAACCGGGGGTTGGGGGTTCGATTCCTCTCGCTCCTGCCATTCTTTATTTGTTTGGCAAAGGTTTTAGTGATTTTGGTGAAGTTTAGAGTGAAATTATGAAAGCGTTAGAATTTATAGAAGAAACTAAAAAGGAAGTATCCAAAATTTCGTGGATTAAGAGAAAGGATTTGTTGCTTTCAACTGTTTCTGTGTTTTTTGTAGTTGGGATATTTTCTGTGTTCTTTTTGCTTTCAGATCTTTTTATTTCAAAAATAATAACCTATTTATTAGGGGTAGCAAAGTAGATGAATAATAAATGGTATGTAGTACAGGCTTATTCTGGATCAGAAAAAAGTGTATTAAAATCTATTGAACAAAGAGCTGGTAAGGCTAATTTGAATGGGCTGATAAGTGAGATGTTAGTTCCTTCAAAGAAGGTGTTACAAGTTAAAAAGGGAAAGAAAGTGGAAGTGGAGAAGAATTTTTTTCCTGGATATGTTTTGATAAATGCTGATTTAACTAATGATTTGTGGCATTTGATTAGAGAAATTCCTAAGGTGTCAGGATTTATTTCACAAAGTGGAAAGCCTGTTCCACTAGGGAAACAAGAAGTGGATAATATATTTGAAAAACTTGAAGATGATAGTCTAAGTCTTTCTGATGAAATAGAGTATGATGTAGGAGAGTCTGTAAGAATTACTGATGGCGGACCATTTGATAGTTTTACAGGTGTTATTGAGCAAGTGGTGTTTGATAAAAAGCAGCTTGTTGTCTCTGTGACTATCTTTGGTAGATCCACTCCTGTGAACTTGGCTTATAACCAAGTAGAAAAAATATAAAAAAAATCTTGTAATATATAAAAAATTAATATAGATAAGGACTCTTAAATTTTAGAACCATGGCAGAAAAGAAAGAAATAGGAAACATAAAATTGCAAATTCCGGCAGGTCAAGCTAATCCTTCTCCTCCAGTGGGACCAGCTTTAGGGCAAAAAGGATTAAATATAATGGATTTTTGTAATAAGTTTAACGATAAAACGAAAGGCTTTGAGAAAGGTATGCCAATACCTGTTGTGATCACTGCTTATGCAGACAGGTCTTTTGACTTTATTACAAAGACTCCTCCGGTCTCTTTTTTAATTTTGAAAAAGGTCAATTTAAAGAAAGGATCTCAAACTCCTGGTAAGGAAGTTGTAAAGAAAATCTCTGCGGATCAGATAAAGGAAATTGCGGAAGTTAAGAGAGAAGATTTGAATTTACCTATAGAGTCTATATGTAAAATGATAGAGGGTACTGCTAGATCAATGGGAATAGAGGTTATATAATATGGTAAGTAAGAGATTAAAACAGATATATGATCAGGTGGATCTAAGTAAGGAATATAGTATCTCTGATGCTATTTCTTTGGTTAAGAAAAATGCTAATACAAAGTTTGATGAGTCTATTGATATTGCGTTTAATTTAAATGTTGATCCTAAATATCAAGATCAGATGATTAGAGAAATAGTAAAGCTTCCGGAAGGGTTAGGAAAGTCCGTTAGAGTTGCTGTTATTGCTAAAAGTGATAAGCATGATGAAGCTAAAAAGGCGGGGGCTGATTTAGTTGGAGATGATGATTTGGTTGCAAAGATTAAGGCAGGTAACACGGATTTTGACTTTTGTATTGCTACTCCTGATATGATGCCTAAGGTTGGACAGTTAGGAAAAGTGTTAGGGCCAAAAGGTTTGATGCCTAATCCGAAGCTTGGTTCTGTAACAAATGATGTTGCTGCAGCAGTAGATAATGCTAAGAAAGGACAAGTTGAAATTAAAGCTGATAAGTATGGGATAATTCATACTTCTGTTGGTAGAGCAAGTTTTGATGAAAAAAAACTTAAAAATAATTTTGATACAGTTTATTCTACCATTAAATCATCTAAGCCGTCAGGAGTTAAAGGTACGTATATAAAAAAGCTAAGCTTAGGTTCTACGATGGGACCTAGTGTTGGTGTTTCTTTATTGTCTCTAGTAGAACAAAAATAGGTTATTTACAGTGAATTTAGAAGAGAAAAAACAAGTTGTTGCGCAACTAAAGGATAATTTTGCAGAGTCTGATATTGTTTTGGTTGCTCATTATTCTGGTCTAACGGTGGAACAAATGACGCAGTTGAGAACAGTGGCTAAGCAAAAAGATGTAAGTGTAAAAGTAGCGAAAAATTCTTTGATCAGGTTAGCTGTTAAAGATACTAATTTTGATAATTTAGAAAGTGAATTATCAGGTCCAACATTATTAATATTTTCAAATGACATAGTTGCAGCTGCAAAAGTGCTGGTAGATTTTGTTAAAGAAAATGAATTATTAGTGATAAAAAACGGATCATACAGTAATTCTATAGTAGGTGAAAAGGAAATAATACAAATTTCTAAAATGCCTTCTCTGGATGAAATTAGAGCTAAATTAGTTAGCCTAATGAATACTCCTGCTACTAAGTTAGCATGTGTATTAAAAGCTCCTGCTCTTGGATGTGCGAGAGTTATTAAATCTTATTCTGAAAAATAAAATATTGATTAACATATATATGAGGAAATTATGGCTGATTTAAATAAGATTGTTGATGATCTTTCTACCCTAACTGTTATAGAGGCGGCGGAATTATCAAAGTTATTAGAAGAAAAATGGGGGGTTAGTGCGGCAGCTCCTGTAGCAGTAGCAGCAGCTCCTGGTGCGGCTGAAGCAGCAGGTGAAGCAGAAAAAACAGAATTTTCTGTTGTTTTATCTAGCTTTGGTGAAAAGAAGATTAATGTGATAAAAGAAGTTAGAGCTATCACAGGTTTAGGATTGAAAGAAGCTAAGGATTTGGTTGAATCAGCTCCTAAAGAAGTGAAGGCTGGTGTTTCTAAAGAAGATGCAGCAAAGATCAAAGAAACTTTAGAGGCTGCTGGAGCAACTGTTGAATTAAAATAGTTATTCAAACAGTTATATAACCATTTCTTTTCTCAATTAATTTAATATTTATCATAGTATGAAAGGCCAAGTTAGAAATATTGATACGCTTACTTATCGTAAAAATTATGGAAAGATAAGAGACGTTGTTTCTTTGCCGAATTTAATAGAAGTACAAAAAGAATCTTATAAATGTTTTATAGACCCTCAAGGAGACCCTACTAAGGGGGGGCTGGAAAAGATTTTTACTTCGGTTTTTCCAATTAATGATTTTACAGGTCTTTCTACTATTGAGTTTGTTAGTTATGAGTTAGATAAGCCGAAATATAATCAAGTTGAATGTATAAAAAGAGGTGCTACATATGCGTCTCCCATAAAGGTTTTACTGAGATTGATAGTATGGCTTATTGATGAGGAAACAGGATCAAAAGAAGTAAAAAGTATTAAAGAGCAAGAGGTTTTCTTTGGAGAAATTCCATTGATGACTGAAAAGGGTACTTTTATTATTAATGGTACAGAGAGAGTTATAGTATCACAGCTTCATAGGTCTCCAGGTGTATTCTTTGATCATGACAAAGGAAAGGCTACTAATCAAACTAAATTATTATATTCGGCAAGAATAATACCTTATAGAGGTTCTTGGTTGGATTTTGAATTTGATACTAAGGATTTGTTGTATTTTAGAATAGATCGTAAAAGAAAGATTATTGCGACGGTCTTCTTAAAGTCTTTAGGAATGTCTAGTCAGGAAATATTAGATACTTTTTATAATTCAGAAAGTTACAGTAAAGTTTCTAAAGGTTGGAAAGTTAAGTTTGATCTAACTGCGCATAAAGGTAAGACTTTATCTTTTGACTTAGTATCAGCAAAAGATAATAAGGTTAAATTATCTCAAGGATCAAAAATCACTGCTCTTACTATTAAAAAGCTTCAGGGAGAAAGCTTAGAAGAAATTATATTAAGTGATGAAGATGTAATAGGTTCTGTTGTTGCCTCTGATTATAAGTTAGATGAGGAAAATGAAATTATAGCAGGAACTAGGATAACTGATGAAAATATAACTGATATTTCTAAGTTATCGGAAATTAAATTAATTTCTTCTAGTACAATAGAGTCCAATCCTTATCTATATAATACCTTTGCAGCAGATAAGACAAAGAGTGAAGATGATGCATTGTTGGATATATATAAAATATTACGTCCAGGGGATCCGTTGTCAGTAGAAGCTGCTAAAGAGATTTTTTCAGGATTATTTTTCAAAGAAGATAAGTACGATTTATCTAATGTAGGTAGAATTAAAATAAATGAAAGGTTAGGCCTTGATATTCCTGTGGATATACAGTTGCTAACCAAAGATGATATTATCAATACAGTTAGAGTTTTAATTGAGTTAAAATTAAATAATTCGGATAGTGATGATATTGACCATTTAGGAAATAGAAGAGTAAGATCTGTTGGAGAATTGGTAGAAAACCAGTTTAGAATAGGTCTTGTAAGGGTGCAAAGAGCTATACAGGAAAGGATGAATTCTGTTGAAATTGACATGGTTTTACCACAAGAATTGATCAATGTAAAACCATTAGCAGCCGTACTTAGAGAATTCTATGGTACATCTCAACTTTCACAATTTATGGATCAAACTAACCCATTGTCAGAAATTACTCATAAGAGACGATTGTCTGCGTTAGGACCTGGAGGTTTGTCTAGAGATAGAGCCGGTTTTGAGGTAAGAGACGTACATACCTCCCATTATGGAAGAATATGTCCTATTGAAACTCCGGAAGGGCCAAATATAGGTTTGATTAGTAGTTTAGCTACTTATTCTAGGGTTAACCCTTATGGTTTTTTAGAAAGCCCTTATAGAAAAGTGGTAAATGGTATAGTTACAGATGAGGTAGAATATTTATCTGCAACTAAAGAGTCGTGTTATATTATTGCTCAAGCAAATGAGAAGTTGAATGAGGATAATAGTTTTGCAGCTGATTTACTGAGTTGTAGGCATGATGGTGGACATGTTATGTCTACTGCAGATAAAGTTGATTACATTGACTTGTCTCCTAAACAGGTTGTGTCGGTGGCTGCTTCATTGATTCCATTTTTAGAAAATGACGATGCGAACCGAGCGTTAATGGGTTCAAACATGCAACGTCAGGCTGTACCGTTGCTTTATCCTGAGGCTCCTATTGTGGGTACTGGAATGGAGCAAGTGGTTGCTAGTGATTCATCTGCTTGTGTTACTGCCAGAAGTAATGGAATTGTAGAAAAAGTGGATGCATCAAAGATTTTCATTAGAGTTGATGATATCAATAGCAAAGAGTTGGTCGAAATTTATAATTTAGAAAATTACCAGAGATCTAATCAAGATACTTGTATTAACCAGAAACCAATTGTGAAGGTTGGGCAAAGGGTTAATCAAGGTGATGTAATAGCGGATGGAGCTAGTACTAAAAATGGTGAATTAGCTTTGGGTAGAAACGTTCTAGTTGGATTCATGCCATGGAATGGTTATAATTTTGAGGATTCTATTATTATATCAGAAAGAATAGTAAGAGATGATGTGTTTACTTCTATTCATATTGAATCCTATGAGATTACAGCGAGAGACACTAGATTAGGTTCTGAAGAAATCACACGTGATATTCCAAATGTTGGAGAAGAGTCTTTGCGTCATTTAGATGAGGTCGGTATTGTAAATATTGGAGCTGAAGTTGAAGGCGGAGATATTTTGGTCGGTAAAGTTACTCCTAAGAGTGAGTCTCCTACTACCCCAGAGGAAAAATTATTAAGAGCTATTTTTGGAGAAAAGGCGGCTGATGTGAAAGATTCTTCTTTGTATGTTCCACCAGGGGTAAAGGGTACTGTAATTGATATTAGAGTGTTTACTCGTAGAGGTGTAGAAAAGGATCAAAGAAGACTTACTATAGAAAGACAAAATATAGCTAAGTTGAATAAGGATAAGGAAGAAAAGATCAACATCTTGGAGAAACATCTAGTAGAAACTATTCAGAACTTAGTAGTTAACAAAGCTACTACTAAAACTGTAGGTAGCATTAAATCTGGTACCAAATTAACTTCCAAAATTTTGGAAGATTGTAATTTATCAGTTTTAAAGAAGCTTTCATTTGAAGATAGTAAAATTAACGATCAAATTGAGTCTTTATATAAGAAATTAGATGAGACCTCTACAATGTTAGATAAGGAATTGTCTGAAGATATTGAAAAAATCCAAGGGGGAGATGATTTACCTCAAGGAGTTTTAAAGACAATAAAGGTTTTTGTAGCTGTAAAAAGAAGATTGCAACCTGGGGATAAAATGGCTGGAAGGCATGGAAATAAGGGGGTTATTTCTAAAATAGTGCCAATAGAAGATATGCCATATCTAGAAGATGGTACTCAGTTGGATATATTATTAAACCCTTTAGGGGTTCCATCGAGAATGAATGTGGGACAAATTTTAGAGACTCATTTAGGGTTTGCGTCATATAATATAGGAAAGGATCTTGCTAGATTGGTAGATAGTGTTTCTTCTGATGCAGAATTAAAGAAGTTAAGGTCTGATGTGATAGAAGCATACAATGATAATGGAGCAAGTGATCTTGTTAATTCGTTAGATGATAAGGAGTTTAAGTCTTTTGTGAAGAATTTATCAAATGGAATTCCGGTTGCTACTCCGGTATTTGATGGGGCAAAAGAATTAGATATAGAGGAAGCTTTTAAGAGGGCTAATCTGGATATTTCAGGGCAAACTTATGTTTACGATGGTAAAACTGGTGAAAAACTGGATAGAAAAGTGACAGTGGGATATATATATATGCTTAAGTTGCACCATTTAGTAGATGATAAGATTCATGCTCGTTCTATTGGTCCATACAGTCTAGTAACTCAGCAACCTTTGGGAGGTAAATCTCATTTTGGTGGACAAAGATTTGGAGAAATGGAGTGTTGGGCACTACAAGCTTATGGAGCTTCATTTACGTTACAAGAGATGTTAACTGTGAAATCTGATGATGTATCAGGTAGAATCAAGTTGTATGAATCTATAGTGCGAGGAGATAGTAACTTCAAATACGGTGTTCCTGAGTCATTTAATGTGATGATCAAGGAATTGAAGTCTCTTTGTTTAAATGTAGATTTAGAACAATCAGAATAAACAATAACACTATAAAAATATAAAATAAGAGGAAATAATGAGTACAGGTCCTTCTCAAGCAGCATTTAATTTTGTTAATAATGATGCGAATTATGATTTTGATATAGTTAAAATTTCTATCGCTAGTACAGAGCAGATTAGATCATGGTCTTTTGGTGAGGTAAAAAAACCAGAAACTATTAATTATCGTACGTTTAAACCCGAAAGAGATGGGTTGTTTTGTGCAAGAATTTTTGGCCCTGTGAAAGATTTTGAGTGCTTGTGTGGTAAATATAAAAGGATCAAATATAAGGGAATAATCTGTGAAAAATGTGGAGTAGAAGTGACTACTTCTAAGGTTAGAAGAGAAAGAATGGGGCATATTGAGCTAGCGGCTCCCGTTGCTCACATTTGGTTCTTAAAATCTTTGCCTTCTAGAATTTGTACTCTTTTGGATATTACTTTGAAAGAAGTAGAGAAGGTATTATATTTTGAAGCTTATATTGTAACAGAACCTGGTATTACAACTCTTAAATATGGTCAGACCTTAACTGAAGATCAATATCAAGAGGCCGTAGAGGAGTTTGGGCAAGGGGCTTTTTCTGCAGAGATTGGTGCAGAGGCAGTGAAAAAAATGTTAGCTGATATCGATCTTCCTAAAGAAAGAAAGAAACTTAGAAAGGCATTAAAAGAAGAAACATCTGAAGCTAAAAAGAAAAAAGTAATAAAAAGACTTAAGTTAGTAGAGTCTTTTTTAGATTCTGGCAATAAACCAGAATGGATGATATTAGATATAGTTCCAGTAATTCCACCAGAAATAAGACCTTTAGTTATGCTAGATGGTGGGCGTTTTGCTGCATCTGACTTGAATGAATTGTACCGTAGAGTAATTAACAGAAATAACAGATTGAAGAGGCTTATTGAGTTAAAAGCTCCTGAAATTATAGTCAGAAATGAAAAGAGAATGTTGCAAGAGTCTGTTGATGCGTTGTTTGATAATGCTAGACGAGCAAGATCTTTAAAAAATTCTAATAAGAGGCCTTTTAAATCTTTGACTGATATGTTAAAGGGGAAGCAAGGTAGATTTAGACAAAACTTACTTGGTAAGAGAGTAGATTATTCTGGTAGATCTGTGATTGTTGTTGGCCCTGAGCTTAAGTTACATCAGTGTGGTTTGCCCAAGAAGATGGCTTTAGAGTTATTTAAGCCGTTTATATATGCAAAGATGGAATTATATGGAATTACTAATTCCATAAAGGCAGCTAAAAGATATGTGGATATGGAATCTCCAGAGGTTTGGGATATTTTGGATGAAGTAATAAGAGAGCATCCTGTATTGTTAAACCGTGCTCCAACACTTCATAGATTAGGAATTCAAGGTTTTGAACCTGTATTAGTAGAAGGTAAAGCGATTAGATTACACCCCCTTGTTTGTGCGGCCTTCAATGCCGACTTTGACGGAGATCAAATGGCAGTTCATGTTCCTATCTCCTTAGAAGCACAGATAGAGTGTAGGGTATTGGTGATGTCTACTAATAATATTTTAAGCCCTGCAAATGGTAAACCGATCATAGTGCCTTCACAAGATATAGTATTAGGATTATACTATCTATCTTTGGAGTTCGATGGTTGTGTAGGAGAAGGAAAGATATTTACAGATATTGCAGAGATAGAGCATGCTTTATTAAATAACTCTGTAACGTTGCATTCTAAAATTAAATATTCATTTAGAGGTGAATTAGTTGATGCTACACCGGGGAGAGTATTGATTTCCCAGATCATACCAAAGGGTGATGAAGTTGGTTTTTCTGCCGTAAACTGCTTGATGACAAAGAAAGAAATAAGTAATGTTATTGATTTAGTATATCGTGTTTATGGCCAGAAACAAACTGTTATTTTTTGTGATAAATTGATGGCTCTAGGTTATAAATATGCTACCAAGGCGGCTATATCTTTTGGAAAAGATGATATGTTGATTCCATCTACCAAAAAGACTCAGATTGAAGATACGATGGAGGAAGTAAAAGAATTTGAGCGTCAATATGCAGATGGTTTAATTACGTCAGGAGAAAAATACAATAAGGTAATTGATGCTTGGTCGCTTTGTACTGATCGTGTAGCCGAAGATATGATGAAACAAATTTCATCAGTTCAATCTGTTGAAGGAGGGCAGGAAGCTAGTGAGTCAATCAATTCTGTATATATGATGGCCCATTCTGGAGCAAGAGGTTCCGCTTCTCAAATAAAACAGTTAGCTGGAATGAGAGGTTTGATGGCAAAACCTAGTGGAGAAATTATTGAAACTCCTATTACTTCTAATTTTAAAGAAGGTCTTAATGTATTAGAATATTTTAATTCTGCCCATGGAGCAAGAAAAGGATTAGCAGATACCGCGTTAAAGACTGCGAACTCAGGTTATTTGACTAGAAGATTGGTTGATGTATCACAAGATTGCATTATAGCGGAAAAGGATTGTAAATCTACCGATTATATTACTTTAAAAAGTGAGATAGAGGGAATTAATGTTGTTGTCCCTTTATCTGAAAAAATATTAGGAAGAGTATCTGCGCAAGATTTAGTTAATTCTAAGACTAAGGAAACTATAGTTAAGAAGAATCAGTTGATTGACGAAGAAATAGCTGAGCAAATTGATGCTTATGGAGTGGATTCCTTGCAGGTGAGATCAGTATTGACTTGTAAAGCTGAGTTTGGTCTATGTAGTAAATGTTACGGAAGAGATTTGGCAACAGGGGATATTGTAAATATCGGTGAGGCTGTTGGTGTAATTGCAGCACAGTCTATTGGAGAGCCAGGGACTCAGTTAACGATGAGAACATTCCATATTGGTGGAGCTGCTCAAAGAGGAGCTGTACAGTCTACTATTGAGGCATCAACTGACAGTATTGTAAAACTTGAAGATGCTAATTTGGTTGTTGATAGTAAGAAGAGAAAGGTGGTATTGAACCGTTCTTCTTCTGTAATGTTGATAGATGATAATGGAGTGCGTTTGGCAAAACATAAGTTACCATATGGTGCTAGATTGAAATTTAGTGATGGGGATATAGTAAAACGTGGTGATAGGATAGCTGAATGGGATCCTTATAATATTCCTATTATTTCTGAGGTTTCTGGGGTAGTTAGGTATCGTGATTTAGAGAGCGGTGTGTCTTATAAGGAAGAAACTGATGCTACAACTGGTATTACTAATAAAGTGGTATCTGATTGGAAGTCAGCTGGAAAGACAACTAATCTTGTTCCTAGAATAGTCATTCAGGATAAGGACGGTAATGTGAAGAAGTTAAAAGCGGGAATGGATGCTAGATATTTTCTATTCATTAATGCGATTTTGAATGTACAAGATGGACAAGAGATTCATGCTGGAGACGTGATAGCCAGAATCCCTAAGGCTTCATCTAAGATTTCAGACATAACAGGTGGTCTACCTAGGGTTGCTGAATTGTTTGAAGCAAGAAAGCCTAAAGATTTTGCGATTATTAGTGGTATTTCTGGTACTGTTATATTTGGTAAGGACTATAAATCTAAAAGAAGAATAGTTATTAAATCAGATATGGAGGATGTACAAGATGCTGAGTATCTAGTACCTAAAGGAAAGCATATTGCTGTAAATGAAGGTGATTATGTAAATAAAGGAGATCTTTTGATGGATGGAAATCCAGTGCCTCATGATATCTTGAGTGTGTTAGGGGTAGAAGCTCTTGCTGAATATATGGTTGCTGAAATACAGAAAGTATATAGATTACAAGGTGTAAAAATCGATAATAAGCATATTGAAGTAGTATTGTTACAGATGCTTAAAAAAGTAGAAGTTATTGATTCTGGAGAAACAACTTTGATTCCTGGTGAAATATTAAGTAGGGAGGAATTAAAAGAAATCAATCAAAAGGCTGTAAAAGAGAGTTTTAAGAAAGCTATAGCAAGACCTATCTTACAGGGTATTACTAAGGCTGCGTTGCAGACTAATTCGTTTATCTCTGCTGCGTCGTTCCAGGAGACTACGAAAGTGCTTACGGAGTCAGCTGTATGTGGCCGTAGGGACTATTTGCGCGGGTTAAAGGAAAATGTGATTGTTGGTAATTTAATACCTGCTGGAACTGGTTATTATACCAATAAGGTTCGTATGGAGGCGCATAGAAGGGACGCTGCATTAGATGAACAATATGGTTCTGATTCTTCAAATGATAATGTTGGAGAGGAAAAAGGTTCTGCAGGAAATTCAGAAAGTAGTGAAGTAGCAGCTTCAACAGCATAAGTTTTGAGTGCCGGCTGATTATGTCGGTGCTTTTTTTAAATCTTTAGGTGTCTATTTCTATGAAAGTATTGGTGATTGGAAGCGGTGGTAGAGAACATGCGATTTGTGTTTCTATATCTAAATCTCCTTTGTTAAATGAGTTATATGCTTTGCCAGGGAACGCTGGTATTTCTGAGGTTGCAGTTTGTTGTAGTAATATAGATATTCTTGATTTCGAATCTATAAAGAGATTTTGTAAGGAAAAATCTATAAATATAGTTGTTGTTGGTCCAGAGGTTCCTCTTGCTAAAGGCTTGTCTGACTATTTAGCAAATAATGATATTGATGTAGTTGGATGTGATTCATATTCTGCTCAGTTAGAATCTTCGAAAAGTTTTACTAAGGAATTATGTGATGCTACAGGTATAAAAACTGCAGCTTATGAGGTTTTTACTGAAAAAGATAAAGCTAATTCTTATTTGAGGAGTGTTTCTAAGTTTCCCATTGTTATAAAAGCAGATGGGTTAGCTGCAGGAAAAGGGGTTATTATTGCGGATGATCTTAAGGCATCGGAAGAAGCAGTAAGCCAAATTTTTGATGGAAAGTTTGGTGAAATGCAGAAGTTGGTAATTGAAGAGTTTTTAGAAGGAATAGAGGCTAGTTTCTTTGCTATATCTGATGGAAAAACATTTAAAATATTATCTAGTGCAGGAGATCATAAGCGTATAGGAGAAAATGATACTGGTTTAAATACCGGAGGAATGGGTACTTATTCTCCTAGTCCTTATGTTACAAAGGAAGTAGAAAAAGAGATAATAGAAGATATTCTGAAGCCAACATATAGTTTTCTAGAGCAAAAAGGGCACCCGTTTAGAGGTATTATATTTGCGGGGCTTATGATCACTAATGATCAAGAGGTGTATTTAATAGAGTATAATGTTAGATTTGGTGATCCAGAAGCTCAAAGTGTTTTTTCTCGTTTGGAAACTGATTTTCTAGATATTTGTCAGAAAGTAGTTGTAGGAAAATTAGATGAGCTTGATGTGGTATTTACCGATAAAAAAGCAATAACGGTGGTTTTGTCTGCAAAAGGATATCCAGAAGAATATAAAAAGGGAACAGTTATAAAAAACTTGGATAAGGTTGCTAATTTACCTAATATAAATGTTTTTCATGCTGGAACCAAATTAGTAGATGGAAATTTGCTGGCAAATGGGGGAAGGGTTTTAAATATTACAGCAGTTGGTGATGATTTTAATGAAGCTTACAAGACAGTTTACGATGCTGTAGAAATGGTGGAATGGGAAGATAAATATTTTCGTAGAGATATTGCGCATAAGGTGCTATTGGGTGAAAATAGATCTATTGCGTAATTCCCTATTTTTTTAGAAACCTACTACCTGGTTTGATTGCTGGTATATTTGCTAGGTGACTGGGTATAGAATCTGTGTTATAGGCTGGAACTTCCATATCGATCAAAGATATTAAGGGGATGTTGTCTAATGTACTAATCTTAGAATTCCTTTTTATTAAACAAGCTTCTGCTACTATATTGACGCCAAATTCTTTGATGCAGTTATATGTTTCTAATGATGATTTTCCAGTGGTGATAACATCTTCCATTACCAGGACATTTTGGCCATCTTCTAGGTGAAAACCTCTTCGTAATTCAAATTTACCAGACACTCTTTCGCAAAATATATTTGGTTTGTTTAATTGCCTAGCGATTTCATAACCAATTATAACTCCGCCCATTGCTGGGGATACTACTACATCAATATCTTCAATATTAATGGTAGCACTAATTTTATCTATGAGTTGTTTGCATAGTTTTTCAGCAATCTTAGGATATGAAAATATTTGTGCACATTGTATGTAATATTCGCTGTGTAATCCTGAAGATAGGATAAAATGTCCCTGCAATAGAGCGTTACATTCTTTTAGGGTTTGTATATTATTATCATTATTTGACAACATTGGTAATCCTTATATTATTAAACATTGTTGGGTATGGAAATAATCGTTGCTAACTATAATTGTCATTTATAATATGTCAATTGGTTGCTATTTAAGCGGTTGTAATTTGTAATTTTTAATGGTGTAGGTTTATGACTACTCAAGAACAGGAGCTGACATTTAAAAATATTGATGAATTTTTTTCTATTGCAGAAGAAATAGTTGATGTTATTTCAAATAGTATTGATGATCTTGATCAGGCAGAAATAATGCATCGTTTGAATATAGTTGAATCTTTTATTGAGCAGATGCTATCACATTCTGAAATCATCACCGATGATTATACTAGGTTGATTAATTGTGATGCTAGGGTTGACCCTAGTGTAAGAGAGGAGATTAAACAGCAGATAGTTTTGATGATTATTGCTTTGAATGATTGCAAGGAACAATTATTGGAAAGATTAGACAATGAGTGAGAAAAAAAATAGTTCTGATAATATCAAGCAAATTATTGAGCTATTTGATAAGTTTTCTGCAAGTTTAATGACTTTGATTAAGAGGTTAGTTAAACAGAAAATTGTTACGCTAGAGGCGGTTTTGGTGATGCTTCCAAAGAAGATAAAAGACGAGGTGGTGAATGATCTTACCGCTGAGAAGGAAGCTAAAAAGGAGAAGCGAAAATCTAATAAAAGGGTACGCTAGAGTAGTTTCGTATTACTAAAGTGTTAAATATTTTTTAGTAATGTTTTCTAGTATAAATTCTTGAAGTTTTAGTTACATGCTATATATTTGCCCGTGAAGACGAGTTTACTCGTCTTATTTTTTTAACTAGAACTAAAAATATAATGTCAAATTACGTATCACAAAACACAGAGATTATACGTGTTGCTGAGTCAGTTGCTTCAGAAAAAGGAATACCTGCAGATTCAGTGATTGAAGCAATAGAGCAGGGAATGAAGGTTGCTGCAAGAAAGAAATATGGAGCTGAGTATGATATACATGTAAATATAGATCGTAAAACTGGAGAGTTTAAAATTTTCAGAAGATTAGAAATTGTTGATAATGTTGAAGATTCTCATACGCAGATATCAATGGATCAGGTAAAGGAGTCAGCTGGTAGTGCAAATCAAGAGGTGAAGATAGGGGATCACGTCACTCAAGATTTACCCGCTATTGACCTAAAAAGACTGGTTGCGCAAGTGGTTAAGCAAGTAATAATACAAAAGGTGAGGGTAGCAGAAAAAGAGAAGCAATATGATGCTTATAAGGATAAGGCTGGAGAAATTGTAAATGGAATAGTTAAGAAAGTAAGCGCTAAGGGAGTGTTGCTTGATATTGGAGGTGAAGAGGCATTTTTATCTAGAGAAGATAGTATACCAGGAGAAAATTTAACACAGAATGAAAGAGTTAGAGCGTGTATAAAAGAAGTTGTTAGAAAAGATACTGGTGTTCAGATATATCTTTCGAGAACATCAAATGAGTTTATGAAAAAGCTTTTCATGCAAGAAGTGCCTGAAATATATGATGGAATTATTAACATAAAGGCAGTTTCGAGAGAGCCTGGTTCTAGGGCTAAGGTAGCTGTTCAGGCGGTTGAGTCTAATTTAGATCCTGTTGGTGCTTGTGTAGGTGTTAGGGGGTCTAGGGTTCAGGTTGTGATTCATGAATTAAAAGGAGAAAAGATTGATATTATTGAGTGGTCATCTGACCCAGCGGCATTTGTAGTTAATTCTTTGGTTCCAGCGCAGGTGCTAAAGGTGGTTATTGATGAAGAAAATAATCGTATAGAAACAGTTGTATCTCAAAAAGATTATAGTATTGCAATTGGACGTAGAGGACAGAATGCCAGGCTTGCTTCTAGACTAACTGGATGGAATATTAATATTCTTACTGAGGAAGAGGAAGAAAGCTTGCGTAAGGACGAGACAGAGAAAGTTTATAATCTATTTGTGAAGCATTTAGGTTTAGATGATATATCTGCAAGAGTTTTGATTTCTGAGGGTATTTCGGAAATAGATGAATTGTTACAAATTTCTGCAGAAGATTTATCTACCATAGAAGGTTTGACTGAAGAAATAGCTAAAGATTTGGTTGCTAAAGTTAAAAAGTTTTCTAAGTCTAAAGAGTACCTTGATATGAAATGGGAAAAATTAGGGTTAAATAAAGAGCTGTTAGAAGTTAAGAATATTGATGCTAATATAGCGCAGAATTTGTCTCGTAATGGTGTTAATGATGTAGAGAAGTTGGCAGATTTGTCTAGGGATGAATTTAAGGATGTAGTGCCGAGTGAGGTGTTGGAAGATGATAAGAAGATAGATGATTTAATAATGAGTGCTAGAAGTATAGCATATAAATAGAACAGATTTTATATATGGTAAAAAATTCACCGCCAGGACAAAATAAAAGGAACCGTACATCATCATTGTCACATGTTGTGGTGGTGAAGAAGAAGAAGTTTAATATCAAAAAACATGATGATGTTGAGAAGAGTCAGGAAGAGTCTTTAACTAAGTCTCAGGATTCTGTTAACAATGTTGTTGAGGAAGTAGCTCAAGTAGAACCTCGATTTGAGCATACTTCTCATCAAATAGAGTCTGATGACTCTAAGATTAGGAATTTAGATGATGATTTTTATGTTCCTAAAGGTGATATAGAAAAACAATCTTCATCAAGAAAAAACCAACAAAAAAAACAGGATTATAAAAAAGAGGACTATCTTGAAGAAGTTGGTGCAGATATTATAGAGAAGAAGCAGGAAGGTGCTCTTAAAAAAGATGAGGTAGTTGCTAAGAAAAACAATAAGGATTTCTTGAGTGATATTACTATTGTGTCTCATTCGAAGGAAAAAAAATATAATAGCGCTAGTGAGTCTAGTGTATTTTTAAATAAGCCTAAATATGATGACGGAGGAAAGAAGAAGAAGAATTTCTATGATGATGCAGAGGTAGAAAAAGATAGGCTTAGGTCAATAGCCTCTATTAAGAGAGCTAGAGAGAAGGCAAAAAGATCTTTAGGGGGAGGGTTTGAAGCTAAAGCAGAAGAGAAAAAAGTAAAAGAAATTATCATTCCAGAAATTATTACGGTGCAAGAGCTTGCTAATAGAATGGCGGTTAGAAGTGCAGATGTAGTGAAGGAGCTAATGAAAATGGGTATGATGATTACTGCTACTAAGCCTATAGATGCTGACACAGCAGAATTATTAGTCACTGAATTTGGACATACTCCTAAACGCGTGTTAGAGTCTGATATAGAGAATATATTAGATAATGATGAGGAAAGTGATGAGTCAAAGAAAGTAGGTAGGTTTCCGGTAGTTTCTGTGATGGGGCATGTAGATCATGGTAAAACGTCATTATTGGATGCTCTTAGAGAAACAGACATTGTATCTTCAGAGTCAGGTGGTATTACCCAACATATTGGAGCTTCTGTAATTAAGGTAAGCGATGAACAAAGTGTTACTTTTCTAGATACTCCAGGCCATGAGGCGTTTACAGCAATGCGATTAAGAGGAGCGCATGCTACTGATATGGTCATTTTGGTGGTTGCTGCTGATGATGGAGTAAAGGCTCAAACGATAGAAGCAATTAACCATGCTAAGGCTGCGAATATTCCAATTATTGTTGCTATTAATAAAATTGATAAGGAAGGAAGTAATCCTTCTAGGGTGGTAAATGAGCTTCTAGAGCACGAAGTAGTAGTTGAGTCTCTAGGTGGTGAATGTTTATGTGTTGAAGTCTCAGCTGTCAAAAAACAAAATTTAGATAAAGTTATAGATGCTATATTTTTGCAAAGTGAGTTATTAGACTTAAAGGCTAATAGAGATTGTTCTGCAACTGGTGTGGTGATAGAGAGTAAGGTAGATAAAGCAAGAGGGGCTGTATCTAGTTTACTGGTCCAGGCTGGTACCTTGAAAATGGGTGATATAGTTATAGCTGGATCTGCATATGGAAGAGTCAAATTGATGGTGAATGATAAAGGGCAAAATTTACAGAAATTACGCCCTTCTGAGCCAGCTGAAATTTTGGGGTTGGATAATGCCCCGGAAGCAGGAGAAAAGTTTCATGTTGTAGAGTCAGAGAAAGCTGCAAGGGATATCATAGAATATAGAGTGAAGAAACAAAGGGATATTCATGCTGCAAGAAAGAGTAAGAAAACTTTAGAAGATATTTTTTCTCATATGACAGATGAGAAGAAGGTTCAGTTGCCATTGATTGTGAAGGCGGATGTTAAGGGGTCTGTGGAAGCTATTAATGAGGCTCTTGATAAATTGTCTAATGAGTCAGTAAAAATACATATAATTCATTCAGCAGTTGGGGGCATATCAGAGTCTGATGTTGTGTTAGCGCAGGCGTCTAATGCGGTTATTATTGGTTTTAATGTTAGAACTAATAATAATGTGAAAGATGCAGATTTAAAGGATATAGATATTAGATATTTTTCTATAATATATGACGTGATTGATTCTGTGGAGGCAATTACACATGGATACTTGAAACCGATAGAAAAAGAAGTTGAGATAGGTAAAGGAGAAATAAGACAAGTGTTTAATATTTCCAAGGCCGGAAAAGTTGCGGGTTCTTATGTATTGTCAGGATTAGTTAAGCGTGATGGTAAATGTAGAATTATCAGAGATTCTGTAGTTGTATCTGATACTTCAATAAAAGCCTTAAAGAGATATAAAGATGATGTTAAAGAGGTTAATACTGGTTCAGAATGTGGTCTTACTTTTGAAAATTATACTGATTTTAAAGAAGGAGATCGGCTGGAATTCTATGAAATAATAGAGGAAAAACGCACTAAATGACCAATAAGAAGGATGTATCAGAGTCAAAAAGGCATTTGAGAGTTGCCGAGTCGCTAAAAAGGACGATATCTGAGGCGTTAAATCAAGAAAAGCTTTTAGTACATGTGATCGGTGATATTCACGTTACTGTGTCAGAGGTTAGGTTGTCACCTGATTTTAAGTCTTCTAGAATTTATGTTTTACCACAAAATAAGCCTGATGCACCAGAGATAATCTCGCTAATGAATGAGTATAGCTGGGAGTTTAATAAGTATTTGAGTAAGCAAACAAATTTAAAGTTTCTGCCGAAATTACATTTTATCTATGATGATTTGTTTGATAAAATTCAGAACATAGATAGTCTGTTAGATTCAATAGATGAATAAAGTTTCTTATGTCTGATATTTCAATTATATTGGTTAGCCCGCAGTTAGGAGAAAATATAGGAGCTGCTGCTAGAATTATGGCTAATTTTGGCTTTTCTGATTTTCGTATAGTTAATCCCCGTGATGGTTGGCCTAATAAAAAGGCAGAGATTATGTCTGCATGTGGAATTGAGGTTTTGCAAAATGCCAAAATATATGACAATTTACATGATGCAGTTGGAGATTTAGAAGAGATATACGCTTGTACTGCTAGAGATAGGAAAATGTATAAGAGTCATGTATCTTTAAAGGATCATATAGAAGAGATAACATTATGTGATTTGGATACAAAAAAAATTGGCATTATGTTTGGATCCGAAAGATGCGGTTTGCTTAATGAAGAAATTATTTATGCAAAAAAGATAATTAACATAAGGACTAATAATAAATCGCCTGTTCTTAATTTGGCTCAGGCGGTTGCGATTATTTGTTATGAGCATTATAATTTGCTCCAAGAATCTATGAAAAAATCTTCTAAATATAAGAAGCGTAATGCAAAAATGTCAGAAATGATCTTCTTTCTTGAAGAGCTTAAGAATAATTTGGATAAAACCGGGTTCTTTAAGGATGAGGATAGAAAGATAAAAATGTATCAAAATATTTCTAATATTTTTATACGTAATAATTTAAGTGGGCAGGAAATAAAAACATTAGTTGGTGCATTTAAGGCTCTGTATAACTTTACAGAAGATGATAAAAATAAAATAATGGAGAGAAAATAGTAAAAAAAGTTTGACTTTTTAGTAAAAAACAATACTTTCTGTCTACTTAATTTATCTGTAATAGTTAGGGATATATTAACAATTAAATAAAAGAAATCAGTATTTCACTAAAATATGACTAAAAGAATAAAAGCAAAGCATAAAATTTCAAGAAGATTAGGTGTAGATTTATGGGGGTCTGCTAAATTCAATAATGATAAGAATTACCCTCCAGGACAACATGGTCCTTTGAATGTTGCAAGAAGAAGAACAGATTATGGTTTGCATTTAGTAGCTAAGCAGAAGCTAAGAGGTTATTACGCCAATATTAAAGAAAAACAGTTTAGAAAGTTATATTTAAAAGCAAAGAGGATAAAGGGGGATACTGGTCAAAACTTAATTGGTTTGTTAGAATCTAGATTAGATACAATTTTATATCGCGCTAACTTTGTGCCTACTATGTTTGCTGCAAGACAGTTTGTAAATCATAAACATGTAGAGGTAAATGGAACAATAGTTAATATTCCAAGTTACCGTCTGAAAGTGGGTGATGTGGTAAGAATTAAGAAATCGTCTCAAGAGTTATTGATAGTGTTAGAGACTATTCAAAAGAAAGAAAGAGATGTTCCTGCTTATGTAGAAGCAAATTATAAGGATAAAGAAGTTAAGCTACTTAACCTTCCAGCTCTTCATGATGTTCCTTACCCTGTAGAGATGGAACCTAATTTGATTGTAGAGTATTATTCTGCTTAATTATACCGAGATGGGATTAGTCGCGAGCTTGTAGTTCTTTTATTGCTACTGGTTAGTTGTTGGTTGGTTCTGTTTTTCTGTAATATTTTTGATTTAGTCTTTTAGTTGGTGGTGGATTTTTAGTCTAATTTCCTTCTTGACCATGCTATCTAAAGGGATATAAACTGTAAGTATGAATGGATCTTACGTGTATAATAGGTGATTATCATAGGGGTCAGTGGTTTGATAGCTGCTGGTAAGTCAACATTTTCAAATAGTTTGTCGCAATTTAGAATACCAGTTTTTGATGCTGATAAGGCAGTTCATAATGCTTTTATGTCTAATAGCGTGATAGACAAGCTTAAGAAGCGTATACCGCAAGTTGTTGAGGGAGGGAAGGTAGATAGAAGAAAGTTATCTGATATAGCTTTTTCCGATAAAAAAGTACTTTCTTTTCTTGAATCTCATTTGCATCCTATAGTTAGATCAGAGATGCGTAAGTTCATAAAATATAATTTTGATATTGGGACTAAAGTCGTTATATTAGATATTCCATTATTGTTTGAATCTAATATATATAATATTTGTGATTATACGATATTGGTTAAATGTAGCTTTTGTGCGCAAAAATATAGGTATCTCAGAAGGGGGAATAGTTCTTCTGAAAAATTAAGAAAAATTCTTGATATTCAAAAGAAAAACATATTTAAAGAAAAAAAGGCGGATTTTATATTTGATACGACTTTGTCCAAAGTTAGAAACTTTGTGATGATAAAGGATATTATAAATAAGGTAATTAGTGATGAGAGAAATAGTTCTAGATACAGAGACTACAGGTTTAAAAGTAGAAGATGGCGATCAAGTAATTGAGATTGGTTGTGTAGAGGTTATCAATAGAGTAAGGACAGGAAATCATTATCATAGTTATTTGAATGTGCCTAAAGAAAGCTCGCCAGGAGCACTAGAAGTTCATGGCCTTACTACAGAATTCTTATCTGATAAGCCAAAATTTAAGGATGTAGTAAATGAGTTTCTAGATTTTCTTCAGGATTCTCCATTAGTTATACATAATGCAAAATTTGATTTGAAATTTCTTAATAATGAACTGGATTTAATTAATTTGCCTAAATTATCTAATAATATTGTGGATACTTTAATAGTTGCTAGAAGGAAATTTCCTGGTAGTCCTGCTAATTTAGATGCATTATGTAAAAGATTTAATATTGATGGCTCTAAGAGAGTAAAACATGGCGCGTTACTTGATGCTGAATTGCTTGCTGATGTTTATTTGGAGCTAACAGGGGGGAGTCAGATATCACTTGATTTAACAGAGGAAGAAAAAGCTTCTAATAATAGTGACAAAATAGTAAAAGAAAATTTTCCTATTAGAAAATTTCCAGTATCTGAAGAGGAGTTAGATTTACATGAGAAAATGCTGGAGGATCTAAAAGATAATATATGGAATTAAATATTAACTTCGTGGTTGTAAGGTAGAAACGGTGGTTATCCCCGTTATAGTGTGATGGTTCGAGGATAAACTGGTAAGTTGCCTTAAATTATTGAATTAAACTTTCCACAAATCGGCTTAGCCACCAACTTTTAGTTGGTAAAGCTGGACTTTAGTCCGAATTAGATTAATAGTCATAATATCATAAAAAAAGGTTGTGCGCCCATAGGGTGTAT
>Ga0066825_10000075_pt1 | contig 35617 bp, 29 predicted proteins | sample ETNtaG_6_FD_65608 | JGI IMG/M metagenome (GOLD analysis project Ga0066825, IMG submission 65608) | Marine microbial and viral communities from oxygen minimum zone, Eastern Pacific Ocean - ETNP201306SV45 | ecosystem: Environmental > Aquatic > Marine > Oceanic | place: Pacific Ocean: Eastern...
CCTCACTGAAGCCCCCAGCGATTCCCACCGGGACGAACTCGAAAAGATCCGCGCCCACATGGAAGAAAAACTAGCCGGGTCCTTCTCCGTATCCAGCGATGCGACCTGGACGGTGGCAAGTCCCTAGTAAGTGAATACGAATTCAAGCAATAAGCCCAAAGGTAGCGGCCGATCTCCGAGCGGCCACTGAAGATGCAATCGTTCAGCTACTAGAGTATTGTGGCCGCTCGGAGATCGGCCGCTACCAATTCTACAATACTCTCTAATCAAACCAATTTCTCCACCATGAAAAACACCCTTACCCTACTCTGCGCTGCGCTTTTCCTGCTATGCGCCTTTACCCCATCCACGGCAAACGCCGCACCTAACGGTGAACGTCCTAACATTCTCTTCATCGTTTCCGACGATCATGGCTGGGGCGACCTTCCTTCGAATTGGGACGATACCGAAGTCCAGATGCCCCGGCTCGACGCGCTGGCAAACGGCGGCGTTCGTTTCACCGACTACCATACCGTTCCTCTGTGCGGTCCCTCTCGGGCTTGTATGTTCACCGGTCAATACTCCAGCGAGAACGGCATGTGGCGCGGCCCTGGAAGCCAAGAGCTTGGCTCTCCCGGATATCGTGGAATCAAGCGCGATGTGAAGATGCTCTCGGAATACCTTTCCGAGGCGGGATACAAAACGGGAGCCTTCGGCAAATGGCATATGGGCGAGCTCGAGGGCGAAGTTCCCAATGATCGCGGATTCGATGAGTTTCGCGGTTTCCTCAAAGGGGCCCATGCCTATTGGATGAACGAACGGTCGAAGATGATGCGCAATCGCGAACCGGATCGCGTCGAAGGACACGCGACCGAATTGTTTACCGAATGGGCCGAAACTTTCATTCGAGAGAACGCCAGTTCCGACGAGCCTTTCTTCTGCTATCTGGCCTACAACGCCGTCCATGGTCCGCTTCGCACTAAGGAATCGCAGAAGGCCTCAGCTCCCAAAGCCTGGGTCGATAAGGCGCTCGATCGAGGGGTGAGCTTCCTGCGCAGCGACTACGTCGCCATCCTCGAACACATGGACTACAACATCGGCAAGCTAGTCGATCTGCTAGATGAACTCGGCATTGCGGAAAACACGCTCATCGTCTTCGTCAGCGACAACGGCGCTTGTAGTATGGAAGATGATACATCAGGCACTTTCCCCGGCAACGTAGGCCCCTTTCAGGGAGGAAAAGGCGGCACCTATCAAGGCGGGCTGAGCGTTCCCTTTCTCATGAATTGGAAGGGCCGACTGCCTCAAGGCACAATCTCGGATGACGAAGTCATGCATGCCGATATTTTCTCCACCTTGCTGGACGCCGCCCGCATCCCCGTCCCGACGATGAATGGAAAGAATCCGGTTCGCGGGATGTCCTTGATGCCCCACGCGCTTTCGAAAGGCAAAACACGCATCCCCGAGCGAACGATGATCCTAGAGCTGAGGGGCAACATCGGCCTGCGACGAGGCGACTACAAACTCTGGGCCAAAATCAACAGCGGACAGGCCAACTGGGATGAGCATGTCGCCGAATTGCAGAACACCGATCTTTCTCTATTCGATCTCAGCAAAGACCTCGCCGAGCAGAACGACCTGCGAACGCAGCTCCCAGAAGTTTACGCATCGCTCAAAGAGGAACTCATCGATCACTTTGCCAATATCAACGCCGAGTATCCCGGCGCAGACAATACACAGTCTCAACGCGAGACGAAACCAGTCGCCCAGAAACCCGCGGCAAAGCCTTCGCCCGCCCAGACTCGCCCTGCCCGCACTCCGGAACAACTCTTCAAAATCCGAGACCAGAACGGAGACGGCTTCCTTTCGCTCGAAGAGTATATCGGCAACCCAGCGAACCGCAACGTCCCCGCCATCACCAAACGCTTCAATCGCTTCGACTCGAACCAGGACGGAAAGCTAACGCTCGAAGAGCTGAAAAACGTAGGACAATAAAGCGCCAAAAGTAAATGAAACCAATATCGAGACTCATCGCCTTGGGCAGTTCCCTCGCCCTGACTTTTGCCTTCTTCGCAAATCCGACCTTCGCGGCGGACAAAGAGAAGATGAACGTCGTCTTCATCCTCGCTGACGACTTGGGCTGGAGCGATACGACGCTTTACGGGACCACCCGCTTTTACGAGACGCCAAACATCGAGCGATTGGCCAAGCGCGGCATGCTCTTCAACAATGCCTACACGGCTCATCCGCTTTGTTCTCCGACGCGCTCCAGTATCATGACAGGGCTGGATCCTGCCCGCACCGGCTTCACCAGCGCATCCGGGCATACGCCCAACGTAAATCTCGAGAAGAAGCTTTCCCCGAACGCGAGACCTGGCTCGAAGGTGTTGACGCCGCAGAGCGTTTCCCGATTGGACACGGAGTACGTCACGCTAGCCGAGACGATCAAGGACGCGGGCTATGTTACCGGACACTTTGGCAAATGGCATTTGGGCAAGGAGCCCTACACGCCACTGGAGCATGGCTTCGACGTGGACGTGCCGCATTGGCCAGGTCCCGGCCCAGCGGGCTCCTACGTCGCGCCTTGGAAATTTCCGGACGCGCTGGACTTCGATCCAACGGTGCCCAATGAACACATCGAGGATCGCATGGCCGATGAAGCCTGCGCCTTTCTCGAAGCGAACCAAGACAAGCCCTTCTTCCTAAACTACTGGGCTTTCTCCGTGCATGGTCCCTGGGATGGAAAGCAATCGCTGATCGAAAAATACGCGGCCAAAGCCGACCCCAACGACCCTCAGCGTTTGCCCGTCTACGGAGCTATGGTGGAAAGCCTCGACGACGCGGTCGGACAATTGCTCGACACGCTGGACCGGCTGAAGCTGAGCGACAACACCATCGTCGTCTTCTTCTCCGACAACGGGGGCAACATGTACACTCGAATCGATGGAATCCCTCCGACGAGCAACGCTCCCTTGCGCGGCGGCAAAGCAACGATTTACGAAGGCGGCACCCGCGTTCCCTGCGCCGTCGTGTGGCCCGGCAAGACCCAAGCAGGCAGCAAAACCGACGCGCTTCTCAGCAGCACTGATTGGTATCCAACGCTCCTTGACATGCTGCAAATCGAGAAGCCTACCGGCTTGAGTTTCGACGGCGTCAGCCAGACCGCAGCCTTGCGCGGCAAGCCCGGACCGCGCGAATCGCTCACTTGCTTCGTGCCCCATTATTACCCGAAGCCGGGGACCATTCCGTCCACCTACCACAGAAGCGGCGACTGGAAGCTAATCCGTTTCCACGGAGATGGTCCCAATGGAACCGACCGATTCGAGCTCTACAACCTGGCCGATGACATCGGCGAGACGAAAAACGTGGACGATCCGAAGCGGGTTAAGAAGATGAACGTTGAAATCACAGCCTATCTTGCCCGAACAGAGGCGCTCGTTCCTGTACCCATTCCTGAATACAAGCCCAAGGCAGAGAAAGCAAAGCCCGCCCCCAAGAAGCCTGCAACAAAGGCTCCCTCTGCGGCGGCTCAGAATTCTCGTACCCCAGAGCAATTCTTTAAAAATCGCGATCGCAACGGAGACGGCTTCGTCACCTTGAAAGAATTCATCGGCAACCCCACCAACCGCAACGTGCCCGCCTTGACCAAACGTTTCCAAGGCTTCGACTCGAACAAAGACGGAAAGCTAACGCTCGAAGAGCTGAAGAGCGTGGGTCTATAATAACCGCATCCAATTTTCAAGAGACTAAACCAACACGACCCGGTTGATTTTTTTTAACATCGCTTCGCGGGCAGGATCCTCGCTCCGCGAGGGCAGGTTGATGTTGGGCAATGGAGATCACCCATTCATTCTATTATGAAATGGATCTATCCCATCTGAGCACTCCCAGTTCCATACTCATTTCTAAAGAAATCCTGCCGCGGATCCCGTAAAGCGGGAGAAGCGATCCTGCCCTGCAGCGAAGCGGAAGGATCTAGCGAGGAACGAGCGATGTTAGAAAACCTGATTCGGTTGAGGGATATTTAACATCGCTGCGCTGGATCCCCGCTGTTGCGGGGCCAGGTTCCGACTTCGTCGGGCAGGTTTTGATCAGGCATTGGAGAAGGCTCTCTTGATCTCGAGTCCTTTTTTAGCAAAGTTGATAAGCAGTCCTGTTTTCGTACGAGTAGCGGTAAGGTAATTGATTAACTGCGCCTGATGTTCAGGCAAAAGGGATTTCACGGTCTTGAGCTCGATAATAACTGTATTCGCATCCGATCAAACATTGGAAACAGTCTGCTTAGCCAGTCTCTCCAATCTCGTCGAGATAGCGAAATACTCGTTCCGCTTCCGCCTCGTCGATAACGCTAATGGCGAATCCAACATGCACGAGCACATGATCATTCACCTTGGCTTCCGGAGTGTAGGCGAGGTTGATCTCCTTGACCAATCCGCCAAATGATACTCGGCCGCTTCGTAATAGCGGGTCCTCTCCCTTGATCTCGAGCAGCTGTCCTGGAATTGCGAGACACATAATACACTATTAAGCCTGCGACGAAACGATCCGAGATGCAAGGACGGCCTGTCCCAATGCGAGCCCCCCATCATTCGACGGCGCTTGCCGACTCCATATCGGGCGAAACCCGGACGCCCTCAAGCGGACAATCGTTCGCTCGAGCAGAAATACATTCTGGAAACAGCCCCCCGAAAGGGCAATCGTTTCGCAATTCGCCCCCGATGCCACTTGGACAATCATATCCACTAGCGAATGGTGAAAACGGGCTGCGACGACAGCGGGACTCTGCTTCTCGTCAACGAGATCGCGAACAATGGCGTTCAATAGCGGCCTCCAATCGATCTCGCCTTCCCCTTCGAAAATAATGGGGTAAGCCGCTAGACTGGGGTCGGTCGAAGCGGCAAACTCCAATGCCATTGCCGCCTCGCCTTCGTACCCATTGCGCTCTCGCAAACCGCAGAGCGCCGACACTGCATCGAAGAGTCGGCCTGCGCTGGAAGTACGCGGCGTATTGATGCCTCGTTCGATCATTCGTCGCGACACCGCAATTTCCTCTTTCGACAGCCTATCCGCCAAGAACGTATCCTCTACTTCTATACCTGCTTCATGCAAACAGCCCAAGGCAGCGAAACGCGGATCGCGGATCGCTTTTTCTCCACCTGGCAGCGGAAACGGTCTCAACCAAGCATGGCGTTGATACTCGTTTCCCTCACAACGCAAAAACTCACCTCCCCAAACAGAATCGTCGTCGCCATAGCCTGTCCCATCCCACACCACTCCAAAGTACGCCTCTTCCGGTCCGACATCATTTTCCGACGCGCATCCAACCGCGTGAGCATGGTGGTGTTGAATCGCAATGACCTGATTTCCACTCGCCACGGCCAGCTGTCGACTATGATAAGAGGGATGTCGATCGCAGGCGACCGCAGCGGGAGCGAAGTCCCGCATCGCGCAAAAATCGGCCACACAACGCTCGAAGGCTCGACGCGTCTCCAGCGTTGCAAGATCTCCGATATGTTGGCTTAGGTAGACTCGATCGCCATCCGCCAATGCGATCGCGTTCTTCAAATCACCTCCAAACGCGAGCGCTGGCTCGCCAAGGTCTTTCACTGGAATCGGGGAAGGCGCATAACCACGAGCTCGCCGCAAAAGCATGGCGCGTCCCGCCGCCATTCGGACGACCGAGTCGTCCACGGCTCGAGCAATGGGCCGATCGTGAACCAGAAACCCATCCGCGATGCCCCGCAACCGTTCGACCGCTTCGTCGTTTTCGATGCAGATGGGTTCGTCGCCACGATTGCCGCTTGTAGCCACCACGGGAAACCCAAGCCGCTGCGTTATTAAGTAGTGAAATGGAGAATACGGTAACATAACCCCAAGCCCAGGATTTCCTGGAGCTAGCGAATCAGGAAGCGAAGACGTCGCTCGACGCGGCAAGATGACAATCGGCGCGGCAGACGACTGAAGCCATTCCGACTCCTGTTCCGAAATTTCCACTTCCGACACGGCGGACTCCAACGATGGAAACATGAGGGCAAGCGGCTTGCTCGGACGGTTTTTCCGTTTCCGTAAAACGTCGATCGCTTCCGTATTTCGAGCATCCGCGAACAAGTGAAATCCGCCTACCCCTTTCACCGCCACAATCTGCCCCTTCTCGATTGCGATTGCCGCGGATTCGAGGGCGTCCGCGCATTCCGAGAGAAGCGTTCCCGAACGATTCAACCAACTCAGCTGCGGCCCGCAATCTGGACAAGCGTTAGGCTGAGCATGAAAGCGGCGATTCGCTGGCGATTCGTATTCCTCCAAACAGGCCTCGCACATCTGGAAACCCTGCATTGTGGTATTCGCTCGATCATAAGGCAGATCGAGCGCAATGCTGAATCGGGGGCCGCAATGCGTGCAATTGGCGAACGGATACGCGTAGCGACGGTTCGAAGGATCCCTTATGTCGGCGAGGCACTCATCGCACAGGGCGATATCGGGGAGAACATCGGCCGTTCGAGCGCCAATCTCGCCTGCTGCCGATGCCGCAATTCGAAAATCCCGGGCGTTTTCCTTGGGGATCGCCCACCGGTCGAGCCGGGCAATCGATGCGTGCGCCGGAAGTCGCTCTTGAAGCTCCGCCTCAAATCCGTTCACCGCATCCGCCCCGCCCTCGATTTCCACCTCTACCCCATTTACTGAATTGCGCACCCAGCCAGCCAATCCGAGCTCGTTTGCCAGTTGATAGACAAAGGGCCGAAAGCCTACCCCCTGGACCGCTCCGGAAAGCTCTAGATGAAGCCGAATCACCGCGGCATTAATCCTCTACCTCGATATTCCGCAGCAATATCTGCTGGGCATTGGGATCATTGATATCCTCCGACAACTCAATTTTAAGCGACGCGCCTTCCGCTAGCGTTCCCGGCGACGATTCTTCGTAATGCTCGGTGAAGTGGTCCGGGGACATGTGGCTCAGAGCCCCCAGCCATACGTCTACCGATACGGCTCGGCGAGCATTGTTCTCTTTCACGAGGGCTTCGATCTTAGCGATCAAATCGTTCATTAGGGATTGCTCATGCATACGTATTCTTTCTGTTCTAAGAGAGTGTCTCCTAAGTTCTAGCTTCTGCATTGGAATCGACTATTTCGGCGAGAATGCGGTCGATTGCCTCAGCAGCGCCGCGTTTCGCTTCTTCTGAAAGACCTTCGCCATGATCAAACATAGCTCCTTGTATTCCAAAAACGATTACCACCTCCGGTAATTGCCCTAGCGACCGTGCCAGCTCAATTGCCTCCGAAACGCTGAAGGCGTGAGTAGAGGAGTGAAACGCAGCAGTTGGGAGCGCTTTTTCGCTCGCATCCATGCGAACAACCGATCCCGGGTCCTTCCCGGCATCGATGGCGTCGACAATAATCGCAACGCGGGCATCGCCCCATTGCTCCATTAGCGAAAGCGCCTCCCCGGAGGATTCGCCCGTCCGAGCTCCAGAGGGCAGTTGTCCCGCGAGTTGCTGAACGACGTATCGCCCCACTCCGTCATCGCCCCGAAACGCGTTGCCCACACCAACAATCACTGTATTGATCACGAGGATACCTCCTCTTTCTTAATCTTCAGAAAGTGAGTCGCGCAGGAAATGCAGGGATCGTAATTCCGAATCGCCTGTTCGCAACGCCACTGCAGCTCGTCGTCCGGCAGATGGATATATTGGGAAGCCATTATCCGCAGGTCGTCTTCGATCTGCTTTTGGTTCTGCGAGGTCGGCGGCACGATCTTCGCCTGCGTGATCAATCCGTCCTCCCCGATCGCATAGCGATGATAGAGAATGCCACGCGGAGCCTCCGTACACCCGAATCCCGTCGCGCCCGCAGCATCGATCTCGACGAATGGAGCGTCCGGTTCCTCGTATTCCGCGATAATTCGCAATGCCTCTTCGCAAGCGTACAAGATTTCAACGCTTCGGACGACGATGCTCTTAAAGGGATTCGTACAGGTCCGCTCCAGCCCCACATCCAACGCCATGCTCTTTGCTCTTGGAGACAGTCGATCGAAGTTTTGACTGTACCGGGCCATCGGTCCCACGAAGTATGCTCCCCCGCCCTTCATCACCGAATGCAGGGCGTTCGTATGGGCGATATGCTGCTCCTCGAAATGGGCATCATACGCGGACACGTCTATGTCGAGTCCTTGATTCGATAAAATCCGGCCTTCGTTCAACGGATACTCGTCCGGGTGTGAGAGGCTAACGAAATCGTAGTCTTGTTCGAATTCGGGTATCGGGAGTTCCGATACCCAACGCACGGTCTTCTCTGCCGCGTCCGCCGCCCATTTCAGGCTTTCCGCAAGGGGAGCAAAATCGGCCTTGCGCGGAGCCTTGTAGAATCCGCCTACCCGCACATTCACGGGATGAATTTCCCGCCCGCCCAGCAAAATCCCGATATCATTGCCCACCTTTTTCAGCTTCAAGCCCATCTGGACAACGTCCCGGTGGTCCTTAGCCATCTCGATGGCGCCATCGTAGCCGAGAAAATCCGGCGCATGCAGCATGAATACATGCAAGCCATGGCTCTCGATCCACTCGCCGCAGTAGAGCAAGCGTCGCAGTTCGCGTATCGGGCCGTCAACGGTGACTCCGGCCGCATTCTCCACGGCATGGCAGGCGCTCATCTGATAGGCAACCGGGCAAATCCCGCAGATGCGGGCTGTGATGTCCGGCGCCTCGCGAAACGAACGCCCCTGGAGAAAGGCTTCGAAAAATCGAGGCGGCTCGAAAATCTTCAATTTCACATCCTCGACCGACCCGTCCTTGGTTTTCATATACAAGGCTCCCTCGCCTTCTACACGAGCCAGGTAGTCGACTTTAATCGTTCGCGTCTTCTTCTCTTTACCAGAATCACTCATGACGTTCGCTCTCCTCGCGAAAGGCTTTGGCATAGCCATTAAACGAGCGAAATGCCCGCATAATCTCCCCCTTCGAAGCGCCCATCGCCTTCCACTGACCCGCGAGGGACCGTGTATTGGGGGATTCCATCGGACCGAAGCAGCCGTAACACCCGCGATCGTAGGCGGGACAAATCGCATTGCACCCTGCATGAGTCACGGGTCCCAGGCACGGCGTTCCATGAGCGGTCATAACGCAGACATTGTCCCGAAGCTTGCACTCGACGCACACGCTGTGGGAAGCGACGTTCGGCTTTCGCTCATGAAGAAAGGCGAGAATCACTTCGACAAGCTGAGCCTTGTTGATGGGGCAACCGCGAAGCTCGAAGTCGACATGGACATGATCGGCGATCGGAGTGGAAGTCTCTAGCGTATCCACGTATTGGGGAGAAGCGTAGACGGCGGAGGCCATCTCGCCAACATCCCGGTAGTTTCGCAAGGCTTGGATCCCTCCGGCAGTGGCGCAAGCTCCGATCGTGACCAAATGCTTCGACTGGGCTCGCACCTTCTGGATACGTTCCGCATCTCCAGGCGTCGTGATCGAGCCCTCGACCAGCGAAAGGTCATAGGGACCCGGATCGAAATAGCGAGTCGCCTCCGGAAAGTTCGAAATCTCGATGGCCTCCGAAACCGCAAGAATCTCGTCCTCGCAATCCAATAGGCTCAACTGGCAACCATCGCAGGAAGCGAACTTCCAGACAGCGAGCTTAGGCTTTCTCTTCGTATCTTTCCCCATCCTTCTAAACCTCTCGTTGCCCGAACCAGAACGCGATGCGGTCGAAGCGAAAGACCGGCCCGTCTTTGCAGATAAATTCCGGCCCAAACTGGCAATGGCCGCAAAACCCAAGCGCGCATTTCATATTGCGCTCCATCGTGACGAACGTCCGTTCATCTGTCACCCCAAACTTGCGAAGCTCTATCGCCGTATAGCGCATCATGATCTCGGGACCGCAAATCAGAGCGACTGTATTGGCTGGATCCAAATTCGCCATTGGAATCAGCTTTGTCACCACTCCGACACTACCCTTCCAATCTTCCTCCGCTCGATCGACTGTAACGCGGCATTCGACACCTTCAAGCGAGCCCCATTCCCTCAATTGCTCGACATACAAGGCGTCCTCCGGAGTACGCGCTCCAACGAGAATCTCTATTCGCCCGTAGTCTTCTCGATTGGCAAGCGCCTGGAGAATCGCCGGGCGCAACGGAGCGAGCCCGACCCCTCCAGCGATAAATAAAAGATCGCGGCCCCTGGGCTCTTCCATCGGCCAGGGATTTCCAAACGGTCCGCGCAAGCCAACGGAGTCGCCGGGTTTCAGGCGCGAAAAGGCGGACGTAACAGCGCCTACCTCTCGAATCGTATGAACGAGCCCCCCGTCCTCTACAGTCGGGTCGCAACTTATGGAAATGGCGCTCTCCCCAGCTCCGAATGCGTAGAGCATATTAAACTGCCCCGCATGGAAGCGGAACGGAGCCTGCCCCTGCGGGGGTTCCAGCAGAAGGCTGAAAACGTCTCGCGTCTCTTCCCAGCGATCGGCAACGCGCCAGGGAACCGGAAGCATCGGATCTACATCGCTCATAGTTTCGGAGATTCGCTTCCGTAAAGGTCGATCATCTGCAAACGCACCGCAGCGAGTCGCTCGACCATGACATGCGAGAATCGCTTCATCAGGTCGTAGCCGAGACGCGGATCCGCTTCGCACTTCTCACGCAAGCACCGCCCATCCATCGACAACGCTCGAACCCGCGTAACCGCGGTCAGGTCGAACTGCCAAACGTGCGGCGGCAAGAGCCAGGACCAGCCGGCAACATCCCCCGCTTCAAGCGTATCGATGGTCAAACGCCCGCCCTGGGGCGATGGCAAGCCCACCGCGACTCGTCCTTCGCGAATGAGATAGAACTCGTCCGCCGGTTGCCCTTCTTTGGCGATGATACCGCCGCTTTCGAAACGAACGTTCTTGGCGCAACTGCTGATGAGCTTGAGATCCGGTTCAGGCAAATCGGAGAAAAACGGGTGCTTCTTTAGGATGGGTTCGAGCGTATTCACGTTTTTTCGCTTTCGGTTTCAGGTTTACGAAAATGAGCGGCCTCTTCGGTGAGATCGATGCCTACGGGACACCAAGCGATACAGCGCCCGCAGCCAACGCAACCGGACGAGTCAAACTGATCGTGCCAAGTCGCCAATTTGTGAGTGAGCCATTGACGGTAGCGCGAACGCGTCGTTTGCCGGGCCGCGCCCCCGCTCATCCAAGTGAAATCCATCGTGAAACAGGAATCCCATCGTCGCCATCGCTCTGCGTGATCGCCCGTAACGTCTGTGACGTCCTCCACGGTCGTACAGAAACAAGTCGGACAAACGAGGGTGCAATTCGCGCACGAAAGGCAGCGCTCGGCTACGTCGTCCCATCGCGGGTGCTCGAGATTCTCAAGCAAGCGCGATGGAAGATCCTCTGTATCCATATGCCTGCCCATCGACTCAGCCGTCGCTTCAACGACCGCCTCCGCTTGGTCGGTATCTTCGACCATTGCAGAACGCGCGGGCAATGCAGCAAGAACCTCCCGGCCCGCCTCAGTCCCCGCTTCAAGAACGAAGCGATGCCCACCAGGCCCATCCAATAATTCGGTGAGCGCAATATCATAGGGAAGAGAGCGCTGCGCCTTCGGTCCGGTTTTCATCGACACGCAAAAACAGGTTCCACTCGCCACGCCGCAATTAACCGCCACGACGAATGCGTTTCGACGACGCTTTTCGTAGTGGGTATCCGTTACGCCGTTGCCCAGGAATACTCTGTCTTGAATCGCAATGGCATTGAGCTCGCAGGATCTCACTCCAAAAAAAGCCAAGCGAGGCGCTTCATCCGTATCGCCTGCTTCGAAACGCATCCCTCCCGATTCATCTCGCTGAGTCGAAAACAGTTTCACTCGAGACGGGTGGAGGAAATCTTTCCACGACCTTGGGCCGACCGCGTATCCAAAAAGCGCTTCATCGTCGCGACGTCGCAGTCGGTAATGCCCTGCCTCTTGTTCATCTGTCCAACCCGCCGGCAGGTCCGCATCGGATTGAATCTCCTCGTACAGGATCGCCTGATCACGAACGGTTGGTCCAATTACCTGATAGCCCCGAGATTGGAGCGCCTCGATAAGGGCTCCGAAATCAGATCGGTCTACTACAATTGGGGAATCCTTATCCATCGAACTCATTTCAGCAAATACGGGGCAGTTGCTCGCCCGGCAACATTTCCACCAGACGACGGGTTCCAATCTTAGATTCCAAGGTAAGCTGGCCTGCAGGGCCCTCGCCCACCTTGCCTATCGCCCGCGCATCAGCGGTAACCGAGAAACGCGACAAAACCTCAAGGGCGCGCTCCGACTCCTCCTGGGGCAGGATCGCAACCATGCGCCCTTCGTTCGCAACGTAAAGCGGGTCTAATCCGAGCATTTCGCAAGCCCCGCGAACGCGCGCCTCGACTGCAATATCCTTCTCGCGAATGTCAGCCGAAAGCTGCGAAGCGAGCATCAATTCCTTCAAGGCGCTGGCCAGTCCACCCCGAGTCAGATCGCGCAGACAGCGAACGTTCAAACCCGCCTCGATCAACGCGAGAACGGGACTATGCAGCGCCGCCGTATCGCTCTCGATCGCAGACTCGAAAGCCAAACCTTCCCGCTCAGCGAGGATACAGACCCCATGACGACCAATATCGCCACTGAGCAATATCGAATCGCCCGCTTGAATCGACTGCGGACCGATTGCCATGTCGCCCTCGATCGACCCGACCCCGCTTGTATTTATATACAGACCATCGCCGTGCCCACGATCGACCACCTTCGTATCTCCGGTCACGATGGCAACGCCTGCCGCATCCGCCGCTTTCTTGATCGACTCGAGGACCCTTTGCAATTCTCCCATGGGAAGACCTTCCTCCAGAATCAGTCCTACGCTTATCCAGATCGGGCGAGCCCCCGCCATAGCGAGGTCATTGACAGTTCCATTCACCGCAAGGCAACCGATATCCCCTCCTGGAAAGAAGCGAGGCTTAACCACGTAACTGTCTGTCGTAAAGGCCAGTCGACCCTTCGAATGCGTCGGCAGATCCAGCGTCGCGCTGTCATGCATCGTTCGATACGATTCGCTCTGCAGTGTCGGAAGCACCAGTTGATCGAGCAGACGCTGCGTTAATACGCCTCCACTACCGTGACCGAGAAGAACCGTATCCTTCGGTTCCGGAAAAGGGATATCGCATTGAACCGTCATACTAACGCCCTAGATCGATACCGGTAATAAGCCGCGCAGGCGCCTTCATTGGATACCATGGTCGCGCCGAGCGGGTTTTCCGGAGTGCAGTCTTTTCCGAAGCTCGGACACTCCTCCGGACGCAATCGGCCTTGCAGCACCAGGCCGCTCTGGCATCGCTGATCATCGTCACAGGCGATCGCCTCCAATTCGAATTTCCTCTCGGCGTCAAACTGGGCGTATTGAGGAGCCAGACCCAAACCGCTTTGGGGGATCTCGCCCATGCCGCGCCAGTCTCGGGGAATGACTTGGAATACCTTTCCGATCAGGTCTCGAGCCTGTCCGTTGCCCTGTCTCGGGACCGATCGAGCGTATTGATTTTCCACTTCAAAACGCCCCTCCTCCAACTGCTGAACGCACATGAGGACGCCTTGCAGAATATCCACCGGTTCGAACCCGGTCACGACGATCGGAACACGGTGTTGCGCCGCGATAGGCTCATACTCCTCGCAGCCCATGATCGCGCAAACGTGGCCCGCAGCGAGGAACCCCTGGACTTGGCTCGACGGCGAGCGTAGCAGCGCCTCCATCGCTGGCGGAACCAGCGCGTGCGAGCTGAGAATCGAAAAATTATCTATCCCCTGTTCCCGCGCTTGATATACCGCCATCGCATTGGCCGGAGCGGTCGTTTCGAATCCGACTGCGAAGAATACCACTTCGCGATCGGGCGATCGTTTGGTCAATTCGAGGGCGTCCATCGGGCTATAGACCGATCGCACGGACGCTCCCTCGGACTTCGCTCGGAAAAGATCTTCTTTAGATCCTGGCACTCGAAGCATGTCTCCAAAGGAGCAAAGGACCACTTCCGGCCGACGAGCCAAGGCAATCGCCTTGTCAATGATCGCTGTCGGAGTCACGCACACCGGACAGCCAGGGCCATGGATGAGCGTCAGGTCTCTTGGCAGCAACGAATCAAGCCCGTATCGAACGATGGCGTGCGTCTGTCCGCCACAGACCTCCATCAATACCCAGGGTCGCGTCACGACAGTCGCGATCGCATCCGTCAAACGACGAACGGCATCTGCATCGCGGTATTCATCCAAATATTTCATCACGCTCCCAATAGCCGCATTCGCTGGAATCGACGGCTATTGCGATCAAGGTAGTATCCACTCCCCACTGAATCGGAAAAGAGGATTCATCGAAACGCGGGGAAGATCAATAAGTACCCCTCGCAATCACTCCATGCAAGATGATTTTCCCTGACTATGCGGCGACGCGCGATCACCTGAAAATGGGAGCCAAGAGCAAGGCCGCAACCGTACCCAAATACGCTTTACATCAATCGGAATGCCCTTTTCAGAGAGGTCGTTCTCCCCCAAGGGCTGCGCCTCTCCCAATTGAGTTCAGACGACATTATTCATCGACACTGCATCCCCATCATTCATAATGCCAATACCCCATTCTTCTGATCGAGCGCATAACATGATGTAATACTTGGATCGGCTTATGAACGTCCCCCGACGAATCCATACTAACGTATCAAAGGAGGTAAGTTCGCTACCCGAATAAATGAAGCATTGCCCTGACAATCTCATCAAGCGGTTCGCCGATATATCAATCGACGACATTCCCCAAGTGGGCGGCAAGAACGCCTCGCTCGGCGAGATGTTCCGGGAACTGGCCAGCGAGGGAGTACAGGTGCCTGACGGCTTCGCAATTACCGCCGATGCCTTCCGTTATTTCATTGTCGGCGCGGGGGTCGACCAACAGATACGCCGCATCCTCGAGGATCTCGATACGCGCGACGTATCGAATCTAAGCGCTCGCGGGCGCGCTGCGCGGCAAGCGATTCTCGACGCTGCCCTTCCGGACGACCTGCAAGAGCAGATAGTCTCCGCATATCGGCAACTGCAAGGCGATCGAACCGCGCCCTTGGATGTCGCCGTACGTTCATCCGCGACTGCCGAGGATTTGCCCGACGCGAGTTTCGCTGGGCAACAGGAGACCTATCTCAATGTGCACGGAATCGCAAGCCTCCTAGAAACCTGCAAGCGTTGCTTCGCCTCGCTCTTTACCGACCGGGCAATCAGTTACCGCGTAGACAAGGGCTTCGATCATTTCAAGGTCGCGCTAAGCATTGGCGTGCAGCGCATGGTTCGTTCCGACCTCGCTTGTTCCGGAGTGATGTTCACCATCGATACCGAGACAGGCTTTTCGGATGCCGTCATGATCAGCGCCGCTTACGGCTTGGGCGAGAACATCGTGCAAGGCTCGGTGACCCCAGACGAATACGTCGTTTTCAAGCCGACCCTCAAAGCAGGATATCGACCTTTGCTGCAGAAAGCGGTGGGCAGCAAAGAGTTCAAGATGGTCTACGACACGGGCGGCGGGAAGATGGTGAAAAACGTCCCGGTTTCCCCCGGCGATCGCTCGCGTTTCGCGCTGGCTGACGAAGAAGCGCTCGAGCTGGCTCGATGGGGTTGCATCGTCGAGGATCACTATTCAGCCAAGCATGGCCACCCCACGCCCATGGATTTGGAATGGGCCAAGGACGGAATCACGGGGGAACTATTCATCGTCCAAGCGCGTCCCGAGACCGTTCAATCGCGGAGGAATCGAGACCTGCTGGAGACCTACCGTCTGGAAAAGCGAAGCGCCGTACTAGCCAAAGGAAGAAGCGTGGGTTCGAAAATCGCGAGTGGACGGATACGCGTTATCGAAAGCGCCTCGCATATCGGCGAATTTCAAGAAGGAGAGATCCTGGTCACGAACAATACGGATCCCGACTGGCAGCCCATAATGAAGATGGCCAGCGGCATCGTCACCAATCGCGGCGGGCGAACGTGCCATGCGGCGATCGTGAGCCGCGAACTCGGAGTTCCCGCGGTCGTCGGAACCGAAAATGCCACCGATGTCCTCCAGGACGGCCAATGGGCGACCATAAGCTGCGCCGAAGGCGATACCGGCTTCATCTACGAAGGCGCGTTGCCCTTCGAGGTGGAGCAAACGGACATCAAAACGTTGGGAAGGCCGCGGACTAAAGTAATGATGAACCTCGCCAATCCGGAAGAAGCCTTTGCCCTTTCCTTTATTCCAAACGACGGCGTAGGGCTGGCCCGGATGGAGTTCATCATCAACAACTACATCAATATCCACCCGCTGGCCCTCACCGAATTCGATCGACTGACCGATCTCGAAGCGAAAAGGGAAATCGAGAAACGAACTTCTGGATACACGGACAAGCCCCAATTCTTTGTCGATAAACTCGCTCAGGGAGTAGCGATGCTCGCCGCGGCATTCTATCCGAAAGACGTGATCCTGCGTATGAGCGATTTCAAATCCAACGAATACGCGAATCTGATTGGAGGCCAAGCCTTCGAACCCTCGGAGGAGAATCCCATGATTGGATTCCGAGGAGCAAGTCGCTACTACCACCCGCGCTATCAAGCCGGGTTCGCCCTCGAATGCCAAGCTGTGAAGAAGGCGCGGGACGAGATGGGACTGACCAACCTGAAGCTCATGATTCCCTTCTGCCGCACCATCGACGAAGGTCTCCGCGTGCAAGCCGAAATGGAACGGCATGGATTGAAACGCGGACGGAACGGACTCGAACTCTACGTCATGTGCGAGATTCCTAGCAACGTGGCCCTGGCAGAAGAGTTCGCGGAAATCTTCGATGGCTTCAGTATTGGCTCGAACGACCTGACTCAGCTCATCCTGGGCGTGGATCGCGACAGCGAAATCGTCGCTCCCATTTTCGACGAACGAAACCCGGCCGTTAAGAAAACGATCGCTCGGGTCATTGCAGTGTGCCGCGCCAAAGGCTGCAAGATCGGCATTTGCGGCCAAGCGCCCAGCGACTATCCGGAATTCGCCCAGTTTCTCGTAGAGCAAGGCATCGACAGCCTCTCGCTAACCCCCGACACCATCCTTAAGACGACTCTAGCTATTTTGGATACAGAGCAAAAATTGGAGAGCATGCCTGCGGGCTAGACGATGAGCGGACATTTACAAGGTCGCGCAAATGCCCCATCGACAAGCTCAACGACCACGACTCGCTCCATTCCCTTTCAACCGATCCCAACCGAGCGCAGGTCGTTCATCAATCCGCTAGATAGATTCAAAGAGAGGGAGAGAGAAGCGACTACGATATCCCCAAGAAAACAATCATGACCGAAAACGACGAGATTTCCTTTATAGGCAACGTTAGCAAGATGTTCGAACAGGCTGCGGCCACCCTCGACCTGCCGCCAGGATTGGCGGAGCAAATTCGAGAGTGCCACTCGGTCTACCAAGTTCGTTTTCCCGTTAAACTGCGCGGAGAGTATCGCACCTTTACCGGTTGGCGAGCGGTTCATAGCGAACACCGATTGCCGGCCAAGGGAGGCATACGATACGCCAGCGTGGTCGACCAAAACGAAGTCGAAGCGCTGGCAGCCTTGATGTCCTACAAGTGCGCCGTGGTCGACGTGCCCTTTGGCGGCTCCAAAGGCGGACTGCTCATCGATCCCAGGCAATACGAAACCGAAGAGTTGGAACTCATCACCCAAAAATTCACCCAAGAACTGGCTCGCAAAGGCTTCCTCAGTCCCAGCCTGAACGTTCCAGCCCCCGACGTCGGAACCGGTCCTAGGGAAATGGCTTGGATCGCCGATACCTTTCGTTCCCTCTACCCTAACGACATAAATGCCTCCGCATGCGTCACGGGAAAACCAATCGCTCGAGGCGGCATCGCCGGTCGAGTGGAAGCGACCGGTCGCGGCGTGCAATACGGGCTGCAAGAGTTCTTCAGACATCCGGAAGACGTAAAGATGACGGGATTGACCGGAAATCTCGAAGGAAAGCGAATTATCCTGCAAGGCTTTGGCAATGTAGCCTACCATGCGGCCAAGTTCCTGTCTCTCGAAGATGGCGCCAAAATAGTCGGTATAATCGATTCAAAAGGCGGTTGCATCTGCGATAAAGGGCTTTCCATTGGCGCCTTGGCCGCCCATCGCAAGGAAACCGGAAGCATGCGCGGGTATCCTGATTCCGTATACGTCGAGAACGGAATATCGGTACTGGAACTCGACTGCGACATTCTCATTCCAGCTGCTCTCGAAAATCAGATTACGACCGAGAACGCGCCTCGGATCCAAGCGCCTCTGATCGCCGAGGCGGCAAACGGACCGATCACTTATGCGGCCGACCTAATACTGCGAAAGCAAGGCAAAGTGGTTATTCCCGACACCTATCTAAATGCCGGAGGCGTAACGGTCTCGTACTTCGAGTGGATTAAGAACCTCTCCCATATACGCTTCCGCCGACTGGGTCGCCGCCTCGACGAAATACGCGGGCAAGAGATCGTAACCGCGCTGGAATCGATGACCGGCAAGCCGGCGCCTGACGAAATCCGCCAACGATTGATTCGGAGCGTCGACGATCTGGATCTGATTCGATCCGGACTGGAAGACACCATGCGCAAAGCCTATCAGGAAATTCGCGAGATCTATCATTCGCGATCGATCGTTCCCGACCTTCGAACCGCCGCCTACGCGCTAGCTATCGAAAAAATCGCCAGAAGCTACTTGGAGCCTTAAAGAGGATCGAATAGGCCAGAATCATCACCGCTCATCACTCTATGGAAACCCAGGAAATCTCAGGTTTAACTTCGGCAGAAGCGAAAACACGCCTGGAAAAATTCGGCCCGAACGAATTGCCGGAAAAGAAATCCGCCAGTCTTGTTCTGGTTTTCCTGCTCCAGTTCAAAAGCCCGTTCATCTATGTACTGCTCGCGGCCGCAATCGTTTCATTCGGTCTGGACCACACCGTCAATGCGTGGTTCATCCTCGGCGTCCTCATAATCAACGCCCTCATTGGAGCCATCCAAGAATTCTCCGCGGAGCGCGCCGCCGCCGCTTTAAAGAAGATGGTTCCCTCCAATGCCACGGTCATTAGAGATGGCAAAACCGCTAGCATTCGGGCTGCAGACCTAGTCCCCGGAGACATTGTGCAATTGGTTTCAGGCGATAAAGTTCCCGCGGACATTCGATTGAAAACCGCGCAGAATCTGTACATCGACGAATCGCTGCTAACCGGCGAGTCCAAAGCGAATCTCAAGTCACCCTCCAGCAAAGACTCCGCCCCTTCCCTTTCCGCTTTTTCTTGCTTTGCAGGCACATCGGTCATCCGCGGCCGCGGCATGGGCGAAGTCGAAACGACCGGCATCGAAACCGAACTGGGAAAAATCGCCGAAGACGTAGAGCAGGACCAAGTGAAGCCGCCGCTGATCCTTCGTATCGAACAGTTTACGCTCAGGATCATCTACAGCATCCTCATACTCATAGGCGCCATTTTCATAGTCTCGCTCTCCCGCGGCGACGACCTGGGAACCGTTTTTCTTCTCGGCGTAGCGCTAGCAGTCTCCGCCATTCCCGAAGGTCTGCCTGCCGCAATTACCATAGCCCTCGCAATCGGCATGAGGCGCATGGCCAAGCAAAACGTGATTATTCGCAAGCTCGTAGCTGTTGAGGGTCTTGGTTCATGCACCTACATAGCCTCCGACAAGACCGGCACGCTGACCGTTAATGAAATGACGATCAAACGTATCGCGCTTCCCGATACGTCGGAGTATGAAGTGAGCGGCGAAGGCATGGATTTGCATGGTCAGATCAACGCCATAAACGGATCTCTGGAAAACGAGGGTCTTCGCCTTTTGACTATGGCGGGCATGCTCGCGAATGAAGCGAGCTTGGAGAAGGAAGATGGCCATTGGATGGGACATGGGGACAACGTCGACGTCGCCCTGCTCGTATTCGGCTCGAAACTTGGCATCGACTACAAAGCGGCTCGAACCCGTCACGTAGAACAGCTATCCATACCCTACGAATCCGAGAACGCCTATTGCGCCAGCATCAACCGCCACGGCAACGACCTCTACCTATTCGTCAAAGGCAGCGTAGAAAAACTGCTCGCCATGAGTGGCCCTGATACGCCTATCGAGAAGATAGAGAACCAAAGCACGGCCCTCGCCCGCAAAGGATATCGAGTTCTGGGCTTCGCCTACAAGAAACTAGACACGATGCCAACCGATCCCGAACAAGAGCTGAAGGGCCTTTCCTTCCTCGGCATGGCGGCAATCATCGATCCTTTAAGGCCCGATGTGAAGGAAGCGGTGCAGCAATGCAAGCGCGCCCAGATAAAGGTCGCGATGATAACGGGAGACCACCCCCAAACCGCGATAGCTATCGCGAAAGAGGCCGGTATCGCGGACGAAAATACCGAACCGATAACGGGAACGCAACTGGCAGCGGCAGAAAGCAATGGCCAAGAAGCTTTCAGCGAGTGTATCCGCAGCTCGAATATATTCGCCCGAATCTCGCCCCATCAGAAAAAGCAAATTGTGGAACAGCTGATTCGCCAAGGCGAGTTCGTCGCCGTCACCGGGGACGGCGCGAACGACGCGCCTGCCCTCAGTCACGCCCATATCGGAATCGCGATGGGAATGCGAGGCACTGACGTGGCTCGGGAAAGCTCGGACCTAATTCTCAGCGACGATCGTTTTTCCTCTATTATCCAAGGCGTGAAGCAAGGCCGTATCGTTTATAACAATATTCGAAAAGTAATCTTCCTACTCATATCTACCGGGGCCGCGGAAATAACCCTGGTCGTTCTCTCCCTCCTCTTCGGGACGCCTCTGCCTTTGCTCCCCATTCAACTGCTCTGGCTCAATCTAGTGACCAATGGCATCCAGGATGTCGCGCTCGCCTTCGAACCCGAGGAGGGCAACGAGCTAGACAAACCGCCCCGGCCTCCCAATGAACCGATATTCAATCGACTGATGATCGAACGGGTCATAGCCAACGCAATAGTGATGGGCGGGCTCGCATTTATCGTATTCAAATACCAACTAAGCTTAGGAGCATCCGAACAATCGGCCAGAAACACCACGCTTCTGCTTATGGTGCTTTTCGAGAACGTGCACGTGCTGAATAGCCGATCGGAAACCTGTTCCATCTTTCGTCAGCGCTTTTTCGGAAACAAGTTCCTGCTATTCGGCATGCTAGGCGCCCAGGGCATTCACATTGCCGCCATGTACACACCCATAGTGAAAGAAACGCTTCAATTGCAACCGGTCACGTTTCGCCAATGGTCTACCCTACTAGGCATCGCCCTCGTCCTCATAGTCCTCGACCAATCCTACAAACTGATTAAAACGCGACGGACACAGCCGAAGCTCGAAGCCACGCAAACGCCTTGATCAACCGCTATTGGATATAGTTAAGGACCATAGCGAATATCGAGCGCGCTACAGCGTCTTTCATTGGTAGCGACGCGCCAACAAGCCCAACCCGCTGGCGTGCGCTGAGGAAACGCAATTATGCCAGTATTGGGCAAAATCCGCCCGGTTGTTTCGTCGGGATTCACTATAATCGCTTTGTAATTCGACACACCTAAATCGATCAAAGGCATTATACACGCGACCCTTTCTACAGTCGCCAATCATGTGCAGAAAAAGGGCCCCAACAAACAAAAATCGAATACGGATAATTGACGATGAAAGACTCCGAAACGCTTGCAACCACCGCCCAGCAAATAGTCGTCACCGGCAAGGGAATACTCGCTGCTGACGAAAGCTTTCCAACCATAGAAAAGCGCTTCGCGGCTCACTCGATTCCATCGACTGAAGAAAATCGCCATGCCTATCGCGAACTATTGGCCACCGCTCCGGGATTAAGCGAGTACATCAGCGGGATGATCTTGTTCGACGAGACCATGCGTCAAGAAACCAGTTCCGGAAGCCCCATTCCAACGGCCTTGGAGGGAACGGGAATCTTACCCGGAATCAAGGTCGATTGCGGACTAGCGCCCCTCCCCGGTTTTCCAGAAGAAACGCTTACGCAAGGTCTCGATCATCTGTCGATGCGACTGAACGAATATAGGGAACTCGGGGCTCGTTTCACAAAATGGAGAGGAGTTATCCATATTGGCGAGAATCGCCCAACTCGTACGGCTATCGCAACCAATGCCCAAATCTTAGCCCTCTTCGCCAGCCTTAGCCAAGACGCCGGACTGGTTCCAATCGTCGAACCCGAAGTCTTAATGACGGGAGAACATACCATCGAACGCTGCGAAGAAGTCACACAGGAAACCCTGCGTTCAGTATTCAACGCTCTTTCCGATCACCGCGTAGAGCTTGAAGGCATGTTGCTAAAAACCGGTATGGTTCTATCAGGGCAACAATGTCCTCAACAAGCCGATACGGAAAGCATAGCGGAAGCGACATTGGAATGCATGAGGCGAACCGTACCTGCAGCAGTACCAGGCATCCTTTTTCTCTCCGGCGGTCAGAGCGAGATCGAGGCGACCGAACGTTTGAATGCGATTTGCAAGGATGCCGATACCCCTTGGGCATTGAGCATCTCTTTCGGAAGAGCCCTTCAAGCAACTGCTCTTGCGACTTGGAAGGGAGATCCAGCGAATGTTATTTCCGCCCAGGAGGCGCTCCTACACCGAGCCCGCAGCAACAGCCTCGCCATGTATGGCAAGTATCTGGGGGAAGAGAAAAACGTTACGGCGTAACAATGTGAACACGGACCAATCGCTCCTCAATCGTTGGACGATTCCCTGTCAAAATGGGTTCTGATTCTTTCACGCGAGGACTTCTCTGATCACGTGACCGTGTACGTTGGTCAGGCGACGTTCGATTCCATTGTGGTAATAGGTCAATCGTTCGTGATCCAGGCCAAGCAGATGCAGGATCGTCGCATGGAAGTCATGCGGCGTAGCAACGTCTTCGACGGCCTTGAATCCGAATTCGTCGGTTCGCCCATAGGACACGCCAGGTTTGACGCCCGCGCCGGCGAGCCAGCATGTGAAGCCGTGCGGATTGTGGTCGCGACCCTCCGTTCCCATTTGAAACATAGGCATGCGTCCGAACTCGGTCGCGAAGACGACTAATGTTTCCTCCATTAGACCTCGCTGCTTGAGGTCCTTCAGTAAGCCCGCCACGGGCTGATCGAGGATTTCACCATGAACGTCGTACTGTTCCTTCAGCTGGCCATGACCATCCCAATTCAAATTTCCCATTGAGGCGTAAGCGCCGTTGAAGAGCTGGACGAATCGCACCCCACGCTCGACGAGTCGCCGCGCCAAAATGCAGTTATCGGCGAAGGCCGCCTTGTTCTCGTTTGCGCTATCCGAACCGTAGAGTTTCCGAATGTGTTCGGGTTCGGATTTTAGGTCGACCGCTTCCGGGACCGAAAGCTGCATACGTCCCGCTAATTGGTAACTCGAGATACGCGCAGCGAGTTCTTCATCGCCCGGATAACGCGAGGCATTCTGCTCGTCGAGAAATCGCAAGGCCTCGCGGGTAGCGATATCCGCCTCGTTGCTGAAGGTATCAGGTCGATCCAGATAGCGAATGGGCTTGGTGCTGCTGAACGGCGTTCCCTGAAACGAAGCGGGCAAGAAACCATTGGCCCAGTTGTTCGGTCCCGATTGCGGATTGCCGCGCGGGTCTTCGATCGCCACAAATGCAGGAAGGTTCTGGTTTTCGCTTCCGAGCGCGAAGTTCACCCATGCGCCCATACTCGGGAAGCCATCGAAGGTGAAACCCGTGTTCATCAAATTCTCCGCCGGACCATGCGTATTCGAGGTATTGGTCAGCGAGTGAATGAAACTGATCTCGTCGGCCATCTCGCCGATATGCGGAACGAGGTCGGAAATCATCTTTCCGCTCTGTCCACGCGGACGGAACTTCCAAAGCGGCTGAGTCAGGTTTCCGTTGGGACCCTGAAAGGAAATGAGATTCTCGCTTCCGGGCAGGGGCTTGCCGTGCTGGCGAATCAGCTCGGGCTTGTAGTCGAACGTATCCACATGGCTGAGCGCGCCGGAGCAAAAGATCACGATTACGTTCTTCGCCTTCGCTTCGAAATGAGGATTGCGCGGAGCATAGGGATTGGCGGGGTCGATCTTCAGAGATGCGCCGCGGGCGCGTTCGTCGGCAAGCATGGCCGTGAGGGCAATGCTCGCGAGCCCCCGAACGGACTCCGACACGAAGCGTCTACGAGGAAGCAAGGGTCTGGGTGACTTTCTGAACGGCTTCATTGGACAAAAGCGAATTCGCTGGAGTTGAAGATTACGCGACAGACATGCTCGAGACCATGATTTTCGGCTAGGTCCGAAAGACGCTCCCGTTCGACGGGCGATGGTTTACGAGAATAGGCGATCGCGAAGGCGTGATCGATCTGCTTTGAGGTATCGGGGCCCGCTTCCTCTCTCAGTCGATCTGCGAAAAAGGCCGCCTGTCGATTGACGAAAGGGCTGTTGAGAAGGCCCAAGGATTGAATGGGCGTGATGGAGCGCGGCCGATTCGGTTTCATTTGACCCGCGTCGGGACAATCGAAAGCCCCAAAAATATCGACAGAGATCATACGGATTTTGTGGGCATAGATCATGCGTCGCCAACCGTCCTCTTCGAAGGTTTCCTTTGGCAGGTAGTCGGAGAGTCCGCCGCGTTGATTGAAAAAGTCGAACCCCGGACCGCCCATTTCGAAGTTCAGTTTTCCGCTGGCGCTCAGGATGGAATCGCGAAGCGCTTCCGCCTCGATTCGTCTCGGCGGATATCGCCACAGCAATCGGGATTCCGCATCGACTTCAAGAGCTTCCTGTCGTGGGAAACTAGTCTGTTTGTATGCATTCGACGCGAGAATCAGTCGATGCAGTTTCTTTAAAGACCATCCTTCGGCAACGAAGTTCCCCGCGAGCCAATCCAGAAGCTCCGGGTGAGACGGATCCGTACCCATGTAACCAAAATCCGATGACGTCTTAACGATGCCCGCTCCAAAGTGATGCTGCCACACGCGATTGACGATAACCCGGGCCGTCAAGGGATGATCCGGGCGCGTGAGATGGTGGGCAAGCGCCAGGCGACGCTCCGGCTCCTCAGAGTCTTTGAGAACCTCGACTTTTCCCAAAACAGCGGGAACCGCAGGAGCTACTTCGCCCTGACGTTGCATCGGATCGCCGCGTCGCAGCAAGTAGGTGGTCTCCGGTTCCGCATCAAAGCGGGCCGCGTATACTTGGGGACCTGCCGCAAAACGCGCAAGGGCTCTGTCCGCGGCGCCCAGCGCTCGAACTTTCTCTACGAGGGTCTCCTTCTCATCGGAATCGAGCAAAGGCAGGTCGATCGCTTCGGCCTTTCGATTGTCGGACGTTCTGGGAATTCGATCGCGGGTATGAGCGACTTCGAGCCACTCTTCCGAATCTGCGGGCAGAACTTCGATGACGTATTCTGCTGGCGCCAATCGCCCCCAATGCCAGACAACCTTTTCGATAGTCTCTGTTTCCGCAAAGTCGATACGAAACCAGGCTGGACCCGTTTCCTTAGCGATCCACGGATAGGATTGACGTCGATCGATACTGCCATCTACCAAGTTGTCGTAATGGCGCGACTGATTCTGCAATGCGTAGCTAGAGGCCGAGACTCGCGAACCATTGGAAGCAAGGGCCACGTTGCGCTGATCTGACTCGTTCGCTCCACTAGACCAGACCTCGAATTCGTAAAGCGAGGCCGCCGCGTCTCTCTCCGTTTCGTTTATATACATCCGTATCGATTGCGCTCTTACAGGCTGGAACGTATCGGTGTGTACGAGCTCCAAAGGCTTTCGTAAGCCATGACGTTCACGGAGCGCCTCCAGTTCGGCGCTGGCTCTATCTCGCTTCTCTCGAGCCTCTGGAACGCGTTCCGTCCATTCGTCATTTTTCGGACCCCGATGGCGGCGGTCGCCATACTTCAATCCGGCGAAGATCGCCTGCATCGAAAAGTAATCGCTTTGAGATATGGGATCGAATTTGTGATCGTGACAGCGCGCGCAACCGAGGGTCATTCCAAGAACGCCCTGCCCCACCGTTCGCAGCACTTCATCGAGTTCTTCTTGGCGAGCGTTTCGCATGGCGGCTTCGTCGCGTCCGATCTGCTCGGGAAGATTTGCAGGGCCCGCGACCAGAAAGCCTAGCGCCTCATCTTCGCCCACCGTGTCTCCCGCGATTTGCTCGAAGATGAACTGGTCGTAGGGCTTGTCGTCGTTGAACGCCTCAATGACCCAGTCGCGATACGGCCAGGCATTCGGTCGAGGACGATTGGTTTCGAAGCCAACCGTTTCCGCCCATCGAATCACATCCAACCAATGCTGAGCCCATCGCTCTCCATAGCGAGGCGAAGCCAGCAAGCGATCTACCAGCTTTTCATAAGCCCGCGGATCATCGTCGGCCACGAATGCTTCCACTTCCTCCGGCGTCGGCGGCAAGCCCGTCACATCCAAGCTGACCCGTCGGATCAAGGTCCGCCGATCCGCCTCCGGGTTGAGCGCCAAGCCCTCAGACTCCAGCTTCGATTCAATGTAAGCGTCGATCGATTGATGCTGAGGTTTCGACAAAGGCTGGTAGGCCCACCAGGACTCATCCGCCTTCGACGCTTCCTTGAGAACCAAACCTTCCGGCCATTTCGCTCCGGCATCGATCCAAGCGGCTAGGAGATCCGCTTCCGCTTCGGTCAATGCCTCGCCCTTCTCCGGCATTTCCGGCTTTTCCCCATCGTCCACGGGCAACGTGATCCAATAGAGCATGCTGTCCGCCGCATTGCCCGGAATGATGTAATCCTCGCCCGCCGACTGAATCGTCGCCAAGGTCTCCATGGATAGGTCGCCCTTCTCCTGGTTCGCGTTGTGGCAACTCAGGCATTTGCCTTCCAGAATCGGGGCAACGTCCGCCTCGAAGTTCAGCTCAGCAGTCTGATCGCTCTCCCCACGAACGCCCAGCGAACCTAGAACGAATAGGGAAACCGCGATAGTCAGTCGAAACGCTGTATCAGGGGTAGGCATACTATAGTCTCCAAAACCTATCAATCCGGCAGACGCAATCAATAGGCAAAAGTATGCTCAAAGGGTTAATCTATCAACAATTGGCTGCATCGAATAGATGTGAACCTTGTCGTCAACTGACCCTTTATCATCCCTACCCTTTCATTCTCAAATCTTCCAACCCTTTCGCGGCGCGGGTCCGGACATCTCTCGAGTCGCTTCACGGTCGCCGAGGATCTTGCGTTTGACTGGGTCGATTTCGAGGTCGCGATTCACGCGCAGGGCGATCTTGCCGTACTGCATGGCTTCCGTAATCCGGGCCGAGTATCCAAAATGCGAGCGCGGCGACTCTTCGCCTTTGCAGGAGAGAATCCAATTCGTGAAGTGATTGCTCCGCTTTTCCACGCGGGGCAATTCCGCGGCCAGTTCCCTGTGCAGGCTTTCAGGAATAATGCGCGGACTACTGGCATGCGAATTCATCATCACCGTCGCTTTGCTACCGATGATCAAGGTCCCACCCCCATTGCTCCCCAACTGGCGGTCGGCCTCTAGCTCTGCGGGACGCTTGGGACCGAATGCGGAACCGGTATACCACTTGAGACTGACTTCCTTTCCACCGGCAACGGGAAAGCGATAAGCCACTTCGCAGCTCGTCGGAAACGAGAGCTTGCTAGGGCCGGTGCTTCGAATCTTCACCGAAGACGGGCAATCGAGTCCAAGAACGTGATACGCCGCGTCCATATTGTGGCAGGCCCAATCGCCGATCGAACCATTGCCGAACGCATACCACCAGCGCCAGATTTTCGGAACGTATGCCTTGTTATAAGGAACCTCGCGAGCGGGCCCCAGCCAGAGATCCCAGTCAAGGGTGGACGGAATCGGTTCGGCCGGCGGACGGGTCGCGGAGGGATTGTTTCCGTCGCCTTTGTTCCAGGCGATGGCCTCGGTCACCTCGCCCAGTACGCCCGCCTTGTACCAAGCTTCGAGAAGCGCGATGCCGGAACCGGAGTGCCCCTGATTGCCCATTTGGCAAACCAATCCGGTCTCCTTCTCGACCGCCGCTAGATCGCGACATTCCTTGATCGAATGAGCGAGCGGCTTCTCCAGATAGACGTGCTTGCCCATCTGCAGGCACCACTTGGCGATGTAGTGATGCGTATGGTCGGGCGTAGAGATGACCACGGCATCGATCTCGGAATCGTGCCGATCGAGCATCTTCCGGAAATCGCGAAAGCGCGGTACGCGGGGATGCTTCTTATAGGTTGCCGCTGCGGTCGCGTCATCGACATCCGCGAACCCAACCATATTGATCAAATTGAGACGCTCCAAGGATTGGATGGCGTGGGCGCCCTTATTCCCCACCCCGACAAAGGCGACATTCAACCGCTCGTTGGCGCCTTTGGCTTGAGCCTTCAGCAGATTGAAAGATTGAGGAGCCAGTACAGCCGCAGCCGCAGTTTTACCAACAAAAGAACGTCTATTCATGATTGGGATTCGTTTTGGTCAGGCGGCATACTCTATTATCCTTCGGGTATTCTCAACAAGCTTGTTCATCGCGCGGGACATTTGTCGAGGGAGCGGGTTCAGAATCGGTCGAAGCGTTCGTTGATCTCCAAGCGCGCTTCCCAGCGCTTCAACTCCGCTTCGTGCTCAGCAATCACGGAGGCGTACTCCGGATTGTTCGCCAGGTTGTTCAATTCCCACTCGTCGTTCTCCATATCGAAAAGCATCGCCCGATCCGGCTCCCGCCGGAATCGATGCCCTTGCCCGGGGACAAAGGCGGACGCTTCACCGGTTGCGTCATCGATGAATGGGAGATCCGGTTCGCCGTCGCCGGGCGTTTTCGAAGTTTGATTCGAGAACGCGTACATCATGGCATACTTATACTTTTTCGACCGGATCGCTCGGCCCGTTTGCTGGTAGGAAAAATAGACGGATTCGCGCCAGTTGTCAGGTGGAGTTCCCTCCAGAAACGGACGCAGGCTTTCGCCTCGGCACTGTTCAGTCGGCTCAATGCCGGCATATTCGCAAATGGTCGGAAACAGATCGATCAAACTGACCAAATGATCCGTATCGATCACGCCTTTCTGAATACCCGCTTTCGGCCCATAAAAAACGAGCGGCACCATCACCGAGGCCTGATTCGGTTGCCCTTTGCCCACCCGGCGATGGCGACCGCATTCGTCGCCGTGGTCCGAAGTAAAGATCAGCACGGTATCGTCATCGCGATCACGCACTGCGGAAACGATACGGCCCAGGTTTTTGTCGAGTCGTTCAATCTGGCGTAGATAGTCGTAAATATAGTTTTTCCACCTCATCTCCGACCAGTCGACGTTGCCCCGGTGCTCCGTGTCCTGGTTAGGCGGAAGCGGAGGCAAGGTTTCGCCAAGCTCGAAATAGTCGGTTGAGCACGTCACCATGTTTCGCCCCAGCCGCGGGTTCCAGAAACAGCAGTCGTGCGGATCGAGCATTCCGGCCACCACAAAATACGGCGTATCCGATTCGTGGTTTCGAACGAAGGCTTCAACCGAAGCGGCCACCTGATAGTCAAGCACCAGACCCGTTCCGCCATCATGCGTCGGAAGCGTCTCAAAGCCGGGGATTTTCCTCGGTCCCTCCACCTCCGGACAGTTCCACTTGCCGCCCGCATGCCACTTGCCGCAATAATAGCGCTCGTAGTCGCTTTGGCGCTCCAGCCACTGACCAAGATTCGGCACGTTTTTCGCGATCCCGACATTATTGTAGAACACGCCGGTTTCGCAGGCCATCCGCCCGGTAAACAGCGAAGCGCGGGCCGGGCAACAAACCGGATCGGTACTGTGCGACTCCTTAAAGGAAACGCCGTTTTCAATGAGCCAATCCAAATTGGGGGTTTCAATGTGATGAGCTCCATAGGCTTCGTCCTTAAACAGATCCCGATAAGCCGAAATCGCGTCGATGTTCATCTGGTCGGCGACCACCAAGACAATGTTCGGCCTTTTCGGCTTCGCCGCCCCTTGCCCCTTCAGCGCGAGCGTTGAGACCAACGCGGTTCCCGTTCCAACAAATTCGCGTCGATTCATGAGCCTTCCTCCGTCTCCTTCTGCGCTCGAATGGAGAGATCGCGTTTATCATCATATGAAATCGGGATTCCATCCGCTTCGGTCAGCGCAAACACCTCAACGCCGGAAATCCGGAAAAGCAAACGGCCCAAGGCATCGCGCCAATACGAAATCGGGAGCGTCCCACTGCCCGTCTCAATAAAGCAGCTCAACGGTTCCACCCCGTTTTTCATTTGAACATCATAGGTTCCCTTATAGCGCAGAACATGGTCCGCGCTCAGCTCGTCGTACTCATCCATATAATCGAAAGACAACTGCGAAGCCTCAGTGGACAGGCGCTGAACCGCATCGAACAACCCGGTCTTGCAAGCGAACGGATTGGGAGCCGGAACGGTAGAAGAAAAACGACCTATCCGATAACGGATGGCTCCATTCCTATAAACCGCCGATTTGAGCATCCCCGTATTCCGGTACGGCGAGGCCTTTTCGTTTCTAGCGGTTTTGGCCTCATACGACCACTGCTGGGGCGTCGAAAGCGCATCGTTGGAGCAGAGCATTTTCACGGCCGTATAATGCTTGAAGCCCGAAAGAGCATTGCGCTCCATTTTCATATCGAGCTGAAAAGCATTCTCGCTCGTACCGGAACGCTGAATACTGAATTCGCCAAAGGAATTGAATCGCAAGCCCGGTAGCTGGAACATCCGATACCGGTGGCTCCATTCGCCCTGCGGATTAAAATCCGATTCCGGCAGAACATAGCTCCGAACCAGCGGCGCTATTTTCCTCAAATCGAAAAAGTCATTCATTTCCATCATAGAAGCGTTTTGAACCACGGAGAGCGCGGAGATACGGAGAGATCATGAGAATCCGTCTTCAAAATCCTCCGAACCTCCGTGTCCTCCGTGGTTAAGAATTTCATCCCTCTCGCTCAACGTTAACGGACATCAATCTGCGTAGGTCTTGTTCACCAGCGCGGACTCACTTTCGGTTCAGCTTTTCCAACAGCGCTTGAGTGGCCTTAACCCCTTCTACGGGCCCAAGCTCCTTGCCCTCGTACTCGATGGATACAATGCCGGTGAAGCCCGCATCGACGATGCTCTTCATCAAACGCGGGTAGTCAAATTCGCGCGACATGCCATTCGCGTCGAACTCATGACTCTTGGCCGAGACCGATGCCGAGTAAGGCATCATGGCAACGGTTCCGCCATAAGGATCATCCAACTTCATTTTGCCGAAGTCCGGCATCAATCGCAAAGCCGAGTGATCCATCCGCTTGGCAAGCGCCGCCAAATAGACGCCATCCCCCGAGTATTGATTCGGCTTAGGCTCGATAACGATGACCAAACCCTTCGACTGGGCATAGTCCGCGATCGGCTTCAAGGCAGCGGCTGCCCGCTTGAGCGAAACTGAGCGTTCGACCGTCTTAGGAGTATCCAGAAATACGCGAACGAACTTCGCATCCAGAATTGCCGCGAAATCGATCTGCTTCGCAAAGAGCGCCGTTTGCTTCTTTCGGTCCTCGGCTTCGCTATTCACCGCGCCCGCCATCAGGAGAAAAATATTCGTTCCCGCTTGGTCGGCCCGTTTCTTCAGCTCCTTGTAAAATGCCGGATTCGCCCGATCCTCCTTGGGAAAGCCTCCATTCCACACATCGATCTGGGTGATGCCAAAGGTTTCCTTGGCAAAGCGCGGGTAGTCCAGGGCATCTAAGTCGCCCCCGCGCGATTCGAACAACTGGCGCAGCGAATACATGGACAAGCCCACTTCATAGACCTCACCCTTTTTTCCTGCCAGAGCCGAGCCCACGCATATTATCGCGATAAGAAAACTAACTATCAATTTCATAACTATATTCCTTCTTAAGATTAACCAAATAAAGCCCAGCTGAAGCAAGCCCCGAGATAGTTTATAGGTAGCGACCGATCTCCGAGCGGTCACTATTTTTGAACTGTATGAATGATGGCATCATTCGATGGCCGCTCGAAGATCGGCCGCTACCACAAATTCACTCTCTTCACAGCTCCCCCACCATTTCCCCAAAAGTATCGAATAAGTCGACGTCTCTTGGTCGTGCAGTTCACTATAGCTTCTATCCACTGACTTGCCCATAGGCAGAGACCTCATCGGATGCTTCGACACTAAAGACCATCCCGTCACCTGCGCCCTCCAAACGCACCTCTATCGATTCAGTCGTTCTCGGGATTTCCTTAGCGAAGTTAATCTTTAATTCACGCGGATGCGTATTCTGATTCTGTCGACAAAGCCCCGTCTGCAAAAAATCCAGGTAGGCCGCGCTGTTCACATGTTGATGATGATCGAAATCAGAATAACGCAAGGAAACGCTTGTCTGCGACGCCCCCTCAGCTACCTGCGGAAGCTTCAGTCGATCCAATCCCTCATAGAAGCAATCGTTGGGCCGAGTGGGAATCGGATCTACTATTTCCTCAGGAACTTTCGCAATTTTCTTTTTATCGAGATCGACATACAGCCAGACCGTAGAGGCCTGCCCGATTGTCTGGCCATTTGAATGGATACAAAATTCCCGAAAGGCTTTAAACCCTGAAAAGCAGGAAATCCAGGTCTCAATCCGCACAGTCTCTTCGAATTTCGGGTAACGCATGAACCGCATCGCGAGGCGGTTGAGAAACCAGGACTTCCCCTCCTCCTCACGATTATGCGCGAGAATCCTGTAATGTTGAATCGCCGCCTCCTGCAGCAATTGAAAACGCGCTCCCAAACGAATCCGATGCTCTCGGTCTACTTGGAAATACCCAATGTCCTGTTCTAACAAAAAATCCTTATCCATCGTTCCAGTCGTACTGCGCTCATATAGTTCTTCCTATCTGCAGGGAATTCACAACTCCTCCACCATTTCCCGAAAGCGCGTGAACGATGATTGATAGTGATCCACAGGCGCTTCCTCGAGCCCCCAGGTGTGCAAGATGACCGGGCCTTGGTAGTCCACTGACTTCAAGGCCTTCAGCAACTGCGACGAGTCGTAATCGCCCGAAGCGAGGGGTTTAATATGGACGCCGCGGTTCAGTTTCTGAAACCCATTCAGCAAGCTGACATCAGTACCGTTGATCGAGGGCAGTCGGATCCAGGGCCTGATCTTCGCCGCCACTTCGTCGAGTCGCTCCCCATTGCCGCCCAGGAATTCATGAGAAAGGTGGAAGGACACGAAAATATTGTCGCTCCCTATTTCCTCGATGTAGGACAAGGCGTCCTCCGCCGACTCGATAACGTAAACTTTGCCGATGTGGGGAAAGATCACCAATTCGATTCCTGCCTCCTTAGTCCGTTCCGCTGCGGATCGAAGAAACGCGACAACCTCATCCCGCTTCCATTCCTTGCCTCGCAAGATGACGCATAGCCTGCCCTTCGATTTGCTGAGACTGGCAATCACATTGTCGATGCGCGTATTCTGCTCTTCGATACTTTTATCGAAATCCACAAACACGTAGCCTACGTAAATTTCGAAGGAATCATTGCCGATCGCCGCCTGGTAGCGGCGCAGAATTTGAAGTTGCTCCTCGAATCTCAAATCCATGACCAGTCCCGTATAGCCGATAGCCTGCAAAGCAGCGATCTGACTGACTTCGTCCTCCGCCAGCCGATCCAAATCGAAATTGAAGATGCCAAGCGGATAGCCTGTCCCACCCGACTCATCCGCCGAATTGCAGGAAATCGTTAGCGCGAGAAGCGCCAGGACTGCGATACGGACGGTGTCGAAACAGCGTTTAGAGTTTTTCTTTGGGCTCATTTCTCGAAGGGCAAAGTCTACCAATAAGAGGCTGCCTGCAATTTGCAGGAACATCTACGAAAAAGTCCCTGCAGAGAGGTTCAAAGAATGCGCAACTCGTGCGCTTTTCCCATCCGAACAACAAGTGACCAAACGACTCCCTACCGAAGCTAACTCCCGCTGGGACAATGGGCAAGCGAATCGCTGGGGCGGCGTAGATTCAATCCCGCCAGTCGAAAAATCCGTATTCCACTCAGACCGGCACCCTGGATCAAGGTCCCAGCGGGACAGAATTGCAGAGCGCGGCGCTAGATATTCTTCGACAAATAGACCGATATAGCGGGTCATTTTCGCGAAATCAAGGGTTGCCAGTCATGGAAATCGACCAATGGTACCGAAGAGTCACAATGCTCCAAACCAACCCGCCGAAATCTCTAATTTGATACCGCGATACGAACCACTAGCCTACCCTTAGAATCAAATCGGCAAATTAGATTCAATTTACCGAGCCGCGGGCGATATTACAACAAGAGCCCAGAGAGGCATTCATTTCCTATCTAGAATCTTCCTTATCGCAGGTTGATAATATCAATTAAAAGTCAAAAAAGTTAAGTATTATGGAATCAACGACAACAGGCAACGATAACGAAAATTGGTCTCATGCAAGAGAAACCGTGTTACTGATGAACGTTGCGGTTGCTAGAATTGAACATGCGATGATCGAAGGCAGTGATTCCATGAATGAACTCAGCCAGGCGTTTGTCAGCATTGCCGATGCCGCCAAGACGATTTCCACAGAAATTGAAGGTTTCACTGACAACAACGAATACAAAACGATCAAGAGTCATTCCGATTCAATCAAAGAAAAAGTCAGTGACTCCGTCGTCGCCTTTCAGTTTTACGATCGTCTGTGTCAACGCATGGGTCTCGTAGCTAAAACGCTTAACTCTTTGACGGGCATGCTGGAGGACCCCAACAAAGCAAACGCCCAAGAAGAATGGGTCAAACTAAAGGAAATGATACGGTCTAAATACACGCTTGATACGGACCAAGAAATGTTCGATGCGGTCCTAAGCGGCACATCAATTGAAGATGCGTTAGAAGCAGCCCTTGAAAAAACGGATGTAGAGGAAGTGGAATTTTTCTAGATGGAGATACTCCATGTCGAGTGATTGCAAAGGTTACTTGTCACAGATTGGAACAAGGTTACCAAACGGCTAACTTTTCACGTAGGGCTTCCTGTTAATTCAGTTGGCCCTTTTCATTTAAATGATCCAGCGGCATTCTAATCCCCGAATCTAATCGGCCCAATTGCGCAGAACGTAGCGACAGATTCATTTCCTCTCAACCGACCCAAATAACGAACGTTGCAGCATGTCCCATCACGCTAATTATGAAGCCGAACACACGCCAGAAGCGATTCGCAGGCGTATCCAGTCCACTTCCAAGCAAGGCTATCTCAAAGACTCGGTCTACGGAGCCATCGATGGCGCCGTTACCACCTTCGCAGTCGTGTCATCCGTAACGGGAGCGGGTCTCAGCAGCGGCATCGTGATCATTCTGGGACTGGCGAATTTGCTCGCCGACGGATTTTCCATGGCCGCCGGCAATTTTCTCGGGACTCGAGCCGAGAACCAGTCTGATCGCAAGGCGCGAAGCGAAGAGGAGCTCGAAATTGAGATGCATCCCGAAGGCGAAGAGGAGGAAATTCGGCAAATCTTCGCCGCCAAAGGTTTCCAAGGCGACACGCTGGAAGAGGTAGTCAAAGTCATCACCTCGGACAAAAAGCGCTGGGTAGATACGATGATGCAGGAAGAACACGGAGTTTCAGGGCCCTCTCCTTCCGCCTTGAAGGCGGGCCTGGCC
>Ga0066825_10000078_pt1 | contig 34939 bp, 27 predicted proteins | sample ETNtaG_6_FD_65608 | JGI IMG/M metagenome (GOLD analysis project Ga0066825, IMG submission 65608) | Marine microbial and viral communities from oxygen minimum zone, Eastern Pacific Ocean - ETNP201306SV45 | ecosystem: Environmental > Aquatic > Marine > Oceanic | place: Pacific Ocean: Eastern...
TCTGTGAATTCAGGTAGAGGTTGAATGACGTTTTCCATATGTTGGGTTGAACGCGCTCTCAATTCGTCTGCAATTTCATCCAAAACATCACGAACGGAATGAACGATGCTATCCATCGGCAGTGGTTGTTTTCCACCTGTACGTTTTGCAGCAAAGGCTGTACCTTGTTCAACATCGCGGGGTCCAATGTCGAGCCGTAGTGGAATTCCTTTGATCTCCCAATCGTAGTATTTCTGACCTGGATGAAGGTCACGATCATCAACATGAACTCTCAATCCTGCATTTCGCAGGGTATCGGCTACTTCATGTGATATCGAAACCGTATCAACATCTGAATTCTTACGAATCATTGGACAGATGACGACTTGCCATGGAGCAATAGCAGGAGGCATGATGAGTCCTGCGTCGTCTCCATGCATTCCTACAATCGCACCAAGCAATCGTTCGGACATTCCGTATGTTGTTTGGTGAACATGTTGTTGCTTTGCCTCAAGATTCTCATAGGTTATATCAAACGCTTTTGCCCATTGATCAAGATAGTGATGGCAACTTGCGACTTGGAGTGTTCGACCATTTGGCATAACCGCGTCAATGCCTATTGTGTAATGAGCGCCTGGAAATGTATCCCACACTGGTCGTTTTGCTTTGATGATTGGAAGACATAACTTATCCATCAGTCGATCAACAATTTCCAAATCTTGTTCAATCTGACGTGTCGCATCTGCTTCATCAGCATGGGCAGTGTGCGCTTCAAAGAAGTGAATTTCTCGAACTCGAATGAAGGAACGTGTTTGTTTGGTCTCGTAGCGAAATGTGTTGACCATTTGGTATACTTTGAGTGGTAAATCTTTGTGACTTCGAATCCACAATGGGAACATTGTGTACATGGCTGTTTCACTGGTTGGTCGTAAGAACATGGGGATGTCGAGTTCATTTTCGCCTGCGTGCTTGACCCAATACACTTCCTTCTTGAAACCCCCCTCTTCATCCTCATCTCGTAACTCATCAGGATCGACACCTTCCTCTCGGGCACGCTTCAATCGTGCAACAAGAGCATTTTCTTTTTCGAGTAAATCTTCAGGAATGAGGAGCGGGAAATTCACTTCTTCATGACCGGTTCGCTCCATTTCTGCATGGGTAAGTGCATCGATTTGGCGCATAGCTTTCCAACCATAGGGGCGCCAAACATCCATTCCCTTAATCGGATATCGCTTGTCAACAAGTTCAGCGGCTTCAACGATAAATGGATACCAAGCGTTGAAATCATCAACTTTGCTTGGAATTCCACGTTTCGCCTTGGCTGGTTTGCCCATGTTGAACCGTTTCATCACCTGCTCATCAAGATGACGGAGAAAATGACTACGCATTTGTTTGTTCAAGACTTCTTTCGCATCATGAACATGGTTGCAAGAAGGCCGAGAATTGCAACGACATCTGGAATGCCGATTACGCCTTCTGTGACTGGAAGACTCCAGCCTTCCAAAGAGTCAAGTCGATAGATTTCAAGAAGGTTCATTTTCGTATGGCCTTCATTTTCACAAGCATTGGTGCACATGGAACCAACGAGTGTATGTAGGAGCCCAAGCATATTGGCGATGACTGCCAACAATCCTACGATTGAAAGATAACTTATCGCACCAAACGATTTTCCTTTTGCCTCTTGAGGCATTGGCAAAGGTGCAGGAGGTAGTGCTGCAGGTGCTGGCGGATGCTCAAGCGCAACATCACCAATGACTTCAATCATCATATCCGTTGCAGGAAGTGGTGCAGATGGTGCAGTTGCTTGATCATCAAAATCCCTTAGTTTCTTGGGTTGAACAGGTTGAATCTTGATTCCATAAAGGCGGTCTGCAAGGGATGCGAGTGCAGGATCTTCTGCAACTTCAGCAGCATCCAACTCCCCGTCGAGGAGCTTCTGCAAGCGTCGCTGAATATCGCTCATCCTACGGCCTCCGCATGATGGGCTGTTGCCCCATCATTGATGAAGCCTCCTTTTCGTCAAGGAACGCGTTTCAAGCCTTTCCAGCAGCCTCAACTTCGGCCCAATCTCGCATGAATCCTTCCAATCCACGGTCTGTTAGTGGATGTTTCATCAGTTGACGGAAGATCTTTGCCGGCATTGTGGCTGTATGAGCACCGAGTTGCATGCATTGCAAAACATGGGTTGGGTGACGTATTGATGCTGCGAGAACCTTTGTTGAAATATCATACTTGGACCACGTCTCCATGATCTCAGCAATCAGATTCATTCCATCATGACCTGTATCATCAATTCGACCGATAAATGGTGATACATAGGTAGCACCTGCTTTAGCGGCCATCAAGGCTTGCGATGCTGAAAAAATGAGCGTCACGTTGGTATCAACCCCCTCCTCAGTGAGTACTTTGGTTGCTGCAAGTCCTTCTGGTGTGCATGGGATCTTGATGATAACATTCGTAGGAAGTTCGGATTTAAGTTGACGAGCTTGCACCAACATTCCTTCTGTATCCATTGCGGTGACTTCAGCAGAGATTGGCCCTGAGCAAATTCCAGCAATTTCTCGAACAACTTCCCTGAAATCACGTCCACTCTTCTTGATGAGCGATGGATTTGTCGTCACGCCATCGAGGATTCCCCAGGCAGCAATTTCACGAATTTCATCAACGTCAGCGGTATCAAGGAAGAACTCCATATTGCCTCCTTACATTGGAGATTCATGAATATGATGGTCGCATCATTTCCGAGCAATTGCCTTCATTGCAGCCTTTACGATATGAGGTGCACTCAACTCCATCAGTTCCAGCATTTCGTCCGCTTGACCGGATTCCCCAAATCGATCACGTACGCCGACTCGCTCGAGCGGTGTACCTGATGTAGATGAAAGGTGTTCAGCAACAGCTCCACCCAAACCGCCGATAATTGAATGATCTTCAGCAGTAACAATCGCTCCACAACGCGCTGCAACTCGATTCACAAGTTCTGTATCCAACGGTTTGATCGTATGCATGTCGATGATTGTGGCATGGATGCCTTGCTCCTTCAACGCCTCTGCTGCTTTGAGTGATTCTGAAACGAGAACGCCACATGCGATAATTGCAACATCTGAACCATTCATGAGTTCAATTCCCTTGCCTATTTGAATCGTATTTGGATCAACATCATCGTACAATACTGGCGTCTTGTTACGCGCAGTTCGTGTGTAAGATGGAGACTTCGAGTCTGCAAGTTGTTTGGTTAAGAGTCGTGTGCTGACATCATCGCATGGATGCAATACGGTCACGTTTGGCAAGGTTCGGTAAATGGCCAAATCTTCGATCGATTGAGCAGATGAACCATCTGTACCTGTATGTGTGCCGCCATGCGATCCGCAAAGGTGGACTGCAAGATTAGGTCGAGCAACACCATTTCGCATTTGTTCAAAGGCTCGCTCGGTAAATATCGCGAACGTTGATGCAAATGGGATGTAACCACTCGATGCTAAACCAGCAGCAACGAGTAGCATGTTCTGTTCTCCGATTCCACATGAGATTGTACGCTCTGGATGTGCTTTTCGGAAGTGAAGCGATTTCGTTGATTTCCCTAAATCCGCTTCAAGAACAACGACGCTTTCATTTCCTGCGAGTTCGAGTAACGCTTGGCCATAACCATCACGTGTTGCTGCCATGCGACTCATTCAACCACCCCTAATTCCTTCAATGCTAAGGCATACTGCTCATCGTTTGGAGCTGCACCATGGAAGGATGGATTGTCTTCCATAAAGGAGACGCCTTTACCTTTGACGGTGTGTGCAATTAGGATGGATGGAGCATCGTTTGTGGTGTCGAGGAATTCAATTCCATCAACAATTTCCTGCATGTTGTGGCCATCGATTTCTTTCACATTCCAACCAAAAGCCTTCCATTTTGCAGGAATATCGAACATACGCATTTGCTCTTCGCAAAAATCATCGTTCTGAATTCGATTTCTGTCGAGTATAACTTTCAAATTTCCAAGTTCATGATGCGTAGCAGCCATCGCTGCTTCCCAGACAGATCCTTCTTGGATTTCTCCATCGCCTAACATCACAAATGCTCGCCTTTCACTTCCGTCGAGTCGTGCTGCAAGTGCACATCCCATACCAAAGGAAAGACCCATTCCAAGACTTCCTGCGCTGAAATCGACACCCGGACACCACTTCATATCGACATGGCCTTGACAAATTCCACCAAGAACTCGATAGGATTTCAAATCCTCCTGCTCGATAAATCCCTTTTCTGCCAAGATTGCGTACATTCCAGGAGATGCGTGACCTTTTGAGAGGATGAAACGATCTCGGTCACTCCAATCGGGATCATCAGCGCGCACTCTCAGTGAGGTTGAGTATAACGCTGCGATGAGATCAATTTCTGAAAGAGAACCTCCGGGATGGCCTGCTTGAGCGCGATATACCATTTTCACGATTTCAACTCGACAGCGACGAGCAGTTTCTTCCAACTCTTCAATGGATACAGACATAAGGACCAGCAAACAATGGCCATAGCCTTGAGCCTTTGATAATTACCGTCGAATTATTTGGGCTGTGGAATCAATGAACGAATAAATTTCTTGATCGAATGGACGGCAGTCATTACGATTTCTTTGGCTAAATTGCCACCACTTGGCAATGTTCTTGTCGCCAGCCAAATAAAGACGCCAACGAACCATGCAAAGAACAACAATGACAAAGGTTGAGAAAGTTCGTGGATACCAAACGTATCGCTCAGATTGATTTTGAGAACGATGAGAACTGCTATGAGCACACCCAAAATAGATTCTCCAGCGATGAAACCAGCACCGATCAGAACACCACGACTTTCGACCTCTTGTGCTGCTTTTTTCGCATCTTCTGATGGCTCACGATCGAGTGTTCCATCGACACGTAAGTAGGCTGAACCGATAGCGAGTGAAGAGAGAATCCCTCCAATCATAATAGGTACACTCAATTTGAGAGGCAAGTAAATTCCAATGGCAACGGACATGACAGGTAGGGAAAGTCGAATCAAAACGATTGCGAGTGCAGCTCCCATGAAGACCATTGGCAAATTCATATCTCCAACAAATGCGCCTTTTACGATCGCTCCGATAAGTTCTGCTTGAGGTGCAAAAAGTGCATCATTACAATCATACAAGCCATCCGGCGTATCGATTGGATCTTGCAATCCTGCGCCTATCCGTTCATTCGTTGCGATGCACGCAGTTGATGAAATTTGGAACGCTTTGTGCAAAAGGGCAATCGTAGGTCCAATGACAAATGCGCCAGTGATAACACCAACAATCTCGGCGATTTGTTGCCGATAAGGCGTTGCCCCAACCATATGCCCGGTCTTGAGATCCTGCATGACGTCGCCTGCAATTGCAGCACTGCTTGCAACAACTGCAGCGATGAGTAATGTTGCATACATCAACTCAGTTTGTTCCAATCCTAGGAACAAAGAGCCAACAATCCAAACCAAACCAACAGTAAACAACAACGTTGCAATTGTCATGCCAGAGACAGGAGAATTACTCGACCCAACTACACCAGCGATGTATCCCGCAACGGCTGCAAAGAAAAAGGCCACGAGTGCAAGGAATAAGGCGCCAGCCAACGATAAAACGAGCGAACCAGTAATCAACCAATAGAAGAAAAATGTGAGGACGACCAACACTCCACAGGCGACCGTCACCCACTGCATTGGAAGATCTTTCTCGGTCCTGAGATGCAGTTCAGTATCTGACTCATTTTGAGTAAATGATTTTTTGAGCCCCGTAATAATCGTTTTTCGCATACTCCAGAGTGTGTAAATCCCACCAACAACCATTGCACCTACGCCAACATAACGAACTTGTTCAAGCCACAATGTCTCAAACCCTTTCGCCAATGAAGCAGACTCTGGCCATCCGTTCAGATAGCCAAAGAGTGGGACAAGAATTGCATAACCAATAATGCCGCCTAAGAAAATAAACGATGCGATTCGAATACCGACAATAAATCCGACAGATAGGAGTGCAACCGATAAATCGATTCCTGCATACATTCTGGTTTTCATAAACTCAAATGCAGTTTCGGCAGAGTGATGTGTTACTTTGAAACCTTTCACCATAAGGCCGTAAATTGCACCGATGCCGAGAGCGTAAACAATAGCAAGTGCGCCGCTTCCACCTTCCTCGCCAGCAACCAATACTTCCCGGCAAGCAACACCTTCTGGATATGGTAGTGCTTCTTCAACGATAAACAATCGACGCAAAGCAATTGTGAACATCGTTCCAAGGAGTCCACCGAGCAAAGCGATCGCTAACGTTGGAAACCATTCGATATCGACCCATATACCGATAACAAGCATAGCCGGTACTGTGAAGATAACACCAGCAGCAAGCGATTCACCAGCACTCGCCATCGTTTGTACGGCATTGTTCTCAAGAATACTCACGTCCTTGAACATACTTCGTAAAATGAGCATTGACATGACCGCTGCTGGAATACTCGCAGAGACAGTCATTCCCGCATAAAGGCCCAGATAGGCGTTCGCAGCCGTCATGAGAATTCCAAGTAGAACGCCTACGACAAGGACACGAACCGTCAGTTCCTTGGGTTCCTGGTCCGCCGGGATATATGGGCCCTCATGAACGGACATGATACGCCCAAAGTATCGAAGTTTGAGAAAGATTCGGAGGATTCGACTCTCTTTCGGAGGCAGAGGGATTTTCATGGGAATTCCTCCATCAAAATCATAAAGTCTTCAAGAGAGCAAGGAACGTAGGGTCAATTTCGACCATTAAGGTGATTCCATGGTTCAACAGAATTGGCATTCGATGGAAAACGATGAGGTACTTTCTGTATTGGATGCCAATCCCAACGGATTAACACAGAGTGAAATTCATACTCGAATGCAGAAATATGGGCCCAATCAACTTGAACAGCCTGAACCAACATCCGCTTTTTTGAGATTCTTATCGCAATACAATGATCCATTGAATTATCTCTTAATCGCTGCTGCTTTGGTTGCACTTGCAATCAAACCAGACCATCCAGGTGATGCTATTTTCATCTTCCTCGTACTCACTGCTAACGCATTCTTTGGTTTTTGGCAAGAGGGTCAAGCAGAACAAGCAATGGATGCACTCAAGAAGATGAGTATATCCAATTCAATTACATTACGAGATGGTTTTGAATCTGAAATACCAACAACAGAACTTGTACCTGGCGATATTGTCAAGCTCGAAGAAGGCATCAACGTTCCCGCAGATATTCGCTTGCTTGAGGTGTATCAATGCCGTGTTGATGAATCAGCACTCACAGGTGAATCTGAACCAATAACGAAACACCTTGAGCCAATGGATGTGAACACACTGCTGGCAGATCGCCGCAATATGATGTACATGGGGACAACCGTTGCCACAGGTCGTGCCGTCGGTGTCGTTGTTGCAACTGGAATGAAAACACAACTAGGCCGAATTGCAAGTGATATTTCTGAGGCTCAAACTCCGAAGACACCACTTGAATTGAAACTCGAATCGCTTGGACGATTCCTCGGATTTATTGCACTAATCGTAGCAGTTCTTCTCGTTTCAATTAAGCTGATTCTAGCGTATGGAGGGCCTATTCCTCTCAAAGAAGTTGCGATTAAACAGTTCATCACAGCGATTGCAATCTTCGTTGCGATTGTACCTGAAGGATTGCCAATTATTCTCGTTATTACGCTCGCGTTAGGTATGCGAAACATGGCTAGGCACAAGGCAATTATTCGACGAATGAAGGCTGTCGAAACACTTGGTTCAACGACGGTTATTTGTTCGGATAAAACAGGGACCTTGACCAAGAATGAGATGACGGTTCGACAACTCCACACCGTTGATGGAAATTATGGTGTTACGGGAGATGGATTCAGTCCTAACGGTACATTGACCGATGGTCAAACGGAACTCGATGAGGATGCAATGGCTACGCTTCAACTCGACCCAGGTTTCCGTCTATTAGCTGCATGTCTATCGTTGTGTCACAATTCACAGATTACCAAGCAAGAAGGACGCTGGACGGCTATCGGAGATCCAACGGACTCCGCTTGTGCTGTCATGGGTTGGAAGTTAAATGGAAACGTTCGAAAATTTTCACAACGTCATCCACGCTTACATGAATTCTTTTTCGATACTGAACGAAAACGCATGTCGGTAATTCATGAATATGAAGGAGAGCGGTGGGTTTTCGTTAAAGGCGCAGCGGGTGGATTTGTTCCAATCGCCACGAAGCGCTATGATGATGGAGAAATCGTTGACATTCAAGAAGATGATTTGAAATTGGCTTCCAAACGAAACAAGGAAATGGGTTCTCAATCGATGCGTGTACTTGCATTGGCAGCCCGTAAACTCGATGATGATGAGGACATCAACGACGTATCAGTTGTTGAAAATGATTTGATTTTCCTAGGGCTTGTTGGAATTATGGACCCTCCTCGTCCTGAAGTCAAAGAAGCTATTCGTATCTGTCAAGATGCAGGAATCAAGGTCAAGATGATCACAGGAGATCACCACATTACTGCATCCGCAATCGGTCAAGAATTAGCGATTGAAGGTGCTGAAGTAAATCCAGTGAGCGGTGCTGACCTTCGTTCAATGTCCGATGATGAACTGAGTGAATCTGTTGAAAACGCCATTTTCTCCCGAGTAACACCTGATCAAAAGATGCGTATCGTATCCTCTCTCCAAGAACAGGGAGAGATTGTGGCCATGACCGGAGATGGTGTTAATGATGCACCTGCTCTATCAGGTGCGAACATCGGTATTGCTATGGGTATCGCGGGAACAGACGTTGCAAAAGATGCAGCGGATATGGTTCTTCAGGATGATAATTTTGCAAACATCGTTCATGCTGTTGAAGAAGGTCGAAAAATCTACCAAAACATTCGAAATTTCGTCCGATATCAAGTATCCACAAATGTAGCTGCAGTAGCTTTAATCGTCATTTCAACGTTCATCTTTGGCTGGGAATTGCCTTTGACAGCAACACAAATTCTTGTCATTAACATTCTCATGGATGGACCGCCCGCTGTCGCTCTCGGTGTTGAGAAACGGCATGGAAATGTCATGTCGAGACCACCGCGTCCAGTAGATGAAGGACTGCCAAGTGGGAAAGATATTGCTTTAATCTTCTATCTCGGAGCAGTCATGGTTATTGGAACACTGATCGTATTCTTCCTAGCAGGTGGTGGCGTCTATGGTAACCAATGCAGCATAGCGCCGTTTGCAGAGGAATCAGATGCAGGCTTTTCGGTTAAGGATTGTTTGAATGGTGATGCAGATGCAATAAGTGCATGGGAATCATACGCAGAAACAACGTTTGCAGATGCCCAGACAATGACGTTTGCAGTGTTCATTGTCTTCCAATTGTTTAACGTTCTGAATTGTCGCTCGGAGAAGGAGAGCCTCTTCTCGTTAGGATTGTTCTCGAACCGAGCAATCAACTATGCAATCTTAGCATCTGGATTCTTATTGTTCATGTTTGTCCATTTTGCTACGTTCCCACTCCCATTGATCGGAATTGAATTTGGTAATCTGCTCAGTACGACACCTCTCGATGGTGTGGATTGGTTGGTGCTTGTTTCGGTTGCATCCACTGTATTCCTAGTAGAGGAATTCCGTAAATTCATGATAAAATCGGGCTTCTTTAGTGTTCGACGCTGAGGCGTGGTCGCATCCACATCTTCTTGAAGAATGAATTTGAGGCAGCACCATGACTGAATGGGTGTCGACGCCTGCACAAGCGGATCGTCATCCAGATTGGAAAGTTCGATTGAACGATTGGTTACAAAAAGAATCTTGGTCGCCATCATTGAACACAATTGTACAGAAAATATTGGCTGGTATTGAATTGGATGTTGGCGATGGCATCGTATTGTTTGAGGAGCCAAATTTGTTCGAACTTGGAAAACTCGCCTTACTTCACAAGCAGGCAATGTTTGATGATCGTGCTTATTTTAATTCAAATGTCCACATCAATCAGACAAACATTTGCGTTCTTGCTTGTCGGTTTTGTGCGTTTCGAAGAGGTCCAAAAGCGGATGATGCATATGCATTGACCATCGAGAATTATTTGGAAGAATTGGCGAAGTTTTCTCCATATGTCAACGAAGTACATTCAGTTGGAGGATTGCATCCTGAGTGGACAGTCGATCATTACGCTGAATTGTTTGAAAGAATTCGTTCTGAACACCCTCATATCTCCATCAAAGCACTTACTGCTGTTGAGATTAAGCACCTTGCACAACTCTCGAATCTATCGATTAAGGAGACACTAATTCAACTCAAGAATGCAGGTCTTACTTCACTGCCAGGAGGTGGGGCAGAAATTCTTGATGATGATATTCGCGCAGTTATTTGCAATGGAAAGGAATCCAGTCAGGAATACTTGGACATTCATCGAATAGCCCATGAAATCGGATTGCCAAGTAATTGTACAATGCTTTTCGGAACCATTGAATCAACAGAACAGCGAGTTCAACACATGCTTCAGTTAAGAGACTTAGCAGCACAAACAAATGGCTTCCAATGCTTTGTCCCTTATCCATTCCTTCCAGATTCAACACGTCTACCCATGGCTCAGTTGTCTACAGGCCAAGAGATTTTGAGAGTTATTGCTGTTTCTCGAATCATGATGGACACCATTCCTCATATCAAAGCCTACAGGATGAATATTGGAGATGAGTTGGCTGAACTAGCTTTGCAATTTGGTGCCGATGACATCGATGGTACGGTTCAGCAAGAATCGATCATGCATCTTGCAGGTTCGACCGCACCATTGTCCCATGATTTGAGACAATTATCGAAACTTGTCAAGGATGCAGGATGTGTCCCTGTTCAACGCAACACAATCTATACATCGTTTGAAGCATATGTTTCACCAGAACCGATTAAGCGTTTACCAATGGCATGAGGTTTTGACCATGATGAAACAGACACCTCGATGGATGAAAACAATTGGACGTGTAGCGTTCATGAATTGCGATCCCCTCTTCGTTGGTCTCGAAGAAGAATTCCATGTTCTACCAGCGCCTCCCGCATGGCTGACCGGGCATCTTCTTCGCAGGGATTGTGTTTTAGCCCCAATTCCTGCAGCAGATTATGCTCGACATCATCAAGAATTAGCGCTTGTACCCGAGATTGGAATTTGTTCCAAGGGAGAAGTTGGCAGTGTACTTGTTTTTGGTAACAGGCCACTTGAAGAAATGCGCGATATTGCCCTTCCAACCGATTCTTCTTCCTCCGTTGCTCTTCTCAAATATCTTCTAAAGGAGCGCGGTATTGATCCAAGACCAGTCGAAATGGGGCCAGATCTTGACACAATGCTCGAGCGTTGTGATGGTGCATTGCTCATTGGCGATCGTGCTCTTGACCGTGCAAAATCCAATCCTGAACTTGTTCAACTCGATCTAGGACAAGCTTGGTTGGAATTAACTGGCCAACCGATGGTTTTCGGAGTGTTTGCTGCTCGCAAAGATACACCCTCCCACGTTGTAAAAGAAGCACATGCAGCACTTGTACGCCGATTAAATGCATTCGAAGAAGACCCATTAACTCGTGAAAATGTCCTTCTCCATGCTCATTTACATTCAGATATGTCCATGGAGCGATTGAACAAATATTTCGGTGAAGTCTTCAATCGACTTGATCATGAGCATGTTGAAGGACTTCAAGAGTATTTGACGCGATGTTGTGAAATGGAAGAAAATCTCTCATTCATCTGGTGATTCGGTAACGAATCGTTTGAGGGTTTCATCCATCTTTTTGTCACTATCTTCCTTCTTTTTCACGACCCTTCGTTTTTTTGTCGCAACATCATTTGGTTGCGTATCACTTAACTTACGTCGTTTTGTACGAACTGGATTGTCATCTGTACGACGCGCTCTCCGTTTACGTACAACCTCGTTTGAGGATTCATTGAGCAATTTCTGTGCCTCATTGGGCTCCTTTCGATCGACTCGCACACGTTTTGGTCTTGGCCGAGATTCGCGAGGTGCTGAGCGCCGAGGTGTTGGTGAAATCTTTTCTTCTATCTCTGAATCAGATGCGTCTTCATCATCTCGTTCATCTTCATACCATTCGTCCTCATCCTCTTCTTCGTCCTCTTCCTCGTCATCAAAGGAAATATCATATCCAGAAGATGTATAATGGTTGTAAATACGTTGGACAATAATGCCTACTCCTATGAAACTTGCAAGAATCAAACCAATGAATAGCGGAGAATTAAGTAATCGCTTGGGCGATATTTCATTCGTATCCTCTTTTGTGACTTCCAGCGTGAAGTAAACGTTCTCTTCTTGTATGTGCCATGGCACATAGCGTTGCGTCGTGATTGAATCACCAGTGATGGATATTGCCATTGGATGCTGTTCACTCAATTCTGTGATGCTGCCGTATGCAGGAAATCGATGATTCTCCACTTCAAGGACAAGTTGATCGAGATTTTGGTTTGGACTCAAACTGTACACTGAAGTAATTGAATATCGGATGTGCGAAACCTGGTCATTTGCAGGCGTCAGCACCATCCCCTCTTCTACAGAACAATACATCTCTTCAAACTCAAGCGAGGCATTGCCGAACGATAGCATCGAGGAAAGGAAAAGGGTGGCCTCCATGCTGTCCATGTTGGCACAGACTGAATCAGCAAACAACTGACCTTCAGCCTCGATGAGTCGGACATCATTGTCCAATGACAAGCGTGACAAATCTCTGATATCTGCTGAGTTCTGTTTGTTCAGTGTAAAGGATTGTTTCATGCTCAAATGGGTGGCATTAACGTTCAAGTCAATTGCTCGAATGAAGGCTTCATCAGGTAGCAGTTCACACGAAATTCCAATGTCTTGACAATTGAGATCCCAATTATCCTCAATACCGTCGCCGTCATCATCACTATCCAGTGAATCGGGGATGCCATCGCCATCGGTATCAGTTCCCGATTCCCCTATTCCAATTCGATCAAAATGATTCGAATACACAACGAGATGTTGAGCATTTGAATTTGTATAAATGGTTTCAATGAATCCAGCTTGATTGTAAACCAATGCATGATCATCGAAGTGATGGAACATTGATATTTCCTGAATGTTGACTTCATTGATCGTATCGTAAACGATGATCTTCGGCGATGGAGATGTGACTTGTAGAACGATTGTATTTGCAAGGATTGAATCGCCAAAGGCTACGGCATGATCAATGTCAATTGATTTCAATTCCTGGCCATCAAACGTCCATTTCCGAATTCCATTTTCAGATGTTGAGACCGAGAAGAAATCTCCATGGGAATCTATTTGACAGTCATGAATTGTTGCCATGAGTTGGAATTCCAAAATCACTTGTTCGGTTGAGAGGTTCCAAAGAAGTATCAATCCATCTTGGTCAATTGTTAGGATATTGCCTGCATTATTCGATACATCGAAACAAATCAAATTTGTCGTATGGTTACCACTGTAGGTTCTATCGATTTCCAATGTCTCACGATTTAATTGAATCAATCCTTGATCAGGTCCATTAGTGAAGATACTGGCTCCGTTTGAGGACCAACGGAGCAAATGGGCATTTGTCGATGTTGCTTCACTTGAAACCAATGTATTCAAATCATTACTTGAGAGAGTAAATACGGAATCATCGCTGTTTGAATTACTACGCAAAGTGAGTGCGAGCCGCGCATCATCTGGTGACAACGAAATAGCGAGGATTTCCGACGTAAACGTCTTCTCATGAAGGATATTCCCTTGTGCATCAAATTTGTAGAGTGTTTCTCCAAGTGATGCGTAAATATGCTCCTCCGAATCAACCTCGATGGTATTCATTCCCGATTCATCATCAGCGATGTGTATGGATGTATTGTAGAAAAGCGAATCCTCAGATGCAACATGAAATGGTACCAACAACGTAACAAAAAGCGTCGAAAGCATTACAATGCTCCCGAGCCGATTGTGTTGTTCCATAACATCAACTATGTTACCAATTACATAAACAATCCGTCAGATGTTCATCCTCTTTGTTTCAAAATTGATGCGGTTGGTTCTTGAAGGGCACCTATGTGGTCTGGTCATGTCGACACTTCCTCGTGACGAAGATGGCAACCTCATCGTTCGCATTGGCCATTCTCCAGATCCAGATGATGCATTTATGTTTCACGCGATGACAACGAATGCCTTTCCTACACCTGGATACAATTTCGTACATGAGTTGCAAGATATCGAGACATTGAATCATCGAGCGATGAATCAAGAATTGGAAGTTTCAGCCGTATCGATACACGCTTATCCTGATATTTCCGAACACTATGCTCTGATGAACTGTGGCGCGTCAATGGGCGAGGGATATGGACCGATGATTGTGGCGAAGAAAGGGTTGACATTGGAACAAGCAAAATCAGCTATCATTGCAGTTCCTGGACTCAAAACATCTGCCTATCTCGGACTCCGTTTAGCATGGGGTGATGTGAATGTAGAGGTCGTGCCCTTTGATGAGATCATTCCCCGTATTCTTGACGACACATATGCATGTGGTTTGATTATTCATGAAGGCCAACTTACCTATGTTGAGCATGATCTGAACGTCCTCATTGATTTGGGCGTGTGGTGGAACGAGCGGACCGAAGGATGGCCCATGCCTCTTGGTGGAAATGTCGTTCGAAGAGATCTCGGTCAGCAAGTCATGGAAGATATTACCATGTACACGAAAATGAGTATTGAACATTCCATCGCTCATCCTGAAGAAGCGCTTGAATTCGCCAAAGCATGGGGTCGAGGAATCGATGATGAAACCAATCAAAAATTTGTAACTATGTACGTAAATGAACGGACAATCGATTACAAACCCGAAGGTCGTTCATCCATCCGACGTTTCCTAAAAGAAGGACAGGAAATAGGCTTGATTCGTCATGATTTTGATGTAGAAACTCTCGCTTTTATCGGTTCAAAGGAGTGATTATCATTCAACAACGTCCAGAAACGAGCGAGTATGGTTCGGTTGATCCAGCACCACCTTCTAACTCAGAGCAATTACAAGAACTAAGAGATATTTTACTCGATGAAAATCAAAAGATGTTTCAAAGGATGCGTTCTGTCTTCAAATTGCGAAACATTCGGACGCCTGAATCGTGTTTGATTTTGTGTGAAGCTTTTCTATCAAGCAGCGCGCTACTACGCCATGAATTAGCATACGTTCTCGGTCAAATGCAAATGGATGAAGCTCTGCCAACGCTTACAAGCATTCTATCCAATGCCTCTGAACATGTCATGGTGCGGCATGAGGCTGCTGAAGCACTCGGTGCTATAGGGAACGTCGATGCCATTCCAATCTTGAAGGAATTCTTGCATGATGAGCATGTTGAAGTAAGTGAATCATGCGAAGTTGCATTGGATTTGCTCAACTGGGTTCACAATAGTTCCATGCCCGAATAATCGAAAATGAACACGACATTTTAGAACCGAGACCTCTAGGACAAAGCAGGTGAGACAATGCCACATGAACATGTACAACTCGCACAAGCGCCAAACGGTGAAATTGGCCCACGTTGTCATAAGTGTGGCATCCGCCTTACATTCGGTGCTGCAATGGTTCACAATCAGCACTACCTCTGTTGGGATCATTATGTCGAAGCCACGGGTGCTGATACGGTCACAGTCGTTGGTGAAACCGAAGAAAAATTCTACATGAAGAACGCTTAGGGGTTCGTTCAAGAACTGTGAGCGATACGGTCTTTCATGGCTTCAACTGGATGGGCACGATTTGCGCATCGGTTTGGCCAATATTATCGATCATCGACGTTTTGGCGCCCTCCACGTATGCCGAAACGCGAGTGGATGTTTATTCCATTTGGAGGAGCGCCTCCTCTGAGACACAAGTCGTTTCGAAATGAATCAGAATTACGTCAATTTCTAAGCGAACGAGCAATGCATTCGTGTTTCTACTCCACTGCGTATTGGCAGAAACCGTATGAACTGAAAATGGATGATAAAGTATGGCAAGGAGCAGATCTGATTTTTGATCTCGATGGTGATCACTTGCCAGGTGTTACAGATCGAGACTTTCCTGCTATGCTTGACGTCATTCGTGACCAAGCACATTCATTATGGAATGATTTTCTTCAGCCAGAATTTGGATTTAGGGAAGATTTTCTTCAGGTGACCTTCTCAGGACATCGAGGATTCCATCTGCATTATCGAGATCCATCGCTGTTTCATTTGGATTCTGAGGCTAGAAGAGAACTTGTGTCGCATATACGTGGCGAAGGTGTTGATGTTCAGGGAGGATTGACGCGTTTTAACGATGAACATGCAAACGGTTGGACCAAACGAATTCGTAAACAGATTCCAACGCTCATCGATAAACTTGTACGAATAGCAGAACGGGAAGAAAATTCATCTCGTTTGATGAAGGACCTCCATCTCGCACTGAAAGATCACTTGCAACGGGAAGGTAAACCTGGAAAAGGTCCTGCGAGTATTCAAAAATTGGCCGACATGTTCCTTCATGACGAGCGTAGAGAATCCGTAGTAAATGGACAAATTTCACGTCTTGGGGCAAACCAAGGACTCTTTTTGGACTTGGTAAAATCCGATGCATCAATTGTTCTTGGAGCTGCAGGCGAAACAGATGAAGTCGTTACGATCGATGTCCGACGACAGATACGCTGGCCCACCTCGCTACATGGAAAGACTGGAATGCGCGTAACTGAATTTGACCTTCGTCGACTTGACAAAGACGGAAGGAATCCATTCGATGCATTGAGTGAAGCATTTGTTTTTGGGAACGACAAAAGTATTGACGTTGAAATAATCGTCGAAGATGCTACGTTCCGATTTGGTGAAGAACAGCATGACGTTGTTGCAGGAGATCGTCTTCACGTATCGGAATCTGCTGCTACATTTCTTAGCCTCAAAGGGTGGGCGAAATTGGCGTGAACTTCCGTGTCCTAATTTACATGATTTCATGTCCTGATTGTGGTAAGGTTCAAGGGTAGTATTGCATCCAGCAACTTAGAGGTGAAGGTATGCGACGTCGAAAAAAGAACAAATCTTCTGATTCACCGCCATCGCCACTACCTCCATTGCCCGGTATGCCACCTCTTCCCGGTGCTCCATTGCCACCACTTCCTGCGGCTCCAATTCCAGAGCCTCTACCTCTCGAAGAACTTCCTGCAGCGCCGCTCCCTCCACAACCTGAAGTGCCACCGGTTGAAACTCAACCAGTCGCTCCAGCACCAGGCAAACCCGCTGATGAATATGGCGAACTATGGGCAAAGCGGTCAGCAAAACCACTTCCTCAAATTTATGGTGCGATTGACCGAATAGGTTCTGGAGAATCAGGTTCACTTCTCGATCGTTATTCTGACCGTTTTGGTCATTCGCTCGATCGAGACATTATCGTACTTAGGAAAAAAGAACGAGAAGAGGCACTTAAGGAAGCAAGAGGCGCCCCTGTCGTTGAACTCTTGAATGAGGAAGAACCAGACCGTCTCACAGTCGTTGAAAATCGCCTTCGAGAACTAAAACCTCAATACAAATCCGCAAAAGCATCTGGAGATAAAGAAGCATTGCGTACACTTGTTCCAGAACTAGAGGCATTGATGGCCGAACGTCGCACATTGATGGTGAAACCAGAACCTGTTGAGGCACCTGTTGACTCCGAGGAAGCGACTGAAGAATCTGTAGTGGAAGAGCAAGAGACAACCTACGATGAAGCTGATGAATTGTTTGCACAATTCTTCGACATCGTCAACGATCTTCTCGGCGATGAGCTTCCTGAAGAAGCGATTGAAGCATTCCTTGCTTCGGATGGATTTGAACTCTTCAAGGAAGTCGGCGCAGATCCAAGTGCAATCGATGATGAACGTCGAGGCGAATTCTTCAAGATTATTGATGATCAACTTGGAAACATGCCCGATGCATCCATATCGGCATTTGTTGAATCTGGTGATTTTGCAATTTACAAACAAATTTCAGAAATGTACACATGAGTGAGGCGATAATATGGGATTACTCGATAAAGTTGAATCGACTGAAAAAGACATCAAGAAGGTAGAACCTGTCGTGGCTAAAAAAGCAAAGCCAGTACCAAAGAAGGAAAAGAAGCCGAAGAAGGAAAAGAAGGTAAAGGAAAAGAAACCACGTCCTGAAGGTCTTTCATCAGAATTTGAAATCGCTCAGAAATTGAGTCGTGTCATTTGTTGGTGGGTCAATTTCGTTGCCAATTTCGCAATCCTTATCGGTGCGCTTGCCATGAACGCTGTTACTGGAGCAAGTAGTGGCGGTTTTGAGAATACGATCTTGTTTATCATTGCAATTCTCGCCCTCTTGTTCAACGCATTTTTCCTACCGTTTTACACGGGAAGGAACATGGGCCAATACACGTCATCGACTCGTTACATTCGTGGAGATGGTTCGAAACCACTATTCCTCCACAGTTTGTTTGTAAACAATATCGGTTTGCTTGCTTTGATCGGGTTTATCATGGTACTTACGACAGCAGGTACAATTTCGGGCGGAGGTTCATCAGCAATTGTTTGGACTTCAGTCGGTTCTATCTTCATGATTCTATGGATCGTTAATTGGCAATTTAGTCGAAATAGTGATCTCAATCAAGGCTTGTTTGACCTCATGTTTGGTGCCTATTTGGTCAGTTATGTACCTGAAGAGAAGGCAACCTCTGGTTTCCGTGCTCGTCTTGAGAGCATGAGCCAATTCGGTGAAAAATATGCTCAACGTGTTGAAGAACGAGCCAAAGCTCGTGAAGAAAAGGCTATACAAAAAGAATCTGAAAGTGACGAAGGAAACAACGATGCTGAAGATAAGAAAGCAGACGACTAATCAACGTTGATTCCATGTTTTCTCGTCGTTACCTTGCTTTCAATAAGCACGTAGTGTTTTGGCTTGTGAGTATTCTCGTTAGTTGGATTTATCTCGATCCTTTCTACATATTGCTTGCATCACCACTCATTCTTGTTGACCTCTGGTTAGCATTATGCTTGTGCCTCATGTTTCGTGTTCCTGTGAAAAGGGAAAACAAGGAAGTTCCCAATGGATGGCTTTCAGAAACACTGCTCGTCGATTCATATCCTGTGCGTTGGTATTCAAAGTCGATGGACTTGGATAAGCCAATGGCAATACTTGTCCATGGCTGGAATTCAACTGCTATCAATATGATTGGCCGGAGTAAACTGTACGAGGATGCTGGTTACAATGTCATCCTCTTTGAAATGAGAGCGCATGGAGGAAATCAACCTGTCGATCATTGGGCTGCAATGCACATCTGCCATGATTTGGAAACTGTACTTACATTGTTCAACAAACGCGGATGGCTTTCAAACGGTTTTATCATGCACGGTCATAGTTTGGGCGGATTTGTTGCACAAAGAGTACTCCGTCCAGGTATGGAAACATCAACGCATGGACGAGGCGTTATTCTCGAATCTCCTGTGACATCGTATGAATACATCAACAATCGAAGTTGCGAGTATTTACGAATTCCGAAATTTCTTCATAAGTTGATGATACATCGATTGTTGAATTATTACAATGAACTCAATTCTATACAATACTCAATCCAATCTGTTGAAGACTTATCGGTCCCAAATTGGGGGCTTCCTTCTTGCCCAACATTGTTGATCCAAGCAAAGAATGATTCAACCCTTGGGGAAAAGCATGCAAAATTACTCATTGACGTCCACAATTCTCGTAAATCTATATTCGAATACCATATCGTTGAGGCCCTAAAACATGCAAATGAGGCAAACAATACTGGCCGTGATCAATTGATTCGTGAGTGGATGAATGAACAATCACTCTTCTTCGCCTAATCCAGCTTGTTCACGGGCAAGTTCACGCATATCATCGACTTCGTCGAGTTCATCAACAATCTCTTCTCCGAGAAGTGTTTCAAGAACATCTTCCATCGTCAGAATACCTGACGTACCGCCAAATTCATCTTGAACGACAGCGAATTGTTGGCGACGCTCAAGGAATAAATCCAATGCATTATCGACATTCTGCGTTGTTGAAAGGAATTCAACTGGTTTCATGAATGAATCAATCGTCCGATCCCACTCATCACGGCTAGCCGCTACGAGTAGTTCAGAGCGAATCACAACACCTTGAATCTCATCAATGGACTCTCCGTATACAGGCATTCGTGAAAACCGCAAAACAGGATATTCGTCCAAGACTTCCTTGATGGTCATTGTTTGTTGCAGTGCAGTAACCACTACACGCGGCGTCATAACCTCGGTAACAGAAATTTCACGCAGTCTCAATAGATTGAGAATAACGGTTTCCTCATCCTGCATGAGGGCTCCTTCTTCTTCTCCTAAATCCGCAAGGGCTGCCAAATCATCTCTTGTAACAAGTTGACCATCTGCACTTGGTAGAATCTTCTTCATCCACTGGATTGGTGCAATTATGAATACGAGGAGGATCGTGATTGCGTTGAGAATAATGCCTGTAATGAGGGATAATTGCTTCCAATATGCAGTGCCGAGAGTCTTTGGAATAATCTCGGACAAGAACAAGACTGCAAGCGTTAAGACAATTGAAGCAACAGTTAGGTATTCATTTCCAAACTGTTTTTGAACCTCAGAACCGACTCCTGCAGCTCCCATTGTATGGGCGATTGTGTTCAATGTAAGAATCGCCGTTAAGGGCTTTACCGCATCATCGGCTTTGAGTTTCGACCAAAGATCGCCACGTCTGTTTCCATCTTTTTGCCATACGGCCACTTGTGTATTTGGAATTGAGAGTACAACCGCTTCAAGAATGGAGCAGAGAAACGATACGCCGAGTGCAAGTGTTGTATAAAAAATAAGTAATGTGAGGTTCATGTTGGACAAGAACTCCTTTCCGTTGGATAGTGTTGGCTAGAACCTTCTCGTTCTTCAAAATGTTGTTTTTATTTGAACGAAAGGGTTGATTTGAAAATCAATGCCTTCTACCGATGGATATGGCGGATGGCGACCATGTTCTTGTTTGTGTTGCCTGGCCATATGCAAATGGGCCACTGCATCTAGGGCACGTCGCCGGTTGTTACCTTCCACCTGATATTTGCGCACGATTTGAACGTTTACGCGGCAATCGCGTATTGATGGTTTCTGGCTCTGATGAACATGGTACGCCAATCACAGTGACTGCGGAACAAGAAGGTGTGAATCCACAGGATATTGTTGACCAATATCATGCTATTAACACACAAGCGTTAATCGATTTAGGTTGCACCTGGGTGCCTCATGCAGATCCACGTGGCATTGCATTTGGTGGTTCTTTATTCAACCGAACAAGCGATCAACGTCACAAGGACAAGGTTCAAGAGAATTTCAAAGCGCTTTATGATGCTGGTTTCTTTGAACGCCGTACAATGCAGCAATACTTCGAAGTTCACGAAAATGGCGGAGGGCGTTTCCTTCCAGATCGATACATTGAGGGGACCTGTCCTGCTTGTGGTGCTGATGGCGCAAGAGGCGATCAATGCGATGCATGTGGAGCTACATATGAATCGAATGAACTGAAGAATCCTGTTTCGAAAATGAATCCTGAACTCGATGTAGAAATTCGTGATACGGATCATTTGTTCTATCGCCTTGATTTGTTTCAAGAAGCCCTTCAATCGCATGCTGAACAACATCAGGCAGTGTGGAAGCCGAACGTTCGCGCTATGACAAAACAATGGCTCGATATGGGACTTCGACCACGTGCAGTTACGCGTGATCTTGAATGGGGGATTCAAGTACCTCTTGAGGGAGATGATTGGCAAGGTAAGTGCATCTATGTATGGTTTGAAGCCGTTCAAGGTTACTTGACGTGCTCTCAGATCTGGTCTGAATCGTTTGACGATGGTTCTTCTTGGGAGAACTGGTGGCTTGAAGATGAGAACTTGACGCAACGGCATTATTACTTCCTTGGAAAGGATAACGTTCCATTCCATACTGTTATTTGGCCAGCCATCCTCATGGGATTGAATCATGTTCGCAATGGAAAAACTGCAGACGTTCCTATTTCCTTACCATCATATGGAGACTTGCGTTTGGAAGACAACGTACCTGCCATGGAATACCTGATGCTTGCAGGTGGGCAATTTTCCAAATCGAGAAAACATGCAATTTGGCTCCCCTCCTTCCTTGAACGATTTGATCCTGATACACTCCGATATTATCTGAGTATCAATATGCCTGAGGCTCACGATACGGATTTCACATGGAACGAATTTGTTGATCGCATAAACAATGAACTCATAGCAACATATGGGAATTTTGCAAATCGTGTTCTATCATTATCTGCACGCCTTCCAGATACACCTGGTGGAGAACAATTGCCAGCATTCGATTCAGCAGATATTTATTCAGAACTATGCTCAACACTTGAAAAGTTGCATGCTGACATGACTTCTTCCTTAGAAAAACATCGCTACAAAGAAGCACTTAGAACTGCGATGACAGCAGCACAGCACGGCAATCAAATGCTTCAGGCCGCTACGCCGTGGAAGCACTTGAAAACTGAAGTGACCGAAGAAGGTCGGAATGAATCCCTAGCATCACTCGCTTTTGGATGGAGAATTTGTCGATATCTCGCCATCGTTACACAACCCTTCTTGCCATTTAGTGCACAGAAGTTATGGAATATGTTGGGAATTGAATCAGATTTGTCTGATGTGGATTGGGATCAAGCAATCGATTGGTCCATTCCAGTAGTTCATCCATCGAGTTCATACGAACCATTGTTCAAACGACTTGATGTCGATGAAATTGTTAAGGAAGAACAATCGTATATTGAATCTCAAGAAGATTCACATGATTTGACACATAGTGTTAAGGGCGGAAAAAAGGAGAAGAAGAGCATGAAGAATAAGGCACCCGAAGGAATAGAATACCTAGATTTTGAAACATTCATGAAAGTCGAGCTTCGTGTTGGACGAATCACGTCCGTTGAAGATCATCCTAATGCAGATCGATTGTATGTTGTAACACTTGATGATGGTAGTGAACAAGGTCGAACGATTTGTGCGGGAATTAAGGCCTATTATGCGCCCGATGAACTTCTCAACAAAATGGTCGTATTTGTTGCTAATCTCAAACCAAGACCACTACGTGGTATCGTAAGTGAAGGTATGATGCTTGCAGCGGATGATGGTGACGATGCCGTACGTTTGGTCACAATCGATGGTGATATCTCTACAGGTTCACGCGTTCGATAATCGTGCTCTTACTGCATCCATACTCATTCTTGAGTAGATTCTTCCTTCCTCAATTAATGTGGGAAGATTCTCTCTCATATCCATTCCCATTTCCGATGGTAATGACTGAAGGTTGATCTCAACATTGAAGATTGCACCTTTGAGCGCTGCTGATGCAAGGAGTGCTGAAACACCAACATCTGAAGCTGCATTTGGATTTCCTTTTTCAGCAAGTTCCGGTAATAATTTCAGAAGTTGCATTGCACTCATTGCCGTCTGATACGGAACATCCGCAGCACCCAATGTAGCTGCTCGAATTGCATCTCTTCGACTCTCTTTATCCTCATCTGATTCTCTTGGTAGACGAAACGAAGCAACCACTGCATCGAAGGCTTCACTATCGCTTGTCGCTAACTCAAGTCCAGTCTTTAGAAATGGTTCTGCAACGGATTTTACCTGTTCAGATATTGCCCATCCATCGGAAAGAGACTCCTTGGCGAGTGTTAGTTCACTTACCATTACAGCGAGTGCTGCTGCTTGCCCCAAGGCAACCGCTGCTGCAGAACCTCCTCCAGGGGTTGGATCGCTACTTGCTAAAGCATCTTGAAATTCTTGCAAGGTTTTCGATGCCCAACTCATTCTTGCCCCTCCTGTAAAGCCCATTCAATAATCCGTTCTTTCGGATTGAATGGCCCAATTGAGTCCAATCCAAGACGTTCGATCGCTGTTCCGATATATACTTCATCGGTAAGTCCTTCTCCTGCATACCACTTACCTGCTTCTAGCATGGCATCAAGAGGGACGAGCCCGACGAGTTCACTACCTTTCGTCTCTCGATTCATGTCCTTACAGAGCGATTCAATGCAATCGAACGCGTGATGTAAATTGGTAATTCGATAATTCTGCAAATTCATTGACACTTGACTTATGTTATGGGATTCTAATGGAACGCCCATGCCTTGAACGTGCAAAAGAAGGCCTTTGGTGCGGAATTTTCGTTCACCATCTGAAGACTTGATCAAGCGACCAGAACTTCTTACAAGAGAGCCTATCTTCTGTGCCACCTTTGGGTCGGCATCATCAATGTTCACATTGTATGCCAACAATATATCGCGAGCTCCAATTGTAATCCCTCCACTCTTTTGGGATGATTCATTCCAAAGTTGCGAACCTAGATCGGGCATTCTTGTAGATTCTTGATGATCTGTAGAAGTGTTTGCAAAGCGCGCTTCCAATCCCTCATATTCTCCTTTGCGTAGTTTAGAGAGCAAACGACGTTCTTCATGAGCAGCAGCGAATCCGTAGAGGAAGACGGGAACATCCAATTGTGCGATCTCTTGTGCAACACGTTGAGCAATGTTGACGCAATCGTCCATTGTCGAATGAGAAATCGGGATGAATGGACACACGTCAACGCACCCCATTCTCGGATGTTCACCAGAGTGCGTACGCATATCGATTTCTTCAATGGCCTTGCGAATGAGAAGTATTGCTGCTTGTTCAACCTCATTCATCGTCCCTGCGAAGGTAATGACCGTGCGATTGTAATCGGGATCTGGCTCAACACCCAATATTTTGACGCCATCGATTCGTGCTGCATCAACAATCCTGTTGATTTTGTCGATATCTCGGCCTTCTGAGATATTGGGAACACACTCAACAATTTGCTTTGCCATGAATATGGGTTCTCAAATAGGACTTTGAACATTCACCCTTCAACCATACAAACCATCGGGTGATGAAGAGGAGCCAGATTGCGATTTTTTCTTGTTCAAGCGCTCTATGGCTTGAACAAGATCTTTGTGCGAGACTGTATCACGATCCGAACGAATTGCAATCATTCCTGCTTCCACACATGTTGCTTTGAGTTCAGCGCCACTAAATCCATTCGTTGCCTTTGCAATCGCAGGAAGTCGGACGTTTTTCGTATTCATCGATGAAAGATGGAGTTGCAAAATTGCTTTCCTTGAATCCTCTTCGGGAATGGGTATTTCGATAATTCGATCGAATCGACCAGGTCGAAGTAACGCATCATCCAATATATCGGGGCGGTTTGTTGCAGCAATGATCTTCACATGCTCAAGTTCATCAAATCCATCCAATTCTGCGAGCAATTGCATGAGTGTTCTCTGAACTTCTCGGTCTCCACTGGTCGAACCATCCAACCGCTTCGCTCCAATCGCATCTATTTCATCGAGGAAAATGATTGCTGGTGATTTATCCTTGGCGAGTGAGAACAATTCCCGTACCAAACGGCCTCCTTCTCCAATATACTTCTGTGCAAGTTCTGAACCAACCATTCGAATGAATGTGGCCTTTGTATGATGTGCAACGGCTTTGGCAAGTAGCGTCTTACCACAACCCGGAGGTCCGACGAGCAGAACGCCCTTTGGAGGTTTAATTCCAACCTTAGCGAACAATTCTGGCTTCGTGAGTGGAAGTTCAATCGCCTCCCTAACAGAAAGAATTTCATCATCTAAACCAGCAACCATCTCGTATGTTATGTCTGGCTTTTCAACCATTTCCGAGCCACTTACGATTGGGTCCCACGCATCATGAAGAACTTCAACGAGTGAAAGGGAATCCTGATTGAGCGCTACACGCGTACCTGGCTTCAGCAATTCTGGTTCAATTCGTTGATTCAAAGAAACTTGAAAGACAGTCCCGTTTGATGAACGCACGATGGCACGCTCTGGGTCGAGAACATCCTGAAGGGTGCCAACAATCAGCGGTGGAGCGCGTAGGTGGCGAACCTCTTCTTCGAGCCGACCAGCTTGTTTTTTGATCGCTCGGAGTTCAGATTCGATGTGCGTACGCTCGCTAATCAACTCTTGCGTTTTCTCTTGCAATCGTCGATAATCTTGCTCAAGGGATTTCAATTCATCATCCTTGTGATTGCTAGCGGAATCAGTATTCCTCTCGACTTCGGTACCCATCGCAACCAATTATCCCTCGTGGCCACAGTTCATCAAATCATCGTATCGAATGGATGCAGTAGCGAAGGGTTCATCAAATGTCGAGACAAGGCGATAATGGGGATACAATGGGCGATTGCGAATTATGTGGTGCAACAAAGGTTTCCTTACGAGAACATCGCGTCAACAAGGCGATGCTGGCCATTTGTCCAAAGTGTGTCGATCAGATGAATCTCGCTCCGAAACAAGAAGCTCCTGGTCTTGCACGAGCTCGAAGAAGCCCATCAGTGAATGTAAAACCACGTTCTTTTCGAAAGAACAACATCATGAACAAAACAGAGAAGGAATTGGCCGATGATTTTTCTCGTCGCATCATCAATGCTCGAAAAGAGAGAGGATGGGATCAAGCTCAACTTGGACAACGAATGGCTGAAACAATCAATGTGATTAAATCTGCAGAATCTGGTAAACCACCTACAGATTCTGTGGTCAAAAAATTTGAGATGATTTTAGGAATCGAACTCATGGTCGAGACAACCCAGGACCATCAATCCATGGTCGGAAAGGGATCGAGCAGCCGAGGCATGACAATCGGCGACTATCTCAAAGATTTGCGGTGAACATATGGACATTCCCGTTCATGCTATTTGGTTAGCACAGGACGACCCAAAGAAGAATACCGCTGTTCGTGCATCCAAAGATGACCTTCTTCGTTTGCACAAGGATATGAGACGATTGCCGAAGCGTGGCATCATACTCGAACCTCTCTGTGGCAAAGTATTGGGTCCGGAAGATCGAGAAATCTTCGAAAACAATGGGTCTTTAGTCGGTTTGGATTGCTCATGGGCTCAAATTGAAGATTCTGTCGAACAAGTGATGCGAAGAACTCGCCTTCAACCGCGTATGCTCCCACTGCTCTTGGCAGCGAATCCTGTAAATTGGGGAAAGCCAGGCAAATTGTCGACCGTGGAAGCACTCGCGGCTTCCCTTTATCTCATGGGTAGGGTCGAACAATGCAGGGCTTTGCTCGCCAAATTTCGTTGGGGTGAACGTTTCTTGGAACTGAATAAGGAGCCGTTGGAAGCATATGCAGAAGCAAAAAGTTCTGCTGAACTGGTTGCTCTCCAGTTTGAATTTTTTGATATCGAGGTGGATTCCGATGACTAGGTCGAGTCATCAAACGCCTTTGCAACGATTGACTACAGCAGGTGTCAAGATTCTGAAAGAGAATATCGTGGAAGAAACGGCTGTTGATTTACTCGCACTCAATGACGAGCATGAAATGTATTCCTTTGCCACGTTGCTCGCAACACCCAATGACTTGGTAGAATTGCTTGCAGGACATCTTGTATCTGAAGGATATACTTCCATGAAGATCCATAGGGATTCGTTCACAATGAAAGATGATGAGCACTATGTTGTCGAATATCATGGGCAACTCAACGAACATGTTCAACGACGCCTCGTTACCACTTCATGTGGAGCATGCAATCATCCCGATCTTCTCGTTGAAGCGATTGGAAATCGATGCAAGGTCTCGAAATTCAAAAACGCTCAATTGGATGTTGTCCATGATTCGCTTACAGCACTTACAGCATCAATGCCTTTGTTTCAATCCACTGGCGGAAGTCATGGTTCAGGCCTCATCTTGAACGATGCAACACTCTCGTTTGTTTCAGAAGATATTGGACGTCACAATGCAGTGGACAAGACAATTGGCAAGGCAATATTTGCTGGAATATCTGAATTTGATGATACAATGCTCCTCCTTTCCGGCCGATGCGGATGGGACATTGTCGCTAAAGCAGCACGTACTGGAATCTCTGCAATAGCATCCTTAGGTGCATTTTCTTCAGCTGCTATCAAACTTGCTCGAGAACATGACATCACGTTGTTTGGTTTTGTTCGAAGCGATGGAGCATGGAAAGTGGGACATTCTGCAGAAATGTCTCCAAGCATTGATGAGTCCAATTGAATTGCGAGTGTTATGAAGGACCCATTCGATGGTACCACTCCTCCTGATACAACGGGTCTTCGTCTTTCAAAAGTCAAGAAAACCGCTGCTGGAATTCCCGCTGCCGTTTCTTCGTTAAATCATGGAATTCGGAAGATGGGATTGACGAAAACCGTTCGTACGTTGTTGATGGTCAATCAGAAAGAGGGTTTTGATTGTCCAGGGTGTGCTTGGCCTGATCCTCAACATAGGACGTCATTTGAATTCTGTGAGAATGGAGCCAAAGCAGTAGCTGATGAAGCAATGAAGGCTACGGTCAATGAGCGATTTTTCAAAAAGCATTCGATTCAACATCTCTTGAGTCAATCGGATTACTGGTTAAATCGGCAAGGTAGAATCGCCCATCCAATGATCAAGAAACCTGAGGCAACACACTATGAACCAATTTCTTGGGATGATGCTTTCGATTTGGTTGCCTCTTCAATCAATAAGATGGAGAATCCACAGCGAGGCGTCTACTATACATCTGGCCGCACATCAAATGAAGCGGCCTTTCTCTATCAAGCACTCGTACGTGCTCTAGGCTCCAATAATCTACCTGATTGTTCGAATATGTGCCATGAATCGAGTGGAAAGGCCCTAACGCAAACCATTGGTATCGGAAAAGGAACTGTTCACTTGGAAGATTTTGAACGTTCTGATCTCATTCTTGTTATCGGACAAAATCCAGGCACTAATCACCCACGAATGTTAACAGCATTACGGGATGCAAAGAAAAAGGGTGCTCGAATTGTCAGCATCAATCCACTTCCAGAAACGGGATTGCAGCGATTCAAGCATCCACAAGACTACATGACTGGTGATTTTCATTCAACACAACTTGCAGACCTTCACATTCCTGTTCGAATCGGTGGCGATGCAGCATTGATCAAGGGAGTTATGAAAATACTCGTCGAAGCAAAATCATTCGATCAATCTTTTATTGATCTCAAAACAATTCAGTTTGATGAATTCAAGAGTTCACTCGATGATTTTTCTTGGAAACAAATCGAGAATGATTCAGGAATTGACCAAGATACCATCGAACAATTGGCTGCGCTCTGTGCTGAATCGAACGCAACAATCGCATGTTGGGCAATGGGTCTCACACAACATCGCAACGGTGTTGCTGTGATACAAGAAGTGGTCAATTTACTGTTGATGGGCGGCCATATTGGGCGACCAGGTGCAGGCTTGTGCCCAGTTCGCGGCCATTCAAACGTTCAAGGAGACCGTACGGTTGGCATATGGGAAGCACCATCCGAATCATTCATTGAAAGACTCGAAAAAGGGTTGCAATTTCCTGTACCGCGCCAACATGGCTACGATGTAGTGCATTCGATTCATGCAATGGAAAATAACGACGTTGATGTCTTCATTTCGATGGGTGGAAATTTTCTATCGGCAACTCCTGACACAAAACGAACCGCAGCGGCTCTGCAAAAAGTCGGGTTGACGGTACAAGTTTCAACAAAACTTAATCGTAGCCACTTGATTATTGGAGAAACAGCACTAATTTTACCAGTATTAGGAAGAACAGAAATTGATCAACAGGCATCAGGACTTCAATTTGTTACAGTTGAGAATTCAATGGGCGTTGTTCATCGTTCTTCAGGTTCGATGAAACCCGTTTCTCCAACGTTGATCAGTGAACCTTCACTGATTGCACAATTGGGCATGAGATTATGCCCTGAAATTTTGAATTGGAAGAAACTTGGAGATGACTACGACTCTATCCGAGATCTCATGTCCAATTCTCTCAACGGTTTCGAAGATTATAATCAACGAGTACGCCAACCGAATGGTTTTCTCTTACCGAATCCACCAAGAGACAATTGCGAATTTGCTACAGAATCTGGTAAAGCAGTATTTACATCACATCCATTACCAGATGTCCAGACCAAAGCCAATCGGTTTGTACTGATGACGATACGTAGTCATGACCAGTATAACACAACCATTTACGGACTACATGACCGTTATCGCGGCGTACATGGCAATAGAAGAATCATCTTGATGAATGCTCTCGATATGTCTGAGAGAGGGTTGAAAACAAGAGATGTTGTCGATATGACAAGTCATTTCAAAGGCACTAAACGAACCTCTTCCAACTGGATTGTTGTACCGTATGAAATTCCTCGGGGCAACCTAGCAGCCTATTTCCCCGAAGCCAATGAACTCGTTCCATTGGAATCAACTGCTGATATTTCCAATACTCCAACATCAAAATGGATTGAAGTGTCTCTTTCCGTCTCATCGATGCATATTGCTGAAGAGGAATAGTGAGGGAATGGGGCAAAACGGCTACATTTCCCTCGTAAGGGAAAACAAAACATATCGTAAATTCTGGCTTGCTGCCTTCATTTCGATGTTTGGTGAATGGTTCAACACCATCGCGCTCTTTCTCATTATTTTAGAATACACCGAATCTGAACTCTTACTCGGCATCCTCATGGCTGTACGGATGGGAAGTTTCGCTCTTATGCAACCTCTATTTGGGTTGCTTGCAGATCGAGTTAATCGTAAGAAATTGATGATTATTACCAATGTTTTCCAGATCTTTCTTGCTCTCGCATTTATCTGGGTAGACGGCCCTGAAGACATGTGGTGGATGTTCCTATGTTCCGGGATAATGATGGCATTGCATGGCTTGTATGTGACCGCCGAGCGAGCAGCATTACCCAACATTGTTTCAGAAGAAGACCTTACAACTGCAAATGCGTTGGATAGTGCCACCTGGTCAACCGCTCTTTGTCTAGGAGCATTTGCAGGTGGTCTTGTCGTATCTGAATTCGGCGTAACCGTAGCATTCATCATCGATTCGATAACATTCCTCATTGGCACATTGTTGCTCTTGCCTCTCAATGTTCCACAGACGTTTGATAAGGCATCTTCAGGTTCAATCATCTCCTCTTCTCTGAAGGATATATGGATTGGACAAAAAAGAATTCAATCCGATCCACGTCTCTTCAGAATTATCTTCGCAAAAACATCTTGGAATATTGCAGGAGGTGGTTTAGCTGGCGTCTTTTTGGTACTTGCTGGCAATAACATCGATTTTGTAGGAACTGCTCTTGGTTTTGGTATCTTTTTCTTTGCAAGAGGGATCGGTACTGGAATAGGGCCAATACTTGCTCGAAAATTCTTCAAGGATTCTGAAAAATGGCCCCGTTTGATCGGTTTACTCATCGTCGTGAGCGGTTTGTTCTATCTTCTTGTTGGATTCAGTTTGAAGGGTCCGTTGCTACTCACATTATGCCTTGTAACACTCGCACATACTGCGAGTGGCGGCAATTGGGTTCTTTCAACCGTTTTGACACAACAATGGGTCGAAGATGAAATGCGAGGTAGAGTATTCTCAACGGACATGCTGCTCATGTCCATTGGCCAAGTTATCTCGACAATATCTGCAGGCTACCTCATCGAGAATGGATATGTCAATTTGCAACAAGGAATTCTTTCCTTCGCTTGCTTAATGATCCTATCTGGTTGTATCTTTACCATCTGGAATCCTAAGCAGAAACACACAACTCATGGGTACACACAGGTGGCGTGAAATACCGACGCTCATCAGGATTTTCACGGATGATATCCAATTGCAATGTTGATGTTTCACCTTCCTGAATCGTTACAATTGACGACGTGCTGGCAGGGAGGTAATCCTCACCCGTTGATGCGAGGGAAATTCGAATGGTATGGCCTTCGGCTATCATCGCATCGAGAGGGAAAAATTCCATTTTCGCATTGATCGTTTCAAAGAGAGGTGTCCACGTTTGTATATCATCTCCGCCAGCGTGATATCGTAGATCCATAATCGCATGGCCAACATGAATACATGTCCCTTCGTAACAATCCTCCAGCAATGCGTACAGTTGACCTCCAACGGATGCAGTGACTACATCAACATGCAATCGTGGCGTTCCAGCAACACGCAATGTTTCTGTCAATGGTTCAGTTTCCCAAACAGGTCCCGAACTCGCATCTGGCAAGATCGTTAAGGAGCCACCAATATTGGATAATTCATCTCCTAAACTGGCCACCCATTCAGTCGTATCAGCTGGCGGATATCGGTTGAATTCGACCCTCCATTCACCATGATTGTCCTGAACTTCTATCCATTGTCCTGGTTGAGGGCCACGCTCTTGCAGATAGTATTCAAACCATTCAAGCAAGTCTTGCATCCAATCATACCGGATCATTTCAGGGAATGCTTCACCGCCTCTTCCACCCATATCACTACGTTCGAACAGTTGTTGTGGGCGGTCAGGATAATCATGATCCCATTGACCGAACAAACCTTTGGCTTCAATCCCTGCATCGATGAGTGCATTCATCGTAGGGACTGCCATATGTGGGTCAACGTTCCAATCATGCATACCTTGAATGAGATAGACAGAACCTTGGTAATTCTCTAAAACGCGGTCCAAAAAGTAGCGTTCAGCCCAATAGTCACCGAATACCTCTGACCCGAGAAGATAAGCAGAAACTCCGGTGCCTGGTCCAATGAGGTAATCTGGACAAATGTTCTGATAATCCTCTTCGTCTCCATCCATGCCATATGAACCGTATACGCCGTTGTGCATAATCGGTGCACGCGCTTCAGAACTGCCATTTCTCCACATGAGTTCCTTTACACCAATGAGGCCAGAGATTGGTACAATCGTTTTGAGATAATCATGTTCATTTCCAAACATCGCTGCTTGCCATGGTGTCGAACCATCGTATGATTTTCCAATCAATCCGACATTTCCGTTGCTCCAATTTTGTTCAGCCAACCAACGTACTGCTGCATCATTGCCTAATTGTTCTGCCGTCCCCATGAGGTCCATGCAATGATTCGATCTTCCAGTACCAGATACTGAAATTTGAGCAAATGCATAGCCATGCGGCAGAATCTGATCGATGATCATCTCACCCAACCATGAACCTGGTACTTCAATGGTCGGTGTTTGAACAGAGGGCTCTTGGAAATAGGGCCCTATCTCTGCAATTACTGGAACTTTAACACCATCTTCGATCGCATCAGGTAGCCAAACTGCAAGACTGATCAAACCATTGGGAGCTGCTCCTCCTTCTTCAAGAGGCAATTCATACTCAACAAAATAATGTGTCGACCCCCACTCGTTATCTGTCTCTAATAGGCTGTATGGTCCAGACTTAAGCACGGTTCCGTTTGGTAAATCGGTTTGATAATTGTCGTCGTAACGATCCCATAGTGGCGTATATTCCGACATTGAATTCTCCTCGTCATCCACAATCGACGTCAGAAAATTATCAAAATTGATTGAAATAAACAAGAATCCGATACACATTGCAATGGTTGCACCGAGTACTGCATTGAAAGAATCCTTCATATCTTTCTCAGCATCAAGAAGGATTGCATCATGCTCCACCTCCGTGCTCATGAACACCAAGAGATGGATGGTGTTCTTCAATCCGTCGGCTCAACGTTCAATGAACAACCCTCAAGTCCTTCGGTTTTCTGGGGGATACAGAGGGGAGTCATTTGGTTGACGCATCGTTCTTAGGTTTGCCAGAGAATTTGCCTCCGCACCCAGGGCTTGACGAATCCGTTGACCACGCACCTATTCGAAAACAAGTTCTCAGTTCTGAAGAAGAGCGATTGGCGTTGATGAATGCATTACGCTATTTCGATCAAAAACACCATGCGCAATTGGGCAAGGAATTTTTACAGGAACTTCGAACCTATGGTCGTATCTACATGCATCGATTTCGACCAAATCAAGCCATAAAAGCCCGTCCCATCCATGAGTATTCGACCAATTCACTGCATGCTGCAGGAATTATGCTTATGATCGATAACAATCTCGATCCAAGAATTGCACAATTTCCTCACGAATTGATTACATATGGCGGAAATGGTGCTGTTTTCCAGAATTGGGCACAGTATCGCTTGGTCATGAAATATCTTAGCGAAATGACCGATGAGCAAACATTGGTGATGTATTCAGGTCACCCGCTCGGTCTCTTCCCTTCCAATAGGAACGCCCCTCGTGTTGTTGTCACCAACGGCATGATGATTCCAAACTATTCGACCACGGATGAATATGAACGTCTGAATGCACTGGGTGTAACGCAATACGGTCAAATGACTGCAGGTTCATACATGTATATCGGTCCACAAGGTATTGTACATGGAACCACAATCACTTTGATGAATGCAGCACGCCTCAAGTTTGGACTCTCATCTGAAAGTAATCTAGGGGGCATGTGTTTTGTTACATCGGGTCTAGGCGGCATGTCTGGTGCGCAAGCGAAAGCTGCAGTAATTGCTGGTGCCGCCTGCATCGTAGCCGAATCTAATCCAATTGCGGCAGAAAAACGTCATCAACAAGGATGGGTCGACCATCTCTCGCATGACGTGAATGAAGCAATTGACATCATGATCGCTGCTGCTGATGAAAAAAGAGGTTGTTCAATTGGGTTTGTAGGAAACATTGTCGACCTATGGGAACGACTTGTTGAACGCGATGTCCATGTTCATCTAGGAAGCGATCAAACCTCGCTGCATAATCCCTATCAGGGCGGATACTTTCCTGCAGGTCTTAGTTTCGAAGAATCACAACGACGTATGCATGAACAACCAGAAGAATTCAAACGATTGGTTCAGGAGTCATTGTGTCGACACGTTAACGCAGTAAATACAATGACTGAGCGAGGGATGTTCTTCTGGGATTATGGCAATGCATTCCTCTTGGAATCTGGAAGGTCGGGGGCTGATATTTTCAATTCCAATGGTTCGTACAAGTACCCTTCCTATGTCGAAGATATCATGGGTCCATTGTGCTTTGATCGAGGTTTTGGACCATTCCGTTGGGTTTGTTCATCAGGACTTGATTCTGATTTACTTGA
>Ga0066825_10000080_pt1 | contig 34863 bp, 32 predicted proteins | sample ETNtaG_6_FD_65608 | JGI IMG/M metagenome (GOLD analysis project Ga0066825, IMG submission 65608) | Marine microbial and viral communities from oxygen minimum zone, Eastern Pacific Ocean - ETNP201306SV45 | ecosystem: Environmental > Aquatic > Marine > Oceanic | place: Pacific Ocean: Eastern...
AAACCCTAAACAGGAGGACGACATAATGGCTACTAGTCCTACAATAGTGCATGATATGCGCGAAAAACGAATGGGAGTGTTCCTAAGCCAATCTGAAATGGCGAAGTTACTTGGCGTCACTAGTTCTTACTACAACAAACTTGAGACAGGCAAGGCGAAGCCTAGTTCTCAACTAGATAAGCTTATTGACTACGTTATAGCAGAAAAGAAAAAATCTTTTTGCGAATTAGATGCAGAAACTGGCGGCAAGAACGATCGCGATTCTGAATTAGACCTAAACCGGCACAGCCCCAACCCAAACCATTTAGAATCAGTTTCAAGATGCGTAAACCACATTAGTAGATTTGCGATGCAGTGCCTAGCGGAGAGCCCAAACCGTCTGTACTGGCTGGAAGAGGAACTAAGGCAGAGGTTTAAACTTACGGACTCTAAGCCGCAATAGAACTAAATCACTGATTCGAACCCCGATTCAGCCGATGCCAAATCAGTCTAGTTAAATTCAAAGAAGGATAAGAATAGTCATTTTCGCTCAGGATCGGAACGCGAACTAACTGCCCTTTGGCGTACGGAATTCAACAGCCTTGGTCCAGGGACTCGCTCGAGTCGCTCCACGGACTTCGTACTCCGCTCGAACGCTCCAACGGTAGCGTCGATTCACTTCCAGGACGATTTGCAGCTCACTCTCGCGTAGATCATGGCGGGTAATGACATTCCCGAGGTCGTCGATGACGCGAAGACTATATCGCAGTCGATTCTGAAACGACTCGCCAATCGCCTCCTGACCATCAATCGCCATCCAGCGAAAATCAACTGTATTGCTTTTTAAGGTACGCGTTCTAAAGGCTCCAGAGTTCTTTGGAAACAGAGCTTGTAATTCTACAGAGCCCTCGCGAAGGAAGTCGTCTACAATCGGCATGGAAGACTCTCGAGCCATTCGAGCAATCTCCGCTTCCAACGCGATGCCATCGTCTTTGGTCCAACGTTTCAAGGGCATCGTCCGAGACGCATATGAATAACGGCGCTCTTCGACTGCTACTTTCGAATCACCGAGATACAAGGCAGCCACGCCTTCGAGACTGAAGAAAATATCCGAAGAAGGACTCAGGTTACCCACTCCCCTTCTGCGAATTCGATCGATCCGAACGTAAAGGCGCGAGTCTTCTTGATTTCCCTTTTGCCCAGCCAAGGGCTCTGCTCCTTCTAGGAAGGCCCAGTCCCAACCTTCGAGGGGTGAAAGTTCCCCCTGCAAGGAATCCGAAAACCGATCCGACCCCTCGGACATTGCGTTTCCGCGATTTCGACATTCATCGCTATATCCTCCTTGCTCTACTCGTAAGGGTTCGTCTCGAATTCGACGTTGGCGTCTCGAAGGAAGACACGATTTCGTTTCCCACGGTATCGCAGAATCTTCACTTTATCCAACGACTTGAATTTCGTTCCGTTGGCAGGCTGAGTAACGATTTCCTCTTTCCCATTTTCCAGCAGTACATGAATGCGTACGAGCCTTTCCGCATCCATCGCCTTTTCGATTTTGGCTCCGACGACGCTTCCCGCTGCCGTAGCCAGAACCGCTGCCATAGAATCCTCTACGTATATTCCACCGATCCAGCTCACTCGCGTCTGAGTCGCCAATCCAACTGCCGCCCCAACCGCAGCGCCTCTGCCCGTGTGGCGACCATCCGTGTGCTACGGAAAGGCTTCCATCACAACGCCGTATTCAACTGCTTGAGGCGATTCCTGGATTGGTTTGCCAGCGAAATTCGAAGAGGACAGGGCGACGATGGACACAGTCGCCAAGATTAGAAGAACTCGATGTATATTCATTGGGAGAAGGGGGTCATTGAGGCAATTCCGCGGCCTCGTTTCTCAATGCGCTCTCCTTCAGTGAAAAGGATCGTCTGCCAGCAAAAAAATCCGACTGCTAAAGCAATCGCTACGGATTCGCCACAGCAACGCTCTCCAAAGACCGCGCTTCAGTTTCGCTATCCGCGAGTTCCTTCATCAGATCCCGCATCATCGATTCCACTTCGGGAACTAACTGCAAGGCAGTCTCAATTTGGTTACGATCCTTGAGATTTCTAAGCTTATCTCTTCTGTCGAACGTACTCGCAAGATCGTCCGCGCTCAAACTCGCAGATGCCGTTCCGTAGGGATACCCCGTTCTCACGTCCATGAGCAAAGCATTGGCGAATCCGGTAGTCTCAATAGACTTGGAGGGAACGAAATAGGCTCCCACGATGGTCCAGTCGGCTACCGACGTAGCGAGCTTAGTTTGCTTCGAACTGGAAAACACTTCGTAAATCAGAGTGACATCCAGGTGCTGTCGGGCAGAGGCAAGCCTGACTTTCCGCATCAACTCCCGAGCTTGCGATTGTCGGCTAGGCGTTTGCGGCGCCGTATATACCGACTCCGCAATTAGGGAACTGACAGGAATGAATTCGCCAAATCCACCGCCCAATCGTTCTTTCGCGTTGCTCCACTCCTCTATTTCTTCAGCCGATAGGTTCGAAATCCTGCCATTATACAATTTTACAAGTCCGATACGCGCCGGAAATCTCAAATCCGGTTCCACGTTTGCGACGCTCCTTACTTCCTGGTCTATATCGGAGGTTCCCTCGCTACCCAATTGGGCAGGATACTTCGAGAGATAGTCTCTTCCAGAAGTCGTTTGCGTCGTATAGGAATCGCAACCAGATAATAGCGCTACGGCGACCAGTGCCGCTATCGTAAGTGTAGTTGAATTTTTAATATGCGTACGGATTTAGCGAATTAGGTACGCTCATCCAATGCGCGTTCGCGCCTCCAAACGGATCATTCAAAGCGAATAATCGCGATCTTCTGAATAGATGATCCCTTCCCGCTCGAAAACTCGCGCTGAGGAGCATGACTCATTGGAATCTCATCTCCTATCCGCTCCAGCTCTTCCTCGCGCTTTCGCTCGCCGATTTCATTGCTGGCATTATCCACTGGCTCGAGGATTCCTACGGCAGTCCGAATACCCCGATAGTGGGCAAGCCAATACGAGCCAACATTCTGCACCACGAACAGCCGCGCGATTTCCTTAAGAACAATTGGCGGCAGAACGCCCGCAGCAGTTTACCCGTCGTCCTGATATTCGCAGGCGCTTTCATTCTCTTCGACTGTCTCAATTTCTTCACCGTCTCGTTACTCATCCTCGGCTGGAACGCCAACGAAGTCCACAAGTGGGCCCACCAATCGAAACGCGAACGTCCATGGATCGCCACGAAGCTTCAAGAGCTTCGCATTCTCCAGTCACCCAAGGACCACTACCGGCATCATCGGGAGGACCTCGACAGCGATTACTGCGTCATGACCCCTTGGGTTAACCCCTTTCTCAATTGGATCAATTTCTGGCGAATATCCGAACGTATCATCTTTCTAGTGACAGGCGCGAAAACCCGTCTCGATCCCTACGCCAAGAACCCTAGACGCCGTCCCGTCCAAGCAAAATGAATCCTTCGACGGGAGACTCCACGATTTCACCACACCCGACTCGTTCTTCTTCGCGAGCGGACTCCCTATAACCCCCAAACCCAATATATTGAAATGAAATCCCTAATTCGATTCTCCAATTGTAACGCGAGGAGCTTCTGCATATTCGCAACGCTCGTCGCTTCGATGCCAATCAAGGCCGACAACACATCTCCCTTCCATGATATCGTCAGCTTCGGCGACAGCCTATCGGATACCGGAAATCTCCATGCGAACTCCGGCAATACCTTTCCTCCGCCACCCTACAATCAAGGGCGAATGTCCAATGGCATGCTCTGGAACGAGTACTTGGCAAGCGACTTAGGGTCGGATCTCACGCTCGAAAGCAACTACGCTTACTTTGGAGCGATGACAGACCATCGAAACTTCAATGAAGGCGCTCTGCCCTTTCCATTGATTGGACTCACTCAACAGGTAGACCAGTATTTAGGCGGCCTACCTGGCGGACGCATCCACCCTAGAACGCTCTCCACGATATGGATCGGATCGAACGACTTCCTGAACTTCCTCGAAAAAGGCGGCGACTTTCCAATCCCGGTCGGAGTACAGAACACGATAGCAGAGATGCAGCGTCTCGCGGATGCAGGAGGCAGACATTTTCTCGTCGTGAATATTCCCGACCTAAGCAAAACGCCCGCCTTTTCAGGTCAAAGCGACGCGGTCAAAGCGCAAATCAGTTTCCTTTGCGCTCAGTATAACGCTGTCTTGAGCCAAGCTCTCAACGAATTTTCACAGGCGAAACGCATTCACGTCACCGTTGTCGACGCGTTCGCGATTATCAACGACATAATCGCCAATCCCATCTCGTATGGAATTGCGAATACAGCTATTCCGGCGATCTGGGGCGTCGATCCGAATGCATCCCTTTTCTGGGATCTCGTTCACCCAACGACTATCGGACATCGAATCGTCGCTGACTTCGCCATAGAAGCGCTCATTGAAAGCTATGCGCCACCAAAGGGAGTTCCTTTTAAGAACGATCCACTCTACTCGCCAGCTTCGGTAGCTCGATAATGCCGTTCACCTTATTCGCGCTGCGGAGAAATGCAATCCTCTGCAGCGCGATTTTACTTTAGGGCTGCTTCAAGATCGATTCCGAAGGTCCGACCCTTTTCGATCCACGCCTGCAATTGATCCGGCTTCCCCCAATCCTCATAAAGGGAAACGAGGTAATAGAGGCATTCCACGATCCGCACTCCGTGCTCGCTGCCAAGTTGCTCGCGATACTTAATGACTCCTTCTAACCCTTTCCAGCAAATGGCGCTCGGCATCCTCGTAGCGTCCCTGACCCGCCAATGCTCTACCAATGAGGCTGCGCGTATGAAAAGGCAGCCAGTGATTGGGAAGCCGCTTGTTTCTTATGTCGAAACATCGACGAGCGATCGCTTCAGCCGTTTCAAACCGCCCTTCCTGGTTGTACCCCCAAGCTTGAATAGCCAGCACATCAGCCACCTCTAAACTCTCCGGCTCTAGCCGCAATATCGCCAGTCCCGTCACTTCGAAAAGCGATGACAGCGTTTCCTCCCCGGTATTCTGATGCTCCCACACGGAAACGCCATAGGAAGAAATCAAATCGCTCGCGGTAGATTCCTCCAATCGCTTTCTAATTCCTCTGGCTCGTTCGTAGTTGCCCAGCGCTTCGCGATATTTGAACTGGCTCACTTGGGCGATCGCAAGCAACGTAAACGAGCTCGCAACCGCGGGATTGATCTCGCCCAATAGCGACCGGTTCATTGCGAGGGCCTCGACGAACACCGCCTCTGCCCTAGCCAACGAGTTCCCTCCAAGGCAGGACAGAACGAATCCTAGTTCATTAAGCGACGCCGCTATCTCTTCATGCTCTTCTCCCAAATAGCTGCGTTGCAGTTCAAGCGCCCTCTCAATGGACGCCAACCCTTCCCTCAGGTTAGCATTGCGCTGCTCAAGCGTCATATCCGATCTGATAGCCTTTTTGGCCAAGATCAGACTCAAGTTCACTAGCGAGCGAGCTTCGCCACGCAAACTGCTTTCAACGCTCGAAGCGTGCAGGCGCAAGGCTTCGCGAATCAACTTCTCCGCTTCTTCGAATTCTTCCAGCCGACCCAAGGCGGCGCCCAAGTGATTCATGGATCTCGCTTGAGCAGAAAGACTCGAATCGCCCAATTCGCGCAAGCGATCCAGTTCGCGACGGAACATCGCTTGAGCCTCTTCGTAATCGCCAATACGGAAATAAACCGATCCTAGTATATTCAGTAGCTCCACTTCCGCTTCGGGAGAAACCGAGGGCAGTCGACGTTCCGCAAGTACAAGCGTTTCCGTAAGCGTTTCCTTCAGCAACGCTCCCCACTCCTTTCCTTTCAGCTGCAATTCGACCAATGAGTCGACATGGCTGTACATGTCCTTGATAAACTCGGATATCTCGGCGCTCTTGCGAGCCTCGCGCTGGACCTGACGCTCGGACCGAATCGCTTGCAGTCCCAATAAAGCGATGGCGACTGAACCGAAGAACAAGCTCGCCGCCAAAGCCACCGACACCCCAAAGGCCAACCGATTTCGATCGATCAGCTTTTTCATGCGGTAGAAGGCCGTAGGTTCGCGAGCGAGTACGGGTTCGTGATTCAGGAAACGCCCGATATCCATCCCGAGCGCATTCACCGTCTCGTACCGGCGCGTGCGATTCTTCTCCAAGCACTTCATGACGATCCAATCGAGCTCGCCTCTGAGTTCGTTGGGAAGACGCTCGGCGACCAAACCTCGACTGCTCGCCACATTAGCCCGCTCCCCCTCGTTCATCGAGGTCACCAAATCCGACGGTCGCATGGGATCCTCTTCGCTGATGACCTTGCGCATGCCATCGACACCCAGTTCCGACAGTCGATGGGCATCGAAGGGCGGCTTGCCCGAAAGCAATTCGTACAGCAAAACGCCCAGGCTATAGATATCGCTTCTTGTATCGACATCTAGACTACTCATCTGCATTTGCTCGGGACTGGTATAAACGGGAGTGCCTACAAAGGAATGAAAGCGAGTGAAAAGCGTCTTGTCGGTCAGCCTGTATTGAGCGGCCTTCGCGATCCCGAAATCGATAACTTTCGGCAAGGCCTCCCCATCATTAACCGTCACGAGAATATTGGATGGCTTAAGGTCCCTGTGAATGACTCCCTTTTGGTGGGCGTGATGCACCGCCTGGCAGACGAGAATAAAGAGCTGTAAACGGTCTCGGGAAGAGAGCTTTTCTTTGTCGCAGTATTCAGTTATCGGCGACCCTCGAACAAGCTCCATCACGAAGTACGGGCGGCCGCTGGGCGCGGCGCCGCCATCGAACACCTTGGCGATACCCGGATGATCCATCATAGCGAGCGCTTGCCGTTCGGATTCGAAGCGGGCCACTACCTCCTTGGTATCCATTCCCAGCTTGAGTATCTTCAGAGCCACTCGTCTCTGCACCGGTTCCTTTTGGTCCGCCATCCAAACCACTCCCCAACCGCCTTCGCCAATGCGCTCCAAGAGTCGATAGCGCCCGATCCAATCGCCCGGCAATTCGTCAGCCGGGGCCGATTGCTGCAACGCTCTCCCTATCGGATAGTCTCCCTCGCTCTTGGGCTCGAGATAGTCATCCGCTTGGCCGCTCGCCCGCAGCAGATCCTGAACGCGTTCGCGAAGCGGAGCATCCTCGCCGCAAGCTTTATCCAAATAGCGGTCGCGCTCCTCGCCTTCATAGGCGAGAGCTTCATTGAAAATGCCTTCTTCTCTCGGATTCGATGAGGACATGCAGTCGTTTCAGCCATTCAAGCGCTATAAGCTCCGAAAACGGATCACGCTCCCTTTATTTCCTGGTAGAGCCAGGCTTTGGAGTAAGCCCACCAACGTTTCGCCGTGGGCGCGGATATCTCAAGCAAGTTGGATGCTTCCTCGATGGTAAGACCGACGAAATACCTCAGTTTCACCAACTCCGCCTTGCGCGGGTGCTCCGCTTCGAACCGCCCCAAGGCTTCGCCCAGATCGATAACGTGCTCGTCGTCATTCATCGAATCCGCCAAGCCTTCGATTTCGTCGAATTCCACCCTTTGTTGATCCCCACCGTGTCGGATCGCCATTCGACGGCGAGCCCGCTCGATGAGAATGCGACGCATCGCTTCAGCTGCCGCTGAAAAGAAATGGGCCCGATTCGCCCAGCGTGGCTGTTCGTCTCCTCCTACCCGCAACCAGGCTTCGTGCACCAAAGCGGTCGCCTGCAAGGTAAGATCCGCGCTTTCCCTAGCGAGCTTGGCCTGAGCGACCTTGCGCAGTTCGTCATACACTTGGGCGAGCAGGCGCTCAGCCTCGCGCTGGGCGCCCGAATCGAAATGGGGATCGGAGGGGTTCGAACCAGAGTCGGTCACAGTTTGAGAATGCCCTCTCGCAAAAGCATTGCAATTCAATTTGCCTGACCGGCATGAAGCTTCCATATTGAAATCCGAAAGGCCCAGCTCGCCCCAACAAGGCCCCGTCATGTTTTAGTATTATCAAACTGGGTACATTATAATCCAACATCAGAGCGTTTATGGCAAATTCATCGCAAGAATCGGACCGCCCCGACGCCGAAGGCAATCCAAGGAAGTCCGTCGATGTCATGGATATGCTGAAAGAGAATCACGAGGCGCAGCAGGCAGTCGAAAAGCGAGACCTGCCTCCCATGGCCAAACGACGAAAACGTCGCGACTATCTAATCGTAATGACGTCCGGGAACGGCCTTTTAGTTGGCCTATACTGGCTGCTTCCGAGCAACCTGGTCACCGCCGTCTTCACTCTATCCGGCATCGTTCTGCTATCGATTGGAGTCACCTGGGCGTTTTTCATGGTCATGTCGGATTATTGATCCGAACTCGATCGCTTAACGGTCTCCGAGCTACGCCTGAAAAACGAAAAAACAGCGCATTCCCACAAGTCTACCCTAGTATAAAAACGATACGACATTACGCGCATACCCGTAAATCACGCCTACCCGAGCTTGTTTAATCGAACAAGGTTGCAAAAAGCGTTGCTGATCCCATTTCTCGAACGTCCATCCGCCTTTTCCCTTATCCACCTTAGCGCAAAACCCTCAACTCACTGCATGACGCTTCACGTACTGCCATTCGCAAAGATCATTCTCCTGAGAGACGACATCGCAGAAGTTATTATCAACGAATCCGTTGAGATGGATCTGGAAATGGTCGAAACCTACCACTCATTCCTGCTGTCCCATCTCAAAGCCCCGTTCTCGCTGTTGATCAACAAGATCAACGCATACTCCTACTCGTACGACGCCCAGAAGAAACTGGCGACTCTCGACGAGATCAAGGCAATGGCAGTCGTGTCCTATCGGAACGCTACCAAAACGTCGACCAAAGCCTTGGCAGCCGTACCTAGACGCCAAGCTTGGAACCTCGAAATTCATACCAACCGAGAAGACGCATTGAACTGGCTGATCGCCACCCACGAGGCTCCAGCGCCGCATTCGAGTAAATCCTAAACCGCGAGCGATAACGCTTGATCTCCCTCCGTCCCCACTCATCCTAACACGTGTATGGATAAGCTACCTCGACGTTTTCTCGCTACCTCTCTAATCGCTCTTTTTTGTTCGTTCACGAACGCTGATGATTGGCAACCACTCTTTAATGGAAAGAGCTTCGACGGCTGGAAACAAGTCGGCGGAGTTGCCGAGTATTCGATTGAAAACGGGGAAATCGTCGGCACGAGCGTTGCGGGCACGCCCAATTCCTTCATGACGACCGAGAAGACCTACACGGACTTCGTGCTCGAATTCGAAGTATGGGTCGAGAACGGCCTCAATTCCGGCGTCCAATTTCGCAGCAATGTAAAGCCTCAGGACGGACTCCAGGGAGGACGCGTCTATGGATACCAATTCGAATTGGATACCGCCGATCGGGCTTGGACGGGCGGCATCTACGACGAGGCCAATCGAGGCTGGCTCTACCCCGTAGAGTACAATGCGCCAGCCCGAAAGCTCTTCAAACGCGAGCAATGGAATAAGGCGCGAATCGAATGCGTCGGCAACGAAGTGCAGACTTTTCTCAACGGAAAGCCCGTTTCCCGTCTAGTGGACGCAGAGCCTATCTCTGGCTTGATCGGCCTCCAAGTTCACGGCATCGGGCAAAGCAAGGATCGTGAAGGAACCCAGGTTCGCTGGCGCAATCTTCGCATCAATACGACATCGCCTAAGCTAACGCCATCGAAGCGCGTTTACATCCGCAACATCGCTCCCAATACGCTGAGCCAGTCTGAAAGGAAACAAGGCTGGCAACTGCTCTTCGACGGCAAGGACACCAGCGCCTGGAAATCAGTCAAAGGAGGCAATCCTTTCTCCAAGAACGACTGGTACGCCGCCGATGGCTCCCTCACCATCAAAGCGGGATCCAAGGCGGGCGACATTATCACGAAAAAAACCTACAGCGCCTTCGAGTTCGACTTCGAATTCAAGCTATCGGAAGCCGCCAACAGCGGCGTGAAGTACTTCGTTAAAGACCACGCCGAGCCAGGAAAAGGTCCAAAGTATCTAGGACTCGAATACCAGGTGCTGGACAACAATAAGCATCCGGATGCCACCAAAGGCGCCGTCGGCAATCGCAAGACTGCGGGACTCTACGATTTAATCCCCGCTTACCGAGAAGTCCGCGGACGCAAAGTTCCACTCCACATTGGCAAATGGAATCATGGACGCGTCATCGCAAGGCCGAATGGCATCGTCCAACACTGGCTTAACGGCTACAAGGTCCTGGAATACGAACGTGGATCGAACATTTTCCACGCCCTGGTCGCCCGCAGCAAATACGAGCCCCATGCTGGGTTTGGACTTTCGGAAGCAGGCCACATCTTGCTGCAAAACCACAATGACTTGGTCAGCTATCGAAGCCTCAAGATTAGAGAGCTTTGATTTTCAAGCAGTGGAACGACTTTCGAAGCGACCTCTAGGGGGCGCTTTTTTTATTCCTTGTCCAACAGTTCGGTTCCATCTAGCACCTAGCCTCGAACTATCCCAGCCGTCTTTTCCCTGCTAACCGACGACTTCGAACCTTCAATCGAATCATGCAAAAACTATCTACTCGCAGGCTAGCCCGCGGGACACCCCTACTTGCTGCAGGGATCTCGCTGCTATTTTCAATTGCCGCGCTCGGCGAAGACGGAGATGGCTCCGTCGCCATTTCAGGCGAACTGAAGGAGTGGCACGCCGTCACTCTGACCCTTGACGGCCCTTTCGCCCGGGAAACCGACAAATCGCCCAATCCCTTTACGGATTACAGAATGTCCGTTACCTTCGCTCACGAATCAGGAACGCCATCGTATACAGTCCCCGGATACTTTGCCGCGGACGGAAACGCTGCGGAAACCTCTGCGACGGAAGGAACTAAGTGGCGAGCCCATCTCTCGCCAGACAAGGCAGGGAGCTGGAGCTACCGCATCTCCTTCGTCAAGGGTAAGAATGCCGCCGTAACGCCATCGATCGGCGACTACGTCGCCCCCTACCAAGGAGTCTTCGGCACATTCGAAGTAGGCAAGACCGACAAGACCGGAAACGACTTCCGAGCGAAAGGGCGACTCGAGTATGTGGGCGCTCACCACCTGCGTCACGCCGGCTCGGGCGAATTCTTTCTCAAAGCCGGCCCCGACGCGCCAGAGACGATCCTCGCCTACACCGACTTCGACAACACCATCGCCATGAAGGAAAAGGTGCCGCTCAAAACATGGAGTCCGCACGCGCAGGACTACCGCAAAGGCGACCCCACTTGGCAGGAGGGCAAAGGCAAGAACCTAATCGGGGCGATGAACTATCTCGCCAGCAAAAACGTAAATAGCTTTTCGTTTCTCACTTACAATGCGGGTGGCGATGGCGACAACATCTGGCCCTTCACGCATCGGGACGACAAGCTGAGCTACGACTGCTCTAAACTGGATCAGTGGGGCATCGTACTGGCCCACGCCCAAAACATTGGTATCCATCTTCACTTCAAGCTCCAGGAGAACGAGCTCGACGATCATCGCCAGGGAGCAGCCAAGAAGCCGGTTGTCATTCCCGAAGCCCTCGACGGCGGAGCTCTAGGCGTCGAGCGTAAGCTCTACTTCCGTGAGATTATCGCCCGCTACGCCCATCATCTCGCTCTCAACTGGAATCTCGGCGAGGAAAATACGCAGACCTACGAGGAGCAGCGCGACATGGCCGAGTACATCCTCAACGTAGATCCCTACGATCACAACATCGTCATTCACTCCTTTCCCCAACAACAAGACGAAGTCTATCTCAGTCTGCTCGGCAGCCAATCCGTTCTAACGGGAACCTCTCTCCAAAATCATTGGAACGTCGTTCACCGTCAAACGCTTCGTTGGCTCGACATGTCCCGAGCGGCAGGCAAGCCATGGGTAGTGGCCAACGACGAACAAGGCTCCGCCAATAACGGCGTGCCTCCAGATCCTGGATACCAGGGATTCGACGGATGGGCCACCGAAAAGGACGGAGTCAGCGTCTACAATCTTCACGACGTTCGCAAAGCCACTCTCTGGGGCAACCTCATGGCTGGCGGAGCAGGCGTCGAATACTACTTTGGCTATCAATTGCTTGAAAACGATTTGCTGGCAGAGGACTTCCGCAGCCGCGACAAGACTTGGGACTATTGCGGAATCGCGATCGATTTCTTCCACGACAACGACATCCCTTTCCATCGCATGCGAAACATGAACGAGCTGATCGGCAACACGACGGGAGACAACTCTCGTTTCTGCCTCGGCAACGAAGGAGAGCTCTATCTAGTCTACCTGCCCAGCGGCGGCACCGTCCTGCTAGATCTCTCCGAAGATTCATCGCGCTACAAGGTCTCTTGGTTCAATCCACGCGAAGGCGGCCGACTCCAAAAAGGCTCCATTAAGACAGTCAAAGGCGGCTCCAAGGTATCGATCGGCAATCCGCCAGCTGACGAAGACGAAGACTGGCTCGCCGTCATCCGCAAGTAGCCGTCAAAACCGAGTGATATGGCTGCTTGGAAACAAGCAGCCCTACCAACCGCTTACCGAATCGACGAGCGCTCGTACTTCCGCGGCGCTCGTTTTTCCTTTGTATTGAACTCCTGAATATGAGTGCACGGCTATGTCGCCTCGCCAAGGCGATAGTCGATTGAGAACCTGAGGAGCTAGACTCGGACTAACGCTGCCCGCGATAACGATCTCGATGCGGCCTGCCGCTGCTTGAATCGCCTCATTCAGAGCAGCTGCCCCATCCAGCGCGTTGCCTGTCGCTCCCCAAGCGATGCCGCTCGTCAAAATCCGATCCACCCCAATGCCAATCAGCGCTTCAATTGCCGCGATAGAATCCGGCAGAGCATCGAAAGCGCGATGAAAGGTCGTCGCCAAGCCAAGCGACTTGGCTAGGCTCGTCAACGAGCGCGCCGCCGACTCGTCCAGTTGACCGATTTCAGTCAACGTCCCGAACACCACTCCGTCGGCCCCCGCCTGCGCAGCTCTCTCGATCTGCTTGGCCATGCTTTCCAGCTCGCCAGAGTTGTAGCGAAAGCCGCCTGCTCGGGGGCGTATCATAGTCATGAGTCCTGGGCGTTCGAATACGCTACGAGCCGCTTCGACGCATTCCGCCATCGGAGTGAGCCCATCATAGGCCATGGAACGGCAGAGCTCGATCGTTGTCGCCCCTCCTTCGTTAGCTGCCAGAGCGTTTGCCAAGCTTTGCTCGACCGTCTCGCCACTAATGCATGCCTCTACCTTGATCATCGATTTTCAGGTGATACCGGGAGCCGCTAAATGGCGAGCGATTTACGCATCAGGTAGTGGGGAATTCCAACTTCCAGAAATCGCTCGCCTTCTTTCGCAAAGCCAAGTCTCTCGTAAAAGCCCAAGGCTGTCTCCCGTCCATGCAATAGGAGTTCGCTGGCGCCTTCTCCCCTAAGGTTGGCTTCCACTTCGATCATTAATTGACGCCCAATTCCTCGACCTTGAAGCGACGTTTCGATTGCCATCTGCTTTATCTGAACCACGTCTTCCTCGAGCGGAACAGCGATCAGGCAACCGACCAATCGATCGCCCTCGAAGGCTCCGAAATGCCGGAAGCCTCGCTCCTTCTCGAGCGCTTCATCGTACAGGTTCAAACCCAGTGGCTCCCGCAATAGGCGATGACGCAATGCGCATTCCAAGCGATATTGCTCCGAGCCATAGTCGATTTCCGAAACGCGGATCACGGACTGACTCTTATGGGACTATTCGCTCGACGCTAGCAGAAACCGAATCGAGCGCTCTTCCTAATTCCATCGCAGAAACCTGCGAGCAGGCGCCCAGTGAAAAGATCCCAGGTAAAAAAAGGCCGCTCCAACAGAGCGGCCTTAGAAAATTCTAAAATGGGACGCTACTAGCTATTCGCTACCGAGACCACGTTTTCAGCTGTCATGCCCAACTCAGCCATGACCGTATTGCCCGGAGCGCTGATTCCGAATCGATCGATACCGATTACCTTGCCCTCGAGACCCACGTATTTGTACCAAAGTCCGGATACGCCCGCTTCGATAGCGATTCGCTTGCTGCACGAGGACGGCAGCACGTTTTCCCTGTACTCGTCGCTCTGAGCGTCGAAGCGAAGCATGGAAGGCATCGAAACCACGCGTACGCCGCTTCCCAGCTCTTCTGCTGCCGCTACCGCATGCTGCACTTCAGAACCAGTAGCTAAGATGATCGCTTCCAAGTCGCTGGATTCCTTGCGAATAATATAGCCTCCCTTCAAAACGCCATTGCGACGCTCATCTGCAGAAGCCGTATTGATATTCGGAATACCTTGTCTCGTTAGCGAGAGAACGGTCGGTCCGTCCTGACGTTCGAGCGCCGCCACGAAGGCGCCGGCCGTCTCTTCCGTATCGCAAGGACGGATTACATCCAGATTTGGAATGACGCGCAGGCCAGATACCGTTTCGACCGGCTGGTGGGTCGGTCCATCTTCGCCAACGCCCACGGAGTCGTGAGTGAAGATATAAACGACTGGCAATCCCGCCAAGGAGGCCAAGCGAATCGAAGGTCGCAGGTAGTCCGCGAAAACCATGAAGGTCGCTCCCGAAGCGCGCCAAATACCGTCGTAGGCCATGCCGTTCAACAAGGCGCCCATGGCGTGCTCGCGAATGCCGAAGAGCAAATTGCGTCCGCTTTCGGATCCTGGCAGGAAGTCGCCCCCGTCTTTGATGTAGTTCTTGGTCGAGCCATGCAAGTCGGCCGAACCGCTGATGAACTCGGGACGAGCCGCCGCAATCGGCTGCAAAACGTTCGATCCCGCCGCGCGGGTAGCCAACTTGGCATCGTCCTCCGCAACGGGAATCTGGGACAGCAAGCCCGCCGTATCGACTGGAGCGCTCGCGCCCGCCTCGAGCTGAGCGGCAAGCGCCGCATTAGCCGATGCCCAAGCATCGTAGGTTTGCTTCCACTCGTTGTAGGCGGCAACGCGCGATTCCTTCAAGGCAGCGAAGTGCTCGCGTACGTCATCGGAAACGTAGAAGCGATCTTCCGGCAAGCCGAGTACGACGTGCGCATTTTCGGAGTGCTTGATCGCTCCGCCTTCGCCGTGACCCGCGCTCGTGCCGGCCACTTCGGGAATGCCGCGACCGATTTCCGTCTTGGCGATGATGAACTGAGGCTTGCCTGAAGTAGCTGCCTTTGCGTTGGCGAAGGCTTCCGCAACAGCATCGAGATCGTGACCGTCGATGGTGACCACATCCCAGCCCATCGCTTCGTAGCGAGCCGCCGTGTCTTCGCTCTGCGACTTCTCCGCCATGGCGTCGAGGGTGACGTCATTGCTGTCATAGAAGACGATCAGATTATCGAGATGCAAGTGCCCCGCCAAAGCCGACGCTTCCTGAGCAACGCCCTCCTGGATACAGCCATCGCCTGCAAGCGCGATCACGTGATTGTCGAGAATCGTGTGTTCCGCGGTGTTGAATTTGGCAGCGGCCATCTTCTGCGAAACCGCAAAGCCCACTGCATTGCCGATGCCTTGTCCCAATGGTCCCGTCGTGCTTTCGACGCCAGGCGTTTCCATGAACTCAGGATGCCCTGGAGTCTTGCTGTGCAACTGGCGGAAATTCTTGAGTTCGTCTAGGCTCAGATCGAATCCCGATAGATGCAGCCAACTATAGAGGAACATGCTCCCATGGCCGCCGGAGAGGACGAAACGGTCGCGATTGATCCAACGCGGTTCGTCGGGATTGACGCTCAAGGCATCGCCGTAGAGGACGGCGCCGATTTCGGCCGATCCCAATGGCAGGCCTACGTGGCCCGACTTGCAGGCGTGGACGGCATCAATGGCCAGTCCGCGAGCTTGATTGGCGGCTTTCTGGAGGAGTTCTTTATTCATTTCGGTTAGCGTAGGAAACTAGCGATATTATCGAAGCCACACACCCCAATCGAGGGGACCGCAAGCCTCAAGAGCAAAATAGGCGGCTATACGCAGTCGATTGCCTCTATTTTCCAAAATGGCGCGAAGCGGGTTTCCACCAGAAATCGAACCGTCGCTGTGAATGAATCGAATTCATGGGATAGTGGTAGGGCAATCGCGCTAAGCGCATTAGCCCGGGGTTAGTGATTTATAGCCGCGAAAAGGCGCAAAAAGACGAGGCATTGAATTTAGTTTTTGTGACTTTTCGCGCCTTTCTGTGGCCATTGAAAGTTAAGTTGACGCATATGCGCTGAGCGGGATGCCGCTCTCATCCTATGCAGTATCGTGGGGACGCGATTGCCCTACCACAAAAAAGACCGTTCCCAACGGAACGGTCTTTTCTGAAATTCTGATGTGTGGAATCGCGGACTAGTGACCCTTGGCGAGTCGCTTCTCCTTGACCTGCATAGCCTTTTTGCCGACGAGGCCACGAAGGTAGTACATGCGAGCTCGCATAACCTTCGATTCCTTTTCGATTTCGATCTTGCTTACGTTGGGGCTGTGGATCGGGAATACCTTCTCTACGCCTTCGCCATAGGAAATGCGGCGAACGGTGAAGGTTTCCTGAATGCCCGAACCCTTGCGAGCGATCACAACGCCAGAAAAAATCTGGACGCGACGCTTGTCGCCTTCTCGTACCAAGGTGTGGACCTTAACGCCGTCGCCTACCTTGAAAGGAGGTACTTCGTCCTTGAGCTGGTCTTTGGTCAGTTCGCTTACAATCTGGTTCATTATATCAATCCTCTAATAAATCGGGTCTTCGCTTGCGCGTTCGTTCCTCTCGTTCTCGCTGTCGCCATTTCTCGATTTCCGCGTGATTTCCGGAGAGAAGTACCTCTGGAATCGGCATGTCTCGAAACACGGCGGGACGCGTGAATTGAGGAAAGTCGAGCAAACTGCCCTGGAAGCTTTCGCTAGTCAATGATTTTTCTTCGCCTAAAAACCCAGGCAAAAAACGGCCCAAACAGTCGATAACGACAGCCGCTGCGAGCGTCCCATTCGTTAGTACGTAATCGCCAATACTGATCTCCTGATCGATCAAATTTTCCCTCACGCGCTCGTCGATTCCCTCGTAGTGCCCGCTTACCAGAAGCAGCCGCGGCTTGCGAGCGAGCTCCTGGGCCAATTCGGGAGTGAGAGGGTCCCCATCCGGCGCCAGGTACACGCGATGCGTTTCGGGCGTTTGCAATTCCTCGACCGCATCGAAGAGGGGCTCCGGCATCAGCACCATACCAGCCCCGCCTCCGAAAGGCCGATCGTCGACTTGCTTGTGCTTACCCTTGGCCCAGTCCCGAAGATTGTGGACGCTCACGTCGATTATCCCGCTCGCCTGGGCCCGTCCCATCATGCTCTCGGACAAAAAGCCATCGAGCATCTGCGGGAAAAGGGTGAGAACATCGATTTTCATGGAACGGAAACGAGCGGCGGACAATTCGGAGACGAAAAAACCCGGCTTGGCAACCGGGTTTGGAAAAGCGTCTGACGCCTTTTAATTATAATAGAGCGCTTATTAGGCTTCGGCAGTGGCGGAAGCTTCCTTGCGAGCGCGCTTGATGAGCGAATGAGCCGTATCGGTAGGCTTAGCCCCAACGGACATCCAGTAATCGGCGCGTTCGACATCCAATGTCAGTTCGATCTGCTTGCCCTTCGGGCTCGGAAGATAGGTGCCGAGCTTCTCGACGAAACGACCATCGCGACGGCCACGCGCTTCGGCAACGACAACGCGGTAAACGGGATTGTGGGTAGCTCCACCTCTTTGAAGTTTGATCTTTAAGGCCATGTCTAAAGTGTCCTGGAAAATTAGGAAAAGAGGAGGAAGATTTACCAAAATTGACGCTTGTCAAGCAACATCCAATCGAATGTTGTTCCTCGCCTATGCTCAGAGCCGGTATCGTAGGTCTGCCCAATGTAGGCAAGTCAACTCTCTTCAATGCGTTGACCCGCACGCGCAAGGCGGAATCCGCTAATTATCCCTTCTGCACCATCGATCCCAACGTAGGGGTCGTCAATGTGCCGGACGAGCGCTTGGCAGTTCTCAAGGATATCGCCAAGACGGACGTGGTCATTCCCGCCGCCATCGAATTCGTCGATATCGCCGGACTGGTAGCCGGCGCCAGCAAAGGAGAAGGCTTGGGCAACAAGTTTCTGGCCAATATTCGCGAAGTCGATGCCATCGTACAAGTGGTCCGTTGCTTCGAAAACGACGACATCGTACACAGCATGGGATCGGTCGACCCCATTCGCGACATCGAAATCATTAATACTGAACTGGTACTGGCCGATCTGGAATCCGTAGAACGACAGAAGGAGAAGGCTATCAAGAAAGCCCGTGGCAATGACAAGGAAGCCCAAGCCATTGTCGCCCTCATCGACCGCCTCATTCCCCACTTCAATGATGGCCTATCCGCCAACACGCTGGAGGTAAGCGACGACGAGGCGGTCGTCATGAAGAACCTTCACCTCCTGTCATCGAAATCCGTCATATACGCGGCCAATGTCATGGAAGACGATCTCGCCGATGCGGACGCCAACGAAATGGTCGCCAAAGTGCGCGCCTACGCCAAGGAGAGCCAGGACGCGGGATGCGTGGTCATCAGCGCCCAGATCGAGTCCGAGCTTATCGATCTCAGCGACGAGGAAGCCAAGGAATTCCTCGCCGACTTAGGCGTCGAAGACAGCGGCATATCGCTACTCATCAAGGAAACCTACTCGCTGCTCGGCCTAGAGACTTACTTTACTGCCGGCGAGAAGGAAGTCCGCGCTTGGACATTCACCAGCGGCATGCTCGCTCCGCAGGCTGCAGGCGTCATACACACCGATTTCGAAAAAGGCTTTATCAAGGCCGAAGTCGTCTCCTACGAAGACCTTGCTAGCCTGGGCAGCGTAGCCGCGGCGCGCGACGCCGGGAAATACCGACTGGAAGGAAAAGAGTACCCCTTTCAGAACGGCGATGTCGCCCTATTCCGCTTCGCGAACTGACGAATCTCCCCCTCGCTCTTGCCCGACTGTCCTCCTGCCCAGAGTCGCCAGAGCGATTCCAAATGCGGACCGGACAATCCCGTAACCCCCACCGTTTAACGAGCGTTAATTCTCATCCACTCGCAGCCGATTGCTTAAGCCAATCGTGTTATAATGCGATAAATACAGGAACCGCTTTATCGCTTCCTTGTAATCCTATCTGAATTCGTGATCTAATAACCGTCTAGATGCTGTACGATCGTCCATACATGCAATCCGAACCCAGCCCCCGGTCACGCAACCTGGTATTCGGCATCATCATATTCAATGTAATCGTCTACGCTGTTCAGCTGGTTGCAGGAAGAGGCTTTACGGAATCCCTAGGCCTTACGAGCGTCGCTCAAGGAGGCCCAAATCTCTGGAGCTTCGTCACTTACGGATTTCTCCATGATACCCATGGAATGGGTCACATCATATTCAATATGATCGGCATTTTCTTCCTTGGACGGGCTCTGCTTCCCGAATTGGGCGAAAAGCGATTCATTCAAGCTTACCTGGGCTCATCCATCGTAGGCGGGTTCCTATGGTTCTTGGTCAGTCTTTACACGAAAAGCGGCCCTCTTGTCGGAGCTTCGGGATCCCTATTCGGACTTCTGACCTGCTTCGGTCTCATCTACGGGAACTCGGATATCTATTTCATGATGGTGATTCGCATGAAGGGAAAGGTTCTCCTGTACGCTTCTCTCGGAATCGCTCTCTTTGGCCTGATCTTTCTGGAATTGCTCAACGGCACAGGCGTCGCCCACTCAGCTCACCTGGGCGGTATGGCGGGTGGCTACCTGTTCTATAAGCTGATCTATCAACGCGATCCTAGCTACGGCAAAGGCGCCGTCTTTCGCATGCCGGATTGGCTAAAGCGCAAGCCGAGCAAGAAGCCCTCGAAAAATTACTCCTATAAGGTCAATATTCAGCCGAAACGCGACCTCAAGAAGGAGGTGGATCGCATCCTGGACAAGATCAACAGCCAAGGCTTCGGAGCCCTCAGCCCCGAAGAAAAGCGAATCTTGGACGAAGCCGGCGACCTTCTCAAGAAACGCTGAGCGACCCCAATCCGCTTAAAGCTTTGCCTCAACGGGCTCGAAGCCTCTAAATAAAACGCAAACTCGTCGAATTTCCTCATTTCCAACTCGAATTAGGAAACATTCCCTTTTCGAACCGGACCATAGAACCAGAAGAATTACTCGCAATATGCTGAATCGAATCGCTTTTCTTTTTACCCTGCTCCCCTTCGTCGCCGGCCCGGTCGCGCTCGGGCTCACCGAAACCGAACCTGTCTTCGACCCCGCCGAGCTGCCGGAACTTGCTCCCACCGACTTGATGTCGCAGGAGACGATGCGCGTCATCGAGATGCTCGAGACCTTGCACTTCAACAATCAGGAAATTTCTGACGAAGTGTTTACCGAGCTGATCAGCGAATACATGGAGAGCCTCGACTACAACAAGCTCTACTTCCTGCAATCCCACGAAGATCAATTCGTCAACGCCTTCGGTTCGCGCCTGAGCATGCAGCTTCGCCATAAGGGCGATCTCAATGCCGCTTTCTCTATCTACGAGACCTATCGCGAAATCGCCCTCGATCGCATTTCCTGGATCCTGGAACGCCTTGAAGAAGAGTGGTCGTTCGATAGCGTGGAAGAGTACGAATACGATCGCAGCGAAAGCCCTTGGGCTCAATCGAGCGATGAAGCCGACGAGCTCTGGCGCAAGCGTCTCAAGCAGGAGATGCTACAGGAAATTCTAAACGAGAAAACCGAGGAAGAAGCGAAGGAGCGCATCGTCAAGCGCTACAAACGCCAACTGCGCAGCTTGAAGGAGTTCGGTTCAAGCGACGTGCAGGAAGTCTTCCTGACTAGTCTGACCCACAAGTTCGATCCCCACTCCACTTTCTTTTCAGCCGACACGTTCGAAGACTTCAGCATTCACATGCGGCTTTCCCTGGTCGGCATAGGAGCCCTGCTGAGCGAAGACGACGGATATTGCGTCATTAAGGAACTGATACCGGGTGGTCCCGCCAAGAATACCACCGACCTAAAGCCGGAAGATCGTATCGTAGCGGTAGCGGAAGGCGATGGCGAACCGGTCGATATCGTCGACATGGGACTGCGCAAGGTCGTCGACAAGATTCGCGGCCAGAAGGGAACGGTCGTTAAGCTTACGATTATTCCTGCCGACGCCGTAGACGAATCGGAGCGTCGAGTAGTAAGCATCGTTCGCGATACCGTACGCATTAATTCCAGCCGTTGCGAAGGCGAGATTTTCGACGTCCCCACCTTCAATGGATCGACCATTCCGATGGGCGTGATCAACATCCCTCAATTCTACGGATCGGAAGAGACCAGCGTCACTGCCGACGTGGAGGAATTGGTCATCAAAATGAAAGATGCTGGCGTTCAGGGCATCATCCTCGATCTGCGCAGCAATGGAGGCGGACTGCTTAACGAGGCGGTCGATATGACTGGTCTTTTCATCCCTCGCGGACCTGTCGTTCAAGTAAAGGACGCTTACGGCAAGATCCTGCCTCGTTCGGACCGCAATCCCAAAGTCGTCTACAATGGCCCCTTGGCCGTGCTCACCTCCCGCAACAGCGCTTCCGCTTCCGAGATTCTGGCAGGCGCTCTGCAAAACTACGGACGCGCTCTCATCATTGGAAACGACAGCACCCACGGCAAGGGATCCGTTCAGCAAGTGCTGCCATTGGAAGACTACGTATTGCGAGCCTACAACTCCAAGAATAAGGCGGGCGCAGCGAAGCTCACCATTCAGAAATACTATCTTCCGAATGGCTTTAGCGTACAACGAAAAGGGATTGTATCCGACATATCGATACCTTCGATCGCAGACGTGGTCGCGGTTGGCGAAGCCGAACTCGACAATGCCCTCCCTTGGGACTATATCAAGCCAGCTCGTTACTTCGTCGAAATGACTCTCAAGGAAAACTTCGTGGACGATCTTCAGGAGCAAAGCGAAAGCCGTCGCCTCCAGCTGGAAGAGTTCAATTTCCTTCGCGAACGAATTGATTGGTATGAGCAGCGCGAAGACGAAACGACCATATCGCTCAATCTTGACGAGCGGAAGCGAATGATGGAAGCGGATAAGAATTTCATCGATTCCATGAAAGATCGTCAGCGGGAGCTCGCGAAAATGAATTTCGAATCCACCGAAGTGAAGCTGGAAGCCGTACTCAAAGAGGAAGCGGAAAACGAAGAAGCCAAGGAAGAAACGCCAGAGGTCGCGGAATCGAGCGAGGAGGCTTCCCCTGAAGAATCAGAGGAGGGGACGGAAGTCGCATCTACCGAGTCGGAGGCGAATGATGACAGCGAAGAAGAGGAAGAACCCGTGCCTGATTTCGACATCCAGTTGCGCGAAGCTCTTCGTATCATGGTCGACGCGGTCAATGCTTCGCCCAATATAAACGATTGGAAGCAACCCGCTCTGCCTCTCGCTTCGAAATCCCGTTTCGAAAAGCTCGTCAACTAACCGAGCCGTCGGCCCCAATCCCATTCAGGCTGAGCGAACCAATCGTTCAGCCTTTTTCATGCCCTTACTTCTTCGCCCGGATGAAGCGAGGACGTTCGCTCCAATCGTCGAAGCCTTCGGATTCGCTATAACCCGACTTTTGGCAGGTCGCTAGGAGCTTATCTCTTTGTTCGATTCCCGTTTCTAACCATAGAACGCCGCCTTCGACGAGCCTAGAATAGGCGCCTCGAATGATGTCGCGCAGATCGGCCATGCCTTCATCCTCCGCCACCAACGCTTCGCTCGGCTCGAAATCCTGAACCTCGCTCTCGGAAGATTCGAGTTCTTCACGGGTCAGATAAGGCGGATTCGAAACGATTATATCGAACGACGCTTCTTTCTCGATTTCATCGAACCAATCGGAGCGTCTGAAATCGACTCGCGTCTGCAAGCCGCACAGCAAAGCGTTCTCCCTTGCAAGCTCGAGCGCATCGTCGCTTGCATCGATAGCGACAATCCTCGAGGTGGGCAACTTCATCGCGAGAGCCAAGGCGATCGCTCCCGTTCCCGTACCCAGATCCAAGATACGATATTCTTCATCGATCTCCAGGCCATCGTTCAAAATCCGTTCGACCAACTGCTCGGTTTCAGGTCTGGGTATAAGCGCTCTCGAATCGCATTTGAGCGTCAATTCGTGAAACTGAGCCTGTCCCAGAATATACTGCAATGGCTCGCGTTTCCCGCGACGAGCCACGGAGCCCCGCATAACATCCAGCTCCTCGCCCGTTAGCGGTCGATCGAACTGAAGATACAAGGCCATGCGATCCACTCCCATCGCATGGGCGATCAGCCATTCCGCATTCAATCTCGGACTTTCAACTCCCTTCTTTTCGAGAAAGTCGGCGCTCTTCTGCACCACATCCAAGACTGTCAGAGAATCGCCCATGCGCTCGGCGGATCAGGATTCGCCCTGCCTATTCATCAAGGCTTCGATTTTCAGTTTTTGATCCTCCGCCTGAAGCGCTTCGATTACCTCGTCTAACTCGCCTTCCATCACTTGGGTGAGCGAATGTATGGTCAGCCCGATTCGGTGATCCGTAAGGCGGCTCTGAGGGAAATTGTACGTGCGGATACGCTCGCTGCGATCGCCCGTGCCCACTTGCTTCTTTCGATTTTCAGCATACTTGGCCCGCTCTTCCTCTTCCTTGGCCTGCAAAAGACGCGAACGAAGAACCGTCATCGCCTTCGCCCGATTCTTGATCTGGGAACGCTCGTCCGCGCAAGTGACGATCATACCGCTTGGCTTGTGCAGAATCTGAATTGCCGAGTCCGTCGTATTGACGCCTTGTCCGCCCGGACCGCTTGCTCGAGTAGTCGTGATCTCCAGCTCTTGAGGATCGATTTCCACATCGACTTCCTCCGCTTCCGGCAAGACTGCCACCGTAACGGTCGAGGTGTGGATGCGGCCTTGCGATTCGGTTTCCGGAACGCGCTGCACCCGATGGACGCCGCTTTCCAGCTTCATCTGCTTGTAGGCATCCTCCCCTCGAATCAGGAAGGCGATTTCCTTGAAACCGCTAATGCCGCTTTCGCTTGAGCTCAATTGTTCGACCGTCCAACCGCGGCGTTCGGAGAGACGAGAATACATGCGGAACAAATCGCCTGCGAAAAGGGACGCTTCATCCCCGCCTGCCCCCGCGCGAATTTCCACGATCGTATTGCGCGAGTCCGAGTCCTCAGGCGGGATCATCGAGACGAGAATCTTTTCGCTCAAGGTTTCGATCTCATTCTCGAGATCGGGCAATTCCTCTTCGGCCAGTTCCTTCAGTTCTTCATCGCCTTCCGGGTCCGAGAGCAACTCGCGATGCTCCTGTACCGACTCCTTCGCCGACTCCAAGGCCTCGTAGTCCTCCAGCAACTGACGCAGTTTGGTTTGCTCGCGCGAAATGGCAGCCGAGCGGCGGGCATCGTTGAAGAAGTCCGGCTGGTTCATCATTTCGTCGATTTCCTCTACGCGTTTCTTGAAAGGAGTGATCTCTGGAAGCTCTATCGCCATACGAAAACAGGACCAATGGCCATTCCCCCAGGAAACTGCAATGGCGAATTTCAAGATGCCTGAATAGCGATTGCGGCGCTTATCCATTGCAGTCTGCCCGGACACTCCTTTGCTAAACGGGATGGCTCAAGGACTGTTCACCCAAAACCGCGTAGCTCTGATCTGGGATTTCGACAAGACGCTTATTCCCGGCTACATGCAACAGCCCATTTTCGAACGATTCCAGATCGACGAGGCTCGCTTCTGGGAAGAAACCAACACCCTAGCCGATCGCTACAAGGAACGGGGCTATCGAGTTTCAGGAGAAAGCGTCTACCTGAATCACATCCTCAGCCACGTTCGCAATGGCGAGATGAAAGGCCTCAACAACCAGATGCTGCGCGAGCTCGGGGATCAAATCGAGTTCTATGAGGGCCTCCCCGAATTCTTCAGCGAACTGCGCGAGGAAGCGCGCTCGAAACCTGAATACCTCAAACACGAAATAGAACTCGAGCACTACATCGTCAGCACAGGGCTGGCCGAGATGATCCGAGGCAGCAAGATCGCCCCCTACGTAAATGGCATCTGGGGCTGCGAATTCATAGAAAATCCCCTCCTGCCCGGTTGCATGAACCAGGACGAGCTCGAGGTCGAAACCGACGCCGAGCTCAGCCAGATCGGCATGATGGTCGACAATACGACGAAAACGCGGGCCCTCTTCGAAATCAATAAAGGCTCCAACAAAGACGATGCTATCGACGTCAATGCCAAGATGGCCCACGAAGACAGGCGCATTCCCTTCCAAAACATGATCTACATCGCCGATGGACCGAGCGATGTGCCTAGTTTCTCTGTCGTTCGCAAGTTCGGGGGCAAGGCCTACGCGGTGTACAAGCCCAGCAACGAAGCGGAGTTCGCCCAAAACGATTTGCTCCTGCAAACCGGTCGCATCCACGCCTACGGGCCAGCCCGCTACGTGGGAGATTCCAACACGTCCATGTGGCTCCGTCTTCACGTGCAAAAGATCTGCGACCGCATCGTAGCGGACCGCGAGACCAATTTCGCCCTACGAATCGCCAAGCCGCCCCAGCACTTGAAGGACGAAGACGCTCCCGCCGACAGCGAAGATCCCGCGTCCGATCAAGACACCCTGGACCTTTGATAACGCCACCCTCGCATTGAAAGCGCCGCAGCGAAACCGCTCTCCGAAAGCGACTCCGTTCAGAGCCAAGCCTCCAGCTGAATTCGATAATCGCAATCGCTCGTTTTAGTACGCTGGAAATACTTGAAATCCCTATTTTCCTAATCTAACCCATTCCCTTTCGATTTTCGCCCGCCCCCTATTGATTTCAGGGAACTCAATCCGGCGACGATCGTCTATTTTCTCTCCCAAAAACACACAACTCAGCCAATGATTGTAGTAGACAAACTAGTAAAAGACTACGGCTCCTTGCGCGCAGTGGACGGCGTGTCCTTCGAGGTCAAGAAAGGCGACATACTAGGCTTTCTTGGTCCTAATGGCGCTGGCAAGTCGACGACCATGAAAATGATAACCGGGTTTCTCGCGCCTACCGCAGGAACGGCTTCCGTGGACGGTTTCGACGTTCAGGAGCATCCTCTCAAGGCCAAGAGCCGTATAGGATATCTGCCCGAAAGCAGCCCCGCGTATCCCGAAATGACGGTGGTCGAATTCTTGACCTACGTCGCGGAAACGAGGGGGTTCCGTAGCAAGGAGGAAGCGCACGATCGCCTCGCCGACGTCATCGTGAAGTGTCACCTGCAAACGGTTCAAAACCAAGCCATCGAAACGCTTTCCAAAGGATACCGCCAGCGCGTCGGCGTCGCTCAGGCCATCCTCCACGATCCTCCCGTTCTCATTCTCGACGAGCCCACTGACGGTCTGGATCCCAACCAGAAGCACGAGGTCCGCAAGCTCATCAAAGCCATGGCCGAGGACAAAGCCATCATCCTTTCCACCCACATTCTCGAAGAAGTCGAAGCGATCTGCAACCGCATCATCGTCATCGATCAAGGCAAGGTGCGAGTGGACGAGACGCCCGAGGCCTTCAAGGAGCGCCACCCCGGCTCGTCCATCGACGAAATCTTCCGCGAACTTACCAATAGCAAAGCATACGCATGAATCAGATAGCTCCCGTATTCAAAAAGGAATTCTTCGGCTATTTCAGATCGCCGGTCGGCTACGTCATTTTGGCCGTCTTCCACGTTGTCGTGGTTGGACTCGCTATTTTCGCCGGCTACTACGAAAGCAATCAAGCCGACCTGAACTCGATCTGGGGATTCCTTCCCTGGGCCTTCATCATCTTCATTCCCGCTACTGGCATGCGTCTGTGGGCGGAAGAAAAACGATCCGGCAGCATTGAGTTGCTATTCACCTTGCCCATCTCGACGATCGCCGCCGTTCTCGGCAAGTTCCTCGCCGCATGGGCCTTCATCGGCATCGCGATCGCCCTCACCTTCTCGCTGGCCCTTACGACCGGCTACTTGGGCAATCCCGATTGGGGCATCCTATTCTCAGGATACTTCGGCGCTCTCCTTATGGCTGCGTCCTACCTATCGATCAGCTCGGTCTGCTCCGCCATGACCAAGAACCAAGTCATCGCCTTCGTCATTAGCGTACTGATCTGCTTCCTGGCCACGCTCTTCGGCTCGCAAATCCTGTTGAGCATCCTGGATGGCTTCGCATCGCCAGGCGTATTGGACTTCCTTGGAAACTTCAGTTTCCTCACTCACTTTCAAACGATGACCCGCGGGTTGATCGAGCTCAGCGCGATTTCCTTCTTCGCCACGCTCACCATCGCCTTTCTCGCGATCAACGTCATCGCGCTGGAAAAATAGAAACGGAGAGTCATTGCCATGAAGCTAAGTTCTAGAATCCACGCAACCGCCCTAATCCTGGTCAACTTTCTGTTGCTCCACTACATCGTATCGTCGATTCCCCTACGATTCGATCTAACGGCGGAAAACGCCTTCACCCTATCGGACAGCACGAAATCGCTGCTCGGTAAAATCGAAGACCCAATCCGATTCGACTTTTACAAGACCGAGTCGATCGAAGACGTTCGGGCCGGCGATAAGATGTTCATCCAAAACTTCGGCGATCGCGTCGAGCAATTGCTCAAGCAGTTCGAGCGGGCTGCAGGAGGCAAGATCGTCTTCGACAAGATCGATCCTCAGCCTGACACACCGGAAGAGGAAAACGCGATCGCAGCGGGCGTTACCGGCCAACAGCTCAGCCCAGTAGGCGACAGCATTTTCCTCGGATTGGTCATCAGCCAAGGCGACCAGGAAACCTCTATTCCCTTCTTCGACTGGCGAAAGGAATCGGGCGGACAGCTGATCGAATACGATATCGCCAAGGCCGTGTATGAAGTGCAGCAATACGCCAAGCCAACACTGGGCCTGATTACCAGCTTGCCGCTTCAGGCGCCGCCCTATCCTATGATGCCCGGGCAGCCGCCGCAGCAAGACCATTACATCATCAGCTCTCTTGAAAGCTCCTTCAATGTGGAAGTCGTCGAGCCTACCGCTTCCGAATTGCCTCAGGGCTTGGATGGTCTCGCGGTCATTCATCCAATCGGGCTAGGCGAGCCGTTGCTCTACGGCATCGACCAGTTCCTGCTCTCGGGCAAGCCGCTCTTCGTAGCCGTCGATCCTTCGTCGCTCTTCTTCCGCAGCCAACAGCAGCAGAACCAAATGGGCATGATGGGACGCCCGAATCCGAACACGAGCAGCGACTTTCAACGCTTCTTCTCCGCTTGGGGAGTTAACTATTCCCCCACCGAAGTGGTTGCCGATCCCGACATCGGGCTGGTTCAGCAAACCTCAGTCCAACCTGCTTGGCTTAACGTAGGGGCAGAATCGCTCAGCAGGGACTTCCTCCCGACATCCGATCTCGACTCGCTTTGGCTTCTCGAAACCGGCAGCTTCAATCTCGCGGAGGATTCCGAACTGGAACTCGAATCCATCGTCCAAACGACCGCCAGCGCCGGTTCGGTAAACGGCATGATGCTTCAGTTCACCCAAGGCAGCGCCTTGCTCAATCAGCTTCAAGCATTCGACGACACCCAGACCATCGCCGGAATGCTCTCTGGCGAATTCACGACGGCATTCCCCAACGGCAAACCCGCTGATCCAGCTGCAGCGGAAGGGGAAACGGAAGGAGAAGGCGATGAAGAGCAGCTCTATACCGGGCAAGCGAATGTATTCATCATCGCCGATACCGACTGGGCATTGGACGACTTTTCTATCGTTCGCCAGAACTTCCTCGGCATGACTACTATCCAGACGCGCAACGACAATCTATCGATGGGCACCAATGTTCTGGAATTCATGGGCGGCAGTCAGGATTTGATTGGCATTCGAAGCAAGGGGACGGAGCCGCGGATCTTCGATCGCGTCCAAGCTCTGGAAGTCGAGGCTCAGAAACAATACCAGATCAAGCTGCAAGAAGTAGAAAATCGGATTTCCGAAATGAATCAGGAGATCCAGCAATTGGTCAGCCAACAGCAAGGCAGCGGACTGATCGTTGCCGGACCCGAACTCTCGGACGCTTTGCAGAAGCTCCGCGAGGGCGAGGCTAACTTGCGAGCGGAACGACGCGTCATTCGCCGCGAACTTCGCAAGGACATCGAAGCTCTCAAATGGAAACTTGTGTCGCTGAACGTTGGATACGCGCCCATCGCGCTGGTCCTCTTCGGCTTCCTCTTCTACCGTATCCGCAAACAGAAAGCGCTTTAGGAGATACCCATGAATCTGAAAAATCTTTACATCAGCGCTGGCGTGCTGGCCGTACTGGCCGTAATCGTCAGCTTTCTTAAGAACTCGAATAACGCTCCTCTCCTCGACGAACGCGTGGGGACCAGCCTCGTTGAAGCTGCAGCCCTGCGCGACACCGCCAAGCTCGTCGTCGAAGCAGACGGCCAAACGCTCACCTTCGACCAGGATCTAGACAAGAAACGTTGGACGCTCGCTGAAAAGCATGACTTGCCCGTCAGCGCTAGCCAGATGTCCGCCTTAGTCGACACGATCGTAGAAGCCAAGCTCCAGCGATTCGTCAGCGAAAACCCGGAACGTATCGCCACTTACGGATACGATATCAGTCCCAAGATCCGCTTTCTAGGAGCCGATGGTTCCGAGATCGTCGCTCTCGACCTGGGTAAAAAGACCGACAATGGCCGTCAGTTCGTCCGCTATGCGGGCGAGGAGAAAGCCTTTTTGGCTACCGCGACCTTCAACGTGAATTCCAGTTTGGATTCCTGGTTGGAAAAGACGCTCGTTTCATTCGAAGCGGACGACGTTACTTCGATCGAGGCAACCCTGCAAAGCGGCGAGAGCCTCAGCGCCCAACGCGACAGTAGCGATGCCGACTGGTCCAGCGACGAATTGCCCGAAGGCAAGATCCTCAATCAAAGCTCGGTAGGGCAAATCGCCTCTCGTTTTGCCGGACTGACCTTCACCGCAACCGCGGAAACCAACGATGCAAACGTGATTGCCGCCAAGGAAAACAGTCACCAATTCGCCTTGGGGCTTTCCGACGGACGACGCTACGCATTCACCATCGGTCGCCAGCCCGAGGTGAAGATCGAAAAGGAAGTGGAAAAAGAAGATGAGAACGGCGAAAAGACGACTGAGACCGAAGAGGAAATCGTTACGCCCGAAGGCCCTGTCTATTTCTTCGTTTCCGCTGACGACGCCAACGATCCCATTAACGGATACATGGCTAAGTCCGCCTTCGAAGCGAGTTCCTATCAGTACACCAGCTTGCCCGGAGCTCTGGAGGATTTGCTGACCGACGCCCCCGAGCCCGTGGAAGAAGCGCCCCCCGCTCCGCTCGTGACCGCGCCGGAAGCGAACTGAATTCGCCCTAACCCTTTTTCAAAGCCGATCCTCAAATAAGGATCGGCTTTTTCTTTCGATGCGGAGACGACATAAACGCAACTCCAACCCCACCAGTCAGCTTCGCTCGACTGCTGCTCGCAATCTCAACACTTCGTCTCGCATTTCAAGCGCCAGAGCTTTCCGATCGTTGCCCGGCTCGCGAGACGCGCCATAAATCAACGATGCCTTCACACGCTTCAGTCCTAGCAAATTAAGGAAATGCGGACCGAAGGTCATGTCGCCCCACCAGCAAATCTCAGTCGCAGGATCGCCTCCCTCGCATTCGTACTTCAAATACGCTGGCGTCACGCTCCATCCATTGCGCACTACCGGTTGAAGCAAGGACGACTTAAACGGTAGAATCTCCGCCCCGTCCGTCGATGTCCCTTCCAGGTAAACCGTCATGCCAACGCCCTGTTCGATCGCCGCCGCAAAACCGGCATCCTGCTCCGCCACTTCCTTGCGTCTCCCGCGATCGATGAAGAGCGTTCCCGCTTTTTTCACGAAGTAACCGATGATCGGCCAATTCGCGACACTATGATTCGAGAGAAAAACCTGAGGCGTTTGCGATGCCATGACGATGATGTCCACGTAGCCCAGGTGATTGGATACGATGAACTGACCTTCCTCCGGCTCCCCTTCCGCTTCTACTTCTACGCCAATTGAAGTCAGACACCGCCCAGCGAATTCCTGCAGCCACAACGCTCGCCGATGAGCGTCCCACCGATCGCCACGATTGAACTGATAGATCAACCACATGTATGCGAACGTAGCGCTAAGACGGCATAGCCTGAATACCTGCCTCAGTCGTTTCGCAATGGTGTCCACAGCCGCCGATAAAACCGGCGCCAGAGGGACTTTCAAGCTTCTAGCTGAAGGAGAGAGCCGCTACCCCAAGAACTTGCGTATGGCCCTAGGGCCCAATCGCTCCAAGTCGAGCAGCGTCAGAAAATCAATCGTCTTGAATTCGCGATCCAGCGCCGGCTTCCCGCACAGTCGGGCTCCCAAGGTCAGGTAGGCGCGCATCAATCGCGGCGCCTTCGCGTCTTTCGGGTCTACCTGCTGAATCTCTTCCCGATGGACGACTTCGCATTCGAATCCTGCTTTAGGCCGCGTCAAAAACGCCTCCTCGGCCTGATATCGCGAAAGGGAATGATAGGCAGCCAAGCCCACCGCAGGATTTGTCGACGTATACGAGCTGCATCCGATTAGATAACGCGCGCCGTAGAGCTTGGCGTACTGCGCGATGCCCTTCCAAAGCAGCCCCAGAACAACCATGTTCCGGTGCTCCTTGGCGATACAGGCTCTCCCCAACTCGATCGTACGGTCGCGAATCGCTTCGAACGGACCGAATTCGAACTCCTGCTCGCTGTAGTAGCCGAGATTGCCACGCGCGTTACTTCCCGTCTGCAAACGATAGGTACCAACGACTTCGCCCGTATTCGCTGCTCGAATCAGCAAATGATCGCACACCGCATCGAATTTGTCCGAGTCGTGTCCCGAAGATATCGAGGCGTCGAGCCCCTCCCCCAGTTCGACATTGAAAACTTGAAATCGCAGCTGCTGAGCCGAACGAACTTCCTCGAAATCGCGGGCGATTCCCACCGTATAGGCAGAGGTCGGAGACGGAGGAATGAAATTCCCCAGACGAGCTTTGAGAACGGTTTCGCTTTTGAGCGTTGGCATGTCGTTGCGGTTAAACGTTCGCTGATTCCAACCGTACCAAGCCTACAAGCGAATGGCCTTGTCAAGCCAGTCGAAAGTAGGGACAGGCGATTTAACTTATCCGTGGCGCAAGCGCAGCGTTGGCGTAACAATCGAACGTCTTAGAAAACGAACAAGCCCGTTCTAGAACTGCAGTTCCTTCGCCTCTTCGTACAGGGCGTTCGCTTCTTCCAAATAGCTGTGCAGCGCATCGAGTCGCTCGCGAGAAGAGGGGTGAGTCGAATTCCAAGGCTGACTAGCAGGTCCGCCCACATCCATATCCACCATTTTCTCCATCACTGAAATCGCCGCTCTCGGATCATAGCCGGCGCGAGCCATGTACATCATTCCAATGTGATCCGCTTCCGACTCCTTAGCCCGGTCCCACGCAGCCATCTGACCGCCCATCGAAGGAGCGATATTGACCATGCCACCCGTCGCGATTGCGGTTCCTAGCGAAGAAATTCCGCTTCCCGCCTTGAGAATACCCGCTTGAGACATCCGCTCGTGAGTGTGGCGAGCGGTTACATGGGCGATCTCATGAGCGATCACCGAAGCCAACTCGTCCTCGGTCTGCACCATATCGAAGAGCCCCGAAAATACGCCAACCTTACCCCCCGGCATCGCAAAAGCGTTGATCTGCCCCGGAACGTCAAACACCACGAATTCCCACTCGGCCAAAGGCATGTCCCAGAAAACCTGTTGCGAAATCCGCTCCGAAACGTTTGTCAGCCATTCGTTCATCCGGGGATCCCGGGAAATCGGCATCGATCCCTTCATCTGCTCGAACGCCGCTTTGGTCATCTTAACCACTTCCGTGTCGGACATCAGATTTATCTGGCGACGACCGGTAACCGGTACCGTGCTGCAGCTCGTTACTAGAATAGAGAGCAACGAGACAATCGCTGCCGCTTTGAAAGTGAACTTCGAACTCATTGCTATTCCCTTCACGCTATTTGTACTTATTATACGGCCGAATCGGCAATTCGGTTTTCAAAAAAGCGACTCAACTTACATCCAATTCAATCGGCCTGTAGCCTATTCAAAATCGATTCGCCGCTCCGAGACTGAAGTCCGCTTCAATAATATGAATCCAAACATGCTGTAAAATCGTAGTTTCAGTCAGGTATGCTTTGCCAAAAAGCCAATTCCAATACAAGATTTCACCGTTTACTGGGAGGCATTTCGTTCATGATATTGAACGAGATTCGGCCCACTTCGATCTAAGGAGATAACCATAGAATGCCGGACATGGAAGATCCCTCTCGCAATCCGAGAAAACACAGAGTCATCCACTGGAACCCTGAGGATGAGGAAGCCCTGGAAAAGGCGCGCTCGTCGCGCAATCGCCTCATCACGATGTGCGCGGTCGCAGGCGTGATTCTCATCGCCATCGTCAGCCTCGCCACCCTCTGGGAAAACCCTGACGAAGATGCCAAAGACTTGGCTCGCCGATTTGGGGTTCTCGAGGAAGAGCTGCCTGAACGCAATTTCCAGGAAGCTTTCGCTTCCCGCTCGAAAGCCGACCTCGAAATGGAAACGGCTAAGACCGGTCTGGAGAAAATTCGCCAGATGCGGGTCAACCACCCGATTCTTACCACCAAGCTCGTGGCCGTGGAACGCGACTTCATCCAAGCCGAAGAGGCTATGGTTCGTACCGCATACGATCGAGCCTTCGACGCATTCGTCAGCGTCAACGCCCAGATCGAGGAGTTTTCCCAGCTAGTCGAAGCGAAAATCGCCACTCAGGAAATGTACGATAACTTCCTGATCCGCGTGGACGAACTCAAGCCTTCCAAGCACTTGAACCAAGAGGCTTACGACGCGGCCTTCGACTCTGCCAGCGCCGGCAAGCAATTCCTCATGGAAGGCTCCTTCACCGCTTCGGAAACCAAACTTCAGGAAGCAACGGACAAGTTGCAGGAGCTGGCTGATTCGATCGACAACTACATCCGCACCAATTCCGCCCTCGGCCATCGCTATATCGCGCAGGGCCAAGGCGCGAAAGCCGTCGAGGCCTTCACCAACGTCCTGTCCCTCGCCCCGGACAACGAGGATGCCCTGGCCCAAATCGAGCGAGCGAAATCGGCTGACGAGGTTTTCGCCCTTATCCAGCAAGCCGAATCGCAAGAGCGCGAATCCGCTTTCGAACAAGCTTTGACAGCTTACCAGCTTGCATTCGAAAAAGACTCGAAATCCGCCAAGGCTCAAAACGGCGTCTCCCGCGTGCGTCGCAAAATCGAAAACCGCGATTTCAGCAACTACCTCGCCATCGCCCGCAAAGCGGAAAAGGAAGCTCGTTTCGACGAGGCGATCGAACACTTTCGCTTGGCCCTGACCATCTTCCCGGACCGCAAGGAACTCTCGGACGCCATAACGCAAGCGACGGAAAACAAGCGCCAAAGCGATATCAAGAATCTCGTCACACGAGCCTACGCCTACGAAAACGAAAATCGAGACTGGGAAAGCGCTCGCGCGATCTATCGGCAGCTTCTCGAGATCGACCCGGAGCTTCAGGCCGCTAAGGATGGCTTGCTCCGCACCGGAAAGGTCATTCGAGGCCTCTTGCGTTACGAGAAGTATCTGGAGATGGCTTCCAATGAGGCCAAGCGCATGCAATATCAAATCGCTCGCCAGACCTGGGACAAGGCCATGCAATCCAAGCCGAGCTACCTGGAGCTGTCCCCAGAAGCTAAACGCCTCCAACAGCACCTCATCGTGCAAAGCCGACCGGTCCCCGTACTCTTTATATCCGATCTCAACACCTGGGTTAGCATACAAGGTCCCACTGCTAAGAAGCCAACCAAACTCA
>Ga0066825_10000081_pt1 | contig 34781 bp, 22 predicted proteins | sample ETNtaG_6_FD_65608 | JGI IMG/M metagenome (GOLD analysis project Ga0066825, IMG submission 65608) | Marine microbial and viral communities from oxygen minimum zone, Eastern Pacific Ocean - ETNP201306SV45 | ecosystem: Environmental > Aquatic > Marine > Oceanic | place: Pacific Ocean: Eastern...
GCTGCGGCCAGCATAACGGCGACGGGGTCGGTTTCGAGACGCGGCAAGAGTACCTGCGTTTCAGGATCTCCAAAACGGGTATTGTACTCGAGTACCTTAGGTCCCGATTCGGTCATCATCAGTCCGATGAAAAGCGTGCCTCGGAAATCGATTCCTTCCGATGCGATGCCCTCGACGCTGGGGCGAACGATCTCGTCTTCGATGCGCGTCATCATTGCATCGTCGATCAAGTCCGCCGGGGAATAGGCTCCCATGCCGCCGGTGTTGGGGCCGGTATCGCCTTCGAACACCTGCTTGTGGTCCTGGCTTGTGGGCAGGATGACGTAGTCCTTCCCGGATACGATCGCATGAATCGAGGTTTCTTCCCCAAATAGGCACTCTTCGATGAGAACGGTTTTGCCGCTGTCGCCAAAGGCTCCGCCATCGATCATGTCGGAAACCGTCTTCACTGCGGTTTCATGGTCTTCGGCGATTATGACGCCCTTGCCGGCCGCCAATCCGTCCGCCTTGACGACGATGGGGTAGGAGGCGGTGCCAAGGTATTCGATCGCGGCTTGGGCATTGTCGAAGTAAGCGGCGGCTCCGGTTGGAATGTTGTACTTGAGAAGCAGCTCCTTAGTGAAGGACTTGCTGCCTTCGAAACGAGCTCCGTCTGCCTTGGGTCCATAAGCGAGAATGCCCTTTTCGTTCAAGCGGTCGACAAGTCCCAAGCAAAGAGGAACTTCCGGTCCGACGATGACGAAGTCGACGCTTTGGGATTCGGCCAGATTGACGAGGCCGTCGACGTCATCGGCGGCGACGGGGTGGCATTCGCAGATTTCGGCCATGCCGGGATTGCCCGGGGCGGCGAGCGTTTTGCCGACCAGCGGGCTGCGGGCGCTGATGAGGGCGAGAGTGTGTTCGCGGCCGCCGGAGCCGACGATGAGAGTAGTAAGAGGAGCTTGGTCTGACATTCGGTCCCGATTTAGAAGGCGCCGGATTTGGAAATGCAAATTTGAAATTGAGAATCGCGAAACGTTTCGCCGCTCGCATGGTTTCGCTATAAGACTTGAAGCGTTTTCCGGTAGAATTCGATGATCGTTTCCGGGTCTCCAGTGAATAGCAGGTAGTCCTGCATCCAGGCGGGCATGCGGCCATCGCGAATCATGCGTCGCAATTGCGACTCAAGATTTCGGAAATACTTGGGGTGATAGAATACGTAGGGTACCCGCGGTCGTATCCCCAGTTTGAGATTGCACAGCTCGATGCCGATTTCCTCCAGGGTTCCGGCCCCGCCCATATTGAAAATGCAGAAGTCGGCGACTTGGAACCACTTTTGACGATTGTGGCGATTCTTCTCCTGGAAGGTGTTGAAGAAATCCACTCCGAATTTGGGCGGCTGGGCTTCGAGTTCCAGGAAGGCCGCTCCGGTAAGACAATTATTGGCGTGTCCTACGTCCGCGGCGAGACCCATTACACCGCCGCCTCCGCCAGTTAGAATGCCGACATTCGGGCCGAAAAATTGGGTCATCCGATTGACGAGGGCGGTGATGTTGCGCTCCTCCTCTGCGTTCATTTCCAAGGCCGATCCGTAGAAGGCGAGAATGGTGCAGGCCTGGAAGCGATCCGTGTTCTCTTCCTTAATAAAGAAGCCATGCTCGTTCTTGTAGACGTGGCGGTAGATGTCGTTAACAAGCTCGTTGAACCAGTAGACTTTGATGCCAAGCTGCTCGTAGGTCTCCAAACGACTGTGGTGATCGCTGGAAAGGAAGAAATCCTGGAGCGCAGTCGCCTTACGGAAAACAATGTTCTGTATGTCGAGCTTTTGGATACGAGCAAGGATTTCGATATGTTCCGGCAGGCTGGGGAAGTAGTCCATAACCAGCGTATCGGCATTGGGATCCCCCTTTTTGATGGCTTGGTTTACCGTACGGAATCCAAAGTGTTCGCCGCTGCGAAGGCGCTTGATCTCTTGAGCAATCGCCCCCTTGGAACGCATTAGCAGACTTTGGTTTTCGCTCTGGGCGCTGCTGCCGCTGACGGAAACGCGAGTTGTCGCTCGAACGCTTGAGAAATGGGCGTTCGGGGTCTCGTCGAGCTGATTGTAAACCCGTTTCAGTTTCGCGTGCATCGACTCTCTCTGTTGCCGAAGCGCGTCCTTGTGCTCCTGGTCCCAGCGGGGAGCGCGGAAGACTTCGATAGAGACGACAGGATTGATGACTGGTTGAGGGCTTCTATTGTAAATTTCGAGCACCACGTTCGAACCGAAGGTCTTGCCGGGATCGAGCAATACGGCGCCGGAATGGAGGCCAAAATTGCCCTCGCCTCGGTTTAGGACAACGTAGTGGTCTTTTAGGTACATGGAACAGCTCGTTAGCAGTCCGGATCGAGGGGGAAGCTCTACGACTTCGAGTTCTTCGCGTTTCTGTACTTTGTCGAGAAACGAGCGTGGGTGATAGCCTTGGATGAGTCGGACGTGGTCTTGCTTGGATACGGAGTCCGGGAGCGTGTAGCGGACCTTGTGTGGAGTGAGGAAGACGCTGCCATGGCGATCGATGGATGTCGTATCCGGTAGTTTGATGCGATTTGCCTCCAAGGCCTGCCAGATTTCGTCGGAACTGAGCTTATGGCTCTCCGGGGCGTAGAAGATGCGACCGGCGGAGATTCCCGGCGTCAGCAAATCCCGGTAGTAGGTGGCGCAAGGGAAGCTCGAATCGTACAGAAAGGCTTCGCATTCGAGGATCACGCGATCGCGATTGAGGCGGGGCGCCGACTTGGCGACGATCTCGATTCCGATGCGGGCTAGGGAGCTGCGTTCGCTGAATTGGATCGAATCCAATCTGTCGGCCACGAATGCGATTTCGTCCGCGTCCCTCAGTTTGAAAGTCACAGTCAATTCGAGCTGCTTGGACTTTGGCTTATCCCTGGCGGTAGTGATCAGTCCGTCTTCGCTGATCCAGAAGGTTTCTCGATTCATTGGGGTCCCCTCGTGAGTTGAAGAAGTTTTGGTCATTTACAAGCAAGCGGATTTCGCTTCTTGTTTCAATTCGCAATACGCGCTGCGATCGGATTGCTCGCGGCCCATGTTTTTGCCAACGAATATCTTATGAAAAAGCCCATCGCTTTAATCGCTTTGTCAACCGCTCTGACGGCGGCCTCTGCCCAAAATTCTACGACCATCCCTGGGGCTGAGCTACAGCCTGAAGTAGAGCAATTCAGCTCGATTGAATTGCTGGAAACTTGGGGCTATTTGCTCTCAGAGCGCTTCAATTTGGGAGGCTTGGAGGTGACTGATGCCGAAATCGACGCGATTACTCGAGGGATGAAAGCCTACGTGAATCGGGAAAAACCGCCTACGGATTTATCCAAGTCGATCACACCCATGCAGAACTATTTCGTCGAGCGCGAGGAGACCGTTCGCAAGGATCAGTTGCGACGCAACAAAGCAGCCGAGTTGGAGTACTTCGACGGCTTAGTAGGCCGCCCGGATTACCAGTCGCTGGGCAGCGGGCTCTACTTTCAGATTATCGAACCGGGCAGCGACGTGAAGCCAGGACCGAAGGATATGGTGCGTTGTCACTATCGCGGAACCCTGCTTGATGGAACGGAGTTCGACAGCTCTTATGCTCGCAACGAGCCTTCGGAATTCGCGCTCAATGCGGTCATTCAGGGATGGGGACAAGGCGTTCCGCTCATCGGCGAAGGCGGCAAGATCAAGCTCTACGTGCCCTCGAAATTGGGCTATGGCGATCAAGGCCAAATAGGCATTCCGCCCGCGTCGGCTCTCATATTCGAGATCGAATTGATCAAGGTGCTTGGTCCTGCTCCCGCCGGAGGTCCTCCGCTTCCGCCCCAGCAGCAACAGTGAGCGGAATACCCTGGAGGAAGGGCTGGTTGTCCTTAATCAGCCGTGATCGCCCTCCGTGGTTAGGATTCGATGACAGCGGGCCGAGCGGCGTCTGCTTTTTCAGCGAGAAAATCGATCCAGGCGGGATGTTCGTTCAAGCAGGGAATCGCTGCAAAGGATTCGCCTCCGGCTTCGAGGAAGAGCTCTTTTCCTTCGCCCGCGATCTCTTCAAGAGTTTCCAGGCAATCGGAAACGAAGGCGGGCATCATGACGAGAATCCGTTTTTTCCCTTCCTTGGCGAGCTTGGGCAGCGTCTGGTCGGTATAGGGTTCCAGCCAGGGTTCCCGCCCCAGTCGGGATTGGAATGAAACGGAAAACCGGTCGTCGCTCAGACCGGCTCGCTTGGCGAAAGCTGCGGTTGTAGCGAGGCATTGAGCCTTGTAGCAGGTACTGTGGACGGGACTGCAAGTCGCGCAGCAGTCTTTAACCATCTGGCAGTGGGCTTTGGAGGAGTCGGCCTTCCTTAGGTGCCTAACCGGAATACCGTGGTAGGAGAAAAGCAGGTGGTCGAATTCGCTTTCCAAATACGGCTTAGCGGATTGGTAAAGCGCTTCGATGTAGGCGGGTTCTTCGTAGAAGGGCTGGACGGTTTCGACGGTCAGCTCGGGCATTTGCTCTGCCACTTCCTCCATGACGCGAACCACAACCGTTTCGTAGCTCGACATGGCGTAGTGCGGATAGAGCGGTACGAGCAAGAGGCGCTCGATGCCTCGTTCCTTCAGGCGCTGGATGGCATCGGGAATGGAGGGGCTGCCGTAGCGCATGGCCAGCTCGACGGGTTCTTCCACGCGTTCCTGCAGCAAGCGCTGGACATTGCGGCTAGTGACGATCAGAGGGGAGCCTTCGTCGGTCCAGATCGTCTCGTAGGCTTCGGCGGATTGCTTCGGTCGCTTGGGCAGAATGAAGTAGTGAAGAACCAATTGCTGGATGAGCTTGGGCGAATCGATGACGCGATCGTCCGAGAGGAACTCTTCCAGGTAGCGCCGAACGTCCTCGACCGATGTCGAGTCGGGCGAGCCGAGATTGACCAACAAAATGGCGTATTTGCTCATTGAGTCTGGGCTATAGAGAGACGTCCGACTCGTGTCAATAAGGCCGGAGCTTCGGACAGCTTGCGCAGTGGATAGAGGGGAGGAGTCGGACGTGACTGAGTCGGGCGCGGGAGAATTGAGCGTTTCCCCCTAGAATTCCACTACAGAGCCCGATTCCGTCTGAGCGATTGGGCGGGAAATCCTACGTGTTTTAGGAACTGGCGTTCGAAGAAACTTTGGTTTTCGTATCCGAGCCGCGTTCCAATTTCGTGTAGGGAGAGACTGGTTTCGAGGACGAGCTTCTTGGCTTCCTTCATGCGTCGGCGAATCAAATTCTGAATGGGCGGTTCGCCATACTGCCTGGAAAAGAGTCGACTGAATTGGGAGGGCGACAACCCTGAAGCCTCGGCCAGCTCCTCGAGGGTCCATTTGCGACCGAGATCCGAATCGACAAGAGCGGAGGCCTTCGCCACTCGTTCGTCGAATGCTGGGTGAGCCGCGTCGGCAATCAGGAGCAGCAAGAGTCTCAAGGCATGATCCTGAATTCTGTTTTCGATTTCGTTCTCCGGATCCCAAGCGAGGGCCAAATTGGCAATCGCGGATAGGCTGGCCGAGGTCCGCGTTTGAACGGGATTTCGCTCCAATTGAAGCTGGTGGACTGGAATCGTTTCGCCAGCGGTATCCAGAATTTCAAAACGGGTGACGAATAAAGAGAGTGGATCGAGTGGGTCCTGGTCGGCTTCGATTCTATCCTGCGGGGAAAAGAGAAAACAGTATCCCGGTTCGAGCGAATGCTTTTCGCCATTTTGGCTGAGTGACCCGGATCCTTCGAGTATCCCCCAAATCGCGAAATCAGGCAGGGATTCGGATTTCCAGCTCCAGATGGGTTCGCAGTGGTACAGAACGGGCGTAGCCGTGGGCCTGAGTTGGGCGTGTTTCGCTAGCCATAGCGCATCCATTGCGTGCATGGGCGATTCTGTATCGCGTGGCGTTCCCGTCGCAATGAAATAAGATCCGAGTGAATAAAGAAGGCGCGACTTTCGTCTCATCGAACGTGTTAACCAAGAGACTATGAAAAACTTAAACGAATCCTGCGTCACCCGTCTAGTCGCCAGCTTGGCTCTGTTCGCCCTTTGCGCGTTCGCGACGGGTTGCTCGGTTATATCGAGCCACTCGCGCTCAAGGGTAGAGGGAACTCAAGTGGGAACCGAAACATTAGCGATGATCAATGTCGGAGAGACGACGAAATCGTGGCTGGTGTCTGCCTTGGGACTGCCAGATGGGGCTGATAGCATCGAAAACGGGGAGATCCTGCGTTATAGCTCGAAACGCATCACTAAAAAAAGTGGCCACCTGCTGTTCGTCATCGATTCGAGTTCGGAGAAGGTGGAAAAGGAAACTTACTATTTCGAATTTCGCGAGGGCTTGTTGCGTCGCTACTGGCGCGAGGAAACCTAGGATCTTTTTGTAGGGTTTTCGATATTATGTGGGATGTCGGCGCCTGCAGAGGGTAGCTCTGGAAGTCCCCGGATAAGATTCTCTTTCTCGTTATGTTGATATTCGATAGCTGCTTGTTGGGCAAATAGGTTTGCGAGGCAGGGCGCGATGGCGTTCGATGTCCACGGACTCCTATCAAGGAGCGCAACCGAAATTCTCGATGCCTACCCTCACGAAAGCGACCCGTTCGCTCCTTTCCTTGTTCGCGCTGTTCAGTGTGACAGCCTTCGTTTCGGCTCAAAACGAGCGTCCCAACCTGCTCGTCATCATAGCTGACGATTGCACTTTCAACGATCTGCCGCTGTATGGCGGCCGCAATGCCAAGACGCCCCACATCGACCGGTTGGCTAGCGAAGGGCTTACGTTTAATCATGCCTACCTCAGCGAGGCCATGTGTCAGCCTTGCCGCGCGGAAATGTACTCCGGACAATTTCCGATTCGCAATGGAGCGGCATGGAACCACTCCGGGAGTCGCCCGGAAACCAGAAGCTTGCCGCATTATTTGGGAGAGCTCGGCTATCGGGTCGGCCTTTCGGGAAAGACGCATTTCAAGCCCGCAAGCTCATTCCCGTTTGAAAAAGTGGACGGCTTCGATCCGAGTTGCGTTCGGTCGCCGACCCTGGCTCACGAAACGAATTCGATCGCTTCTTTCATGCAGCGCGACGATGCCCCGTTTTGCTTGGTAGTGGCATTGGTAGAGCCGCATGTGCCATGGGTAATGGGCGATCGGACTCAATATCCGGACGACGAAATCGAACTGCCTCCCTACTTGGTGGATACGGCGGTAACCCGCGATGCCTTTGCCCGTTATTTGGCCGAGATCACCTACATGGATGAACAGGTAGGGGAGATCTTGAATACGCTTGAGGAAACGGGCAAATCCGAAGACACGCTCGTATTGTTCACTTCGGAACAAGGCTCTCAATTCCCGGGCTGCAAGTGGACGAATTGGGACAATGGCGTGCATACCGCGCTCGTCGCTCGCTGGCCAGGTCGGGTTCCTGCTGGAAAACGCACGGACGCAATGGTTCAGTATGCGGACTTTGCCCCCACTTTCGTGGATTTGGCTGGCGGCGATCCGAGCGGCCATCCCTTCGATGGAACGAGCTTTGCCAAGTCGCTGCGCGATCCCAGCCAATCGCATCGGAAATACGCTTATGGCGTGCATAACAATATTCCTGAGGGTCCCGCCTATCCCATTAGGACGGTGACCAATGGCGAATTTCGCTATATTCGGAATCTGACTCCCGACGAGATCTATATCGAAAAGCACCTGATGGGCACTCGGGGCGATGGGGCTCTCAATAACCCATACTGGAGCACATGGGTTTTCGAAAGCGGGCAAACGGAGGAAGCAGCGAAGATCGTCAAGCGCTATATGAAGCGTCCACCCGAACAACTGTATCGAACGGCTGGAGACCCCTATGAGCTAATCGATCTGGCGGGAGATCCGCGCTACGCTCAAATCAAGGCGGAGCTCAGTCGCGAACTCGATCTTTGGATGCATGATCAGAATGATCCTGGGGCCGCCATCGATACGCGGGAGGCTCACTCGGCGGCGAAGAACGGCAAGCACATATACTGAGCCCAAGCTAATGGAAGTTTCGCGTTTTCTACTGATCCTTTGCATTGGGCTCCTTCCTTTGCCAGCGGAGCGCCCGCGTCCCAATGTACTGCTCGTTCTTGTGGACGATCTTGGCTACTCGGATCTCGGTTGCTTTGGCGGAGAGATCGATACGCCTCGGATCGATGCCTTGGCTGCAGATGGACTGCGTTACACCAGTTTCTACAATTCGGCTCGATGCTGTCCGTCGCGAGCTTCCTTGATATCGGGTCTCTATCCGCATCAAACCGGAATTGGCTCTTTCGTTCGCAGAAACAAGAAGCCGCCGGAGGGGTTCGGTTCTGCTTATCAAGGCTACTTGAACGAGCGATGCGTCACAATAGCAGAAGTTCTGAAGCAGGCTGGCTATTCGACTTGGATGTCGGGAAAATGGCATATGGGATCGGACCCGGGACCGATCGAACGAGGATTCGATCAGTTCTTTGGATACACCATGGCTCACTCGCATAACCAATGGGACGAGGATTTCTATGAACGGCTTCCTGCAGGAACGAATACTGAGTTGGACTATGAAAACGGGGAGTTCTACGCGACGGACGCCTTTACGGATTACGCTATGGAATTTATTCAGCAGGCCCGCCGGGACAAAGGGAAGCCCTGGTTCGTTTACCTGGCTCACTCTTCTCCGCACTTTCCCGTTCAGGCTCCAGTAGAGTCTACGGATGCCTACATGGATCGCTATCGCCGCGGTTGGGATGTTTTGCGAGCCCAGCGACTGGACCGTATGAAGTCTATGGGATTGATTGCTGGGGAGACGGTTTTGCCGGCGAGGGCGCGCGTTCCAGTCGATCGCGATGATATCGCGAATGGCTATTCAGGACAGCAAAACCCTGCGTGGGACTCATTGCCAGGTGATCGGCGCGAAGATCTGGCTCGACGCATGGCAATCTTTGCCGCCAGCGTGGAGCATGTCGATCGGGGCCTGGGTCGAATCGTCGATGATCTAAAGGCGAACGGAGAGTTAGAGAACACGCTCATTCTCTTTACCAGCGACAATGGGGCTTGTTACGAATGGGGTCCTTTTGGCTTCGATGGCCGATCGCGAACGGGCCAAACGACCTTGCATAAAGGGGATGCGTTGCGGACGATGGGTCTTGCGGATTCGCACCATTCCTATGGCAGCGCTTGGGCGAATCTTGGCAATACGCCGCTTAGTTTGTACAAACACTTTTGCCATGAAGGCGGCATCGCGAGTCCCCTGATCGTCCATTGGCCAGAGGGGGTAAAGGCAAAGGGGGAAATCCGGGAAGATCCGAGTCACGTCATGGATTTGATGCCGACCATCTTGGAAGCGACGGGAGCCAGCTATCCTAGACGATACAACGGTTCCGATATCCAGCCATTGGAAGGAGTGTCCTTGATCGGAAATTTTGCAGGTGAGCCCTTGGGCGAAAGGTCGATTGGATTCGAGCATCAGTTCGCCCGAGCTTGGCGAAAAGGAAATTGGAAAATAGCCTGGGGCAAACGCATGCCGGATGAGCCGGCTTGGGAATTGTACGATCTTTCCAAAGACCGGACAGAGCAAAACGATTTAGCGAAGGCTCACCCCGAACGGGTGAAAGCCTTAGCTGCTGAATGGATGAGTTGGGCGGAGAGAATCGGAGTAAAAATAGAACAATAGAAATTTGAATACCAATATCAGGATGAAAGCGATAACGATAGGAATCATCTCCCTTCTCGCGTTTGCAGTAGGGGTTTGGGGCGAAGACCGTCCTAATGTAGTCATTATACTGGCCGATGACATGGGCTTCTCCGATATCGGGGCCTATGGCGGCGAAATCGAGACGCCGAACCTCGATCGCTTAGCGGAGGACGGGATGAAATTCTCCCGATTCTATAATAGCGCTCGTTGTTGCCCAACGCGGGCGTCGCTGATGACCGGCTTGCATCCGCACCAGACTGGAATCGGTTGGATGACCAATCCGCCGGAAACCTTCAAATACGATCACGGACCCGAGTTCCCATCCTATCGGGGACACTTGAATCGCAATTGCGTGACCATGGCGGAAGTGCTGAAGGAAAACGGGTATGCGACCATTCTCGCGGGCAAGTGGCACTTGGGAATGAACAAGCAGGATCGCTGGCCCTTGCAGCGCGGTTTCGAGAAGTTCTACGGCAGTCTCGCCGGCGCGACCAATTTCTTCTATCCGGAAAACCCTCGCGGTATCACCGTGGGCAATACGCAAATCGAAAACCCGGAAAGCACAACGGATCGTCGGTACTATACGACCGACGCGTTCACCGATCATGCAATACGCTTTATCAAAGACGAGAAGGCGGCCAAGGATCGCCCCTTCTTCCTTTATCTCGCTTATACCTCGCCGCATTGGCCTTTGCACGCTCACCAAGAAGAAGTTCAAAAGTATGTGGGCAAATACAGGATGGGCTGGGATGCCTTGCGTGAACAGCGCTTGAAGCGTCAACGCGAGCTCGGCTTGATCGATCCGAAGTGGACGTTGAGCGAACGCTCGCACGTGGCTTGGGAGGAGATGTACGAGGCCAAAAAGGTCGAGATGGACCTTCGCATGGCCAACTACGCGGCGATGATCGATCGGATGGATCAGAATATCGGCAAGCTCGTCGCTTATCTTAAGGAAACGGATCAATTGGACAACACGCTGATTATGTTCTTTTCCGATAACGGCGCGTGCCAGGAAGGTGGAAAACTGGGAGGCAAGACGGACCCACATGATTTGGAAACCTGGGAACGCACTTACGGGGCCGGACCGGCGTACGGAGAAGTTTGGGCCAATGCGTCGAATACGCCCTTCCGCAAATTCAAGCACTACACTCATGAAGGTGGTCTCTCGACGCCTTTTATCGCCCATTGGCCAAACGGGATAAAACCGCGAAAGAAATGGTATTCGGATCCTGCTTACCTGATCGATCTGGCGCCGACTGTATATGCGTTGACGGGTGCAGATTATCCGCGTTCGTATTCGGGCAATTCGATTCCCGAGCTGACTGGGGTTTCGCTTGCTTCGGCATTCAAGGGTAAGTCGCTCAAACGCGCGGAACCCTTGTATTTCGAGCATGAGGACCATGCGGCTCTGATGGACGGCAAATGGAAGCTGGTGGGGTCGAAGGTATCCGTTCCCGGCGGTCCGAATGAACGGAATTGGGAGCTCTATGACATCGAAGCGGATCGATCGGAGACTAACGATTTAGCTAAGAACCGCCCCGAAGTGCTCGCTCGCCTATCCAAGGAATGGCTTACTTGGGCCAACTCGGTGGGCGTCTTTCCGAAGCCGGCTAATCGCTCGACCGAAGTAAAGAGATAGGCTTGCGCAAACGATCGCGCTCATGAAGTTCATTGCCCGTATATTCGTCTTCCTGTTCATCTGTTTCACGCTTCCGATTGGGGCTTTCGCGGAGCGCCCCGAAGGCAAGCCTAACATCGTTATCTTCTACGTCGATGACATGGGCTATGCCGATCCGTCCTGTTTCGGAAATCCGGACATGCAAACGCCTTTCATCGATCGCTTCGCGAGCGAAGGGCTGAAGCTGACCAACTACTATACGAATTCTCCTATCTGTTCGCCATCGCGCGTGGCCCTAAACACAGGCCAAGCTCCAGGACGCCATCGGGTTTGGGCCCACTTCGGCTCCAAGAAACAGAACGCCGCGCGTAACATGGTCGATTATCTCGACCCAAGCGTTCAAACGATGGCAAAGAGCTTCAAGGATCAAGGCTATGCGACGGCTCATTTCGGGAAGTGGCATATCGGTGGAGGGAGGGATGTTTTAGCTCCGCGACCGCAATCGTACGGCTTTGACGAATCGCTGGTATCCATGGAAGGCATCGGAGATCGTTTTCTATGGAGCAAGACTGGGCTCAATGCCGCCAGCGCCAAACTAGGTCATGGAAACATTGAGTTTGGCGAAAAATACGAGACTACGGGTAAGTATGTCGATCGAGCGATCGACTTCATGAAGCGCAACAAGGATAAACCCTTCTATCTGCATGTCTTTCCCAATGACGTGCACGACGTTCATATTCCGAAAGAGGATTGGCTGGAAAAGTACTCGAAGTATTCGGACAACCCTTACACTCAGAGATTCTACGCGATCTTGGATAATATGGATCGACAATTCGGACGCCTGGTCGATGCAGTAGACGACCTCGGCTTAGGCGAGGAGACTATAATCGTATTTACGAGCGACAACGGACCTACAGATTGGCCCCGCTATTACAATGAGGGCTTTACGCCGCCTGGCTGGACAGGGCCCTTCTACGGTCGCAAGTGGAGCTTGTATGAAGGTGGTATCCGCATGCCTTTCATCATTCGATGGACAGGAATGGTCCCGGCGGGAAAGACCAATGAGGATTCAGTCGTCTCGGCGATTGACCTCTTCCCATCGTTGCATGCCATGGCTGAAGCTAAGGCGCCAAACGATTGGAAGCTGGATGGCGAAGACTTAAGCAGGGTCTTGTTGGGCAAACGGGGACAGCGCAAAGGACCGGTCTTTTGGGAGTACGCCGGCAATCCCGGAATTCTCAAGCCCGGCAACCCTGATTTCGAGAGCCCGACGAATGCGATTAGAGAAGGCGATTGGAAGTTGCTGACTAATGACGATGGCAGCGATACTAAGCTCTTCAACCTAAAGAAGGATATTGGCGAAACGAAAAATCTCGTTGGACAGTATCCAGAGCGAACGGAGCGCATGAAGAAACGCCTGCTTGAATGGCGGGCGAGTTTGTAGAGAGATATTGGGGACACGCTCGCGCCTAGCTAGCTCCCCGTCTCGCGTCCCTGTGGATCGAGGGGCGATGCCCGATCCCACTCAGCGGGACCAACGAAGATTGCTCGGGTTGAGGGATTGAACCACGGAGCGCGCGGCGGTAAGGAGAAAACAATCGCGAAAAGATGGCGAAACGACATTGGTAGCGGCGGATCTCCGAGCCGCCACTGGTAGTCTCCTAGCTGAACGATTGTATCGTTCAGTGGCCGCTCGGAGATCGGCCGCTACCATTGTTCTCTGAACCTCCGCGCGCTCCGTGGTTCAATTCATCGTGGAGGGGGCCAGCGTGTTCCTAATTGTCACTCTGCGCCGATCGCGTAGAGAAATTCCTCGCGCGATTCTGTCTCCGTATCGCCGTGAGCGACTCGCAAGTAGATGCGGTCTCCGCAGATAGCAGGTGTGCTCCAGATTTCGCTTCCAAGTTGGTTTTCGGCGACGAGCTCGAACTTCTCGGGAGACGCTTTGAATACATAGGTTGTCCCTTGTTCGGACGAGGCGTAAAGGAGGTTGCCTACGCGGACCAGTGAAGAGCTGAAGTCTCCCTTAATCTTCTCGCGCCATTCGAGGTCGCCGGTCTCCGCGTTCCAGCAATGGGCCAATCCTGTATCCGCTACGGTATATAAATAGCCGTCATGCGTCAGCATAGAAGGCGCGTAGACTCGAATCGGGCTGGTCCAAAGAATCTCTCCCGAACCATCGGCTACCACAGCAGCGGTTTCGTTCTTGGGATATCCTCCGCTCGCGAAGACGAGGTTTTTGTGAACGACAGCGCTGCCAACGGTTTCTTGCGTAGTCGCTTCGGTCGACCAAAGTTCTTCTCCTGTGGCGGGATCGTAACTCGCCATCATTTCGCAGCCAGGCAGAACGAGCTGATCGCGGCCATCGATACTATAGATCACTGGGGATGCGTAATTGGGGATGGCGGGACGTTTCACATTCCAGCGCTGTTCGCCGCTAACTCTATCGAAGGCAGTCAGATTGCCGCCTCCTTTATGGTCTGATGCGACGATGATCAGATTATCGTAGAGAACAGGAGAGGTCGAATAGCCCCAATGGGAAACGAAGTCGCTCGCTTTGACTTGCCAGAGCAGCTCTCCATCGAAGGAAAGGGCCGAGAGCCAAATGGCCGCATCGTGCATGAAAACCGAAAAGAGATGTTCTCCATCGCTAGCGAGAGTTGACGAGGCTTGCGTATTGCGTTTGTGGATGCGGCCTTGCCAGCCCTCTTGGTGAACCTGAGTGGACCAGAGCGATTTCCCGTTGGATCGATTGTAGGCGATGACGGATTGAGTTTTCGCAGTCTCGTCGGCGGTGGCGAGAAAGATTCGATTGCCGACAACGATGGGCGAGCCGTGCCCTCGGCCAAGAATGGCGCTCTTCCAAGCGATGTTCTTAGTCTCGCTCCATTCGGTTGGCGCCTCTTGGTCGTAGGCATGGCCATCGCGTTGAGGTCCGCGCCACCAAGGCCAGTCGTCTTGAGTGACCTTGTAGCTCTCGACTCCCGGGGCATTAATCGGAGCGGCGTATAAGGGAAGAAAGAGAAACAAGGAGAGGGGTAGAAGGAGAATGCGCATGATCGGGTGTATCTGGAGCAAGAGAATCCGAAAGAAGGGATAAATTGTCAATGGATTGGGATTCGAAATTTTGGGACGCGCTCGCGCCGCTCTGAATCCCCGTTTCTCCGCCCTGCGGATCGCGGGGAGATGGTCCGATCCTGCTCAGCAGGACTAGCAAAGATTGCTTAGGTTGAGGAAATTGAACCACGGAGGAACGGAGAGTGAAATAAGCGATCCGTATCTAAAATCATCCGTATCTCCGTGCGCTCCGTAGTTACCAAATTTATTTTTGGTTTAAAATACATCGCCCGAGTCCCGTCGAGTAGGGATGAAGGGGTCTAGGTCGGCGCGAACTTGTCCCAAAAACGAATTAGAAATCAACATCCAGGGAATCTTCCAGTCGTCCGTCTTCGCTGCGTATGGCGAGCTGGAGCGTTCTCGAATTCCAATCGATTTCCGCGGTGCCGAAACTATTTTTCGAATACACTTCTCTGATGCGGTGGCGATTGGGCTCTCCGGGGAAAGTGGCCCAGGAGTGAGTGAGACTGCTAGAAGTGAATTCGTAAACGTACTTGTCCGATCCGGGCAATTGCAGTTTGGCGAACTCCGAGATATGTCGGTCGCCGCTTAGTATAACGGTTTGTCCGCTCGCTTGGTTGGCGATCAATTCGAGAAGCCGTTTTCGTTCCGCAGGAAAGTTGGCCCACTTTTCGTACTTGTGATCTTCGTGAAGCGCTTGAATTCCGGATACGATGAAACGAAGCGGAGCTTGCGAGTTCTTGATCTGCGATTCAAGCCACCTCCATTGTGCATCGCCGAGCAGTTCCGCCGTGGGTCCGCCTTTGCCTTCTTTGAAGTAGCGGACATCGAGAAGGATCATTTGGACTGATTGATCGCCGTCGCTATTTTCGTAGGCCCAGTAGACGCCTTGCTGAGCACGACGAGCGCTGTCTTTCGGTTCGTCTAGAAAGTCGAGTAGGGCGGCTTGGCTTTCCTTCTTCGAGGGATATTCACGGCCACCATTGTTCTTGCCGAAGTCGTGATCGTCCCAGGTGCCGATCACTTGGCAGTTTTGCGCTAGGTCCGCGTAGTCGGGATTCGATTTCTGCTGATCGTATTTCTTTCGGAGGATATTAGGGTATTTGGAATCGCCGTAGACGTTGTCGCCCATCCAGATCCATACCTCGGGTTGGAATTCGGACACGGTATTCCAAATCGGTTGAGGCAGATTTTCGCGGCAGCAGGATCCAAAGGCGATGCGTTCGAGGGGCGTTGCGGATACGCTTACGGCGATTGAAAATAGAATGCAGGCGGCGACTGATTTCATCAGCGAATAACTTTTCTGAGCGAGAGATCGTAGCGGTCGCCGGGACGTAGAAAGTAGAAGAGACGATTGGAATCGGGCAACTGTTTCAAGCGCGAGCCCTCACGCGACCAGAAGGTTCCGTCGTAGATCGCGACGTAGCCGGCGCCCAAGACGCGAAATGCATTTCCGTGGATCTCGATTGCAGTGCCCTCGTCGATGCCGATTCCCAATAAATGAGGGTAGCGGTCGAGTATCGCGAACATGTCGAAGTGGCGATTGCGGGCGATGTGGTGCTGGTCGATGGCGACGTTGGTAACAAAGCCGAATCCTTCTTCGTGATCGCCAACCATAATCTGATTATTGCGCGTGTCCCCACGAGCCAAATACGACCCTTGAATAGTAGCTCCTGCGGAACTGCCTCCGATCACTCCGCCCCGTTCGAGGACCTCCCAGAAAAGCCTTTCGGTGAGAGTGCCCTCGTAGGCGTCGACGATACGCCATTGCCGTCCACCTCCGAACCAAACGCCTTTAGCTTTTCGCAGAGGTTCCGCGAACGACTCAGTATCCGCGATCTTGGGATCATCGGTGTGAAGCATCGTTACGTCAACGGCTCCCAATCGCCGCAATATGTCGGCTCGCGCTTCTCGCGCTTCGTCGCCGATGGCGCCGCTTGCCGTAGGGGTGTAGACGATTGGCGCTTCTGTCCCTCCTGCGAGTGCGATGAAGCGTTCCAGGATCGGCGTGACAGCGGCCCCTCCTGCGACTAGGAGAGTTCCTTCTTGGGGACCCTTCGTAACTGCAGTGTCATGGGCGATCTCCTGAGAAAGCAGTTGATTCAAGAATGTAATTGCCAAGGCCAGGGCAAAAAGCGTGGGGGATGCCTTCATGCTCACGTTAAACCAGGGCGCGATGACCCTGTCAAAACGTAGCTTAGCGCAATTAGAAAGGTCTAGTGGATGCTCTTTGACGCCTTGACTCGAATTTGGCCTTCGGGTTGGTTCAGCCTATGGCGTTCGTTACTCACTTGGAATGCGCTAATTGCGGAGAACGCTATGAGGCGGGCCATATTCACAACCTTTGCCCGATTTGCCATCGACCGCTCTGGGTGCGCTATGATCTGGAGCGAGTAGCTGCTTCGTTTCGGAAACCGGATCTCGAAACGCGTCCTTCAACGCTTTGGCGATACCGCCAACTTCTGCCCTACGAGGACGAGTCGAATATCGTATCCCTCGGAGAAACGATGACGCCCGTGCTCGAGGCGCCTACGTTAGGCCAAACGTTGGAATTGGACGACCTGCTGATTAAAGACGAGAGCCGCTTGCCTACAGGCAGCTTCAAAGCGCGAGGTATGTGCATGGCCATTACAATGGCCAATGAGTTTGGCGTGAAACGCGTCGCCGCGCCGACGGCGGGCAATGCCGGTGGCGCCATGGCGGCTTATGCGGCTCGCGCAGGAATGGAGTCCTTCGTGTTCATGCCGGAAGATACGCCGATCATCAATCAGAAGGAGTGCTATTTGCATGGGGCAAAGTCCTATCTTGCCAATGGCTTGATCGACGATTGCGGCAAGCGGGTGGCGGAAGGCGAATCGACGAATGGCTGGTACAATCTGTCGACCCTCAAGGAGCCCTATAGTATTGAAGGAAAAAAGACGATGGGATTGGAGCTGGCGGAGCAATTGAATTGGGAGCTTCCCGATGTGATTTTCTATCCAACCGGTGGCGTAACCGGGCTCATCGGAATGTGGAAGGCCTTTCACGAATTGCTGGAGATGGGCTGGCTAGTCAGTGAGAAGATGCCTCGTATGATCGCTTGCCAGAGTTCGGGCTGCGCTCCCATCGTTAGAGCGTTCGAATCGGGAGATCGATTCGCCGACCGATTCGAAAACGCGAATACCGTAGCCAGCGGTTTGCGCGTTCCGGCTGCGGTGGGCGATTTCATGATTCTCGATGCCGTTCGTGAAAGCGGAGGCAAAGCGGTTGCGGTCAGCGAATCTTCGATACGCGAGTGGATGGAGTTAGGAAACTCCAAGGAGGGAATCGCTATTTGCCCCGAGACCGCTGTTTGCTTGGGAGCTTTGAATCGGATGCGACAGTCGGGAGAGGTCGATCGAAGCGAGAAAGTGGTCGTATTCAATACCGGCGCCGCTCAAAAGTATCCGGAAGCGATCGATGAGACGCTGGAGCGAATCGAAATTCAGAACTAGGTTCGCGAATGAGGTAGCCGCAAAAAGGCGCAGAAGACGCAAAAAATTCTACTTCTTGGGGTAGGGGTGACCGGCTCGGTCGTCCGCGCGTAACCATAACCCGAAGGTATGGCACTGTCCGTCCTTCCTGATATTTGCTTTAGGGTGGCGGTCGATCTCCGAGCGGGCGCTGAACTATCGCTTGGCGGAACGATTGCATCGTTAAGTGGCCATCGGGTACGATGGCTTCTACCTATCTATTAGGCCTCAGCGGAGGTTTGAGAATTTTATAATGAGAAAGCGGTTACGAATATCGGTCGCTTCAGAAACCTTTTGTTCGCGGAGAGAACCCCTATTTCCGGAGACAGCGTAGCGGTCGGAGGAACTAGCGAACCCGCTTAGCGGGAGAGCGATGACCAAACCTCTTTTCGCTCGACCGCGAGGAATCGCTTGCAAGCAAGCTCCTACGGGGTTGCTGTTTTTGTATGGCTCGTACCTCTCTCTACCTCTTGCTTGCGCTCGTTTGCTCGCCCCTGACTCTTTTCAGTCAAGAGCGTCCCAACGTGGTCTTCATTCTAGCCGATGACATGGGTTATGGCGATGTCGGCGTTTACGGATGCAAGGACATCGAAACGGCAAACATCGACCGCTTGGCGCAGAGCGGCGTTCGCTTTACGAGCGGCTATAGCTCGCATCCTTATTGCAGTCCTATGCGGGCAGGTCTGATGGCGGGACGCTATCAGCATCGCTTTGGCTACGAACGCAACATCGCCTATGATCAGCACAATGAAGTGATGGGGCTGCCGAAGTCTGAAACGACAGTGGCTTCGCGTATGCAGGATGCAGGTTACGCCACGGCTGCGATCGGGAAGTGGCATTTAGGCGCGGCAACTCCGTTTCAACCTAACAGCAGAGGATTCGATTTCTTCTATGGATTCCGCGGAGGAGGGCATCGCTACTTCGATGTCGACCTGAATACGCGTCTGCACGAGGGCTACTATGCGGAAATCGAGCGAAACGGTCAGCCGGAAGGGTTGGATCGTTATCTGACGACGGCCCTCACTGATGAAGCCATTGGATTCATCGAGCGAAATCGCGAGAAACCCTTCTTCCTCTACTTGGCCTATAACGCGCCGCACGGTCCCTTAGAAGCTCCGGAAGCCTATAAGCGTCAGTATAGCCATATCTCGGATACGAAGCGACGAACTTATGCGGCGATGGTGCATTCGCTTGACGACGAAGTGGGGCGAGTTGTGGAAACGCTTGACCGACTCGATCTCCGAGAAAATACGATCGTGTTCTTCATGAGCGACAACGGAGGGCCGGAGCATGCGAATGCATCCGACAATGGCCCGTTGAAAGGCGGGAAAGGGCAGGTCTACGAAGGTGGAATTCGGGTGCCTTACATCGTTTCCTGGCCGGGTCGCGTTGATGGGGGCCAGGTGAGCGATCACCCGGTCATGTCGATCGACGCTATGCGAACAAGTTTGGAATTGGCGAATGCTCCGATAGACGAACAATTGGAGGGAGCCAATCTGTTGCCGCATCTCGATGGAACGAACGGCGCTGCGCCCCACGAAGCGCTCTTTTGGCGCATGGAAAATGGAACGGACTTCGCGGTGCGAAGCGGCGAATGGAAACTTCTGCAAGCGCGCGACGAAGAAGGGCTGCAATTGTATCGATTGGATGAAGACATTGCCGAAGAACGCAATCAGGCTTCCTCGCGTCCGGAAGTGGTTTCCCGGTTGACCGAGCTCTACGATGCGTGGAATGCCAAGAATATCGCTCCTTTCTTTCCAGGCTATCGCGACTATCACGAGCAAACGAGGGCCTTCTACTCGTCCATTTCCGCTCCGCTTCCAGTGGTGGACGAGAACGCGCTCCCGGATCACTTGGTCGAGCTTGCATGGGCCTATGCTATCGATACGGAGAAACCGCCGCCATTGCCGGATCACGGCGGAAAATATACGCTTCCGGGAGCTGAAGGGAGCTACGATCGAAACGAGATCCTGGGCCGGCATCCGGAAACGAGGCAGCTAAGCGAATCGCCCGCCGATTGGTATCCAGAAGATCACCCGCCTATGCCCGACGTCGTGGCTCATGGAGCCTTCGATAGAAAGGTAATCGCTTGCGCGCTTTGCCACTACCCGAACGGCAAAGGCAAGGCTGAGAACGCGAATCCAGCGGGCATGCCTAAAGACTATTTGGTGCAACAGCTCCTGGATATGAAAAACGACGTTCGAAAGAGTGCCGAACCCCGCAAGAACAACTATTGGACGATGATCGATATAGCCAAGGGCATGACGCTCGAGGAAATGGAGTCGTCTGCGGAGTACTTCTCTTCCATGCCTTGGACCGATTGGATTGACGTGCGCGAGACCGATACCGTACCGACGACTTATTTGAGAGGTGGACTGCATATTCCCCACGAGGGAGATAAAGCGGGTATGGAGCCAATCGGCCAGCGAATCATTGAAACGCCGGTCAATCCATATGGTACGGAAGTGCTGCGTGATCCACGCGCTGGTTTCATTGCTTATGTTCCCGAAGGATCCATCGCTAAAGGCGAACAGCTTGTCCGTACGGGCGGTGGAAAGAGTTTCCAGTGCGCCATCTGCCACGGTGAGGATCTCAACGGAATGGGTAACGTGCCCGGTATTGCTTCCCGTTCGCCCAGCTACATGGCCCGCCAACTAAACGACTTCAAGCAAGGCGCTCGCAATGGCCCCATGGCGGTCCTCATGAAACCCGTAGTGGAGAACCTCAGCTCCGAAGACATTCTCAACATCGTCGCGTACACGGCTTCGCTTCCAGCGAAGGAATGATGAATGTGAAATGTGGAATGTGACGGAGCGAAGCGGAGATGGCGCAGCAAATGAAGAATCAGTCACAGTGAACCTGCCGCGGGAGCGAATTCCACATTTCACATTTCGCATTCATCATTTCGAAAACCTGTCCCATGACAGGTTTTCGACCGTAAGATGGTTGACGCGTTCGCATTCGAAGAGCGCGGTAGCTACAGACCCTATGAACAAACGACTACGTTTTCTCCCCGTCTTCGCTGCTTTCTTGGCGGGTATTCTTGCGCTCTCGGCGTCTGACCGGCCGAACATCCTCTACTTCTATGTCGATGACATGGGGTGGGGAGCCATCGGCCCGAATGGTCAAGCCCAGCGCGATGCGGATGGCCTGCCGCGCGTCCAGACGCCGAACCTGGATCGTCTCGCTGCGGCAGGAGTCAATTTCACGCGTTCCTACGGATGCACGGTTTGCTCGCCAGCTCGTTCGTCGCAGCAGACTGGCTTTCACCAGGGGCATACCTTCGCGGATCGCAACGATCCAGACAATGCCAAGAAGGCGATTCGAACTGACGACATTACGATGGGGGACGTTCTCTCCGAAGCGGGTTACGTGACCGGTTATTGGGGCAAGTGGGGCTATGGCGGTTCCAAGGACCAGCCCAACCCGACCATCGATAACATCCAAACTTTGCCGACGTCGCACGGCTACAAGCACGTGGTGGCCGAGCTGCACCACGTCCGGGCTCACACGTTCTTCCAGCCGACCCTCTGGACGGCGCCCGCGGCGCCTGGTTCGCTAGGCGGACTCGAATTGCGGCCGAACTCGATGGCGCCGTATATGAACAATCCGGCTTATCCGAATGAACCTGCCTTGCAAGATCGTCACGACTATCCGGGTACAGCCTACTGCGACGACGTGTATGCGTTCGCGGCGCTCGATTTCGTTCGCGACCAGGCCCAGAACTATAACGCGACCGGACAGCCTTTCTTCGGCTTGCTGGCCGTGCAAGTGCCGCATGCTCCATTCCATGAAATCGAGCAGTTACCCGAATGGGATGCGGCTTACCGTAAGGACAAGCGTTTCAAGAAGTTGTCGGATCAGACCAAGCAGTGGGCGGCCATGGTCACCCGCATCGATGCCCACTTCGGAAATATTCTTGCAGCTCTCGAAGATCCCAATGGCGACGGCGATACTTCGGATTCGGTAGCGGACAATACCTTGATCGTCTATACCTCGGATAATGGAGGCCCTGGCGGGCGTGGAAACAATTGCAACGAAGAGTTGGATACGAATGGCGGCCTGCGGGGGCATAAGGGAACGATCTTCGAAGGTGGCATTCGCATTCCTACCATTGTTCGCTGGCCGGCCAAAATCAACGGAAGTTCCAAGCTAAGAGCAGGAGCGAGCACGGATCGCATCATAGATGTGACGGATATGCTGCCGACCTTTAGCGAGCTGGCGGGCGTTCGAGCGCCCACAGGCATCGATGGCGTGTCGATCGCTTCTTTCTTGAGTGGCTCGGGCGAACAGCGCCCGCGCGAATTCCTTATCCACGAAGCGGGCAAATATCAGTCCATCATTCGCGACCGTTACAAACTGATTCGTACTGAGGATTCCTTGGAGTTGTATGACCTCGTAGCAGACCACTCGGAGTCTAAGGACATCGCTTCCAATCATCCCGCTTTGGTCAAGGAGCTGGAGGCGATCATGCTCGACGAGCGCGTGAACGAGCCGCGCGGGTTCGCCAACACTTATCATCGCTGGAAGGGTAGCAACGGCGCTTCGCTAGCGGATGGGTCTAATTGGACGGACTACATTTACCAGAACGCGGGAATCGTATACATGACCGAAGATGGGGAACCTCAAGCGTCTTGGACGGCCACCGTGGAGAACACCCGAGTGGCTTCTTCCCAGGCGGCGCTGGATGAAGATCTGAGTTTGCTGAGTTTGGAAATCAAAGGCAATCCATCGGCCTTTTCGCGTCAACTCGTTCGGGTGAAGTCCGGAGCGAATCTCTCGGCTCGCAACGAACTGCGCGTCGCGCCCGGAGGTACCTTGGAATTGAATGGAGGAAAAGTCTCCTCGGCTCGTTGGGTAGACGTCACTGAAGGCGGAATCTTGAAGGGCGCTGGAAAAGTGAATACGTCGCTTTACAACGGCGGGATGGTTTCTCCGGAAAAGGGGACGCTATCCATTGCAGGCGACTATATCGAAAGCCCGGACGCGATCTCCAAGATTGCGATCGGCAAAGGGGGCGCGTCGAAGCTGTCGGTTCGCGGCAAGGCAAAGCTGGCCGGTTCCTTGCGAATCGCGTTATCGCCGGGCGCCAAGATCGAGACGACCGAACCCATTGTTGTTTTGGAGGCGGATGCCATCGAAGGAAAGTTCTCGAATCGGGGAGGGCGTTTGCGATTGCCCAATGGTCAGCGCTTTCAAATTGGCTACACCGACACGGTGGTGACGCTTACGCCGCTACGCTAATGTTGATAGCCTTGGATATGGTCGCGGCCGATTTCCGATTGGCCTAGAATACTAAAGCAAATTTTGAGTCGAAATTATGGCGGCTCGGAGATCCGCCGCTACCTGTCACTAGAAAATGAATTTAGAAATGAAAACACACTCTATTATTCCCGCTTCCATTATCCTGCTGGTCGCCTCGCTCCTATTGGCTCGCGCCGCGGACAAACCCAATATCCTTTTCATCATCGCCGACGATCTTTCTGCTGAGGCGATCGCCTCGTATGGCAACGAGGTTTGCAAGACGCCTAATCTCGACCGATTGGCGAGCGAAGGCGTGCTCTTCGATCGGGCTTATTGCCAATATCCTGTATGCGGCGCTTCTCGAGCGTCCTTCATGAGTGGCCTTTATCCGGAAACTACGGGCATGTTGGGCAATAACTATGCGCTAGGCAGTTATCGAGTGTTTAACGAAAAGTATGCGGAGCATCCCAGCATTGGCGGTTTTCTGCGTCGCAATGGCTATGTTTCGGCGCGCGTATCCAAAATATACCACATGGGTGTCCCTGGCGGGATCGAAGCAGGGGAGCCGGGCGGCGACGATCCGGACTCCTGGGATCTGGCATTCGATGTATGGGCTCCTGAAACCGGTAGCATTGGCAAGTTCATGAACTATTCGCCTGATCGGTCCCACTGGGGCAGCGCATTTGTAGCGATAGAAGTGCCCGATGGCGCATCGGCCACGCAGGCCGATGAAATGACGGTGACTCAAGCGATCAGTATTTTGGAGACGCGGACCTTCCATCGCAACGAAACGAACCGCATGAAGCCCGGCCAACCTTTGTTTCTCGGCGTCGGACTCGTGCGCCCGCACGTTCCGCTAGTGGCTCCAGAGCGTTATTTCCGAATGTACGACAAGGGCAACGTGAAGCTGCCTTACGTTCCGGAGAACGATTTCGATGACGTGCCAAAACCCAATCAAAACAAGGCCAATATAATGAAGGGCGGCTATGGCATGACGCCTGAGCAATCTCAGCTTTCGCTCGAAGCCTACTATGCCAGCGTCACTTACATGGACGACCAGCTCGGTCGCTTGCTTGACGCCTTAGATCGTATGGGAATCGCCGACAACACGATTGTCGTTTTCATCTCGGATCACGGTTGGCTCCTGGGCGAACACAACAGCTGGCAGAAACCCAGCATGTTCGAACCGGCCTGCCGGGTTCCCTTGATCGTACGGGCTCCAGGGTACGAGAAGAGCGCCGGCAAAACCAGTTCTCAGCTGGTCGAGCTAATTGATCTCTACCCGACCTTCGCGGATTTGGTTGGCTTGGGCGACAAGACGCCGGCGGCTCTACAGGGGCATTCGATAGCTCCGCTGCTCGAAGACCCCAATCGCGAAGACTGGGTTCGTCCGGCGGCCTACAGCGTCATGGGCAACAAGAAAGCTCTGCAACGCACCACGCGCTCGGAGAACTATCGCTACAGCCTCTACAGCACGGATGAGGAAGAGCTCTATGATCATTCGAAGGATCCCGGCGAATTCACCAATCAAGCGAGCAATCCAGAGTACGCTTCGATCAAGAAACGTCTCCGAGCTCAGCTGGAAGCTCGCTCGGCAGCTGCCGTTTCGGCGGGCAAGTAACGGTTCCAAGAAAGCCGAATTTTGACAAAGGCATGTCGATTTTACTATATTAGTCAGTAACTTATATTCATCATGAAAAAGAACCACCCCGTTCACTCCACGAATATCTCACGTCGCCAGTTCAGCAAGGCGACCGCAGCTGCCGTCGCGAGCAGCGCTTTCAGTTTCAGCATACTGCCTAGCCACGCGCGCGGCAACCTAACCAAGCCGACAGTCGTTGGCATCGGAATCGGCGGCAAGGGCAAGACGGACATCACGCAATGCGATGCGGCCGGGTTCCAAGTAGTCGGTCTCGTCGACACGGCGGATTCGACCAAGATGTCGTCCAAGGAGATGGAAAACAAGCGTCTCAAAAGCGTTGTCGAGGTCCGGAACCAGTACAAGGACGTGCCCTTCTTCACCGACTATCGCGAGATGCTGGCGAAGATGGACGACAAGGTAGACGCGGTCATCGTCTCGACGCCGGACCACCATCACTTTCACGCCACGGCCATGGCTATGCAGCAGGGCAAGCACGCCTACACGCAGAAGCCGCTGACTCACGGCATTTGGGAAGCGCGCATGCTGACCAAGATCGCCAAGGAAACCGGGGTTAAAACTCAGATGGGCAATCAAGCTCACGCGAATGACCACATGCGTCGCTGCGTGGAGCTGATCCGCTCGGGAGTCATAGGACCCGTTCGCGAGGCTCACACTTGGACCAATCGCCCGATTTGGCCGCAAGGATTCGCTAAGGCTCCGGAAAAGCAGCCGACTCCGAAGTGGCTGGATTGGAAGCAGTGGGCAGGCCCGGCTCCGTCGGTTGCCTACAACGAGAACATCGCTCCCTTCTCTTGGCGGGGCTGGTGGGACTACGGCACCGGCGCCTTGGGCGACATGGCCTGTCACATCATGGATATGGCTTACTGGGCCGTCGATCCCGATGCTCCGACCAATGTGGTGGCTGAGCAGTCGGGCGCGACTGAAATTTCGCCTCCGATCAATTCCAAGGTGACCTGGCAGTTCCCTGCGAACGAAAACTCGTCCAAGCGTGGTTTCAAGTACTACTGGTACGATGGATACGTTGATGCCGAGTTCGATCGCGAGACCTGGTCGCTCATCAAGCACAGCCAAGAGTACAATCACCCGGACGTTCGCTTGCTTGACGGCCTGCCGTTCCAGCAGTTCGGCAGCATCGTCATCGGCGAAACCGGCAAGCTCATATTCAATCGCCAGCGTCAGACCTGGATCCTGCGCAGCAACAACAAGATTGACGGTTTCGATTGGCCGGAGCAATCGATCGCTCGAGCGAATGACCAGAACCCGTACAATGAGTGGTTCGATGCGGTCACTGGAAAGATCGACCAAGCCGAGTCGCACTTCGGCCAGGCAGGTCCCTTCACCGAGGCAGTACTCTTGGGCGTTATCGCTCAGCAGAACCCTGGCGAGAAGCTCGAGTGGAATGGCAAGAAGATGGAAGTCAAAGGTCGTCCAGATCTCAAGAAGCTCGTCAAGCGCAAGTACCGCAAGGGTTGGGAGTGGAAGGCCTAGTCGGGCCCCGATACATCATCGCTTTTTTCAAACCTGCTCCTGGACGTCGGGAGCAGGTTTTTTGTTGGGTAGGTGGTAGTAGGACGTCGCCGATTAAGTCTGTAGGAGCTTGCTTGCAGGCGATGGGAGTTGGATTGGAATCGCCTGCAAGCAGGTTCCTACGACTAGGAAGCCAAGGTAGGGCAATCGCGTCCCCGCGATGCCGCAATGGAGGATCGACTAACGCGGCGCTGCGGGACGCAGCTGCCCCACCTTTAGTTCGCCGGGTTACTCGCCCCAATTGGAGCGAACCAATTGGCTCAGGCGCTCCCTAATTTCAGTATGTTGATGGATCCCTGCGAGATTCTTCATTTCCCTAGGGTCGGAAAGATGATCATAGAGTTCGATGCCTTGATCTCCGTGTTGTCCCCATTCGGTGTAGCGCCATCGATCGGTTCGTACGCTGTATCCAGGCGTGTCGACGTAGAGCGTTTGCGTAAAGGCGGGGCGGCTCCATTCCGCTTGAGGATCCTCAAGCAAGGTACGTAGGCTAACGCCCTCTAATTCCGATGGAGGCATCAGTCCGGCCAAGTCGGCGAGCGTGGGGTAGATGTCGACGAATTCGACGATCGATTCGCAGTCGCTGGTAGCGGGAGTCAATCCGGGAACCCTGAATATCAGCGGAGCTCGAGCGGATTCCTCGAATAGGCTATTCTTCCTCCAAAGACCGTGTTCGCCCAGGTGGTAGCCGTGATCGCCCCAAAGGACGACAATGGTGGATTGGCTCAATCCAAGCGCGTCGAGCGCGTCGAGGACGCGGCCCACCTGCGCATCCACGAAGGAAATACAGGCGTCGTAGGCGAGAATTGTCTCTCGGGCCTGCTCTTCCGTCGTGCCGAAATTGGGCCACTGCGGCGTGGAGCTCAGAGCGCCGGGAGGTACGGTGTCTCGATAGTCTTTCGGCAGTCGCGGCACTTGGGTATTCTCCAAGCTGTAGTGGTCGAAGTATTCCTTGGGAGCGATGTAGGGAGCATGCGGCCGATAGAACCCGGCCGCGATGAAGAAGGGTTCGTCTTTATGCGTTTCCAGTAGCCGAATCGTTTCCGTAGCGACCTTGCCGTCCGTTTGTTCTTCGTCAGTTCCTTCCGCTTTTAGAAAGGCCATGGCATCCGCAACGGTCAGCTGGGGACTGTGATTGGTCAGCATATGCTCTTCATCCCGATCGCGCCCTATTGGATTGACGGTATGCGTCCACGACACGGGGTCGTCTGCTCCAGCGGTTCCGATGTCGAGGGGCACGCGCTGATGAAAGATCTTTCCGATTCGGGCTACGAAGTATCCGTTTTTGCGAAACAACTGGGGCAGTGTCACGACGTCTGGCGCGAGCTCTCGAAAGGACATCCTGTTATTGATCATGCCCGTGGTGTGTGGCCGGAGTCCGCTGAGGACTGAGGAGCGGCTGGGGCCGCAGGACGGGTATTGGCAGTAGGCTCGATCGAATCGGACGCCCTCGGAGGCAAGTTTGTCGATGTGGGGAGAGGAAATGCGATCGAAGCCGTAGCAGCCGAGTCGCGTATTGAGATCGTCGACGGCGATGAAGAGCACGTTGGGTTTTTGGGGGACGCCCTCGGCTGCGAATGAAAAAAGGAGGAGGCTGCAGACTGAAAAGAACGCAGATGCTATTCGAAGACGCTCTCTAATTACCGTATTTAACATGCTGGTACAGCTGTTCTCCGTGTTCATCTCGGAAGTCGAAGGTTAGACTGGCTTTGCTTGTTCCGTTTTGCGGGGACGTTCTCACGAGAAGGAATCCGCCGGAGCGAGGGTTCTGCGAGTACACCTGATTTACGGTGGCATTCGGATCGGTCGAGTTGGGATTGCCCGGGTCGACGCCTAAGCGAGAGTTCGTGTCGGTCAAAGCCCCACAGGAAAATTCTTCGATGCCTTCCGGCGCGATGGAGTGGTATTGCCAATGCCGATCGCCGCATACGAGATAGAAATTATTTTTGCCGATGCCGGTTTCCACGAGCCAGTCGAAGAAGGCATCTCGTTCGTATTGAAAGCCGCCGATGTTGGTGTGATTGTCGGTTTTGTGGAGCGAGTCGGGGCCGATCATGGGGGTCGGCGAGATCATTACCTTAAAGGTAGCGTCACTTTCCTGCAACGTACGCATTAGCCATTCGCGTTGCTCCGTTCCCCAAATGCTTTTTCCGGGACCGTCTTCCATGGCATTGGGACTGCGATACATCCGGTTTTCCGTGAACCAAATCTGAAGGTCTTTGGATACGCGATGCGTACGATAGGTTTTTAATGACTCATCGGAAGGGTCGCCGTAGGGCAGTTGCTCGAGCAGCATGCGTCGAGCCGTTTCGGGGGAAGGTTGGTAGTCGCCGGTATTGTCGCCATCGTCGATGCGATAATCGTGGTCGTCGACTTCCCAATACGTAGGAACTTTGGCGAAGAGATCGTGAAATCGAGGTTGGATGAATTGTTCGTGCCATTTCTGACGCATCTCGGGGATTGTCTCGGCTCTTGGTTCCTTGGGCGTATCGTAGTAGATCGTGTCGCCAGCTCCTACAAAGAAATCCGGTTCCAATTTCGCGATCGTTTCCAATCCCGGATAGCCGAGGTGCTTGTCGGGACCACTGTAGGGTTCGGGGAGCTCGGTCGCATTGTGCAGCAGGTGGATAGCTTTATCGATGCGGTTGTCACCGTGGAATTTCGCGTAATTCATACAGGTGACGACGACGAATTCGACGGGAGCGTCGCTGGAAGGACCGGGCAGGGTCTTGAATGTGGCAGTGGGGCCTTTGATGAGATAGTTCTCGGAGGATCCGATCCGCGTTTCGCAGCGATACTCAGTTCCTGGAGAGAGGTTCTCCCAGTAGACACGCGCGATGAAGTCGTTTTCGGCTTCGGCTTTCGACACGATGCGTATCGGCTGAGAACGGGCATCTGTTGGGGCTAGCGTGAATTCGACTATTCCCGGCGCTCCTTCGACGTCATTGTCGACGAGTCGATCGGTCAAAGTGAGTCTAAGCTGCCCAACAGCGCTGTTTGCGGTGGGCTCTCCTATGAGGATTCCCATTCCCGCTTTGGGAGCGGGGGGGCGGCTGCAAGAGAGGATTAGAAAGGCAGTGGCGAGGAGGAGGGTCGCGAAAAGCGAACGGGAAATACGGGGCATACGAAGAACGGTATAGCGAGCTTCGCTCAGAGATCGATCAAGGAATTGAGTCTAGTGGATCTTATTTGCGAATCGGAATTAGAAGGAATGAATCGAGAACAAAGATTTTGGGTTTCAACAGGGATCCCAACAAGTTGGAAGCAAGACCCCGCTAAGCGGGGGCAGGTTTTTTAGGATTGTAAAATAAAAACGGAGTTCACCCAGGAATTAAGGCGATAAGGTTGACCATCGACGTTCCGCAGCTCCGGAGTCGCCTTGGCGATGCGAGGGCTTCAGTTAGGGGGTACGCAACCTTTGAACGGCGCCTTGCGAGCGACCAGCGATCATACCCTGGGCGTCCAGCCTTTGCGGTAACGGCGACGCCACAGCTTTTTGGCTTTCGCATTGTTGAGGATGCGGCCGGATTTCGGATCGATGTCGAGGACGGATTGCGTTCGGTAGGCAATGTTGCCGAGGTGGCACCACAAAGTGCTTTTCTGGCCTTCTGCGATTTTCTGGGTCAAAGCGACGCCATCGCGAATGGAGTCGCAGTGATTCTGGAAGTGGGGAACGTCGCCTGGCGTGCCAGGATTTTCTTCGAGCGCGACGCCTTTCGGGTCGTAGATCTTATATCCAGCAGTGTCGAAGGAGACGGAACCGCCTTCGCCGTAGAAAGCGCAGAATGGCAGATCTTCTCCCGCCCTACGGTGACAGCTGCTGCCATCCCATGACGCGCCCGAGTCTTCGAATTCGAACTGGGCGACTCCTGTATCCGGAGTTTCCTGATCGTCGTCGAAATGATACCGCGCCCCAAAATAGGAAACGCGCTTCGGGTAGTCGACGCCAAGACCCCATCGAGCCAAATCCAAAGCGTGCACGCCATTGTTAATCAATTCGCCCCCGCCGTATTGCCAATGCCAGTGCCAGTTGTAGTGCACGAGGTTGTTCTTGTAGGGGCTTTCCGGAACGGGACCTTGCCAGAGATCGTAGTCGAGGTAGTCGGGAACGGCGACCTGATTGCCTCGACCAATCGTGTCGCGCGAATTGCGATACCAGGTTCGGGCGAAGAGAACCTTGCCGATTACGCCGCTATGCAGTTTTTCCATGCCCTCGATCATCGAAGCGTAACTGCGACGCTGCGTTCCCTGTTGGACGCGGCGATCGTATTTTCGGGCCGCCGCGACCATCCATTCGCCTTCCTGAGGATCGTAGCTGCCTGGCTTTTCGACGTAAACGTGCTTGCCTGCCTCGCAAGCAAGGATTGTAGCGGGAGCGTGCCAGTGATTCGGAGCGGCGATCGCTAGGATATCCACGTCCTTATCGTCGAGGATGCGACGGAAGTCGTTCACGACCTGCGGGGCCTTCGCTTGTCCTTTGCTGGCCAATACGCCTCCCTCGGCAGCGCGATTCTTGTCGACGTCGCATACGTAGGCTATCTCGACGTTGGCGACCTGTTGGAAACCACGGATGTGAGCGGCGCCGCGTTTGAGTCCCATGACTCCCACGCGCAGTTTACGAGAGGGGGCTTGCTGGCCCTGGATGTTAGGTAGAATAGACCAGGAGGCGATGCCGACAGCGCTGGCGGATTTTACGAATGTTCTTCGAGATGGGTTAGAAGGGGGCATGTTGAAGGAGGGTAGATTGTTAATTTAGAAGAGTCATCATGGGCGAAGCGATATCGCTGTACAAGCGCTATGACAGAGAGACGTGATGATATGGAAGGGACCTGGGTCAATAGCTGTGAGATATCTTCGGACACGTTTCGTTCGTTCCACTCGCAGGGCTTGTTGCGATGATCTCTCCAATCCACTTTGGCAGAATTCGAGCAATCTTCGATTTCGTTCGCATTGGCTCTATTCGTCGACGCGTATTGCATTCATCTCGATTGGATCGACAGCTTGCGCCCGAGTCGGATCTGCTCCATCTTTGGTTGGCGCTATAGTCTTTTGTACTAGGTATTTCCATGTGGAAACCATGTCGTTAAGTCTTATCGATCGCCGCTTGGCGTCGATCCTCCTCTGGGGATATAGACTGTTTGCAATAACTCGATACCTGCCGTCTACGATAAACGAATCGAATTCGCTACGATTGTGGCTAAACAGTCGCTCGCTCCTCGGGAAGGCTGGGATTAGAAACTTGATTTTTCGCCTTTATCATATTTTTTATATTACGGTTGTTGGGTGGTTTTATCTTCTTAAAGGAATCCTCTGTGTGAAGGAATTTGTAGCGACAGTAATTCTCTCCTTATTGCTTGCGCATGGCGCGTTTGGGCAAGGAGAGGATGTCATCGAGTTACAGTCCAAATCCGTTACGGCTACGCGGTTGGCTGACGAGCCTTTTGGTCAGCCTTACGCATTTTACCGCGCCACTGCAGACGACCTCGGCGATGGCATCGGTCGGACCCCGTTGGACCGGATGAATTATGGTCCAGGCGTGTTTATTCAACGCACGGCGCCTGCTCAAGCAAGTCCGTTCATTCGCGGACTGACGGGTGAACAGACCCTACTGATGTTCGACGGCATCCGCTTTAGCCATGCATTCATGCGCCCAGGACCGAACCAGTATGCAGCAACGATTCCAAGTTACAGTTTGGAGTCGATCGATGTAATTTTGGGATCGGGTTCTACGATGCAAGGATCGAACGGGTTAACGGGAGCAATGGACTTCCGCTTGGCTCCCGCGGGTCGAGGCGTGGAAACTGCGGCTTCTGGTTGGAGCGGAGCGCGCGTGGACAGTGGTAACGGGTATCAAGCGTTTGGCGGTGTTGATGGGGTGACCGACAATTGGGCGTACTCTTTGGAAATGGGCGTCAGCGACTTTCGAAATCGATCAGGCGGGAGCGACTTTCGAGACAACGTCTTCGTCTCAGCCCGTGACGGCGAAATTCCCAATACGAGTTACGAGGATTTTAGCTTTGGACTTCGCCTAGCTTACACGGGTTCGGAAGACCGCTTGACGCGTATTAACGCTGGCCATACGCAACAGACGGATGCTCCGAGACCTGATGGGTACTTCGGGAATTCGGGTCGCTCGGATCGCATCTTCCGATACTACGATCCGCAAGCGTTTAGCTACGCGCACCTTACTGATTCCTGGAACGTCAAAAGCGGATTCATCGATCGATTGGAAACGAAGCTATGGTGGCAGGGTATTTCGGAGGAACAGTTCCGCAGGAGAACCCGTTCGGGCAATACGGTTCTTCGCGACGAAGTCCGAGACGACTCCCTGGATGCCCTGGGCATTGACGTGCAAGCGATCTCGTTGCAGGGCGCTCAGGAACAACACGAGCTGACCTGGGGATTCACCTATATTCACGAAACGACGGATAACCAATACGAGCGATATCAGACTCCTGCGGGTTCGTTGGATCCGGCTGATTTAGCGCCCAGTGGGGATTGGGTAGCCAATACGACCGTTCCCAACGGGAGCTCCTACGAGACCTTGGGATTGTTCGGACAAGACAGATGGCAAGTATCGGAGACCTTTAACCTGCTGGCTGGACTGCGCTACAGCCGTTACGATTGGAAGTTCGGCCTCGTCGACGGCGATGTCGACGACGTTACTGGCAGTTTACGTGGCATTTGGAAATTGGATACGCATCAGCGACTCTTCGCTGGCGCTTCGCGCGGGTTTCGAGCTCCTAACCTCGTCAACTTAGCAGGCAGCGGTGTCGATCGAGGTTCGAGTGGCTTGCCCGCAACTGGAAACGCTGACTTGGATCCCGAGCTTAGCTGGACCTTCGAAATGGGCTGGAAGTGGGTGGACGATCTCAATTTCATTAGCCTATCGATCTTCGACACAGGAATAGACCATTTCATTCAGCAAGATACTACCGACACGGTTGTGAATACCGACAAAGCTGAATTGAACGGATTCGAAGTGGCATGGGATTATGGATGGGACATGAGCGACTCGCGACGCTGGTCTCTGACCGGAGCCCTGTCGATGGTCGATGACGCAACGATACAGGAACCTATTGCGGGGGGTGGATTCGTGACGGACAATATATCCAGAGCCAATCGCCTATACGGAAACCTTGGCGTTAAGTATAAGCATAGCGCTAACTGGTGGGGCATGCTGCAAACGCGTTGGCATGACGCTTATGACGATGTAGCTTCGACCGATGCAGGAGATGTACGTCTGACGGTACCCGGCAATCCCGATGGCAGTCTCCCCGGTTATGGAATCGTAAATCTAATCCTTGGATGGAAAAGCGACGAAGGGAAGCGAAGCGTCAACCTCTTCGTCGAAAACATTGGCGACAAAACGTACCGAGAACCTGGTAGCGGCGTTGACGGCGTCGGCCGCAATTTTGGCATGGCGGCTCACGTCCGCTATTGATAAGCAGCGATTTGCTACATCGATTCCCGCTGAAACATTGGCGAATAATGAAAGGCTGTCGCTGTGGCCTGAGTTCTGGGTTCAAGGTCCACTAGCGGAGGTAAGTCCCGCGCATCGATCGTTGCGCTCGCCTGAATGTGGATTTAGGCCATTTCAAGCATTCCAGAGCGTCTTTGGTTCGTTTGAATGGGAGAAGTTAGTCTTCGATGCCCCATACCTCAAAATTCTTCCTAGCGCTTATGACCTGCGCGAGCTGCTCGGCTTTCGCGACGCAGTCCGTAGAAGAGTCGGCGCCCTTCGCCTTGAACTTGGACGGGCGCGAATCGATTCTCGAGCAAGCGTCGGTGGACTACGTGGTTTGGCTGGGCTCGTTTTTCGAAGTCGAGGATTTGTTCGATTTGTCGAAAGTCGATCAGAATGCGGACCCCGACTTCGATGGGGAGTCGAATCTCTTCGAATTCTGGGCCAATTCGAATCCAGCCAGTCGAGAGGATGACTTTCGCATCGAGCTGCCGGTCGGATCGGAAAACATGCTTCGGTTGGGGCCGCTCAAGACTGGGGTCCGTTTCACTCTTGAACGAAGCCTCGATATGCAAGGATGGGTCGAAATCGATCGCGGAATAATCGATGAAAGCGAAGAGGCTCTCTTCGAACTGTCGCCCGGATCGGATCGAATTTTCATTCGGCTTAGACTGCTCGAGCCTTTCGATACGAATTGATGCGACCGCGCCTGACAGCCTTGCTTGCTCGATTTGTCATAGCGGCCTTGGCCGCTGCGCAAGTGGTCCGTTCTTACGGAATTATCGAAGTTTCCAATGTGACTGCGAAAGCGATCGAGGAGGGAAAAGTAGAGGTGCTCTACGATATTGAGAACACGGATGGGCGCGATATTTGGGTGACGCTTGAAGCGACGAGCAATGACGAGTACTGGGTGGAGCTCGTGATTGTCGAAGGCGATGTTGGGGATGGGGTTCGCCAGGGATACTATCGTCGCATTATTTGGGATGCGAAAGAAGAGTGGCCGACCGAACTATTC
>Ga0066825_10000082_pt1 | contig 34649 bp, 25 predicted proteins | sample ETNtaG_6_FD_65608 | JGI IMG/M metagenome (GOLD analysis project Ga0066825, IMG submission 65608) | Marine microbial and viral communities from oxygen minimum zone, Eastern Pacific Ocean - ETNP201306SV45 | ecosystem: Environmental > Aquatic > Marine > Oceanic | place: Pacific Ocean: Eastern...
CCTGCCGAAAAACGAACCCATCGAGCCACGGTGCACCGTCAGGCTGTTACCCGAAAACAACTCGGAGGAGTAGGTGAAGACATCGCCGGACGGCACGTCATCCACATAAAGCGAGACGCCTGCCGGGCTGAAGAAGAGCGTATTGCCCATGCCGCGCATGGTGATGGTGTCGCCGAATCCACGCGTCTCGCTAGAACTGACAAAAAGGTTGGGCACAAGAGCTGAGGTTTCCTGTACCGTTTGCATTTGGTACAAGTCCAAGGCGCCAGTAGAAAAGGAGCTGGTCGCCGCTCCACTTTCCTCTAGGGAAGAACCGGCGAATACGCGAATAGGCGACAGGACATAGGCGTCGCTTCCATTCGAAGATTGAGAGTAGGAGGTCGCTCCCGCTAGGAAGCTCAAGGCAACAATGACTGCTTTCTTCATGTCTAGGTTATGTGTAGTTTCGCTCTAAAAGAATGTGTTTTCTTCCGGCGCCAACTAAAATGGACATAGGGAGTATATTTTCTACCAAGGATTTCGCTTATGTTGGAGAGACGCCTCGCAAACTATGCAATACGCCAGACGGTTACGATCGAATGCGACTGATTCGAAAAGCAGGCATATTATCCGGATTCGTGTCCGAATCGCCAATTTCGCAAGTAAATCACCCAAAAAGCTCACGCGCCTATGAAATCGATCGTCAACGCTACCCTCGCCCTCTGTTCATTAACCGTTTTCGTCTCGATCGGCCTAGCCGATATTCCCGCTTGGCGGGTGGGCCACAACGGAATCTACGACGCTACCAATCCTCCCGTGGATTGGGAAGCCAGCCAGCTTTTCGAGATTCCGATCGAAACGACCAGTAACGGCACCCCTATCTTGGTCGACGGCAAGCTCTTCTATACAGCGGATCCCGATCAGCTGGTCTGCGCTGACGCCCGTACCGGCGAAACACTCTGGTCCCGATCGAACAACTTGCTCGAGCTGAGCGATCTAGGCCCCGAGAAGCGTAAGAGCATCGCCACTCACCAGAGCCGAATCGATTCCAAGAACCGCCAATACCAACGCCTTCGAAGCGATATCCGCAGACTAGAGCGCGCGCTCGAGCGCGACGATAGCAACGACACCGCCAAGAAGTCGCTCGCTCAGAAACGCCCCGAAATGGAGAAAGTCGACAAAGAGCTCAAAGCCCTTCGCAGCGACAAGACATTCCGTCGATTCGTCACTCCCCCCGCTCACAATACCAATGGGTACAGTTCGTATTCGCCCGTTTCCGACGGCAAACGCGTATACGTCGCCTTCGGTCTCGGAGTCGTCGTAGCCTACGATCTGGATGGCAATCGCGTCTGGTCCGAATTCATCGAGCACCCCGATCACAACTGGGGCGGAGCGACTATGCCGCAACTCATCGACGGTAAGCTTATCCTGCGCTTCGACGACTATTGGGCTCTCGATCCCGCCACCGGCAAGCGCCTTTGGAACACTGACTCGGATGTCATCTTCGGCACTCCCACCCCTTTCGAAGTCGAAGGCCAAACCTTCCTCTTCACCTCCCGCGGCGAAATCATACGCGCCAGCGACGGAAAGCGTATCCACGAGGAGCTTGTCTTCCTCCACCAGTCCAGGGATTGGTCCATTTTCAACACGCCTACTCTAGTGGGCGACATCATCTACACAGTCAGCGGTGTGGAAGGCGACAATGGCGACGCCTACGCCTATCGTATTCCCAAAGATTTGGATACGCTCATGAAGAAAGGCCCCGAGCTCGTCTGGCACACTCAAGTCCCCAAGAATCGCTACTACTCGTCCGCCTTGGTACGCGATGGACTCGTTTATATCGTTACCCGCGACAACGAGCTCAGCGTCCTCGAAGCCGACACCGGCGAGATCGTCTATACGGAAAAAGTCAAAGGCGCCAAAGGCACGGCCTATCCAAGCATGGTGGCCGCGGGCGACAAGCTCTACCTCGGCATTGACGACGGCACGCTCGTAGTGATCGAACCAGGACGCGAATACAAGGAAATCGCCCGCAACCGATTCGGCACTTTCCGCAGCACCCCCATCTTCGACGGCAGCGTCGCCTACCTCCGAGCCTACGAGAAACTCGTCGCCGCAGGCTCGCTGTAAGCCAATAGGGCAGCTCTATCAAGGTAGGGCGATCGCGTCCCGCGATGCCGCATAAGCAACTCACGCATTCGCGGCGCTGCGGGACGCAGCTGCCCTACCTTCCCCAACATCCATTTACCCCTACGAATGAAACGCCTCACATTACCCCTCCTCTTTGCCCTTTCCGTTTCGCTGCTCGCCAGCAGCGAAAAGCCTAACATCATTCTCATCTTAGTCGACGATCTCGGCTACGGCGACTTGTCCAGCTACGGCAACGAGCAAATTAAGACCCCGAACATCGATCGGCTCGCGGCCGAGGGCCAGAGATGGACCAATTTCTACGCCTCCGGACCCGCGTGCGTAACAAGCCGCACCGGCCTCATGAGCGGACGCCACTCAGCCTTGTTGGACAAGGAGCCGCTTCGCAATGACCGATCCATTCTCCTGCCGGCAATGCTCAAAAGACAGGGCTACGCCACCGCCATTCTCGGCAAATGGCATCTGGCCGGCTACCCCAAGGACTTCACCCAATCTCCCATGCATCCCCTCGAATGCGGATTCGATTACCACTTCGGCACTCCTGGCTCGAACGACGCCCCCGGACCGCCCAAGCAAACCCTCGAAGCCTTCGACAAGGCGACCTCCGACACCTGGAAGATTCCGCTCATCCGCGGACGAGAAGTCGTCGAACACCCGGCCGATCAATCCTTGTTCACGCAACGCTACACTGAAGAAGCGATCGATTGGATAGAGGCGAAGAAAGACGAGACCTTCTTTCTCTACCTGGCCCACAACATGCCCCACGTTCCAATTTTCGCTTCGGAAGATTTTCAGAATAAGAGCGAGGCAGGTATCTTCGGCGATGTGGTCGAAGAAATCGACTGGTCGGTCGGCCAAGTGCGAAAGGCCGTCGAAGCAGCAGGCATCGCGGACAATACCCTCATCATTTTCTCCAGCGACAACGGACCCTGGACCGTATTCGGAGCTCGTCACGCCGGTACCGCCAAGCCCCTGCGCGGCGAGAAAGGAACGTCCTGGGAGGGCGGCTTTCGCGTACCGGGGATCTTTCATTGGCCTGGCAAGATCAAGCCCGGCATCGTTGACGGCATTGGCGTGAACCTCGATCTCTACGCCACTTTCGCCACTTTGACAGGAGCCACGAACCTGCCTAGCGAAAAGCCCGGTTGGATGTCGACCGACCTGACCCCTACATTGCTGGAAGGCAAACCCAGCCCGCGAACCACCTGGTTCTACAACCCGGATGTCTATCGTTCCGGGAACTTCAAGCTGCACCGCGCGACGCGCATGCCCACCAATCCCCATACCCGAGAAAGAACTCCGATCACCCGACACGACCCACCGCTCCTATACAACCTGGCCAAGGACATCGGAGAGCAAAAGAACATCGCCGCCACCCATCCCGAAGTCGTCAGCCGACTGATTCGAGAATTGGACTCGATTCGGTAGGCGCTCTTGGAGCGCCCAAAGGTAGGGAAATCGCGTCCCGCGATGCCGCGTAAGTCGGATCAGTAGCTCAACCAATGCGGCGCTGCGGGGACGCAGCTGCCCTACCTTTTGTTTGCCCACCGTATCCAAACCCTAAACCCTCTCCTCAATGACCTCCCCACGCGTCCTCATCTCCTCCCTCTTTGCCCTAACCTTCCTCGCCTCGCCAGCTGCGATCGCCCAGTCCGCCACCGGCTACGTCTTCCACGATCGAAACGGAAATGGAGTTCGCGACTCCGGCGAGCCTGGACTGCCCGGCGTCGGCGTATCCAACCAGAAGGAAGTCGTCCAAACCGACGCCAACGGAGCTTGGTCCCTTCCCCATGACGACGACACCACCTTCTTCGTAATAAAGCCCTCCGGCTGGGCTACCCCGCTCGACGAAAACAACCTGCCCCAGTTCTACTACATCCACAAACCCGCCGGCTCGCCTCAGCATTTCGAATACGCAGGCGTCGCTCCTACGGGAGCCTTGCCATCGTCGATCGATTTTCCTCTGCATCGCCAAACCGAACCCGAACGCTTCCAAGTCATCTTCTTCGGCGACCCACAGCCACGCTCCCAAGAGCACGTCGATTTTATCGCTCACGACGTCATAGCCGAGCTCGTCGGCACCAACGCCCAATTCGGGGTCACGCTGGGGGACATCATGTTCGATAAGCTCGAACTGCTCGACGCTTCCAATGCCAATGTCGCCCTTATCGGGATTCCCTGGTACAACATCATTGGCAACCACGACATCAACAAAGAGGCTAAGATCGACTCCGATTCCGACGAGACCTTCGCCCGTTACTTCGGGCCCAACTATTACTCCTTCGAATATGGTCCTGTCCATTTCATCGCCCTCGACGACGTCGACTGGGGACATCGTGAAGGCAGTAGTCGCAAGTACCACGGAGGTCTCGACGCCGAACAAATCGAATTCGTGAAGAATGACCTCGAAAGCGTGCCGGAGGACAAGCTCGTCGTATTGATGATGCACATACCGCTGCTTGAAGTAGGCAATCGAGGCGAACTTTTTCGACTCATCGAGCACCGGCCCTATACCCTTTCACTTTCTGGCCACACCCACTGGCAAGCTCACCAATACATCGGCGAAGCGGACGGCTGGCGGGGACCCGAGCCGCATCATCATATCGTAACGGTCACCGTATCCGGAACCTGGTGGAAGGGAGCCAAAGACGAACAAGGCATCCCGCACGCCACCATGCGCGACGGCGCCCCCAACGGCTACGCCATTGTCACCTTCGAGGGAACCGATCACACCTTCGAGTTCAAAGCCGCCCGTCAGCCCAAAAACTACCAGCTTACCGTTTTCGCTCCCGACGAAACCAGTATCGACGATCTGATGGAAACGCTGGTCTACGTGAACGTCTTTAACGGCAGCATCAAATCGAATGTTCGTATGCGAGTCGGAGACAGTGGCGATTGGGTAACCTTGCTCAAAACCCGCGAACACGATCCTCAGTACGTCGCCATTCGCGATCGTGAAATCGCGGCCAATCCCGAAGGCGGTCGCCAGCTCAATGCGCCCTACCCATCCGACCACCTTTGGAAAGCTGCACCGCCTTCGAACCTAGCTCTAGGCTCCCATCTAATCGAAGTCGAAGCCACCGACGCTTACGGCCAACTCCACAAAGGAACCCGCATCATCCGGGTTGTAGAGTAGTTTGAGAGTTTTCGGGGGACACGCTCGCCAGGTTGGCGAGCAGGATCTCTCCATGCTGAGCAGGACGAGGATCTTCGCCCTGTCCCGCTAAGCGGGATAGGGACCAAGCGAGGTACGAGCGTGTCCCCCAAATCCCCTCAAACTAATCAAAAATCTCCATTTTTAGATAATCAGTACAAAATAGTTTTTAACTGATTGTCTTATAACTACTCTTCAAACAATGTTCGCATAGCCAAATCCGTCACCTTTTCCGCTTTAGCGCTGTCGAAATCGAGCTTAGCCCCCACTGACAATCCCCTCAGCAGGGTCACGCAGAACAATGCCAGCGACCGCGGACTCTTAGCCCGATCTATATGGCCATTCATCTGCGCCCGCTGAATGGCGCCGAAGAAGGCCTCCTCCAATCGCTTCCAGCTATTCGTTAGCTCGTTAGCGACCGAATCATTCATTGGTCCTAGTTCTACTGTGCTATTAACGATCAAGCATCCGTGCTTAGCCACCGGCATGTCTGCTTCGCCTGCCTTATTCGCGAAAAAAGCTCGCAAGCCATCCGATCCATTATCCGAGTTTTCTAGGATCTCGATGCCGCAGGCGAAAATCTCGTCTCTATACTGCTTCAACGCCCGATCGAATAGGGCTTGTTTGGCGCCGAATGACGCGTAAAGGCTCCCTCGACCGATTCCCATGACTTTGAGCAAGTCGTCCGTTGAGGTAGCCTCGTATCCTTTACGTCGAAACTGCTCTCCCGCAGCGGCAATCGCCTCTTCCTCATCGAATTCCTTCGGCCGAGCCATGCATGAAGAGCAACTTATCTGTGACGTTTAGTCAAGAATCGCATTTCATCGAGAACCGGACACCGATCATGCTACGATCCGATCCCATGCTTTCGCTAACCGCAATCCCATGGTCTTCGCATCCAGGAAACGTTTAGTATGCGATCTCTACCCGTCCATCCCGTGGCAAGGCAGGGCTTCCCAGGTTCCATGCAAGTCGAACAGGAGCAGCAGCTGTTTCCGTCAAATGGGTATCGGGCGCCTCGGCTTACGCGGGTTTATGAATCGAAGTCGCGTTGCAAGTCGGCGATCGCGGGTGTATTGCGGCGATAGCCTAAGTAGGCCCAGAACGCAGTATTCGCGACGATTGCTAACGTAAGCATCGCCAAATTCAATACAGGCGCTGCCACGCCAAGGTGCTTCATCGAAGGAACGATGGATACGATGGCTGCAATCAGCCCGACTCCCATCCCCCAGCCGATGAGGGAACGCAACTCGCCGAAGACAATGCGGCGACGCGTTTCCGCCCCAATGCCAATGGCTTCCATCACTGCGAACTCGTGACGCCGCTCCGAAAGGTTGCGAGCCACTACGACGCCCAAGCCTGCGCTGCCGAGAACTACGCCCAACCCCCCGAGCACGTGGAAAATCGCAATGTAGGTATTCTCGACTTCATGAAAGGACTGCAGTCGATCCTCCGAAAGCTCAACCTGACCGCCCCATTGGCTGATTCCAAATTCGATATCGGCCCGACGCTCGCGCGGATCGCCACTCCAGTCCTCAAGCAGGAACAGTCGATAGCCTTCGTGCTGAGGGAACTTCTCAAGAAAGGCCGCTTCGTCAATCAAGATACTTCCTTGAAAAACGGTATCGCTCAACGCGCCCACGAGCTCCACTTCGAACAGGTTACCGCGCCCGTCGAGATACTCCAATCGATTGCCCAGCTTCTTCTTGAGGGCCCATTGCAAGGTGGCGCTATCCACGAACGCCCGGATCGCCCCGTCGTCGCTCGATTCGGAAAGCAAACGCCATCCCTGGCTCGCATCGAGCCCCTCACGGATCGAGTGGAAAGTAAAAGCCCCGCGGGTTGCCAGTTTCTCGGCATCCATAGCCAGCAAGCGCGGATTCTCCGTGTAATTCAAGTTGAAGCAACTAGCATCGTCGCCCTGCCCGATTCGCATCGGCAGGATCGCAGCTTCTCCCCCTATACCGAACACGTTATTCTCGCCGCCCAGATCATTAGGGTCGCTCAAGGGGATCGAGGTTTCCGCCCAGTAGGTATAGCCGCCGTATCCATTCGATCGATCCGCGCCGCTCGTATCGCGTTCCTTTCGAAAGGCCGCCACCGAGACAACGAGGAAGACACCGCAGGCGAGCGTTCCAACCACTGTTAGGCTGCGCATGGGGCGCCGCCCATTGTTTAATCGTCCCATAGAGACAGCATCCAGGCTCCTACCAATCGTCGCCCGAGCATGGGACAGGCGGAAGGAGCAAATTCCGAGTCCACCCACCAGCCAACAGAAGCCGACCAGAAAATAGCCTATCTGCAGTGGCAGCTTACCCATGAACGAGAGGGCCAGCAATGCGATGCCTCCCGCCAGTCCGCCAGCGCCCGCGATACGCGCCCACTTGCCGCGAGTGGCTTCTGGTTCCTCGACCTCCTGCGAGCCTTGCTGCAATCGGAAGCTGGCTTGCGTTTTGCTCTGCTTGCGCAATGCGAACCAGATAGTGACCAACGCCAAGATGATGTTGCCCATAACCCCGCCAATAGCAGTACCTGCGCTCATGCGGAACCCGAACAATGTATCCACGGAATCCTGACTCCAGATCGTCTCCAAGAAGCGCAAAATTCCCCAGGTATAGGCGGAAGCGAGCGGGATCGCCGCCAGACTGCCGACCGTAACCAAGATAGCCGAGCCAACTAAACGCCAGCGATAGATTCGTTTCTCGGAAATTCCCAGCGACGCGAGCAAGGCATTCTCGCGATTGATCTGCTGCATCGAAAAGCTGAACAGCATCGCGACCAAGCTCAGGGAGGCGATAATGAGAAAGAAGCTCATCCCGATAAAAAGACCGCCAATATCCACCGGCGAGTTGGCTGACTTCAAGGCGCTGCCCTTGAATGACAGAGCGCGCAGGCTAACCAAGGCAGGATCCAAAAGCTCAACCAGTCCCTCGTTCAAGGCTTCGCGATCGGCAGTTGCCAAAGGCACGCGTACCGCCGTGTAACGACCCCATCGATTCTCCCAAATCTCGGCCCCATCCTCCAATGAGATAAACGCCTTCGGAACGCCTCGATAGTCGTCCCAGTAATCCTCGTCCTTGTCGCGAATCCGGTCCAGGTCTAGCGGCATGCCCGGCTCCCAATCGGCCGAATCATCCGCGTCCGAAACGCCGGGAAAGTCTGGCATCCACAATGAATCCGCCGCCAAGCCCTGCATGGGCAGAATCGCCTTAACGGTAAAATAGCTCGTTTCCTCTAGCAGCTCATTCTCTTCGCCGACAACGTAATAGTCGATCTCCAGAGAATCGCCCACGTCCGCGCCTAGATCGTCAGCCAGCCATTGGTTGATCGCCGCTTCGCCACCTTCCAATCCTTGTTCGAGAAAGGGCATGGAAATCCCAGCTGCTCCCGTCGCCATCGAATAAGGCGTCTCCTCGTCATCGACACGCAAGGTATTTGCCAAATAAGTAACCGTAGGCGTTGCGGTCGAATATTCCGATTGGATCAAACGAACGATTGGATCATCCATGAATACACGTTCGCTACGAATCTCCGTCGCCCGTCCTAAAGGAACGTCGACAAGCGAAAGACCATAATCTTCGAGCTTCATGGACACGCCCAAGGAAGTCATCACTGTGGTCGTATCTAAACCTGAATCCGCTTCTCCTTTCAGCAGGATCAAATTCGCACGCTCTTCGTACTCGATCTGTTCCTGTATCCAATCGATGGACGCGAAAACCGAAAACGGGGCGATCTGGTTGGCTTGAAGGCTGAAGCGACCAAACTGGTCATCGCTCACGACCATGGCCACCTTGGCCCTAATGCCAATGACGTTGTCTTTACTGCCCGACAGGGGAGCATCCCGCGACAGCAGGCCTGGTTTCTCCACGCGAAAGACGAAGCTGTCTCCCTCGTTCAATTGCAGCCGCTCCGCCAGACGCCGATTGACCGCTACCGAGCCTCTAGGGAGCGATTGCACCGCTTCGCCCGCATCAGGCGCAAATTCCCAGAACCGCTCGTCGACTCCCAGAATCTGCGTGTGCGCCGCTTGCAATCTCAGCTCCGATCGAGCCGCGCTGCCTCGCAACATCAAGACCGGGGCCGCTTCAGCGCCAAGCGACTCCTCCAAACGATTCGCGAGACCCGTCGATACGAAACGATCGCCTGCGGTGATGAGCGTTTCGGTCTGCCCTACACGCAAACTGGCCAATCGCTTCAACGCTCCGCTCACCGAGTCGCCTGCGAACAAGGCTCCTAGCAGGACCGTCGCCCCAACCAGCGACCCTGCCAACACTCCGAGATTCGAGCGGCGATAATGCCAAAGACTGCGTATAAGAAATCTAAGCTGCATCTGCTAAATCAGGTAGCGGCGGATCTCCGAGCCGCCACATCAATTCGATCCTGTAGGGCCTTAACATCCTACTGCTTCTCCAATCGTCCGCCATCCAAGCGATAAACGGCGCCCATCCGCTCGGCCAAGGCCGCATTGTGGGTCACGGTAACCAAGGTCACATCATGCTGCTTATTTAACTCCGCAAACAAATCCGCTACCTGATCCCCCATGGCAGGATCGAGCGAGCCAGTCGGCTCGTCCGCTAGAACCAAGGAAGGCTCGTTCACCAATGATCGAGCCACCGCCACGCGCAGTCGCTCGCCTCCAGAAAGCTGATACGGCATGTGACCCGATCGATGCGACAGCCCCAAGTCCTCGAGCAGCTTGCTCGCTCGTTCACGGGTCGCGTCTTCGGATTCGTCCCAACCGCCTGCTAGGCGCGGCATAAGAACGTTTTCCAAAACCGTGCATTGCGGTAGAAGAAAATGCTGCTGAAAAACGAACCCAAGCGAGCGATTCCGAAAACGGGACCGCTCCTCCACCGACATCGACGCAAGCCCTTGTCCGTCGATTTCGACCGTGCCGGAAGACGGCTGATCGAGCGTGCCGAGGATATTCAGCAATGTGGTCTTGCCGCAGCCCGAGGGTCCCACGATCGCCACTGACTCCCCTTTGCTCACAGACAAATTCAACCCGTTCAACACCGATACGGCGCCCGCCGGTCCGGGATACTCTTTGGAAAGGTCTTCTACCTTAAGCATGATGAATATTCGTTTTTCATTTATCAGACAGGGACGACTCGCTCAGTCGTCCCTAGCTAAATGGTTCTCTACTTCAATACGTTCCATCGTTTCGCTTTCATCTCGAACTGGGGCAATTCGTTGTCGGCCGAAATCCGGACCGGAATGCGCAAACCAAAGGCCTGGCGCAGCTTGTTCTCAAACATCTCCTTCAAGGAGTCATCCGGCTCGCGGGATCGATTTTCGATCGCAATCGAAGCCTGGACCATGGACTGAGTTTGATCGATCGTCACTTGATATTCCCCTATCCCATCAAACGACCGAATCACTGCGTCGACGGCGCTCGGGTAGAGGTTTACTCCTCTCACGACGACCATGTCGTCAGCTCGACCCAAAATACCGCCCTTTAAGGCGAAGGCCGCTGGATCTTCGCCCGGAGCGGACACCGGCTGGGCTAGATCCCCCGTACGGTAGCGCAACAAGGGGCTGCCCACTCGCCCTAAGGTCGTCAGAATCACCTCGCCAATCTCGCCCTCGCTAACCGGTTTGTTCGTCTGAGGATCAAGCACTTCGATATAATAGGATTCGTGAACGAGCTTTAAGAGGTCCGGGTCATCGACATCCGAATACGATACCGGTCCTACCTCAGTCATCCCATGATGATCGAAAACGCGAGCGCCCCACGCCGCCTCGATACGCGAACGGACTTCTGGGACGCTGCCGCCCGGCTCGCCGCCCACGATCAATCCGCGTATCGAATTCGCGCTCAAATCCACGCCTTCGCTCGACGCGACAGAAGCCAAGTGCAAAGCGTAGGTCGGCGTGCAGCACAGCCAGTCCGGCATGTACCGCTCAATCATCTTCAAACGTTCCAGGCTATTCTGACCGCCCGAAGGAACGCAGCGTATGCCGATCTGGGCAGCCGCTTCGAAAGCCGTCCAGAATCCGAGAAAAGGACCGAAGGAAAATGGAAAGATCGCTGACTCGCCCGACTTCGCTCCGCAACGGCTCCACACGATCTTCCAATTGTTTAAGCACCATTGCCAGCCTTCCGGCGTATCGAGCCAGGCCATAGGTCTCCCTGACGTGCCGCTTGTTTGATGCAATCGCGTGTAACATTCGACCGGATACGTGAGATTCGTCCCATAGGGCGGATTCGCCGCATGATCTTCCGAAAGCTCAGCCTTGGTCGTGAACGGCATTCGCGCCGCGTAGTCCTCCAAGCTCGCGAATCCTTCCGCGCCGCCACACGCCTCCAAACGCGGACCGTAAAAGGCATTAGTCGGCGCGATCTCCACCACCAGCTCGTTAAGAGCAGCCAGATGTTTTTCAGGTAGTGTCATTTAGAAGTAGCGCAATCGGCAGGGCTGTTGTTCGTGACCTACCGCGCATATAGAATCTCATGCGGCTTCTCAGCTATCGCGCCGCCTCGCTAGCGAAGGCCCTACAATTCAATCTCCGTTCCTCCGTGAACTCCGTTGTTCAGTCCTACCCCTTCGCATCCGAAACCGCTGCCGGCGGAGGTCCTTTGGCATGGCTGGGAGCGGGTTTGAACTTCGTCACGAGAAATCCACCTAGAGCTGCGAGAATGATACCCAAGAAGAACTGCCAAGGCACTCCGCCCACTCCGCCTTTTGGAGGGTGCAAGGTCATGGAGACAATTGCATTAACAACCGGAGCGCCCGCGAAAACGATGGACATGACGACCGCCGGCGAGCCCTTGGCGCCGAATGCTAAAAGAATACAGAAAGCGCCCAACGCTCCAAGCAAGCCTGCAATGAAGGAGAGTCCGATCCCCTTACTCGTAAAGCTCATTTCAGCGCCCTGAAATTTGAGCAGAATGATCGGCACGATAACAGCGATCACGAGATAAGCCACCCCGACGAAGAGAAAGGCTTTGTATCGCCCCATCTCGGGATCTTTCATCGCGATCTGTCCGCTGTGCAGAAATATTCCATACAGCCCAAAGAAGAGGGCCGTCATAAGAGAGTAGATTAGCCAGTTCATAAAGTAGGAAAGTCTGAGGTTGAGTATTCGCTGATTTTCATTGTTGCCTCGCTTGGGCCGCTTCCAAGTCGGCCCGCAGCGTATCCGGAATATTGATAGATTCGATCGATCCCGCTTCCCGGTTCAATTGCACGCAAGCCGTGGTCATCCGTCCTGCAGCGATGATTCGTTCGTCTTCCCCCTCCCCAAGAACAAAGGTATGAATATATCGTAAGGAACGACGGCGTATCTCTTCGATCGTAACGCGAATCGTCACCATGTCCTCAAAGCGAACAGGCTTGAAGAAGTCGCAGCTCGTTTGCACGCGCGGCCATCCAATGGTTCGACCCTCAATCGTCTCATGCACGCCATGGCCGATAGAGCGAAAGAAAGCATGCTCCGCGGTTTCCATGAATCGATAGAAATTCGAAAAATGCATGATGCCCGCCATATCGGTCTCCGCGAACTCGACGCGGCGCTGATACTCGAAGCAGTAAGGGTGCGATTCGGGCTTATTCATCGGGCGCTACCTTGTACGAGCGATTCCATGACGTCGATAAAGGAATCTTTCATGGCCTCCATGCTGAAGCGTTTCTCGACTCCAGCTCGTCCCGCGTTGCCCAATTCCATCAAACGCTCCGGGCTTTGCAGCAAGCTCTGCCAAGCGGCAGCCAGGTCCTCGGCGCTCTCCATGGACGCGCAAACGCCTCCACCCGTTTCCTCGATGAGCTCGGGAAAGGCGGAGTGGTCGGGTTGAACGACGGGAACCGATGCCGCCATCGCTTCGATCACATATAGGCCAAATGCTTCTTCGTACTGAACGGGAACGGTAAAAAGCGAAAGTTCGCTGAGAAAGCTCTGCTTTTCGTCCCGGGAAATATTGGGGCGCCATTCGACTGAATCGCTCAAGCCCGCTTTCGCCAGCTTCGCCTTCATTTCCTCGACCAAAGTAACGTCGCCCGCTGTCATAGCGCCCGCTATCTTCAGCTCGCAGTTTTCGTCGCCGAGGCTTTTTCGCAAGTGAATGAACGCGTCTACGAGCAAACGCAGTCCTTTGACCTCGCACATGCGAGCAAGATAGCCAATGGCGGGAGGATCGGATCGCAAGGGAACCGCATAGCCATCCAAGTTTATCCCGTTTCGCTGGACGCCTATCGATCCTTCATCCAAACCAAGGCGCCTCTCCATCATACGAGCGTAGGAACGGCTGGGCGCAACCAAGCTATCGGTGTCCCGACATTTCTCGGCCATCAATTGCCAGCATTCATCGCGATAGCCGTCAGGCAAACTGTCGAGAAACGAATCCTCGCCTTGAAAGCAGCATAGCACGGGCATGCCGGGCCACTGCTTCTTCACTTCGCGGGCGAATCCCGCTTGAAGAGCGGTCGACAAAACCAGCACATCCGGCTTCCCCGTGTCGTTAATCCACGAATACAGCTTACCTAGTTCCTTCTTAAAGTCGTCGCTGTCCAATCGCAGCATTTCGAAACACATCTCCCCATGATCCCGAGCCGAAGTCATATGACTCCGTTTGGCTGCCGATCGCAGGAGGCCTGGACGATTGAGCAGCTTGTCAAGCCATACGGGCGTACGTCGGAAGATCGACATCTTCTGCTGCATGTAGATATTGATGCCGCCGAAGAAGATGGGCGTATCGCCATCAAGGCCTTTCGAATTTTCGTCGAGCTTCAACGGCAAGTACATGGGCAAGAGAGACGCGTCGTGACCTGCTCCTATCAGCGCGTTGGCCAACGCGTTATCGCGCATGCATGCGCCACAGTAATAGCTGCCAGTACCTGGGGTGAGAAAGACGATTTTCATCGGAAATGAGGACATTCAGCGTCGCATTCCTAACGCGCCGAAACAAGGGTTTTTTATAGGAAGAATAAATGAGGTTCTTGCGGGGACACGGACCCCCTTGACGGGACCATGTCCCCCCAATCCAGTCCCCTACACCTTAACCGCTGCGCGTCCGTATGACAGACGTTCGGGAAGCTTGGTTATTCCGCCGATCGCATCCATCAACTTGTCGTAGTCTTTCTCAACCAAGTCGCCTATTAGGCAATCCGTCAGCGTGCCACGAAGATCGCCATGCTTGCGGATGAGCTTTCCAAAACTGAAGTCGTTATCGTAAAACGCGTAAACCAAGCTACGCATCGTCTCGATTGCCGTACAAAGCTCTTCGCCATACTCCGAAAACGCCGCTCCGGATACATCTTCCTTGGTCAAAGCAGCATCAATGGCATCGGCTGCCATTTCGCCGCTCTTGAGGGCCAGGAATACGCCCGATGAAAACACCGGATCAAGGAAGGCAAAGGCGTCGCCAATCAACACAATCCCATCCGACGCGCAATGCTCCGATCGATACGAATACTCGCCGGTCACCCAATATTCGCCAAACTGCTCGCCGCAGGTCAGATGGTCCTTGATCCAAACATTGTTCTCAATCTCGCGCTTGAAGATCTCTTTCGGGTCGCGAGTATCTCGATACAGATAGTCCCGCTCGGCAACGATGCCCGAGCTGACGATATCGTCCTTCATCGGGATATTCCAGAACCATCCGCGATCTTCCAAATAGGCGATCGTCGTAGCGCCTTCGTCGAGGCCCGGATCCCTTTTTGCTCCCTTAAACAAGGTCCAAATGGCTATCTTGTTGAGCTTGGGATCGCGCCGACGCCAGCGACGCTTGCTTTGAAACACCGCATCGCGGCCCGACGCATCGACGGTCACCGGGGCGCGTAATTCGAAGGGTTCGCCGTCTTTCGTTTTAGCGACTACGCCAACGACTTGCTCGCCCTCGTAGAGAAAATCGACGACTTGAGTTTCCTCGCGCACTTCCGCGCCTTTCTTGCGGGCGTTATTCAAAAGCAGCTCGTCGAACTCGGATCGCTTCACTTGCCAAGTAGTGGCTGCCGGGTGATCCAAATGCTGAAAGAAGTAGAATGGAGCCGACATTTGGCCGTCGCTTGTCACGAATTGCACGCTGTGTTTTTTCGTGTAGGCTCGCTCATTTAACTCTTCGATTACTCCCAAGCGATCGAATGTGAAATAGCAAAACGGCATGAGCGACTCGCCCACATGGTACCGAGGGAACTTGTCCTTCTCCAAAATCACCACCTTGCGTCCCATTTCCGCCAGCAGCGCCCCTGCGGTCGAGCCGGCAGGCCCGCCTCCAATGATTATCGCTTCGTAATCGCTCATGATAAGAAAACCGAGATTAAGGATATACTACGTTAATTACAGCTAGATCGGACCCCATTGGTCCATTTCGACAACGCTCGTTCCGATCCAAAAGCCGGGCGCGGCCTAAAAGAATGAAGGCTCACGGCATAAGGCCCAACTAAGTAGCTCAGCGCATTAGCCTGAGCTTCGACCTCAACACGTCGGCTCGGTCCGAAGCCACGAGCTGCGTTACGATCCTTCTGCCTTAAGCCTTTAGCCTTCATCCTTCGCACAACGGCAATATCTCTATGATCGAGGCCAATACCTTATCTTCGGAACTGAAAAGCTGATTGTAGCGCCCGTAGAGGACTGCGTCCGCCCCGCAATGGTACTCTTGCTGGCAAATGGACGGGGCCAGGATAGAAAAGAATCCACAAGGAGCGCTCCGATAGGGATGCTCCATCCGATTCAAGATGCTGCCCAAAGGTTCTCCCTGTTCGACAATCGCTTGGCGTTCCTCCGGACGGAAATGTTCGAGATGCATATCGATAGCCCCGTACTCGACCGCCTTCCCTGAATCCTTGGCGTAGAGAATAACCTCGCGAGCGTACTCATCCGGCTCGCGACGAACGTTGAGCACCTTCAAGCCGAGCTCCGAGCCATGAAAGTTCGCCAGGGTGGAGGTCATATCGCGATCGTGAACGAGGAGATCCCGATACGGCATAGGCACATCTTCTCCCGCGATCCAATGAAAAGCGTCGGGGTAGATGCCGCGCTCGGCGAATATGCGTTCTAGGAATTCAGATAGTCGATACACCTGCGAGCCGGGTTCCAGTAAGATCGAATTCGCTTAATTAAACGATGCGCGAGGTAACATGCTCCGGCAGGAAGAATTTAAAGAGCAGATTGTCCACGCACAGCAAACCACGACGGCGCAAGGTGATGCCCTCCGCGTCGTAATCCAACAATTCCTCGCCTTTCAATTCCTCCAACTGCTCACCGTAGCGAGCAATAAGATCGACGCCAAACTTGTCCTTGAAATATTGGGACGAAACCTTGCCGAGCTTCATCTGCAAAAGGTACTCGCGAATCATGCGCTCGTCATGCGTCGTCCGGTGAGCCCGATGAATCGGCAAGTCGCCCTTGGCGATCGCATCCGTGTACTGAGTGATTTCGTTAACGTTCTGATAGTGGACGCCTGCAATGTGTGAAATCGAAGCCACGCCCAAACCTAGAAGGTCCGCTCCCGTCCATAGCTCGTCGCGATAGAGGAACTTGGTTTTCTCGGGATTCAGGACTGCAGTGTAACCGCTTGTGATCGTATAACCCGCGCTTTCCAGAGCTTCGAAGGCTTCCTTCACCCAACGACGCTTAACCTGCCAATCCGCTACCGGAGCGACCAGCGCCCCACTCGCCTTCATCTCCTTATAGATGGTCGTATTGTAAGGAATCTCCATCTGGTAGATGGTCACGCTGTCCGGGCGCAAACGCAGCGTCTCTTCGATATTGCGCTGCCAGTTTTCCTCGGTTTCGTCGAGCATGCCGGCAATCAAGTCGATATTCAACTGATCGAAGTTCTCGGCCTGAGCCGCTTCGTAAGCCTTATAGACTTCGTCGGCTTTGTGAGCGCGTCCATTGATCTCCAAAATGCGAGCATCGAAATTCTCAACGCCCAAGCTCAAACGAGTAACGCCGATATCCTTGATCGCTTTGACCTTGCGCGGATTCAAAGTTCCGGGCTCTCCCTCGAAAGCGATTTCCTCGGCTTCGTCCCAAGGAATGATTGCCTTCATCTGATCGGTCAAGTCGCTCAGCTGCGAAGCGGACAAGTAGGAGGGCGTGCCTCCACCGAAATAGACGAAGCGTGGCTTGCGCCCTGCGATGCGCGGTTTCTCGGCAAAGTACTTCAATTCCTGGATTGTAGCATCCAAGTAGTTTTTGATCTCCGACGCATTCTTGTCCGTGTAGACGCGAAAGTAGCAAAAGTGGCAACGCTTCCGGCAAAAGGGAATGTGGTGATACAGTCCCAGCGAGGCTCCGTCGTCATTTGGTTGCAGGAAGGCGTCGTCGACTTCCTTCTTGTCCTCCGGCTTCCAGAAAGAGAACGGTGGATAGTTGGAGATAAAGTAGTTTCCCGCCTCGGTAGGCGTCTTCTTCGGCTTAGCGGCTTCAGTGGTTGCGCTCATGATTCTATCAACTTGTTGATTCTCCCGATTCCAATGCGAAAAACGTTCCGCTTTGGGTTCCAATTAGCAGCTTGCCGCTCGAGTACACAGGTGACGCCAGTAGCGAACCGCCCAGCTCGAACTTCCAAAGTTCCTGACCGTCGGCCTGATTCATAGCGTAGAGCCATCCATCAGTCGACCCGAATACGACCGCGTCGCTGAAAGCCAAAGGCGAGCTGTCGACGCGTCCGCTCGTACGATAAGTCCATCTGCCTTCGCCGGTTTTTCGATCGATAGCATGCAAATTCTTGTCCCGCGAGCCAATGAATACGAGTTCCTCATTTACGGCTGGAGAGCTGAAGAAAGGAAAAGACTTGTCCTCGTAAGTCCACAATTGACCGTCATCACCCGGGTCAAACGCAATCACTTGATTGGCGTAGTTTCCGCTGTAACCAATTCCTTCATACACCGCAACCGAACAGGGAATATAGGCTTCCGTTTCGTACTGCTCGAGCGCTTCGCCTTTCTCGAGATCGACTATATGCAAAAACGCATCGCAGCCCCCGAAAATGACGCGGCGATCGTCGATCATAGCGGGCGACCCATTGATAATGTTATCCGTCTCGTAGGCCCAGACTTCGCTGCCGTCCTTAGCCCGCAAGCAACGCAACAATCCGTCGTTGCCCGCAACCAAGAGCCACTGTTCGCCATCGATTGGGCTCTTAACCAGATTCGCTCCGGCAACGACCTTGTCGATAAACTCTAACTGCCAAAGCAACTCGCCGGTCAATCGATTCAAAGCATGGAATTTACCGTCATTGGATCCGACATACACAGCGTCTTCCGTAATCGCTGGTTCCGACTCGATAACATCCTCGGCGGTGAAACGCCATTGGTCAGCCCCCGTATCCAAATCGACCGAGAAGAATACGCCATCGTCCGTCCCGAAATAGACCGATCCATCATAGACGCCTGCGTCGCCGGAAATCGGAGACTCCGCTTCGAAACTCCATGCGATGCGCGGCGAAACGATCGCCTTGTCCGGAATGGAACCGCTCAAACTGCCATTGCCGCGAGCAACCGGCCACGAAGTAGTCAAATACTGCGGTTCAGCGGAAGCGCTCGAACCATCCTCTTCCGTGGATGACGGCTGACACGCCACCAGCAAAAGCGTCAGAGGGATTAATGGTAGCGCCTTCGCTTGCGAAGCGCCGCGTAGACAACCTCTCAACCAAAGCGGCGCCTCGCAAGCGAGGGCTCTACAAACTGACTTGATAGCAATTTCGCTCATTCCACTCCCTCTACACGCTCTTCGCCACACTTCCCAGCGCCATCCTATACAGCGATTCGAATTCAGTTTGACCGACTTCACGAGGATTGAACTTGCCGGTCCATTGCTGAGTCGCCGCCTCTGACAGCTTGGAAACGTCTGCCTCCGCAACCTCTAATTCGGACAAGCCGACCAGGCCCGCTCGCTGGACCAGCCCTTCAAACCATTCCGACAAGTCCGAGCCATTGCCCGGAATCCACCGCTCGTATTCTTCGTAAATCTCTTTTGCCATTGCATCGCCCTTGTTGAAACGAATGACATGCGGCAGCGTGAGCGCCACGGCATGGCCATGCGTCACATCATAGAAAGCAGTGAGCGGGTTGGCGCTTGCATGAGCCGCTCCCAGCATACTGTTCTCGATGGCTAGTCCCGCCAGAGCCGCCCCAAGCTGCATATTGGAGCGATCGTTCATGCTGGCATTGTTGTCGACTACTGCTCCAATAGAAGAAGCCAAAAGGCGAAACGCCTCCTGCGAGTGAATCTTGGATATAGGATTGCGGGGCAAGCAAACCGCTGTCTCGAGCGCATGAGCCAGAGCGTCGAGCCCGGTCAGAACAGCAATCCGACGCGGTTGGGACGCCGTCAATTCGGGATCGAGCAAGGCAACCCGAGCCAGAGCCTTGGAATCGCCGCAAGCCATCTTCACATGAGTCGCATCGTCGCTGATCAAGGCGTAAGACTGGCATTCGCTTCCCGTACCCGAAGTGGTTGGAATCGCAATAAAGGGCAGCATGGCTTGGCTTGCCTTGCCGTAGCCGTGATAGTCCTTCATCTCACCCCCATTGGTGAGCAGGAAATTGCAGCCCTTGGCCGTATCCATACTGCTTCCACCGCCGAGACCTATTAGGCTGTCGATGCCAGCAGATGCCGCAAAGTCCTTGCATGCCGTAATGCATGCATTGGTGGGATTCTCCTGAACATCGTCGAAGACCGCAGCGTCGATGCCGGCGTCTTTCAAACAGGCTAATGCCTTGTCCAAATGGCCCGCCTCTCGAATGCCTTTGTCCGTCACGAGCAAAGGCTTGGCGCTACCGATTTCGCGCGCGAACTCGGGCAGCTTGGCCAACATGCCCGAACCGAAAGCGATTCGAGGGCTGGGTCTCGTTACGAAACTCACCTTACGCGATCCTCAGGGACTTGCCTTGAATGGCGCGACGACGATAGAGGAATTCGAACAGATTCCCTTCGTGCGGCTGCTCCCATTGTACCCAATTCGTCGGCACAGAACCGATATTCAAGCGATCGATGTCCGGACTGGCCATCAAGTCGCGCATCCACTCCTCGTCTTCCGTAACCGCCGAAACCACCAGGGTCGATCCAATCGAATCGAGCATCTCCGATTGCGGGCGTTGAACCACGCTGACGAAAGGAAACATGTATTCGGTATTGGCGAGCGTGTGATTCGGGTCCGAGCAAGCGATCAAGGTCGGGCAGAGAAAGGTCTGGCCATGCTTTTCCACCAATCGCGGGCCTTTCCGATACTTCGCCGTCAAATCCTCGGCGCCTGGTTCCTTGAGCGCTTCGTCGATCGCCTCGTCCATCGCCTTGGCGAAATCCGCATTGGCGAAACCGCAAATCAAAGCGTCGTCGTCATCGCGAGCCAATGGTTCGATCGATGCCAAACGCTCGGCTATGGCGTTCGAGATTTCATCGAAATGAGACGGCACCATCACGGAAGATGCGTTGATGCAACTGCGTCCTCCATTGGCGGATACAGACTCCACCATAATATCCAAATGCTCTTGCCAATTCTCCGCCATGTCGTCGCCAATCAGGACTTTGCTCCGACCCGAGCCGTGAACCTGGATATTGGGATACTTAGCGTACTTCTTGACCGTCGCATCGCTACCGAAAACGATGCCTTTCCCGCAACTCAAGAGAATCGCGTCGCCGCCATCGTGCGTGGTCGGATAGAAACCGAAAGCTTCCTTGGGGAAGCCCGCCGCCACCATAGCTTGAATAATGCGATACGGCGTCAGCGGATCCTCGCGACCTGGTTTCAGGAAAACCGGAGTCTTCATGACCAGCGCTGGCAGCCAAAGCGAGTTAACCCCTGGCGAATTGCTCGGCAGGGTAACGCCGAGGCTATCCGCGATGGGATAGAAATTCATGTCTATGTCGCCTAGCCGCGCCGTGCCCGAATCGTAGAGCGACGCAGGCAAGCCGCGCGTCAGTCCCGCGATGACCGCCCGAATATTCTTCAGGGCAGCCGCGACCTTGAACATATTGGAACGACACAACGAGTGCGGCAGGCCGGTCAACTCGGATAAGGCAGTAACGTAATCCGCCACGCCTTGGGTCTCGCCATCCATGCCGAAGGGCAGTTCACCATCGAGGTAGATGTCGGCTGCCTTCTCGGCGTAGTCGAGCAGCGTCTCGGCTGGAATCGCTTCTAAAGCAGCCCGGCCCTTCTCGATCGCCATCTTGTCGCGACGAATGATGCCCGCATTGGCGACGCTCACTTCCAAGCGAGCCCCGGACCTGAGGACATTGCCCAGGTCGTTCGTATCCAAACTTTTGTACGGCTCGCCGAAGCGCAAAGCCGGTATATGCGTTATCTTCTCTTCCATCTTAAAATCAATTAGGTTTAACCACGGCGATCACGGAGGAACGGAGAGCTTGAGCTATGCGCGCCCAGATCATTCCACATTCCGCATTCGCCATTTCACTTTCTAATAAACGCCTTCGATCACCTTCTTCTTGGTAGACTCGAATGGGCGCACATCGCCTACTCCGTCCCAAGGGAAACGTTCAATCGGCTTGCGGCGAATCGCCTCGTCGCGCTCGAGGAAACGCGGCATGAAAAATTCCTTCGTCATGGTGGTCAGTTCGACACGCCCGTACTCATCGTAACCCACCAGCTCGGTCGAGTCCTTTGGATTGACGATACGCAAGACCGCTCGCGGCTGAGGAGCATAGTAAGTTAGGCTGTAGTTGTCCTCAGCGGACAGAGGCTTGCTGATAGCGAGGCCCATCAGAGTGTTTCCATAGGTCGGAGCGAAATTCACTTTGCCCTCCAGAACCTCTTCGGTGAGGAAACGCACGTACTGCGGCGTCATGGTCGTACCGCCTACGAACACGCCCTTGATGCCCATGCCGGGGATCGACACGCGTTCCGCCAAGCTTTCGAGAATGGTCGGCGTCGTGAACATGCAACCGATGTTGCGCCCCTTCATGATGGTAATCGCTTGCTCGACCACGTGCTCCTTGTACTTGCGAGCCATGTCGTACTCGCCATCGCGAATGAGACGCTTTACCCAGCGAGGATCCAAATCGATGAAGTAGCAGGCGCCGCCGCGAACATTCGCCAGATGCTCAATGGCCAAACGCAGACGACGTGGACCAGTCGGTCCAACCATCAGCCAGTTCGCTCCCTTCGGGAAGAAATCGTCTTCGTAGAAGTCGCTGAATTCCGAATAGTCGACTTTGTAGTCCTCCCAGCCAATACGCTGCTTCGGCATGCCAGTGGTGCCGCCCGTTTCGAAAACGTTATAAGGGCGATCCTTGAAGGCGTTGGGAATGAATCGCGCCGGATCCGTGTCTCGTAGCACTTCGTCGTCGAAGTTGTCGAAACGCATCATGTCCTGGAAGCCCTTGACGTCTTCCAGAGGATTCCAATCGGCCTGCTTCGCCCAGTCCAACCAGTAAGGACATCCGGTTTCGGGAGAGAAGTGCCATTGAACCAGCTCCCGCGTATAGCGGTCCAGTTCTTCTTTTGCGGCATCAACCGCGTTTGGGAGATCGAGTGTTTGAGTCATGTTAAAAAAGGGATTTTGTGGGGATCGGAGTTATCTCGCAAGGTCGCTGCTTTCTACGCAACGTGTAGTGTTATTCTAGTTACACGGCGCCTCGCAAGCGAAGCGCCCCACGACATTCTTTCATCTATTTCCTGAAAAACTTAGCGAGCGTCGCCTGCGAGGGCGCTTGAGTCGCCAACGAAACGACAATCATAGCGATAGCGCAGGAAGAGAAAACAACGACGACTGGCATGGCGCCGCCAACCGTGAAGCTGCTGTTGGCTCCGTAACCCGACGCCTGAAATAGCAAAAACCAAGACAGGGCCGCTGCCGCCACCGCAGCATAGGCCCCTGCTTTGGTCGCTCGCTTCCAATAAATGGCTGCGAAAACCAAGGGGAAAAGCCCAGCGAAGCCGCTAAAGCACCAGATGCCCAGGGAGAATACCTGACGAGGTTCCGCCAATGTGAAAAGGTAGGTCACCAGTACGATCAAGCAGATGAAGCCGCGGGCCAACAGAACGAGCTGCTTTTCCGAAAAGCGTTCCTTGCCTAAACTGTGCACCACGATGTCCTTGGTAAACATCGTGCCCACCGCAACGAATTGCGAATCGAGCGAGGACATGATCGCCGCCATGATGCCTGCAGTAACCAATCCGCCAATGATCGGCGTGGTCAGCTTGCCTACCATAATGCCGAGCACTGCATTCGGGCTCGCCCCTTCGGGGATCACTGGCGTCACGCCATCAGGCATAAGCGCCCCGGTCGCCCAGAATCCAATGAGGATACAGGGTATCCACGTCAGCATGATCGCTATCGGGTGGGCGATGAAGGTGAGTCGGAAAGACTTGGAGGACTTCGCCGTCAAACAGTTCTGAAAAAGATGCGGAAACATCCCCACCGACAACGGAATCAAGCAGTAGGACAGGAACTGGAGCTCCGTGATATTGCCCGCTCGAACCGCCTTGGCGGGATCGCCCATGGCCGAAGCCGCCTGCATGCCACCGAGCTTGGAAGAGATCGTCATGAAGGCGATGAAGCCCATGATCATGAAGACGATCGTTTGAAAGGTATTGGCCCACGCTGCGCTACGTACGCCGCCTGCGAAGATGTAGTACAATACGACGCCTGAAATGACCAGCGAGGTCAGCCAAGGCGGAACCGCTCCCCCCGTTTCGGGAAAGAGCTCAGGGAATGCGCCTCGCGATACGCCCTGCATCACCGTGCCCGCGCCCATCAAACCTACCAACAGGTAAGGGATGATCAGGCCCACTAGCATCGGGAAGAGCAGGTAGCCTAGCTTGCTGCTTTCGAATCGCTCGCGGAAGAACTCGATCTGAGTATGGAATCCGTTTCGCTTGCCAAGCGACCACAAAGGCAGGCCGACGAGGAAAAAGCATGCCGAGTGGATCAAGGCAGAGGCGGAAGCGATCTTTCCATAAGTCGCAACGCCAACGCGAAACGATTCGCCGGTACTGCCTACCATGGCAAACGCCGTCATCGTCGTGCCGAAAATCGACATGAAGAGAACGACCGGTCCGATGGAACGGCTCGCAACGAAGAAGTCGCTAGAGTTGCCCCGGAACAAACGCCCGCTCAAATAGCCGAGACCGAGCAAGAGGCAGAGATAGAAGATTACAATAACGGTCTGAGTCATGACTCGGAGCCCTCCTCATCATCTTCTTCGGGAAACTGCGGCCAAGCGTACTTGACGACCATAACCCAAGCCAATGCCGCAAGGACAGTAAAGAGCATGTGGTAGGCTAAGGTGGCCGGCAAGATGCCGAACACCAGCGAACCATTTTCCCGCAGCCAGAAATCCTGATGCAAAATGAACAGCAGGATCATAATGGGGAGGACGAGCTTTTTCATTTGCCGCCTTCCTTCAGAGCGTACAAATGCGTTTGCGTTACTACATAGACGACATCCTTAGCGACCACCGGGCTGCTGTAGATCGGCGTGTAGAATTCCATCGTGCCGAGCTCCTGCTTTTCCTTCGTCGCGGCGAGCACTACGACTTGGCCATCTTCGTTCGGCAGGTAAACTTTGCCGTCAGCGACAAGGGTCGAACCCCAAATACGGCTATCCGTCGCGTGCACCCAATGCACTTCGCCCGTTTCCGCATCCAAACAGTGGATATCGCCATCGTACTCCGCGGCAAAGATCATCCCATTGTAAATGCTCGGAGTGGATACGGTTCTTCCAATGTCCTTGTATGTCCAAATCGGCTTGCCCGTAGCAACGTCCAGCACGCTCAACATGCCTACGCCATCGCCGTGCTCGGGGTCCTGTCCAATCAAGGCGTAAACGCGATCGTCTACCGCCACCACAGTACTGATCACTTCACTCGGCCCCGGGTAGGTCGCGTACTTGATAGGCTTGCCATCCTTTTCGCGGTATTCCGGCGGATTGCTATCGAAGCGCCAGATTTCCTTGAGAATTTCGTATCCATCTGGACCCACAACCGGAGTCGGCTCGAACGCGTAGGTGATGCCATCGCCCCCACCCCATACCAGGCGGTCGACGCCGCTGGAAGTGGAGTAAGTCGGAGAGCTCCAGCTCGCGTGCAGCACACGCTCCGACACTTGAGAAGCTTCTTCCCCGAGCAAGTCGCCCGTATTCTTATCCAAGGCTACCAGAGCAGGAGAAAACGGAGCGGGAATATTGTTGTGCGACCAGTCAACTCCGTTGGAGGTCGATACGTAAAGCGTATCGCCCACGATAAGCGGAGAGCAGCTGGAAACGTTGTGCGGGAAGACGCCCAGTTCTTCGCGCATATCGTAAGACCAGATGATGTCTGCATGTTGATCGGTCAGCGTAACGGGCTCGCCGTTTGCGGACATGTAATTCGCTTCATCCTGGAAAGGGCCGTCATTTCCATCGGCCATTCCATTCGCATCCAAACACATGGCTTCGCCGCGATTCGTAACAATGTAAACCTTGTCGCCATCAATCGCTGCAGACGAGCAAAGACCAACGTATTCCCAGTCGCTCACCTTGCCTGCTCCCAGCTTGGGTATAAGCAGCTGCCACTCGAACTCGCCGGTTTTTTCGTCGAATACCATCAGTACGCCACGGTCGCCTTGCTGGCTCGCGTCGCGCGGAGATTCATTATTCGTTCCTACGTAGACGCGCCCTCCAGCCACGGATACATTTCCGTAGGCTTGAGATCCGACCTTCGCCACCCAGAGAACATTCTCCGTAGTGGACATGTCGATTTCATCGCTGCCCTTGATTTGCTTGCCGGGTTCGACGGCAACCGGAAGATTCTTGGCGTGGCCCACCATGTTGCGGCTCGTCGTCGCGCCCCACATCGGCCAGTCGGATTGGGATCCGCCGTGGTGATCTGCCTGCAAAGAGGCCCCAAGGGCCAAGGCGGCTAACGCTGTTGTAATTCGTTTTGGATGACTCATGGGTTCCTCTTAGTTGTTAGGGGTGATTCTTAGATTATCGATAAAGACGCGTTTCTGAGCTTGAGGCGACAATGCGTAGATGGCGGGAGCTCCCTTCGGATGCAGTTTGTCGACCGGCACTTCGATGGTCCAGTCGGCGGGTTCCGCTTCGTCGCGAAGCCACGCCTTGGCTTGAATAACGCCCGTGCCATCGCCATTGTCCTTGATCTTGGTTTTCAAAGTGTACCAGGTATTCGGGCGAACAACGAAAGGAACGCTTTCCTTCAAGCGGTCATGATTGCTGGAAACTTCAAGTATCCGCCAATTGCCTACAAGCGCGATGAGGTAGCGTTGATTGACCAATCCGATCGAGGACATGATGCGACGATTGCCATCCGTGAGAACATCCGCCGTGAAGGTATAGTCCTTCAGGTCGTGGTGACCCACGAAGTTCATGGTACGCTGCTTGATAACCGAATCGAGAACGTTGGTAATTACCTTCTCTCCTTCGCGCTCGATCACGCTCCACTTGACGCGAGCGCCCAGCCAAGTCGATGGCGGAAACGCCACCGTTTCGCCCAGGTGATTCTTTTGCGTCAGCTCGAATCCATTGAAGTCTTCGCTGTAGTTCGCTCCAGCCACGATTCGTCCTCGAGCGCTTCCGGATGCTCCGCTTGCCGACGCCTTAACGGCACCTGGCATCAGCTTGGCGCCCTTCTTAACCGACATCGTGTTACCTTTGAAGCTCACAGCCAATGGCCCCGCGTCGAAAGAGGCTCCCTTGATTTTCTTAACCCGCTGCCCGACCTTATTCAGTCCCCAGACAGTGAATTCGACCGATTGGCCTTCCGTGAGAGCGAATTCGGCGGGTACCACTTGCAAGGCTGCGATCTTCTTGTCCTTGATTTTCGGAGACGACGTTTTAACGCCGACGAACTTGCCGTCCTTCTCTCCATAGGCATGCAAGGCTTCCTTCGTTTGAACGAACACCTTGCCATCATAAGCGGAAGGAGCGGCCAAGCAGACTGCGCCCATTTCGGCGTGATTGAGAATTTCGCCGCGATCGGCGTGCGGCTTGACCACGTAAGCCTGCCCATCGGCCATCGGCACGTAGAGCTTGCCATCGGCGTATAGCGGCGAAGCATGCAGTTGGTCTGGAGCGAGCTTCAGGTCCCATAGCGTCTCGCCGGTATTCGCATCGACACAGAGCAGTTCCCCTGTTGCGATCGTCGTGTAGACTCGACCCTCGTGCAGCACGGGCGAGCTGCTGAAGGAAACGTGATCGTCGTTGCGCCAGACTTCGTCCGCAGCAGTCAAGATAACGGGCTTATCCCCTTCTGGGTACTTCGACGGCATACGGAAGCAAACCATGCGGCCTTTCGAAGTCGAATCGATGTTCTCCTTGCCGTGAACGGCAATCACCTTGTCGTCATCTAAAAGCAGGATGGATCCGTTTACCCCCCCCTGGGAAATCGTGTAGCGCCAGATCGGTTCGCCGGTACGAGCGTTGGAGCAGACGATGCTGCCGGATCCTGTTCCCGCGATGAATACGCGTTGCCCATCGAGCTCCGTGAATATCGGCGATGAGTTCGAACTGTCTACCGGCTTGATGTCCGGAGCCGACCACCAGGCCAATTCGCCCGTTTGCTTTTCGAAACCATAAAAACGGTCGCCCGGAGGGCCGCTCGGTCCCCAATTAGCAGTGATGCCGCGGAAAATAACGAAGTCGCCGTCAATCACTGGACCGCCGGTGCGACCGTTTGGAAAGGTGAGTCGCCAATACTCTTCGAGCATGGAGTGTTCCCAGAGCTTATTGCCATCGCGATCGAAGGCGATGGCCAGGCCGGACGTCGGCATAAAATAAACGTTGCCCGTTTCCGGATCGACGCAGGGCGACCCAATACCATAGCGGTTGTAAACGTTGTCGCTCAGGAAGTCGCGGGAGCGGTACTCCCAAATTTTCTTTCCTGAATCAGCGTCCAGGCAAAGCAAAGTCTCTTCGACCAGCTTACCATCATCCTCCTCATAATAGCCGAAGAGGTAAATCCGTCCGTCGGCGATCACCGGAGCGCCGCCGCCCTTGACCGGATAGGACCAGAGATGATCTTCGCCACCGATTTCTAGCGAATCCGGAAGGTTCTTTTCGAGCGAGACTCCTGTTTGGAGCGGTCCTCGCCAATTGAGCCAGCCATCGACTTCCTTGGCCGGAAGGGCCGGCAGAAGCATTAAGCTGACTGTTGCAAGCGCCGCTGACAGCAACGCTTTGCTGCTACGGGGGCTCGCATTCGTGGATGCAGGCGAATCGCCTAATTTATTTCGATGCATAGCGATCAGATATTGAGAAAAAACGTATGGGTTTCTTCGAAGATTCCCTTGGGGAGAAGGTAAACAGCTTCAGCGTTTGAAGCCCAACAAGCAACTCTTACAGAAATTTCGGATAGTAGACATTAAAATACGAGAGAGCCGGAACTGATACGAACACGTACTATTGTGTCAACCCGTTTATCGCGGTCTTAATAGTTAGACTCAATTTGTTAGTGGCCATATTTAGATGAGTTCTCGGTAGACAAACGGAGATTCTTTTACTATGCATGCATACTAATTTTCTCAATGAAAGCCCCTTCACAAGCGCCCGTAAGCCAGACCAAAACCCCGAGCAAACGCTTTCCGCTTTTGCTGCGTTCAGCCTGGTTTGGTCTGAACCAGAGCTTCCGTATTCGCATAAAGCCCCTCGGGCTAACGCCTGACCAATTCACTGTACTGCGCTGGTTGCACGAAAAGAAAGACGAGTGCATCCGCCAATCCGATTTGGCTCAATTGATGTCGAGCGACAACAACACCATAACCTCGATCATCAATCGCATGGAAACTAACGGTTGGGTTAAGCGCGCCCCACACATCCATGATCAGCGAGCCAAGCGCCTCGTAATACAGGATGCCGGAGAAGCCTTGTATTTCAAAGGCCAGGCAATCGCCTACGAGCTTGAGAATGAGATCATGAGCAGCTTGAGCGAAGCGGAGCGCTTGATGTATTTGGAGTTCATGCAAAAAGTGTCGCAGGCCTGTCTCGATTCGCGTCAGGCCAGCCGGAGCGCTTAAAAAACGGCGAGAATTGAGACTAACGCTGCAGTTTCATTCGGATTCCCCCTTGCCTCTCCCTTCCTTTGCAATGAGGGTCCATTCTCCCACCGTTCGAGCAATCTGCTGCAAGAAATTAACGTTACCTTCCCGGAACTTTTCCGGTAAATCTATTGATGTCTCTATTCTCGCGAAACACTGAAGTTGCTACCAAACGCATATGAACGATTCACTAAACCCATTCACCCCAAACCGACGCGATTTCCTGAAAACAGGCGCCGTAATTACCGGAGGACTCGCTTTCCCGAATGTGGTCCGCGCCGCGCACCACGGAAATAGCTCCCACAACGGGACGCTAAACATCGCCTGCATCGGCATCGGCGGCAAAGGACGGTCCGACGTCGCGAACGCCGCAGAAGAGGGCAATATCGTTGCCCTATGCGATATCGACATCGGAGGCCGCGGAGCGGAAACCGCTGAGAAGTTTCCCAATGCCAAGCGTTTCACCGACTATCGGAAGATGTTCGACAAGATGGCCGACCAGATCGATGCCGTCACCATTTCCGTTCCCGACCACTCCCACTTCCCCGCTGCCATGTATGCCATGGCCCTCGGCAAGCACGTCTTCGTGCAGAAACCCCTCGCCAATACGATATGGGAATGTCGCCAATTGCTGCTCGCCGCTCGCAAATACGGCGTCGTCACCCAGATGGGCATCCAAGGCCACACCTTCGAAGGCCAGCGCTTGCTCAAGGAATGGACCGAGGCCGGCGTAATCGGCCGTCCCGAGCGCGTGCGCTACTGGACCAACCGCCCGATTTGGCCTCAGGACGAGCGCTTGAAGTTCAAGAAGGGGCAGAAGCCCGACGGCCTCAATTGGGATGTCTGGGAAGGCACCACCGCGCTCGAGCAGCCTTACAGCGCTGATCTTCATCCGTTCAAATGGCGCGCTTCCTGGGAATACGGCTGCGGCGCCCTCGGCGACATCGGATGCCACCTCTTCGACGCCGCGTTCTGGGCCTTCGATCTGGATATTCCGAATAAGGTCGACGTAGAGATGAGCACGCCCTTCAGCGACAAGGTCGCTCCGAGCAATGCCGTCATCCGCTACCAATTCGACAAGGCCAACGGCAAAAAGCTCAAGAAGCCGTTCGAATTCCTCTGGTCGGACGGAGGTCTCAAGCCAAAGCGTCCCGACGGCCTGCCTGAAGGCCAGGAGCTGGATCGCCAATTCGGCCAATTGATTTACGGCAGCGAAGCTCAGATCTATTCTGCCGGCGGTTACTGCGAATCGCTGCGTCTCTTCCCTGAAAAGGATATGCAACGCGTACGCGATGCTCGACCGAAGAAGAAGTACGCGCGCGTGCGCGGCGGACCGGTCAAGGAATGGACCGATGCCATCCACGCCGGCACCCAACCCGGCGCTAACTTCGAGTATGCTGCGCGTCTGACTGAAGTCGTGCTGCTCGGCAATCTCGCTGTACGTCTCGGCAAGCCGATCGAATGGGATTCCAAGAATCTCAAGGTAAAGGGCGTGCCCGAGGCCGACGTTCTCATCAAGCGCCAGTACCGTAAGGGCTGGGAGTTCGAAGAGATCAAAGCCTAGGCATACCCGTAAATCCAATTTCCCAAGCAGCCCTTCTCATGGAGGGCTGCTTTTCTTTTTATTAGGTAGAGCAGCGGCGTCCTCGCCGCGCCGCAATGCCTAAGCGAACATGCTTCTACCCCGGCAAAATGTCTTTACGCAATGCAGCTGACGAGGGACAGTCAGCCCTACCTGATTACAACCATCCAGTCACCATGTCACCACGCCTCCTCGTCACCCTATCCCTTCTCCTTTCTCTCGCAGCATCCGCATTCGCAGCGGACAAACCGAACTTCGTCGTTTTCCTGGTCGATGACATGGGATGGGGCGACGTTGCCGCTTACGACAGCGTCTATCACGAGACCCCTCATATCGACCGACTCGCGGCCGAGGGCATGAAATTCAATCAGGCCTACGCCGCCTGCGCCGTTTGCTCGCCCAGCCGGGCAGCCATTCTTACGGGACAGTATCCGGCGCGGCTCAGGCTCACCGATTGGATTCCTGGCCACAAGCGTCCGCATGGCAAACTAAAGGTGCCCGACTGGACTATGTACATGGAACACGAACGCGTCACTCTGGCCGAAGCCCTTCAGGAAGCCGGCTACCGTACACAGTTCATCGGGAAGTGGCACCTGCTTCCCGTTCCCTACCCTGAGGAATGGGATAATCACTACCCCGACAAGCACGGCTTCGACAGCAATATCGGCGGTCGCGAGTGGGGACAGCCCAAGGGTCCTGGCAAATACTTTTACCCCTTCGGCATGCCCAATCTCGAAGGCAAGGAAGGCGACTATCTCACCGATGCCTTAACCGACTCCGCCGTCGCGTTCATCGAGAACGCCGAAAAGGACGATCCCTTCCTACTCTACTTCGCCTACTACACCGTGCACGGCCCGATCATCGCCAAAGACGATATTACAGACAAGTACACGGCCAAGACGGAATTCAACGAGAACGACAAAACCGACTACCCCGCGGCCGACAAGTACGCAGCCATGGTGCAGTCGCTCGACGAAAGCGTCGGTCGCGTTGTATCCGCTTTAGAAGCGCAAGGCTTGGACGAGGATACCGTCATCCTATTCACATCCGACAACGGCGGCGTCTATTCGCGCGGCAACAACGGCTCCTTCCGCGACGGCAAGGCCACTCCTTATGAAGGCGGCATCCGCGAACCGTTAATTGTCAAATGGCCGGGAGCCATCGAACCCGGCTCGGAAAGCGAAACGCCCGTCATCGGTACCGACATCTACCCAACCTTATTGGATATCGCAGGTCTTAAGCTCAAGCCGCGCGAACATCGCGACGGCCTTAGTCTCGTTCCTCTGCTCAGGCAACAAGGCGAGCTCAAGCGCGATGCCCTCTACTGGCACTATCCGCACTATCACAAAGCCAACCCCTACAGCGCCATGCGCGACGGGGATCTGAAGCTGATCGAATACTTCGAAGACGGACGCCTCGAACTATACGACTTGGCAAACGATCCCACCGAGTCGACAGATCTAGCCCAATCCAAACCGGAAGTGGCCAAACGCCTCCACAGGAAACTCGAACGCTGGCGCAAACGGATCGGGGCCCAGATGATGTCCCCAAATCCCGACTACGATCCGGACGCCAAATGGCGTAGGCCGCAAGGCTAGCCGCGACAGCGACAAAACAGAAAGCCGACTTCCACCCGGAAGCCGGCTCGTCGAAACGCAGTTAGCGATCGAAATCGCTTCCGCGGGATCGACCCAGAATTCTATTCTTCGTCATCGTTCAGCGTGAAATCCAGCTTCTGGCGAACGCGTACGCTGACGGCTTTCCCATCGATTTTCCCAGGCTTCCATTTCGTCTTTTCGATCGCAGCAGTCGCGGAAACCGCAAATCCATCGTGCGTTGCGCTCGCCGAGCGAATATTTTTCGTCTTTCCTTTATTTGTGATGATCCACTCTACAATCGCCGAGCCTTCGACGCCCTTTTCTTTCAATTCCGGCGGATACGTGGGCTCTACTTGATACGTAGCGCGGGGCTTCGTATCAAGATCGCTAAGATCATATACCCCATCCTCCGTCTCGGCTCTCCTATCCTCGTCTTCCATTTCTAACCGACGGTCTTCTTCTGAAAGCTCTATTCGCAGGTCCATGACGCGCTCCCTTTCCTTGCTCGCCATCTCCCGTTCTCGAGCGAACTGCTCTCGTTGATTGGCAAGATCTTCAGCGGCTTTTTCTACCTGAGCTAAGGCTTTGGTCCTAATCTCTTGGATTTCTTGCGCGCGGATGCGTTCTTCCTTCGACAGATGTGCTCGCATCTTCTCGACTTCGATCTCGTTCTTATTAAGTTCCTCTTGCAAGCGACGCTTCTGGATTTCAACCTTGTGGAGATGCTCCTGCATCATCGCTTCCGCCTCTGCCAGCCGGCGCTCGACTTCCCGATTGACCAAGTCTTCGATGCGTTCGCGATCAATCGTTTCCATTCTAAAGTCCCGGGTCGATCCCTCGTCCTGGGTCCACGCATCTTCCAACGGGTTCGCTTTCACATCGGCAACAGCCGAGAGAGCGAATGAACCCAGTAATAATATTCCCACTACACAATTAACTATAAAAAGCTTCATCTTAGATATTTTGCTATATTGATATTCGATTACATTGCGTACGCGCCGTTTCAGGAAGGATTCCGAAAGAGCTACCGCTCCCACGACTTCACCTTGACTCGAAAAAGCAGCCGCCTTCAGCAAGCAATTCACATAGCCGCTTGAATCTCCTCTTTTTGTAATCACCTGCTCGTCACAGGCTTTCTCCATTTCGAAGAGCATTCTCTTGCGAAGCGCCCAAACGAGTGGATGAAACCAATACAAGCATACGATCGCTTCCGCAACTACGCACCATATATTGTCCCTCCGTATTCGATGAGCCACTTCATGCTGAAGAGCGGTCGCTAGCTCGTTGTCACTCAAGCTATCTAGAAACGCGCGACGCGCCATTATTCTGGGTCGAAAAATTCCATACAAACCGATTCCTGGACCAGCGACCACGAGGTCGCCTTTCACATCAACGATACCTTGCGAGCACTCGCGCAAGGCCTGAGCCTCGCGCGATGCGAACGGACGACGATCCCGCCGCGTTTTCCAATGAAAACGAAACCCTCTCGCGAGACGGCATCCCACGTGCCAGGCCAGGCCCAACGCAGCTAACGCTACTAGCGCTGCAAGGACTCCCGAGCTTCCCCACCACACTTGCCCCAAAGGCTCTCCTGCTTGAGCAATTGCCGTGGCTGCCCGAGACGCAGCGCCCTGCAGCGGACCGAAAACAATCGATTCATTTGCGGCGCTTGAGAGAAATCGTTCTTGGACAACTCCAAAAAGCCAAACCGAGGGAATGGCGAATTTCAGAAGCCCAATGCGATAAATCCAGCACAGAACGTTGGAACTGCCCAATCGCAACACACCAGCAGCCAATACCAGCGCAAGAGCGAAAACAGTCGATTCCAAGAGATGCCACACAACGAACTGTCCCCAATCTTCCATCTTAATCGCCCTTCCCTTCGCGCTCTTCTTTCTCCCGAATCATCGCTCGAATTTCCGCAATGTCCGACTCGCTCAGCTTTTCGTTCTCGACCAAGTGCATCATGATCGGACTCGGCCCCTCATCGAGCAGAGACATCACATCGTCAATCAACCCCCCCACTATGGCCCGCTTGTCGACAATCGCTTCAAACAGCCACGCATTACCGATTTTTTTCACCCGCCTCAACGCCTCCTTCTTTTCAAGTCTGCCCACGATCGTCTGAACCGTCGAATAATCCGGACCTCCTTCTTCCTCCGCGAGATGATCCGCCGCCTCGCGAACCGATAAAAGCCCCTCTTCCCAGAAAGGCTTCATCACCCACCGCTCCAATTTCGATAACGA
>Ga0066825_10000083_pt1 | contig 34621 bp, 20 predicted proteins | sample ETNtaG_6_FD_65608 | JGI IMG/M metagenome (GOLD analysis project Ga0066825, IMG submission 65608) | Marine microbial and viral communities from oxygen minimum zone, Eastern Pacific Ocean - ETNP201306SV45 | ecosystem: Environmental > Aquatic > Marine > Oceanic | place: Pacific Ocean: Eastern...
GGGGGTGGTGTCTTAATTTGTTCAGTAAGCGGAACAAGTTCATCATCATCGTCATCTACATTCAGCGCCTCATATCCATACATGGATTTATCATAGGTTTTCCATTCAATTGCCTGCCAGGAAATGAAGAGTACCAAACAAAGACCAATGGCGAAATATAATTTGCCATTCTTTCTTAAATCAGCGCTGGGGTTTTTTTTCGGTTGCATTTGATATGTTTAATGAAAAGCTAAAATAATGATTTTAATATAAGTATAATAGATTAAATATAAAGGAGCCGTAAATTAATTAATAATTGCTTGATATCCCTCGTGTGTTAGCAAGGTCTCTATTTGAGACAGGTCGCTAATTTTCATTTTAATAATCCATCCTTGATCATATGGGTCATCGTTTACCAGTTCTGGGGTGTCCTCAAGATTTTCGTTAAAAGCAGTGATTTCTCCAGCAAGCGGCAAAAACAAATCTGATACTGTTTTAACTGCCTCAACAGTTCCAAAAACGGATTCTTTGTCTAAGGATTCACCTATGGTTTCAACCTCAACATAAACAATGTCACCCAGCTCACCTTGGGCGAAATCGGTTATACCAACAGTTGCTATGTCTCCTTCAATACGAACCCATTCATGGTCTTGTGTGTATTTTAAATCCTTTGGAATACTCATTTTTCAATTTTGTTTAAATGTAATGCAAACACCCTAATTTCCAAAATTGTATCTCAATGTTATTCCAGCACGAATATTGGTTTGTGGGAAAGCCGTTGATATAGCAAATTTTGAGAATGCATGGTCATAGAAAAACAGCGCATTAAAATTGCGAGAAAGTGCATAATCAGCCGATAATTTAAGCGACCACAAGCGCTGTCCAGCAGTGACCTGATCGCTTAAGAGATCCAAGTTTCGAATAAGGGTGATGTTATCGCGAACAGACAAATCTGCTTTGATGTTGATGTCTCCCTTTAGCTTGGTTGACTTACCGCCAACGTTTGTTTTAAACTTTACATTTTTAACGCGATAACCCATACCAACAATCCATTCATCACCAGAAGTTTCAGTGAGTAAGTTGTTGTCTAGGGATAAAGATAATGCACGGTCTTTACGTACTTCAGCAGAAAGTTGAAGACTGTTTTTTAGTTCAAAATCAACTTTAACCAATGGGTTAAATTGCTCCACTAAGTTTACGTTGGTATAAAGGATTTTATTCATAAGATTACCCGATTGGTCGGTGGCATTCGATTGATATTCAAGGTTAGTGACAAAGGCATTGAGTGTATGGCTGGCCCTGTAGCCGTGTGAAATTGCAAATCGGTTAAATCGTTTTTTAAATGATTTCAATCGCATAAATCCGGTATACTGCATATTCCAGTTAGGGAGCGGGAAGCTGCGTTTTGCGTCCATGCTAACCGAATTGGGGTCAGCGCCTGTATAGGCAGCCAAAAATGCAGGAATTAGCACTGCTTGGTTAGTTTTTCCATAGCCCTTTGGAAAGCCATCTACATCAATATTTCCAGCTGGAATACCTCTTTCAGCACCCAATCTTTCAGCAATAATTAATCGATTTGCTTTGAGGTCCTCAAAGGCTTTTGATGCTAAACCATTCCCGCTAAATGAGGTGCGTAACATAATTGTTGAAATTTCAAAATTACCAAACAAGCGCGGTGACAATGCGTTGTAAACGCCATTAACAACTCTAAAGTTTTCTGAGTTGTTTTCTGAATAACTGCGGTTTCCCGTCAGATCGAGTTGAAGTCCTTGTAACAATCCAATTTCAGCATTGTAAGTGACTTCATTGTTATGCACGGTTGCATAAGCTTGGTTAAAGTTTGGGAATTCAGTAAGCCATCCTCTTTTTGCTGCCTCAAAACGAATATCCTCTTGACGCCCCAAAGCAAATGCTATACCCGGGTTAGCTGTTCCTAAAAAACCTATGTTTTGTGTATAACCAGGTAATACAGTTCCATTGTTTTCACTATAAGAAATCTGCACCCTTCTCAATGCAGTGACAACACCTATCAAAGAGTTTTTAATTTTTACTCCAGGCTTCTTTTTATCACTTTGTTTGGTCTTTTTACGCAATCCTACGGTATTATAGAGGGCCTGCATATTGGCACTTCCGTTCCACTGTATTGTATTGGCATTCTGTAGCGTATGAACAATACCTAGCGTATTATTGTTTTCATCAACCACATTGGCCAAGGCAGAGGCACCACGCTGCCAATTAAAATTTCCTGTATAAGAATAAGTTCCGTCTAGGAAAGATAATAATGGAATATACTTAAATGGAAGCTGATAAGTAGCACCGATAGACTGATCAAAGCGGTCCATTTGTCCTGTATCCCAAATTCCATCCCAAATATCCAATGAGGTATCGACTTTTGTATTGCCTGCTGTGCCATTCTCCAAATAATTGCGAACAATATTTCGGCTTGATGCAGAAAAGTCAATGCGGAATGAGTTGGTTAGGTTATGGTTAACCGTGAACAACCAATCAAAAAGATAGTTACGTTGTTGTAAATCTGGCAAAGGTAACTGGCTTGAGGCATCCATTCCTTCAAGAAACACCTGTCGAAAACGTTGGCTTTGGAAGGTTCTGTTGATATTAGCAGCAAGTGAAACTGTGCTGGGCATCAAATTCAAATTGATTTCAGACAACCAACGTAAATACTTCTTATTGTTTATTGCCTGCACCTTTCCAAGAGGTTTTATAGATATCGGCTTGAATGCATAATTATATCCTGCGCCCAGACGTACGTTCTGAAAGGCATAGTTTTCAATTTCAAAGTCATTTCTTTTTTCTTCGTTATAAGAATAAGATAGATCTAAGTTCTCAATATCAAAAAAGTTCTGCTTGGCATCTGAACTACGCTGCTTACGAACACCTATTAAATTAATGCTTTTAAGTTTGGCAACACTAAGTGCCTGTTCCCTAATAGCATCACGTTCGTCTTGCGTATCAGCAGTATCCAACCTGTCTTGTAACTCAATGTCCCTATAATAAGGGTCATATTTTGGGGTAATAACTTCTTGGTTATAGCTATAACTTAGCGGAAGTACAAGTCCCCATTTTTTGGGAAATAACATCCCCGCATTAATACTTGTGGCTACACCATAGGAGCGTGTATCGTCTTGACTTCGCATATTTGGTGACTGATCAATAGCTCCAAACCCTACAGTAGAGATGGCCCCGTTTAGAGTAACGTTTGCAAAGTCCGCTAGGTTGGCATCCAGTGTTCCAACGGCAGCCCAACCACCTTCAGCGTCAATTTCTGATAGTCGAAGTTCATTAAACCAAACTTCGCCGTCAAGGTTATTACCAATAGTAGTACTAGGGTTTTTAACTCCTACTACTAGGGTTCTTATCGCGCCAAGAGTTGGGTTACCACGTATGGCTAATTTGTATTTTTTATCACCCGGCAAACTGGAGCTTGGCGTGAATTCATCTATGCGCTCGAGATTCTCATCAAAATAAGTGGCACCCACTATTTCTCGATTTGCTATGGATTTGGCCTTAATTTTTGTTAACCATTCAACAGGGATGCTTATTTCGTTAGATGTTACTTGCCACACCTCTTCGGCTGTTAAATTATTTGACACACCATTTGTATAGGCTGTTGGTTTAAGCGGGATTTCTATTTGATAATAGTTTTCATCCAAATCCGTTCCCAATCGGATAAAAGCAACCATGCGTTCATCTATGTCGTCATTAGCACCCTCACCTGGTAACGGATTTTCATCAGGCAAAGATTCAGCATGTAAAAACATGCGTAATCGTTTGTATTGACGCATATCTAAATCTATGTGCTTGTAAACTCCTTGCCCATCCTCGGGGGCTAAATCTCTTACTCTTAAAGATAGTGATTGTTCGTTTTCACGAATCAAATTATTGTAGCTGTTCAAAGTTTCACGCACAATGCCTGGTGGTAGTTTGTAACGTATGGGTGTTCTTGTTTCGTTCTCTAATACATTGACCGCACTTACTTCAAGTTGGGTGTTGGGGTATGAAACCTGTTTCGTGTTGAGTGGTGTGGGCACACGTGTCCAATCAGCTCGAACAACATCCAATGTGCCAAAACGGAAAACTGTAGGCTGGCTAAAACCAGTTAACATCATCCGCATAAATCGAATTGACCTCAGGTCACTCATCCCATTAATAGCTTCAAAATAATTTCTCTTTTGAGGAGCCTCATAATATTCTGCTACAACTGGAACACGGAATTGTAGCCATCGTGATGAAGTGACTTGACCATTTGGTAATTCAATATTGTCATTTTCACGCACATCAACTAAGAATGGGTGGCTACCAACTTGCATATTTTTTTGAATAGGTATACGGTATTGATAATACCTGTCAATAGTATTCATGGTATTGTCCTGATTGAGATCCTCCGCATCTGGCGTAGTATATGAACCCCTGAACTGTTCTGTAACTTCAATTGGAGAATTGCCTTGGGTACCGTTGTAATTTTTGTAGCGATCTAATACAGAACCGCTGCCTTGACCAAAATAGCTGTAGTTGTCTCCTGCGGGGTCATCTGAAGGACCATTAGTATATATGATGCGTTCTTCATTATCGTTGAGTCCATCTAAACCTACATCTTGCAAACTACGGTTTTGTCCGTCGGCATCAAAAGCATAAACCAACGACTGCGTAGCTGGTGTTATACCCCAAGAGGTGTTGTAAGTAGCTGTGTTTTGACCTAAAGCTGGAAGTCCGTTTTCATACAACTTCCGTCCATCATTCAATATATCTTCAGAAATATTACCCAGATGAAATACCAATTCACCCAAATCATCAGTTGTGGAAGTTTGTTCTGAAAAGGTGTCTAAGAGCCAAAATTCAATATACTCCACATTGGACTGTGCAAAGTCAGTGGTAGACATGGCACGTGTAATACCTGCCCAATTTTCTTGTGGATTTGACCCAAAAGAGGGGGCATTATTATAGGGTCCGCGCTCAGTTGGATAATACGCCAAGTCAAATGTGTATTGTACCATAGACTGTCCTTGAACAATATCTCGTTGAGGGAAAATTTCTTCAATAAAAATACGCCTGGCTGCATTGGTGGAAAGGTCATTGTCAGAAATACCACTTGGTCTTCTATTAGAATAAAACAGCGGATCAATATTGTACCACGAAAGTTTTGCGCGCTGATAACCCGCACTTATATCACCTACACCCGCACTTGAACCTGCTATGGGCAATTGTTGTGAGGGCGCGGGCACACTAGAGAGAAACCAAGAATATGTGTCTCTGATATCAAGATTGGTCTGGGTTCCTTCAAAATCATCTATATATGTGGTAGCAGCATTGTCAAGCTGAGTGCCTCTTGGCTGTCCCACTTTTAAATAAGCAGCCTCTGCACGAATGGAAACATTTGATGCTACACGTGTATCAATATTTGGGAGCTTGTTGACCATTCTAGTGAGAAATGGAATTTCCTTTGAGAAATTTCCGCTCAATCCAATCATGGTGTTATTTACTGGCTCTGTGCCATAATTTGCTTTTTGAGTAAGGGGTCGTTCACTAAGACGCATATAAGTTCCGCCAAGTAATAAGTTGTCATTTACTTTATGCTCGGCAGTGAAACCCATGAAGCGCTTGTTCTGCTGGCCAAAAAGGGTATTGCTTTCAGTAGAAACCTCTATTGGTATATTCGAATTTTTTATGCCCTCATTCAGTATAGTAACACGTCCAAGTTGATAATTAACCGTGTAGTCTAATCCCTCTTGAAGTAATCTGCCACCAGCAGTAACACGAACAGAACCACGCTGTACATTAAAAGCGCCAAGTGATATTCCTTGCCCAGTCCCTGTTGATTTGTAACGTCCTTTTAACTCAAATTTATTGTATCGTTGATAGTCAGCCGCATCTCCTTTTGTGATATCATACATCTCTTTATAGACATATTTCTTTTGGTTTTCGTTGTATAAATTTCTATTGGAATAATCTTCATTAGGGTCATCCTTTAACAATTCAAATAAGTACTCACCAAAAGGCTCAACACTTGGGAAAATGATTTGTCCTTGTTCTGGAAGCACCGTGATACCACTTATAAAATCAAAAAAACCGTCACCTTCAGATTGGGCATCCTGATAGATATTAAGTTTATCAAGCCCAAAAAGATTGAGTAAAATACGCTCCTCTGTCCCTGCCGGCCATTCACTTTCTGCGCCTTCTGCAGGTGTTATAAAATTTGTTGGTGAAGGATCTGTGTATACAATATTAAATACAAAGTCTTGTTGGTCTAGCTGAAATGCGCCAATGTTGTAAACGTTTTTCATCATCAGGTCAAACACAGGTTGAGCCACATCAAGCACGGAGCTTTTTAGCATTTTAACCACCAAGCTATTGTTGTTTACAATTGGAGTCGTTGGAGATCCGGAAACGGTAGTCGAAGCAATACCATCGCCCGCAAATTCACCTACTTGATAGGTTTGGCCATTAACGGTATATTGAAAAGCAACAGCCAATACTTCATCATTGTTTAAAGGCTGATTCAATGAAATATATCCCAACTGCTTATGTAGGTTGTATTCGCTTTCATTTAACTTACGAGCACTTTCCAAAATAGCGTAGTCACGACCCTCGTTCACTTGAGAAGAAAGCGCACCAAAGCCATCTTTTGCTGTTGCAATATCACGAATATCTTCTGTAAGAATTCCCGCTCCGCCGATGGCAAAAGGGTCTACCCTATTCACATCGTTATCTGGGAATGAATTGGGTGCTGCATTAAAAAAGCCTGTCGTAACATTATCCAGTATGACCACATCTGGACTGGACTCTCCCAAATCTTGAAGAGCAATAAGGTTTCTCACATTACTTGTTCTTGCCGAACGGTTGGTAACCCAAACTTCAATACGAGTAATATCAATCGGAGAGTTAATATAAGGATAGGTTTTAACCGATTTATCGTAATTATCTCTGAAGTATTGTGCCAAGAAAAAGTGTCTGTTATCCTCATAGTCTAAGGCAAATAGCGAAAATTCTTCAAGAGTACCCTCACCGTTGGTTTGAATAGTTTGAGTTTGCGATCGTTGCTCTGAAATTACAGCGGCTATGTTTGTATTGCCAAACTTCAATTCTGCTTTAACGCCAAATAAACTTTGAGCACCTGTGATAAGTGAGCTGTTTATGGGCATGCTAACATTACCCACCTCTAGTTTTTGAAGTATACCATCTTCATTACCGCTTATACCTTGATCCCTAAGATTTTGAATGCTGTTTAAATTGTCCTTTCCATTATTTACAAAATTATTTCCTTTATTTATTAGGTCTTTACCTTTGTTGATGGTGTTTTGTACACTACTCGGCACCAGGTCTTCTGGGAAAAATTCCAGTTTTACAACACGTTGAAAATCAAAAGTAGACTGGGTATCGTAATTTGCATTAACTTTTAATCGGGTACCTATTGTACCGGTAAGTGCAAGGTTAATACGTTGGTTGAAATCAAAAGCAAGGCTGCTTTGATTACGAGGAGAAAGGCTAGGATTTCCTGACTTTTGATAACGAATTCCCAAATCAATACTTGCAGATCCTTGCGGACGGATATCAATCTCATTACTTCCAAAAATACTTTCAAAAAGCTTAGAGTTGACATAATAATCTGGCAACTGGTCTTCTTGAGTTTCGTCATTCTCATTAATTCCAGCAATGGCTTCTTGTTTATCTCGTATATAAGCTCTAGACTTTTCTGCAAATACCCGTCTTCGGAATTCGTTGGGGGTAAGTACTAAGGGTTTTTGTGTATCTATGCGTCCAACCTTGACATTGTAGAAATACAAGTTCAATTTTGGATCAAATGTATAGGATGCAGCAAAAGAGCTCGGTTTATTTTTAAGGCTTATTTGCTTAAGGTTTTGTGCTAAAACCAAGCTGTCAGTAGGAATAGTTGTTTTATTTTGAGCATACAAATCAATAGAAAACAGCGTGCTTATTAGCAGCAAAAATAGTGCTGTATTCTTATTGGTTATGATTTGCATTATAATTTATTCAGTGCATTTTTAATCAAACGATCTACAGGCATCTCAGGTTCCACTTGTAAAAGTCTATCAATGACCTTTTGGGTTTGCTTATTCGGATAACCTAAAACACTCAATGCAGATAACGCTTCATCGCGCTGGGTATTGTTCGAAACCAATGCTATTTCTTCATCTGCTATAATACCAGTAACCTTATCTCTTAAATCAACGATAACACGTTGGGCTGTTTTGGCACCAATCCCTTTGACTGCTTGGATGGCAGCCACATTATCGGTTTGTATGGCTTGCACCACTTCTTGTGGGTTCATGGACGAAAGCATCATTCGTGCTGTATTGGCACCTATCCCACTGACACTGAGTAATAGCCGAAAAACAGATCGCTCAACTTTTTCCATAAACCCGTAGAGATTTTGTGCGTCTTCACGAACCTGCATGTGGGTGTAAATACAAATGAGCTCGTCTTCTGGTAACTGACCATAGGTGTTAAGAGAAATATTTACTTCATAACCAACACCATTGCAGTCTACCACTATAGTTGTAGGGGTTTTACTAACAAGTCTCCCGTTTAGTTGTGTAATCATTGCATGTTTTAAGCATATAAACTTCGGAATAAAAAGTATTATCTGCTAATGTATTTTAAAATAGAACACAAACATATTACAACTTAGGTCCAAAATCAGAAATTCTGTAATTATTATCAACAATAAATTGTTTGAAATTGTCAATAAACAAAGCCGCTAATTTTTTTGCCTCAATCCAATACTTTTTTTTATCACTCCAATATGAAACCGGATTTAATATCTCGCTTGAAACGAGGCTGCAATTTTGAGGAATATCAAAATTGAAAATGGGGAGTTTTTTAAATTTTTCATTTTTTAGACTTCCGTCATGAATTGCATTAATAATAGCACGTGTGCTCTTTAATGAAATTCGATTGCCGAGGTTAAAATCTCCACCTATCCAACCTGTATTAACCAACCAGATATTGGTTTTATGTTTTTTGAGTTTTTGCTCTAGTAATTTTGCATATTCAAATGGATGTAGTGTCAAAAATGCAGCCCCAAAACAAGCTGAAAATGTTGCCAAGGGCTTATCAATTCCCATTTCAGTGCCTGCTATTTTTGCCGTGTAACCGCTTATGAAATAATACATCGCCTGCTCAGGGGTCAGTCTTGAAACTGGTGGTAGTATACCAAAAGCATCACATGTTAGGTAAATAATATTTTTTGGATGATTTCCTATACAAGGCATTTTGATACCATCAATAAATTCAATGGGATAAGCCGCGCGCGTATTTTCGGTTATTCTTGTATTGTTGTAGTCAACAGTATGTGTTTTAGTATCACAAATGACATTTTCAAGTATCGTTCCGAACTTTATAGCTTTGTATATTTCAGGTTCTTTTTCCTTTGTCAATGCGGCTACTTTTGCATAACAGCCTCCCTCAATATTAAAAACACCATTATCGGACCAGCAATGTTCATCATCTCCAATTAAAAGTCGGTTGCGATCGGCAGATAAGGTAGTTTTTCCTGTTCCGCTTAATCCAAAAAAAAGAGTTACATCTTGGTTTTTTCCTTCATTTGCAGAGCAATGCATAGACAATATTCCTTGTTTAGGCATGATGTAGTTCATTATTGAAAAAATTCCTTTTTTCATCTCTCCAGCATATTGAGTGCCCAAAATCACAAATTCACGGTCTTCAAAGCTTAAGTCAATACTAGTTTTTGTCTTCATAAAGCTTGTGTATTGGTTTGCTGTAAACTCACCGGCATTGTAAATCAAATAGTCAGGTGTGCCAAAATTTGACAATTCGATCTCAGTAGGTCTAATCATCATATTGTGCATAAAGAGGGCGTGGTATGGTCGTGTACAAATAACACGAATTTTCATACGGTTTTTTTTATCCCAACCTACAAATCCATCAACAACATAAATTCTATCTCTGGTATTGAAGTAATCAATTGCACGTTGTCGGTTAATTTGAAAAGTATGTCCATCCATTGGAATATTTATATCGCCCCACCATATATCATCTTGTGTTTGAGGCTCTTTTACAATTCGCTTATCGTTTGGGCTGCGTCCCGTTTTGTCTCCAGATCTTAAAATTAAGGCTCCTTTATCTGAGATGACTGCACTTAAATCGTGCCTCAATGCCTTAGAGTACAGCTGAGCTGGAGATAGGTTTCTATATAGTTTTTTTGGTTGTATTCCGTAGTTCTGTAAAGTAAAAGTTGTTTTCATTAGGTCATATTAGCAAGTTCTTTTGAAGTACTTCTATCATTTCCCTATTACCACAAAAAAATGGGGTTCTTTGGTGAAGTGATTTGGGGTTTATATCTAAAATTCTTTGATTCATACTTATGGCTAATCCACCCGCTTGTTCTACGATAAGCGAAATGGGATTGCACTCGTAAAGCAATCTTAACTTTCCGTCTGGATGTTTGGCATTTGGTGGATACAAGAAAATTCCACCTTTAAAAATATTCCTATGTATATCAGAAACCATAGATCCTATGTAACGAGTACTGTATTGAGAATCCTGTTTTTTTCGTTCGATGAGATATTGCTTTATTTCTTTTGGAAATGTTGAGAAGTTGGCTTCATTTATAGAATAAGTATGCCCTTTTGGTTTTAGTTTTATGTTGGGGTGCGACAAGTAAAATGTCCCAATAGCTGGGTTTAAGGTAAATCCATTTACACCATCGCCTGCGGTGTATACAAGCATAGTGGAAGTCCCGTATAATATGTAACCTGCAGCAACTTGGTTTTTGCCTGGTTGCAGAAAATCTTCGAGTGTAACTTTTTGGTCAGATGATGTTTTTCTTCTGTAAATAGAAAATATAGTTCCAACAGAAACATTTACATCAATATTAGATGACCCATCTAGTGGATCAATCAATACCACGTAATTATTTCCTTTACTGGAAGTTGATTTGACTTTTATAAAATCTTCAGATTCTTCGCTTGCAATACCGCATACTATGTTTCGATTGATAAGGGCTTTAATAAACAAGTCATGCGCCATCACATCAAGTTTTTGCTGTGACTCTCCCTGTATGTTTGTAGAACCTGTTTCTCCTAAAATATCAACGATTCCAGCTTTATTTACCTCATGGCTTACCACTTTAGATGCTAGCCTAAGCGCATGTATAAGTCGAATGAATTCGCCTGTACTATTTGGGTGTTTTTTTTGGGTTGAAATCAAAAACTCACCAAGAGTTAGCATAATGTTAATTTAGGGCATATTAAAGTTAGTGTTTAATGCCTTAAAATAATTTGCTAAAACTTAATTACTTTAAACCTTACGCAATAAAGCAAGATATACTTATACTTTTAAAGTAAACAATTGAAAAGGATGAAGATTGTTTGATTTTCAATATATATTTATACTAAACTTTCTTGTTTTGTGCATCCACTGCAGCAACTGCTGTCATGTTAACAATTTCATCAACACTAGCGCCCAATTGTAAAATATGTACAGGACATTTGAGTCCCATCATAATTGGGCCTATTGAAAGCGCATTGTCTAATTCTTTAATGAGTTTGTAAGCAATATTTGCCGCATTCAAATCGGGTAATATCAAAGTGTTTACTGCGGCCCCAGCAATTTTTGAGAAAGGGAACTTATTGGTAAGCATCGTTTTATTAAGGGCAAAATCTGCCTGTATGGGTCCATCAACGGCAATATCAGGCAGGAAACGATGCAACAGTTTTACGGCTTTACTAACCTTTTGAGCATCTTCATTTTTTGATGAACCAAAGTTAGAATACGAAAGCATGGCAATCTTTGGCTGAATACCAAACAATGAAGCGGTATGAGACGTCATTTGTGCAATCTTAGCCAGATCTTTTGCAATAGGATTGATGTTAATTGAAGTGTCGGAAATAAACAAAGGGCCTCGGTTGGTAATCATCAAGTTAGTGGTGGCCACGCGGTTTACTCCTTCCTCCATATCAATAACTTGTAACACTGGTTTTAAGACATTAGGATAGCTACGGGTATAGCCCGAAATCATGGCATCTGCATCTCCCTCACGCACCATCATGGCAGCATAATAGTTGCGTTCGCGCATACGTCTTTGTGCATCATAAAGTGTAGTGCCCTTTCGTTGACGCAATTGCCAATAGGTGTGAGCATATTTTTCACGTGTTTCTTTTAATGTTTCTTTTTTTGGGTCAATAATGGTCACATCACCCTCAAACTCAATTTTGGCCATCATTTCGCGGATGAGCGTCTCATCGCCTAGTAAAATTGGAATGGCTATCCCTTCCTCATGTACCAATTGCGCAGCTTTAAGCACGTCTAGTTCATCTCCTTCAGCAAAAACAACTCTTTGTAGCTGGCTTTTGGCTTGACTGGTAATCAGGCGAACAAGTTTTTTGTCGGACCCCGTGCGGGCATGTAATTCTTCTTGATATTTATCCCAATCCTTAATGGGTGCAGCAGCAACTCCGCTTTCCATGGCAGCTTTGGCAACAGCCATAGGTACGGTTGTGATGAGTCTTGGGTCAAAGGGTTTTGGAATGATGTAGTCTTTCCCAAAAGTAAGTTTGGTTGCCCCATAGGCAATGTTAACTTGCTCTGGAACTGTTTCTTTGGCCAAGTCTGCCAGTGCGTGAACAGCTGCCATTTTCATGGCCTCGTTTATTTTGATAGCACGTACATCCAATGCGCCCCTAAATATAAATGGAAAGCCAAGAACGTTATTTACTTGATTTGGAAAATCTGAACGGCCAGTAGCCATAATCGCATCGTTTCGTGTAGCAACAGCTAGGTTGTAGTCAATTTCTGGGTTTGGATTTGCCATGGCAAAAACAATGGGATTTGGTGCCATGGATTTTAGCATGGCGGGGGTCATGATATCAGCTTTTGATAAGCCAATAAATACATCTGCGTCTACTAAGGCTTCTTTAAGAGTATACAAATCTACTTTTGTAGCAAATTCTGCCTTTTGCGAAGTCAGATCTTCTCTGTCTACTCTGATTATGCCCTTACTATCGGTCATTATCATGTTTTCTGGTGATACCCCTAGACTCCGATACAATCGAGAACAAGAAATGGCTGCAGCACCTGCGCCACTAATAACCATTTTTACTTTTGATAATTCTTTTTGCGCTAGTTCAACCGCATTGAGCAAGGCAGCTCCAGAGATAATAGCCGTACCATGTTGATCGTCGTGCATGACAGGTATGTTGAGTTCATCTACCAGTCTGCGTTCAATTTCAAAAGCCTCTGGGGCTTTAATATCTTCCAGATTAATCCCGCCGAATGTGGGTGCAATATTTTTTACGGTTGCTACAAAAGCATCCACATCTTTGGTGTTTACTTCAATATCAAAAACATCGATGCCAGCAAAAATTTTAAAAAGTAGTCCTTTTCCTTCCATCACAGGCTTGGAAGCTTCTGGTCCGATATCTCCTAAACCCAATACAGCAGAACCATTTGAAATTACGGCAACCAAGTTGGCTTTATTGGTGTATTTGTAAACATTCCCTGTCTCCTTTTGGATTTCCAGACAGGGCTCTGCTACCCCTGGGGAGTAAGCTAAGGATAAATCCCGCAGACTTGCGTAAGGTTTACTTGGGTTTACTTCTAATTTTCCTGGCTTGGGTTTTGCGTGATACACAAGAGCTTCACGTCGTTTACTCTCTTTGCTCATACACTTGGTGATTTATTTAAGAAAGGTATTGATTTCAATCTATTTTAAAAACTCTAAATTTCGCTTTAATCCATTAAAACCTGTTCGCTGTACGGCACTTACTTCAAACAAGCGATTAAAGACTTCCTCAGTAACTTCATTCCAATCGGTTTGGGTCATATTCATTAGTTCGGGTTTTGGTTGAAAATGAGGTTCTTCGTGTGGTGTGGCAAAACGGTTCCAAGGACAAACTTCCTGACAGATGTCACAACCAAAAGCCCAGTTTTCAAATTGACCTTTAACATCTTTAGGAATGGCATCTTTTAGCTCTATGGTGAAGTAGGAAATGCACTTGCTAGCATCTAAATCATAAGGAGCCACAAAAGCATCTGTAGGACACGCATCTAAACAAGCCGTACAGCTACCACAATGATCCGTTACAGCACCGTCCGCTGCTAATTCTAAATCCAAAATAAGTTCAGCAATAAAAAAATAAGAGCCATTTTGTTTGCGAATTAGATTGGTGTTTTTACCTACCCAACCCAGACCGCTTTTGGCTGCCCAAACCTTTTCAAGTATGGGAGCAGAATCTACAAATACACGTCCTCCAACTGCTCCAATTTGTTCTTGAATGTGGTGCATAAATGCAAAAAGTTTGTCCTTAATTATATGGTGATAATCCGCACCATAAGCATAACGTGCAATCTTTGGTGCATTTGCATCTGCAGGCTTTTCCTCGGGAAAATAATTAAAAAGTAAAGACACGACACTCTTGGCGCCTGGCACTAATTTTGTTGGATCGAGGCGTTTGTCAAAGTTGCGCGCCATATAGCCCATTTGACCGTGATGATTTTGGTTTAACCACGACTCTAAACGTGGTGCTTCCTCTTCTAAAAAAGTTGCTTTGGAAATCCCGCAAGCCATAAATCCCAATTGCAGGGCGATATCCTTGACCACTGCAGCATGACGTGCTGCACTACTCAAAACAAACCTTTTTGATTGTTAGGTATGGTCTTGCCGAGGTGTTTATATGCCTTTTCAGTAACCTCGCGGCCACGTGGTGTACGTATCAAAAACCCTTCTTGAATTAAAAATGGTTCGTAAACCTCCTCGATGGTTTCACCATTTTCAGAAACAGCAGTAGCGAGAGTGTTAATACCTACTGGACCCCCTTTGAATTTATCGATAAGTGTGGTGAGGATTTTGTTGTCCATCTCGTCCAAGCCATGTGCATCAACATGCAATGCTTTCAATCCTATTTGCGTAATGTCTAGATTTATGGTACCGTCTCCTTTAATCTGTGCAAAATCACGAATACGTCGTAAAAGTGCATTGGCAATACGAGGTGTTCCTCGGCTTCTACTGGCAATCTCAATCGCTGCCTTTTCTTCAATAGGAATATTTAAAATATTGGCGCTTCGTGTTACGATACCTGCGAGAACTTCTGTGGAATAATACTCCAGCCGGCTGTTGATGCCAAAACGTGCACGCATGGGTGCAGTCAAAAGACCAGAACGTGTAGTAGCACCTACGAGAGTAAATGGGCTTAATTCGATTTGGACCGAACGAGCATTGGGACCTGTTTCAATCATGATGTCAATGCGGTAATCTTCCATGGCCGAGTATAAATACTCTTCAACGATGGGGCTGAGCCGGTGTATCTCATCAATAAACAATACATCTCGAGGTTCTAAATTTGTAAGCAGGCCTGCCAAATCCCCAGGTTTATCCAGTACCGGGCCAGAAGTAAGCTTGAGTTTGACACCTAGCTCTTGTGCCAGTATATGTGCCAAGGTGGTCTTTCCCAGCCCTGGCGGACCATGCAATAGTGTGTGATCAAGGGCTTCTTCTCGCTGATTGGCCGCCGCAACAAAAATTTCAAGGTTCTCAAGCACTTGAGGCTGACCGTTAAAATCATTAAATGTAAGTGGTCGCAAGGCACGATCAATATCGTGCTCCTCATTACTTAAGTGCTCACCAGTTGGATCAAGATGTTCATTCATCTATCCAAAGATACGGAAAACAAAAAAGCGCTGTCTCTTAACAAGCTCAAGATTCTTAGAGAACCGTATTTTAGTGTTGAAGTTCTTGCTCACCTTCGGCTAGTGGAACACTTTGAGGAACAAAGTCCTCTTCTTGTCCAGGCTTGGAGTAATCGTATGCCCAGCGATGTACGTGAGGTATCTTCCCGGGCCAGTTTCCATGCATATGTTCCACAGGAGCTGTCCACTCCAAGGTATTGGATTTCCATGGGTTTTGTACCGCCTTTTTACCATAGAAAATACTGCTAATGAAGTTATACAAGAATACAAGCTGCGCAGCGCCTGCAATCAAAGCAAAAATAGTGATGATAACGTTTATGTTTGCTAAGTCATCGAAATATGGAAATGCCGTGTTGGAATAATATCTTCTAGGAAGTCCTGCCATTCCGATAAAGTGCATGGGGAAAAATACACCATAAGCACAAATAGCCGTCACCCAAAAGTGAATGTAACCCATATTCTTATTCATCATACGTCCAAACATTTTTGGGAACCAATGATACACCCCAGCAAATAATCCATACAATGCCGAAATACCCATTACCAAGTGAAAGTGTGCTACTACAAAATAGGTGTCGTGTACATTAATATCTAAGGTACTATCCCCTAAAATAATTCCCGTCAGACCACCCGTAATAAAGGTAGATACCAAGCCAATGGAGAACAACATACCTGGATTCATCTGCAAGTTTCCTTTCCACAGCGTGGTGATGTAGTTAAAAGCTTTTACCGCAGAGGGTATTGCAATCAATAGGGTTGTAAAGGTAAACACAGATCCAAGGAATGGGTTCATACCAGATATAAACATATGGTGACCCCAAACGATAGTGGATAAAAATGCAATAGCCAATATGGAAGCCACCATGGCACGATAACCAAAAATAGGCTTACGTGCGTTTGTTGCTAATACTTCTGAGGTAATCCCTAATGCAGGTAGCAATACTATATATACTTCAGGGTGCCCTAAGAACCAAAACAAATGTTCATACAATACAGGTGATCCACCTTGGTAGTGCAAGACTTCTCCTTGAATGAATATATCAGACAAAAAGAATGAGGTTCCAAAGCTTCTGTCCATAATCAACAATAAGGCCGCTGATAACAATACTGGGAATGAAACCACACCAATAATGGCAGTTACAAAAAAGGCCCAAATGGTAAGTGGAAGTCTTGTCATCGACATGCCTTTAGTACGTAAGTTAATTACCGTAACAATATAGTTAAGCGATCCCAACAATGACGATGCAATAAAGATGGCCATAGACACCAACCAAAGTGTCATTCCCAATCCAGATCCAGGTTGTGCTTGTGGCAAGGCACTAAGCGGTGGATAGATTGTCCAACCAGCAGCAGCAGGACCTGACTCGACAAACAGAGAAGCGATCATAATTACAGAAGACAAAAAGAACAGCCAGTATGAAATCATGTTCAACAAACCAGAAGCCATATCTCGTGCACCAATTTGCAATGGAATAAGCAGGTTACTAAATGTACCACTTAGTCCGGCGGTTAATACAAAGAATACCATGAGCGTTCCGTGAATAGTAACCAATGCCAAATAGACATTGGGGTCCATAACACCTTCTGGAGCCCATTTTCCTAAAAATGTTTCAAAAACCCAGAAAGACTTTTCTGGCCATGCCAACTGAAGGCGAAATAACAAGGACATCGCAATACCAATGATTCCCATAATCAGTCCTGTAATGAGATACTGCTTGGCAATCATCTTATGGTCTTGACTAAAGATGTACTTGGTGATAAATGTTTCTTTATGATGTGCGTGATCTGCTCCCATAGCTATCTTTTTTACTGTTGGATGGTTTGGGCAAAGGTAGTTTGCTGTGCCAGCCAATTGTTAAAATCTTTTTCTTCTTCTACTACAATTTTCATCTGCATATTGTAATGCGATGCGCCACAAATTTTATTACAAAGTAACAAATAATCAAACTGATATGGATCAAGCGCTTCTTCACCGTTGGCCATTAGTGCCTTACTGTTGTCATATCTGATTTTGTTAATCTTGGCAACTTTGGCTGCCATATCTGGGGTTTGTCGCATTTCCTCCGTTGTCATGGATGGTATAAATGAAAACTCCGTAATCATTCCTGGCACACAATTCATCTGAGCTCTAAAGTGTGGCATATAAGCCGAGTGTAATACATCTTGAGAACGCATTTTGAAAATAATTTGGCGACCTTTTGGCAAGTGTAACTCTTGCACTACTACATCGTCTAATCCATTTGGGTCCGAAGAATCAATACCAACCAAATTACGTCCATCGTAGTCTTGTAAGAAGCGGACATTGGCATCACCCAAAACACCATCTTGACCTGCATATCGTGCTTTCCAGTTAAATTGCTGCGCGTAGAGTTCCACTACTAATGCCTCATCATTTTCTTCAATATTCATAATTGAGGTCCAAGTGAAAAGACCATACATGATTAAAACGGCCAAAGTAATCACAGGAATAATTGTCCAAATAAATTCTAGCTTGTCATTATCAGCATAGAAAAAGGCTTTTTGGTCTTTTTTACCTCTATACTGGTAAGAGAAATAATGTAGTAATGCTTGTGTTATCGTTTGTACAAAAAAGATAAGCGCAAATGAAATCCACATCAGGCGATCAATATCTTGTCCGTGTTCAGAGGCCGCTTCGGGAAGCAGCACATCTCCCCATGCCCAAAACGAATAAATTGTAATCAGGTAAATAAATACCAAAAAGGCAAACATCAATTGGCCGTTCCAATTGTTGTCTTTATCGTTAGCAATTTGTGAGTCGTCTTTTTTTTGACGCAATTGGGACAATTCAAAAATCTTGGTGATTTGCCAAATAGCAATCCCCACTAAAACCAAAATCGCAAAAAGAATAACTGTAGTCATTTATTTGTTTCCTAATTAATACACAAATCGTTCACTCTCTCCAACAAATGGATCGCCACTAGCTTCCAATGGAGCTTTGCTTATGGAGCGGAATACCACAAACATAAAGAGTCCTGCAAAGAAGAAGAATCCGCCTATTTCAGCCCATCCAATAAACCATTGATCTCCAACGGTAGCAGGCATAATCATATTGTAAATATCAATATAATGACCCAATACTATTACTATTCCGGCCATCACAATAATCCAATTAGACCTTTTGTAATCGCTGCTAATTAATATGAGCAATGGGAATAAAAAGTTCATCGCAATCATGCCAAAAAACGGCAAATTGTAGTCGTCTATCCGTGTCAAGAAATACGTAACCTCCTCAGGAATATTTGAATACCAAATCAACATAAATTGAGAAAACCACAAATAGGTCCAGAACACACTAAAACCAAACATAAACTTAGCCAAGTCATGCAAGTGGTTGTGGTTTACCTTAGGTAAATATCCTTTTGATTTTAGATAAATAGTAATCAAAGCAATCACCGTAACAGCAGTTACAAGCATACTTGCCAAAACATACCATCCAAACAAGGTACTAAACCAGTGAGGATCCAAAGACATAATCCAATCCCAGGACATCATTGACTCAGTTACAAAGAAAAATACCAAAAATCCTGCAGAGATACGGAAATTCATTTTATGGTTGCGAATGTCACCCACAATGGCGTTGTCTTGTGCCAATGAATATCTGCGCGATAAATAGCGGTAAAGATTCCAACCGATAAGGTAGATGGCTGCTCTAAGCAAAAAGAAAGGCACGTTAAGGTAGCCTACTTTTCCTTGAATAATTTCATCGTGTGCCACGGTATCTGCATCCATCCAAACAAATAGATGGTTTGCGTGTAATCCAGTAAGCACAAGGAATACGTAAATAATAATAGACCCTGGCACCAAATAAGCAGTAATACCCTCCATGACGCGATAGAGCAAAATGGGCCAGCCTGCTTGTGCCGCTCGTTGTATGGCATAGAAGGCAAGGGTTCCCAAAGATATCATAAAGAAGAAAAACGCAGCTACATAAAGAGCCGCCCAAGGTTTGTTCTGCAGCTGGTGTAATAAATGTTCACCATGTGCATCTCCGTGGTCGTCCGCGTGGGTACTGTCTTCGGCATGATTGCTGGCATGGTCGTTTACGTGGTCATCCTCATGAGTGGCATGAATCATAGCAGCATGTGCTTTGGCATCGCTATGCTCACTAGCATGGTAATCATCGTGATCGCCTCCGTGTCCTTCGTGCGCATCAGCAATCATAGCATGAGCATCAGCTACCGTGGAGGGTGCGCTCAAAAAGCCAATCGTTAAGCCAATAAAACCTAGTCCCATAAGCACATAGGAAGTAATTTTCAGTCGTTGCGTGAAGGTATACATGGCCAATTATTTTGTCAGTTCGTTACGTAAATACATTACATGTTGGGCAATCTGCCAGCGTTCGGTTGCATTTACTTGTCCAGCGTGTGAACCCATGGCGTTTTTTCCATACATCAACACGTGATAAATACTTCCGTCTGTTATTTCTCTGTCAGCATAACTAGGTATACCCAAAAACTTTTCTCGTTTCATCAAGATGCCTTGACCATCGCCTTTTGAACCGTGACATACAGCACAATAAACTCCGTATAATTCTTTACCTTCAGCACGATGTTCGGCCGTTACGGCCAAGGGTGATTTGAGATTTAGCTTTGCGGCTTCATATCCATCATTAGTATCGGGATAATCATAAGGTGCCCACCCACGTGCAACAGTTCCTGGAGCTGGTAGTTGTGCTTCAATACCATTTCTAAATGCATCAGACTCGGCATAAGTTTTATAACCTACTGACTCATACATATTAGGAAAGTACTGGTAATTGGGTTTGGATGAATCGAAACAAGACACCAGCAAAAATGAACTTAAAACGGCAAGGATACTTACTTTTTTCATGCGTCTTGATTTTCGTGAATACTAACATCTATAGCCCCTGATTTTTTCAATAGGCCAATTAATTTTTTCTCATCACCCGACAAGGCTACTTGCATCAAGAACTTATCGTCAGTGGTTTCGGGCATCGGATTTTCTGCTTTTTTGAACGGCCATAATCGGCTACGTAAATAGAATGTAATCACCATAAGGTGTGCGGCAAAAAATACCGTCATTTCAAATATTACAGGAACAAAAGCAGGCAGATTTTCCATAAAAGAAAAACTAGGCTTACCTCCAATATTTTGTGGCCAATCTACTATCATGATATAATTGATCATAGTAATGGCAACCGAAAATCCTAGAACACCATACATAAAAGCAGTAATGGCAAGACGTGTGCCGGCCAATCCCATGGCATGGTCAAGACCGTGAACGGGGAATGGTGTAAATACTTCCTCTATATGATAATTTGCTTTTTTTACGTCTTTAACCGCGTGCAAAAGCGTATCATCATCGTCATAAACGGCATGTACTATTTTACTACTCATGGCTATGCGTGTTTTTGTATTTATCTCCTGATGATTTCAAAATTGATTTTACCTCTGCTTGTGCAATTACGGGGAACGTTCTGGCATATAATAAGAACAGCACAAAGAAGAAACCTATGGTTCCAATAAATATACCTATATCGACAAATGTTGGCGAAAACATGGTCCAGGAAGAGGGTAAGTAATCGCGGTGTAGCGAGGTTACAATAATTACAAAACGCTCAAACCACATTCCGATGTTTACCACAATTGAAATAATAAAGGAGAACATAATACTGGTGCGTAATTTTTTAAACCACATCAACTGTGGAGAGAATACGTTACATGTCATCATGGCCCAATATGCCCACCAGTAAGGACCAGTTGCACGGTTGAGAAATGCGTACTGTTCGTACTCCACGCCCGAATACCAAGCAATAAACAACTCGGTTATATAGGCAACCCCAACAATTGAGCCCGTTATCATGATAACAATATTCATCAACTCAATGTGTTGTCTTGTAATATAGTCTTCTAAGCGCGATACTTTACGCATGATAATCAACAATGTGTTTACCATAGCAAATCCAGAGAAAATCGCACCCGCAACAAAATAAGGTGGGAAAATGGTGGTGTGCCAACCTGGAATAACAGATGTAGCAAAGTCAAAGGATACAATGGTGTGTACCGATAATACTAAGGGCGTAGCCAATCCAGCCAATACTAGAGATACTTCCTCGAAACGCTGCCAATCTTTAGCACGTCCACTCCATCCAAAACTTAACAAACCGTAAATCTTCTTTTGGAAAGGCTTAATAGCTCTGTCACGAATCATGGCAAAATCAGGAAGCAATCCTGTCCACCAGAACACAAGCGATACAGATAAATAGGTTGAAATGGCAAATACGTCCCACAATAGTGGTGAGTTAAAGTTTACCCAAAGCGAACCAAACTGATTTGGAATGGGCAATACCCAATATGCCAACCACGGTCTTCCCATGTGAATGATAGGGAATAATCCCGCCTGGATTACCGAAAAAATAGTCATGGCCTCCGCAGAACGATTAATGGCCATACGCCATTTTTGACGGAACAATAAGAGCACCGCAGATATCAGTGTTCCTGCGTGTCCGATTCCTACCCACCATACAAAGTTGGTAATGTCCCAAGCCCAACCTACGGTCTTGTTCAATCCCCAAACGCCAATTCCAGTAGAAACGGTATAGATAATGCAACCCAATCCCCACAGAAAGGCCGTAAGCGAAATAGCAAAAGCGATAAACCACTGCTTATTGGGAGGGTTTTCCACGGGCGCAGCAATGTCAACCGTTACATCATGGTACGATTTTTTCCCTGTTACTAAGGGCTTTCTAATAGGTGCTTCGTAGTGACTAGCCATATATCGTTCCTTAAGTGTTTCTAACTTTAACTTGATACATTACATTCGGTTTTGTACCAATGCTTTCGAGCAGGTGATACATTCGATTGTCTTCTTTGAGGTGTGCTATCTCACTGTCTTTGTCATTGATGTCACCAAAAACCAAGGCCCCTGTTCCACAAGCACTTGAACATGCGGTTTGGAATTCACCATCTTTTATTTGGCGACCTTCAAGTTTCGCATCTAAAATGGTTTTTTGGGTCATCTGAATACACATTGAACATTTTTCCATTACCCCTCTTGAACGGACCACTACGTCTGGGTTTAGTACCATACGCCCTAGATCATCGTTCATGTGATAATCAAATTCGTCGTTCTTATTATATAAAAACCAGTTAAATCTACGCACTTTATAAGGGCAGTTGTTTGCACAATAACGTGTTCCTACACAACGGTTGTAAGCCATGTGGTTTTGGCCTTGTCGTCCATGAGAACTTGCAGCGACCGGACAAACGGTTTCACAAGGTGCATGATTGCAGTGTTGACACATGACCGGCTGGAAGGTAACTTGGGGATTTGCAGAAGGATCTTCCATTTTGTTGAAGGTAGACAGTGAGTCTCCTAGTCCACTAATGTTTTCTACGGTCTCTAAATCTCCTTCAAATGTGTCTTTTGCAGAGTAATAACGATCAATACGTAACCAGTGCATATCACGTGACTTTCGGATTTCGTGCTTACCAACAACAGGAACGTTGTTTTCAGCATGACAAGCAATCACACAAGCACCACAACCTGTACAAGAATTTAAGTCAATAGACAAATTAAAGTGGTGTCCTATGGAACGATCAAAGGCTTGCCACATATCTGCATCGGCAGAGGTTACATCAATTTCTTGGTGATCACGTGACACTTGTGTCATCGCATTCCAATATTTAGCCTCTTTAGTATTGAATATCTCTAGGGTGGTTTCCCGAACAATCTCGCCCCTGCCCATAAGTGTGTTTTGCAACTGCGTACATGCAAATTCATGCATTTCACTTGTAACTGTCACGTTTACATTTTGTACGGGATTGAAGTTTTGATATAAAGGATAAGCATTGGTACCAACCTGCATTTCAGATTTCATGCCTGCTGTTTTACCATAACCCAATGCTAATCCAACAGTACCAACAGCTTGTCCGGGTTGAATAAGCACCGGTGCTTTTACAACAATATCATTAAGCTTGATTTCGGCAACACTTCCGTCAAGTGCACCATCTGACTGATTAACATTCTTTAATCCAAGTGCTTCTGCATCAACTTTAGAAACAGTTAAATAGTTATCCCAAGTAATACGAGAAATAGGATCTGGAAATTCTTGCAGCCAAGGGTTGTTGGCTTGTTGACCATCACCAATTCCTGTTTTGGTATAAAGGTGTAGTTCCAATCCTGCTTTGGATTTGGCACGGACAAGGCGTTGCATTAACGCATCCACATTGTCGCGGTAAGCTAAACGATTACTAACAGCGTTTACATGAAATCCATCGTGAAGGGCTTCATTAAAAGAAGCGCCTTTTAAAATATTCGCTTTCCAGTAAGCCTTGATTGCATCATCATAACTTTGTGTGCTGCCACTTAACTTGAGTAATAAATCTTGAAATTGTTTGGTATCAAAAAGTGGACGAATCGTAGGCTGCATCAATGCATAGTGACCCATTTTCATTTCAACATCGCCCCATGATTCTAAATAATGAGGTGATGGTGCTATCCATTGGCATTGCACTGCAGTCTCATCATTTTTCATGCTAAAGGTCAAGGATAAATCTGCTTTTTTGAGTCCAGCAATAAAAGTGTCTGCGTTTGGTAATGTGTATACAGGATTAACCCCTGCCATAATCACACCCTTTACTTTTCCACTATTAAGATCGTTAACCAACTGATTTATTTGATTTGCATCACCTTGGCGAAGGGAAGTGTTTTGTCTTACATCCATTACTTGAGAACCCAATAATTCGTTAATGGCCAATGCAGCGCGTTGGGCATCCTCATTTTGTAAACCTGTAACCACTACAGCTCTTTTACCAGCTGCTTTTAAGGCTATAGCAATCTCAGATACTTTTGCTTTTAATGCTTTTGATAGTGATGTCGGGTAAGCTTTTTGGGTCAGTGCTCCGTAAAGTGCAGCCAATACAAACTGTTGTTCAATCGCATTAGTGGGTATGCGAAAATCGGCATTTGCGCCAGACAAGGTCATATTAGACTCAAACTGATAATGCTTGGACATCTTTGCATTGCCTTTTTTGCCCTTGGGCACTCGGGTTTTGGCATATCCAGTGTCATACCCGCCACCTTGCCAGTCTCCCAAGAAGTCAGCATCAATTGAAACAATACAACTCGCCTTGCTAAAATCGTAGCTTGGAAGCGCGCGTTTGCCATATGCTTTTTCAAAGGCATTGAGTGCTGCTGTTTCAGAAATTGCATCATATACATGATGACTTACATTAGAAAATTTAGCTTGAAAATCTTTAATGATTTGATTTGTTGTAGGGCTTGCTAAGGAGGGTGTAATTAAAGCAACTTCTTCACCCTTTTCGGCTAGTGTCGTTAGTTGCTGAACAACATTTGCCTCAAGTGTATCCCAACTTACATCAACGCCTGCTTGTTTTGGTCCCTGCAAACGCATACTGTCATATAACGACAATACAGATGCTTGTACCCGTGCATTTCCATAATTATTGACAGGGGCATCTGTGTTATTTTCAATTTTTATTGGGCGGCCTTCGCGCGTTTTTACAAGAACACTAGCTGTGTCAAAACCATCAATCATCGTTGTCGCGTAATAATTTGCAACACCTGGGATGATTTGTTCTGGCTGTACTACATAAGGAATAGAAGTATTTATGGGGCCCTCACATGCTGCTAATGTGGCTGCAGCAGTACTAAAGCCCATATATTTTAGGAAATCTCGGCGAGAGGTTTCGCTTTCTGGCAATTCAGTGTTGCCCAAAAGATCCTCTGGGAGTTTTTGAACAAACTCTTTTTGAGCCAAATCCTCAGCCAAAGTTGACTGATCGTTTAACTCTGCTTCGCTTTTCCAGTATTTTTTTTGATCGGGCATATATTAATTCTTAATAATGACACTTTCCACACTCCAATCCACCCATTTGGGCAGCGGTTAATTTTTCTACTCCGTATTTTTTTGACAATTCCTCATGGATCTTGGTATAGTAACCATTGTCTTTAACATTCACATTTGTTTCACGATGACAATTGATACACCATCCCATAGTGAGCGACGAATGCTGATACATGATTTCCATTTCTTCAACTGGACCGTGACATTTCTGACAGTCGATACCGGCAACAGAGACGTGTTGTGCATGATTGAAATAAACAAAATCAGGTAGGTTATGAATACGAACCCACTTGACTGGCTGTGTTTCGCCGGTATAGCTTTGTGTTGACTCGTCCCAACCAACAGCTTTATATAGCTTTTTGATTTCGTTGGTGTAAAATTCTTTGGTATATCCTTTTTCTAAATCTTCGTCACCATTGTATTCTGCAATGTTCATGTGACAATTCATACATACGTTGAGTGAAGGTATGCCAGAATGTTTGGATACTCGTGCAGATGAGTGACAATATTTACATTCAATCTTGTTGTCTCCTGAGTGAATTTTGTGAGAATAATGTATCGGTTGTATAGGCATATATCCTTGGTCGATCCCTATTTGCATCAAATAGCTGTAACCAACATAAGCGCTTGAAAGCAACAAAAATATAACACTTACAAATACCAAAAATGGATTTTGTGCATAGGCTTTCCAAATGGGTTTACGTTTTCTTTTTTCTTTCTTAACAATTTCTATCCCGTTGGCCGTAGCAATTTTATTTAGTGTTTTGTTCACTAAAAACAACATGGTCACCAAGGCGGCCAAAACCAACAGCAACACCGCTAAGATCAAATCATTAGTAAACCCACTTCCCGATTGGGCAGGAGAAGCAACAGCCATAGCAGCTGCGGCGGGTGCAGGTGGCGTATAATCGGTGTAAGCTAAAATATTATCAATATCCTCATTGGAAAGTTGTGGAAACGAGGTCATAACTGAACCATTGTACTCTTCATATATGGCTATCGCTTGGGCATCGCCAGACTTTACCATGGCTGTAGAATTCTTAATCCAGCTGTAAAGCCATTCTTTGTCGTACTTGGCAGATACACCTGCTAGGGCAGGACCCACAGCACGTTTGTTTAATTTATGGCAAGCAGCACAATTGGCGTTGAATAAAGATTTTCCTTTTTGGATGTCAGGCTCTTGAGCGTTTACAGCGAAGCTGAAGCAGAGCGTTAGAAGCAATAATGGAAGGTGAGCTAGAAAGCTATCCTTGTACATACGAGGTTAATTGTTGGTTAATTCAAACATTTAAATACCTATGGGCAAAATTACGACACAGACCTCATTTTAAAAACTACATATCGATCAAAGTTTTAATTTATATTCTGTCTAAATAATGTTTTATATTACTGATATTCAGCTATTTATGAATAATATTGTTTAGCGACTTATTAACAAAAATAATTTAAATAATGGTGTATTTTTGTGAAAATAAAATCCAACATGTACCCACAAATAACCTGTTTTATTTTTTGCATTTTGATTAGCTGCACATTCCTAATGGGGCAGCAAGCACAAACGCAGCTACGTGCGCCACAGAAATTAGACAGCTTACTGCAAAAAAAAATTGCCTTAGACCGTTTGGTTGCAGCCAAAAAACAATTTACGATTCAAGTATTTTATGGTGATTTTGAGGCAACTACGGCAGAGTTAGCGCGTTTTGAAACCTTGTTCCCAGACAAAATAGCACAGTTAATTTTCGAAACACCCAACTACAAGATACGTGTAGGGAATTTTACCACAGAGCGTGAAGCATTGGCCGAATTGGCAAAAGTGAAACGGAGATTTCGATCGGCTTTTGTCTTAAAACCTTAATTTATTTGAGTGTTTTTTTGATGGCTACTTGTTCATAGCACTCTACAACATCCCCTTCCTTGATGTCGTTATATCCTTTAATTTGAAGACCACAATCATAGCCTTTGGTAACCTCTTTCACATCGTCTTTAAAGCGCTTAAGCGACTCCAACTCACCCGTGTGAACAACAACACCTTCTCGGATAATACGAACGCCTGAGTTACGAATGATTTTACCGTCTGTAACCATACAGCCAGCAATGGTACCCACCTTAGATATTTTGAAGGTCTCTCTAATTTCAGCATTGCCCCTAATTTCTTCTTTAAATTCTGGTGATAGCATGCCTTCCATGGCGTCCTTAAGATCATTAATAGCATCGTAAATAATAGAGTAACTTCTAATATCTATTTCTTCTTTTTCAGCCAACTGACGTGCAGTTCCCATGGGTCGCACATTGAAGCCAATAACAATCGCATCGGATGCCGAAGCCAACAATACGTCTGATTCTGTTATTGCACCAACACCTTTGTGAATAATATTAACCTGAATTTCTTCATTAGAAAGCTTTTGGAAGGAGTCAGTTAGGGCCTCAACAGAGCCGTCCACATCTCCTTTAAGAATAATGTTCAATTCTTTGAAGTCACCTAGCGCGATTCGTCTTCCAATTTCATCAAGTGTAATATGTCGTTGGGTTCTTACCGATTGCTCACGAACCAATTGGGTGCGTTTTGCAGCAATTTGCTTGGCTTCTCTTTCGTCGCCATAAATATTAAAGCGGTCCCCAGCTTGTGGTGCACCATCAAGGCCTAAAATGGAAACGGGAGTAGAGGGGCCAGCAAATTCTAGCTCTTTACCATGCTCATTATGCATTGCTTTAACTTTACCACTGTGGCGTCCAGCCAAAATATAATCTCCAATAGCAAGCGTGCCAGATTGTACTAATATGGTGGATACATATCCCCTACCCTTGTCTAAAAATGCTTCGACAACAGTTCCTTGAGCTGCCTTATCTGGATTTGCTTTTAACTCCAATAGTTCTGCTTCTAACAATACTTTCTCTAAAAGCTCCTCAACACCTTGACCTGTCTTAGCAGAGATATCTTGGGATTGTATTTTTCCACCCCAATCTTCGACCAATAAATTCATTCCTGCTAAACTCTCTTTAATTTTGTCGGGGTTTGCAGTTGGTAAATCCATTTTATTAATGGCAAATACAATTGGTACCGAAGCCGCTTGCGCATGGCTGATAGCCTCTTTAGTTTGTGGCTTAATATCATCATCAGCAGCCACTACAATAATGACTAAGTCGGTTACTTGTGTTCCTCGTGCTCGCATGGCGGTAAAGGCCTCGTGACCGGGAGTGTCTAAAAAGGTAATGGTTTGTCCGTTTTTCACTTTTACGCTGTAGGCACCTATGTGCTGCGTAATTCCGCCCGACTCTCCTTGAATTACGTTAGCATTTCGCACATAATCCAGCAGCGATGTTTTCCCGTGATCAACATGTCCCATGACCGTAACTATGGGTGCGCGGTGTTTTAAATCTTCAGGGTTGTCTTCAACGACCTCAACTGCCTCTTCAATATCAGATGTTACAAACTCCACTTCAAAACCAAATTCTTCAGCTACAACAGAAAGTGTTTCTGCGTCCAAACGCTGATTCATGGTAACCATAATACCTAAAGACATACAAGCAGAGATAATTTGTGTAGAGCTGATATCCATCATGGTTGCCACCTCTCCAACAGTAACAAATTCTGTGACCTTAAGTATTTTACTTTCAGCTTCTTGTAATGCTTCCTCTTCCTCCGATTTTTGACGGTGAGAGTCACGCTTTTCACGACGGTACTTGGCTCCTTTTGACTTCGAAGTCTTTCCTTGCAGCTTTTCAAGCGTTTCGCGGATTTGTTTTTGGATTTCTTCTTCTGTAGGTTCTTCTTTTGTTACCGCTGGGCGTTGCTGTTTATTGCTACGTTTATTGGGCTTGCGATTTCCAGGACCCGTATCTTTTGTGATGCGTTTTCTACGTCGCTTATTGCTTTCACCTTCCGCAGACTTTTTGGGTTCTGGCTTTTTAAACTTTGTTAAATCTATTTTTTCACCCACAGATTTTAAACCACTTAACTTTTTGTATTGGGTTTCAATCTTACCTGAGTTTTCAGCTGTTGCTTCTTCAGACGCTTCTTCCTTGGCGGGCATTACCGCTTTTGCAGGCGTTTCATCTTTAGCAACAACAGCAGGTACTGAATCCTCTTTTGGTTCCACTGCTGCTGGGGCTGTTTCTTTTGACACTACTTCTTTAGACGCTTTAGCAGGCTTAGGGTCTAAGTCAATTTTACCTAACGTTTTTAAGCCACTCAAATTTGCTTGTGCTTTGACTACGTTTGTTGGCTTAGAAGGCTCAGGGGGAGTTATCTCTTCCTTTTGTGCCTGTTCGCGAATGGCTTCTTTTTCTTTGCGTTTTTCTTCGAATACTTCGTGAGAAGCTTCTTTTTTGGAGCGATCCGTTTGGAATGCGTCTAAAAGAAGTTCATACTCCTGATGCGATATTTTTGCTGTCGGGCGTGCTTCCACCGAAAATCCTTTCTCAGATAGATGTTCCACTGCACGGTCCAACGATATATTTAGCTCGCGGAGCACTTTGTTAATTCGAATTGTTTTTAAATCTGCCATATATTCTTTTACGCGATAAAAAATTACTTGGTTTAATTATTCATTAGAGAATTCTGCACTTAATATTTTACGAACATCTGAAATGGTTTCCTCTTCCAAATCGGTACGCTTTATCAAGTCTTCCATATCCTCTTCCAATACACTTTTGGCAGTGTCTAATCCTGCCTTTTTGAACTCCCCTATAATCCAAGCTTCAATTTCGTCAGAAAATTCAGTTAACTCAACGTCTTCTTCCATACCTTCACGGTATACATCAATTTCGTAGCCTGTTAATTGCCCAGCAAGGCGGATATTAAATCCCCCTCGTCCGATGGCTTTGGACACTTCACTTGGATCCATCATGACCTCAACACGTTTGGTCTCCTCATCAATTTTAACTGAAGTGACCTTAGCTGGGCTTAAAGATCTTGTAATCAGAAGTTGGGTGTTGTTGGTGTAGTTAATGACATCAATGTTTTCATTCCCCAATTCACGGACAATTCCGTGGATACGAGAACCTTTCATTCCAACACAAGCGCCAACTGGATCGATGCGGTCATCATAAGAGTCAACAGCTACTTTAGCTTTTTCTCCAGGAACACGAACAGCTTTTTTGATAGTAATCAAGCCGTCAAATACCTCAGGAATTTCTTGTTCGAATAATTTTTCCAAGAACCTTGGGGCAGTACGCGACATAATAATACTTGGTTTGGATCCTTTGAGCTCCACGCTTTCAATGATACCACGAACGTTGTCTCCCTTTCTGTAAAAATCAGATGGAATTTGTCGGTCCTTAGGCAAAATGATTTCGTTTCCTTCATCGTCAAGCAAAATAACAACGCGATTGCGTATATGGTGTACCTCTGCTGTGTATATTTCGCCAACAAGGTCAATAAATTGCTTGTATATGATGGTATTATCGTGTTCGTGAATACGCGCCACCAAATTTTGACGTAGTGCTAAAACAGAACGTCTCCCTAAGTCGGCTAATTTTACTTCTTCGGAAACATCTTCACCTACTTCAAAATCAGGCTCAATTTTTTGAGCTTCTGAAAGTTCAATTTCCTCATTGGGATCTTCTACTTCGCCGTTTTCTACAACAATTCGGTTACGCCATATTTCCAAATCTCCTTTGTCTGGGTTGATAATAATATCAAAGTTATCATCTGTGCCATATTTCTTCTTTAGGGTATTGCGAAACACTTCTTCTAAAATTGACATTAAGGTTACTCGGTCGATAAACTTTTCGTCTTTAAACTCCGAAAACGACTCTATAAGGGCGAGATTTTCCATATTACTTATTAAATTGAATTTGAACGATTGCTTTTTTAATTTCGGCATAAGACACTTTCGCGTCCTTAGTTACCGTATGTTTTCCTTTTCCAACGGGTTTTGGTTCACGTGCCTTCCACTGCAACGCAATCATTTGATCATCTGTAGCCGTTAAGGTTCCCTTTAGCTCTTCATTACTATTGGTGATGATTTTTAAAATACGGCCCACATGTTTTTTATACTGACGCGGTTGCATAAGCGGTGCGGCAGCACCTGCAGAGCCTACTTCTAGTGAAAAATCGTGCTCTTCTCTATCTAGATTGTGTTCAATATAACGACTCACTTGCATACACTGCTCCAGAGTTACGCCAACATCACCATCAAGTACAACACGGATATGTGAAGCTAAGTCGATGCTTATATCCACCAAAAATAAAGTGGGCTGCTCGGCCAAGGCTTCATTGAGTAATTCGTGTACGCGTTTATTAAAATCCATAAAATAAAAAAGAGGACAATGTCCCCTACCACTATCCCGTTAAACGATGCAAATATAACATAATAATTGGATTTCGTATTCTTATTCAAAATCTTCAAATTATAAAGGTCTATGAAATTATATCATTTATCGCTATTAGCGTTAACCTCAACGGCATATTATTAAGCTGCTTTGATTTATAAAACATGTAATTTAAAACGCTTATTTTAAGCATTAGGAATAATATTAAAAAAGCCCCCTCAAAATATGAGAGGGCTTTGTTGGCCTACTAGGGCTCGAACCTAGACTCTTCTGAACCAAAATCAGACGTGTTGCCAGTTACACCATAGGCCAAAATATCAAGCTTCTTTCAAAAGAAGAAGCAAAATTTACCACAATGCTAAGCACAAACGGTTGGCAAAAATAGCACAAAGTTTTTGTTGCGCCAATAGTTTAAAAAATTCTTGTGTCAAGTTTTAATAGATATTGTATTTTAGTGGTCTTTCAAAATCTATGAATTTTACCAAAAAAAATACTTTAACAGGTTGGTTTGTATTTTTCATTGCTTTTACTACCTACTACCTAACGGTTGAGCCCACGGCAAGTTATTGGGATTGTAGCGAGTATATTGCTACCTCCTCTAAACTTCAGGTTGGACACCCGCCTGGCGCACCACTTTTTCAGATGATGGGTGCCTTTTTCTCCTCATTTGCTAGTGGTCCTGAAAATGTGGCATTCTGGGTTAATATGATGTCGGTAATGGCCAGTGCATTTACCATACTTTTTATGTTTTGGTCGCTTACACGCATTATCACACGCTTTGTTATCAAAGATCAAAGCCCAAAAGGATCAAATGAGATTTTGGTGCTGGGCGCAGCGACAGTTGGTGCTTTGAGCTACACCTTTTCAGACTCATTTTGGTTTAATGCTGTTGAAGCAGAAGTATATGCCATGGCCATGTTGATTACTTCTGTCATGTTTTGGCTTGGACTTAGGTGGGAAGCAGAAATGCATGAGCCTCGCGGTGATCGTTGGCTGGTCTTGATTGCATTTCTCATTGGCCTATCTTTTGGTGTCCACTTTATGGGACTTCTTACTGTACCTGCCATAGGTATGCTATACTACTTTAGAAACCATACCTTTTCTTGGAAGTCATTTGTTGTTGCAAATATATTTTCAGTAGCCGTATTGTTGTTTGTTTTCAAACTCTTACTTCCACTAACACTTGCCTATTTTGGAAATGCTGAGGTTTTCTTTGTAAATTCATTTGGACTTCCTTTCAATTCAGGAACCATCATTGCTGGTATATCCATCATCGCTTTTTTCATTTGGGGTTTGCGCTTAACACAGCAAAAGAATTGGGTTCGGCTCAACACAGGGCTTTGGTGTATTGCCTTTATACTCATTGGTTTTTCTTCATGGGTTATGCTGCCTATTCGTGCCAATGCAAATACTGTTATTAATGAAAATGCACCTACAGATGCGCGCTCTTTATTGGCCTATTACAACCTAGAGCAATATCCCGAAACCCATTTGTTCTATGGGCCTATGTACACCGATATGTATGCAGGACAAGATGAAAATGATCCCTACAGAGACGATAAACCCAAATATGAAAAAGATCTTAAAAAAGGTCGCTATGAAATCGTCAATGCTTGGGAAGATGCACGTATCAATTCCAATAGTGAACACACAGGCTTGCTTCCACGCATGTGGAGTTCGGGAAATGCTGTAAATTACATAACTTATTTTGGTGCACCGGATTTTGACATAAAGCCCGAATACCGAAACCAAGAAAGGCTTATTGAATTAATAAATGACTTTATTTCAAGAGTAAATAACAATGAGGTTGATGCAAAAGGATATCATGAGTTTTTACAGCGCTTTGGATCATATATTGACATCCAAAAACCATCTCTTTTAGACAACCTAACATACCTGTTTGACTTCCAAGTAAATTATATGTATTTCCGCTATTTTATGTGGAATTTTGCTGGAAAACAAAATGATGAAAAAGGGGAGCTCGATCCATTTAATGGCAATTGGATAAGCGGCATATCATGGCTAGACAGCATAAGGCTAGGGCCGCAAAAAAGCCTCTATCAAGATGCAAAAAACAACAAAGGTCGCAATACCTACTTCATGCTGCCCTTATTTCTGGGGCTACTTGGAGCTTTATTTTTATACCAACAAGACAAAAAACAATTTTGGGTGCTGCTTGTATTTTTCCTCTTTACGGGCTTGGCATTAAAAGTATACTTAAACGAACGCATTTTTGAACCGCGCGAGCGCGACTATGCACTTGTTGGTTCCTTTTATGTGTTTGCCATGTGTATTGGAATTGGCGTGGTGGCACTTAGCAACTCAATTAAAAAGTTAGTTTCTGCCCGTGTAGCGACTCCTTTGACTGTTGTGCTTTGTTTGTTGGCAGTGCCTGTGCTTATGGGCTCTCAAAATTGGGACGACCACGACCGGTCAAACCGATACACAGCACAATCTACAGCAAAAGCCTATTTAGACTCTATTGATGAAGACAAGGATGCTTTAATTTTTACTATTGGGGATAACGACACTTTTGCTATTTGGTATGCACAAGAAATTGAAGGTTATCGTACCGATGTACGAAGCATCAATACACAACTGCTGGCTACTGACTGGTATATTGATCAACTAAAGCGCAAAACTTACGAAAGCAATCCGATTCCGTCACAACTAAGCCATAAACAGTATGCCTACGGAACTAGAGATTACATCAAGTTTGAAGCAGTAAATGACAGCGTGCGGTGGGATTTGGAAGACTTTATGACTTGGGTGTCTAGTGACCACCCGCGTACAAGATATAAACATTTGCTGCAACAATATGAAGTTGATATAGATAGA
>Ga0066825_10000086_pt1 | contig 34308 bp, 30 predicted proteins | sample ETNtaG_6_FD_65608 | JGI IMG/M metagenome (GOLD analysis project Ga0066825, IMG submission 65608) | Marine microbial and viral communities from oxygen minimum zone, Eastern Pacific Ocean - ETNP201306SV45 | ecosystem: Environmental > Aquatic > Marine > Oceanic | place: Pacific Ocean: Eastern...
TTGCAATTTGATAATGATCTTATAGGTAAGCTAATGGATTTTGCAGCACCAGCTTTGCTAGCGGCTCAAGCTATTGGAAGAATTGGCGATATTATAAATGGAGAACATTGTTCAAGGGCAACAGACTTTTTCTTTGGATGGTATTTTTCAAATCCGGCTTCACCAGGAATGAGTTGTATAACACGAAGTGAAAGTTGGAGTAATGGTCATTTCCCTCCAGGTACCCCTGTTACAACAGCTGTTCATCCAGCTGCTCTATATGAATTTATTTGGGATATTATAGGACTTGTAATATTAGTTTTATTTAGAAACAAATTTAAGCCTAATGGGAGTCTATTTTTCATATACTTAGCTTGGTATAGTTTAGGTAGATTCTTGATTCAATGGGTTCGTTTGGATAGGGTTTACTTTTGGGGATTACAAGAAGCTCATTTTATAGCTATAATTTGCTTTGTTATTTCAATTTCATTTCTTGGAGTGAAATCGAGGATTTCAAACTAGCAAGGATCTATTTCTAAAATATGAATCTTCTTTTGTTTTTTCCCATTCCAAAAATCTGTTCGTAATTTGTATATTATATTTACATTATTTTTAGAGAATTCTTCTAAATAAGGGATATTAAATCCAATGAAATCAAAACTATTTTTAGAGTTTATTATTTTTCCAGAAATATGATTTTTATTTGCTCCAATAGCTCTTATTTTTTCTGTTGAGACATTTGTAGAATAAAAAAGAGGATCAGGATTTTTTTCTCCAAACGGAGATAAGGTTTTGATTTCATCCCATAGTTCATAATTAATGATATCTATATTTACTTCCAAATCTACTTCATAATTTTTTTTTGATTTTTTCGTCTCTAATTTGCTTAACTTAATCATTTCATCAGAAAATGAATTGTAATCAGATGACTTAATTGAAAATCCTGCTGCTAGTGCATGTCCACCAAAATTTATGAAATACTTTTCTAACTTTGAAAGAGAATCAAATAGATTATATGATTCGTTTGATCTAGATGAAAATTTATATACATTTTCTTTTTCTGCAAAACAAAATACAGGTTTAGATAGATTCTCTACTAATCTACCTGCTAATGGTCCCAATAATCCTAAAGGATAATTTGTGCAATCAATGAAAATTAAAGGATTAGACTTTTGTGTAATTATTTGATCTTGAATTTTATTCCACAATTCTAATGATAGAGATTTTCTTTTATTATTCATTTGTTCTATTTTTGATGAAAGATTATGAGCATTTTTTGAATTTTTAGCAGTTAACAACTTCAAAGAGGTGTATGGATCTTCAATTCTTCCTGGTGTATTTATTCTGGGAGCCATTGAGAAAGATATGTAATCAGCCTCAGGAGGTTCATAGAAAAATTTTTTTCCAGAAATATTATTAAGTGCCTTAATTGCATAATTATTTGTTTTACTTATTTCCAGTAAACCTTTTTTTACAATAGTTCTATTATTTTTTAATAAAGGTGCAACATCTGCTACTGTACCTATAGTTGCTAGAGAAGTTAGACCTTCTTTCATAGGTACTTTGAAATAATCAAAAAGTGCTTTAGCTAATATCCAAGCAACACCTGCACCTGAATATTCAGTTAAATTTTTGTTTAGCGCTGGATTTAATACTGGGTAGTTATAAGTTTCTTTTTCAGGGATATGATGGTCTGTTATTATAAATTCAATTTTGTTTGAATTCATAGCTTTTTCTATTAAGTCAAATGAGTTTGTTCCAGTATCTACAGTTATTATTAATTCACATCCAAAATCAATTAAACTATTAATTCCTTTTTCAGATATACCATGGCCTTCATTTTCCCTATTAGGAATAAAAGGTTTAGGTATTGCTCCAAGGCTTTCTATAGTTTCAATTAATATTGCTGTACCTGTTAATCCATCTGCATCAAAATCTCCGTATATACCTATTTTCTTTTTAGATTTTATAAATGATACTAAAATTTTAACAGCATCTTCCATATCGCTAAATTCATAAGGATTAATTGTATCTAGATCAGAATCACTTAGGAAATTCTTAATGTTTTCATCAGAGATATTTCTGTTTTTGATTAAATTTTCTACAATTTCAGAATTACTTATTTCAGATAGATTTGAATTTCTTTTCTCAATATTAATTCTGTAATTATCTGTTTCAAGAATCATTATTGATTTGGATAATCTTGAAACAGTAGGGAACTATTATGTCCACCAAATCCCAAAGAATTAGATATTGCCGCGGGTATATTACCTTTTAAAGCGTGATTTGGAACATAATCTAAGTCACAATCTGGATCAGGATTTATTAGATTAATTGTAGGGGGAACTACTTTTTCATTTATTGCAAGGCATGTAAATGCAGCTTCTATACCACCTGCAGCTCCTAATAGATGACCGGTCATAGATTTTGTTGATGAAATCTTTAATTTTTTTGCATGCTCTTCAAAAGATCTCTTAATAGCGATAGTTTCAAACTTATCATTTAGTTGAGTTGAAGTTCCATGGGCATTAATATAAGCAATTTTTTCTTTTTCAATTCCTGCATCATTTATAGCAATATTCATTGCTTTAGAAGCACCTTCTCCTTCAGGATGAGGTTGAGTTACATGATGTGCGTCAGAAGTTGCACCATAACCTGCTAATTCACAAATAATAGTAGCTCCTCGTTTCAAGGCATGTTCTTCTTCCTCTAGTACTAATAAACCTGAGCCTTCACCTAAAACAAACCCATCTCTTTCAGCATCAAAAGGCCTAGAAGCTTTTTCAGGATTATCATTATTTGTTGACAAGGCTCTTGCAGAGTTAAATCCAGCAATTCCAATAGGGCAAATGGCAGCTTCACTTCCTCCAGCTAATACTATATCGGCTTCGCCTCTACGAATCATGTGCAAACCTTGACCTATAGAATCTGCTGCTGATGCACACGCTGACACTGTTGAAAAATTTGGACCTTTGGTTCCAAGCATCATTGATACTTGACCTGAAGCCATATCTGAAAGCATCATTGGAACCAAAAAAGGGCTTATTCTAGACGGTCCTTTTTCATTAAGAACGCTAAATTGATCACTTAGTGTCTTTATTCCTCCAATTCCACTTCCTATTAGAACTGCAAATTTATCTCGATCTATAGAATCCATATGTAATCCAGAATCTTTAATTGCTTCTTTTGCTGTGACACATGCAAATTGAGCAAACCTATCAAGTCTACTAGCAAATTTTCTTCCTAAAATTTCATCAGGATTAAATTCAGATATTTCGGCTGCAATTTTTGTTTGAAAGCTTTCGGTATCAAATGATGATATCAAACCTATTCCGCTTTTACCTGTGGTAACTGATTTCCAACTTGAATTCCTATCTAAACCTATTGGTGTCAATAGACCTATTCCAGTAACAACAACCTTCTTTTTCATTTTGTATTTTCCCTCTAATTTGATAAATAATAATTCATTAAAATAGTTTTTGGAGAATCAAGAGTTATATACTTGATTACTATACTCTAATGATATTAATAATCTTATGAATGTCTATATAGAAACTCATGGATGTAAATTAAATATTGCCGATTCACAGAAGATTTCAGATAAATTGTTATCTTCAGGTATGGAAATTTCTAATAATATAAAAGATTCTGATATATATGTCTTGAACACTTGTACTGTCACAAAATCTGCTGATAAAAAAGCAAGAAACAAATTAAGAAGTATTAAGAAACAAAATCCAAATATACATGTAGTAGCAACAGGTTGTTACGTTCAGAGAGATAAAAAAGAAATTTCTGAACTTGGAATTGTGAACACAATTATAAATAATGAAGAAAAAGATAACTTTTTAGATATTTTATCGAAAGATGTAAAATTCAAATTTGACAAAAAACTAGAGCAAAATAATATTGATAATATTTTGTTGGGTAGAACGAGAGGATCTGTAGCTATACAAAAAGGTTGTAATCAAATTTGTAGTTATTGTATCGTTCCTAAAGTTAGAGGAAGAGAGGAGTCTATTTCTCCTGAATCAATTATAAATAGGATAAATTATCTTGTAGATAGGGGGTGCTTAGAAGTTGTTTTAACTGGAACTCAACTTGGAACATATGGTTATGATTTAGACAATATCAATTTAACAAAACTCTTATTATCTATTTTGAATAATACTAAAATTAGAAGACTTAGGTTGTCATCAGTCCAGCCGCATGAATTTAATGATGATCTATTAAATCTTTGGAATAATAAAAAATACCAAAAAAGATTATGTCCTCACTTTCATATTCCTCTGCAAAGTGGATCAGATGCAATACTAAAAGAGATGAGACGAAAATACTCTACAAAACAATTTTCGAGTATTGTGTCTCACATAAGAAGTAAAATTCCAAATTCATCTATTACTACTGATCTTATTGTAGGATTTCCTGGTGAAACAAAGTTAGATCATGATAATACTAAAGACTTATTAATGAATTTGGAATTATCTGATATCCATGTCTTCCCATATTCTATTAGGCCTGGAACAACGGCTTTTTATCTTAAAGAAAAAGTTCAGTCATCAATAATAACAGAGAGATCTAAAGAAATTAGAGAAATTGCCAAAAATTTAAATAATAAGCACTTGAATTCCTTAGTTAATACAAAACAAAAAGTTTTGTGGGAGAAAAAATCTCCATACTCTGGTTATACAGAAAACTATTCTTATTTTAAACTTATTTCTAAAAAAGATCCTTCTCAGCAAATATCTGATGTCTTAATTAGTTCGGTAGATAATGAAAGTAATCTTGTTGGAATTTTGAATTAAATACTTATTGGTTCTAAATTCAATGCATTATTATTTCTTTTTATGTAACCTGCATACTCTTTATAACCATGAGCAAAAACCATCAGCCATCCCTCTTGTTCACATTGAGCAATTATTCTTCTTTTTATTTCGAGGGTTTGGTCTGGATACCTGTCATATGCTGTAATATATGCAAGTGGTAAATGCGAAGGTGCTGGAATAAGTTCAGATAAATATACTATTCTTTCAGATCCTGCATTTACTTTGATAATTTGATGACCTTGTGAATAACCATCTATCATTTCACAAAATACACCTGGGCTTATTTCTGTGTTTCCATCTAAAAATTCAACCATATCTCTGTCTTGTAAAATATTTAGATGTTCTACAGGATGACCATATGCTGGTAATAGTCTTTCATCTTGATCAAATGCTTCATCCCATGCAGATTTTTGAACTAAGTACTTTGCTTTTGGAAATGTAGGTATTAATTTACCTTCTCTATCCAATGAAGTTGAGCCACCAGAATGATCAAAATGAAGCTGAGTCAATACCACTTTGGTTATATCTTTTGCAGAGACTCCGTTATTTTTCAAGTTTCTGATTAGCCTTGAGGAAGCATGTCCATATATTTCTCTATTAATTTCAGGCTCTTTAGATCCAATCCCTGTATTTACTAAAATATTTTCATCTCCACTTTTTATAAGAAGAGAATTTAATCCTAGTCTAACTCTATTTTTTCTGTCAGGCTTAGCTTGCTTCTCCCACAAAACCTTTGGAACAGGTCCAAAGAATGGACCACCATCTAACAAATATGAACCATCACTAACAACTTTTACCGAATTTATGTTTTTCATTTTTTACCCCCCAGTAATTTATGAATATAACTATGAATTTAATATTTATAAATCTAAGAAACAAGGGACTAAAGTACTTATTTTTGAACTTTTTTAGTTAAAGTTTTGAACAAATTCAAAAATTGGATTGGAATTTAATGCACATTTTTTTTAGTAAATTAAAGAAAAAATAAAAGCTATAATGTAATAAAAATAATTTAGTAAAGAATAGTCATGTTAAATAATAAAATTAAATTCTTAAGTAATATAAATGATAAATCTCTATCAGAAACTTTAGTTGTTCCAATAATATCTGATGAAGAGATTAGTATAGATCTGGGAGATTCTAATGCTAATTCCTTATTTAGAGATACCGTGAAAAATGAGGATATATCCTCCAATGGGAAAGTAACTATTTTATATACTCCTGATAGCTTATTTCCTGATTTCAATTATCTAAGAATTATTTGTATAGGATTAGGAGAATCAGTTAAGTTGGACTCAAATACTGCTAGAAAAGCAGGAGGATCTCTAGGTAGATATTTTTTAGCTTCTAAGATCGAGGATTTAAATTTTTTTGTTGATTCATTGTTATTTTTTCAACAAAAAGAAATTATTATTGAATCTCTTATAGAGGGATTTTTTCTTGGTAATTATTCTTTTGATAAATATAAAAATAAGAAAAATAAAAAAAATAATAGTTATGAAATAACCTGCTCTGATTCTAATCTAGAAATTTCTATGATTGCTAATAAATCTTTTGAAAAATCTAAAGCTGAAAAGATTGCAAGAAACTTGGTAAATGAACCTGCTAATTTCTTAACTCCAACTAAGTTATCTGAGATTGCATTTGAATTATCTAGCGAAAATTTGACTTGTAAAATTCTTGATAAGAAAGACTGTAAAGATTTAGGAATGAATGCATTTCTTGGAGTCTCTCAAGGCTCTGTAGAAGAGCCAAAATTAATACATATTTCATATAAACCAATACCTAATGAAAATTCTTATTGGTACATAGGAAAAGCTATAACATTTGATAGTGGAGGATTGTCTTTAAAGCCATCAGGTTCTATGTTTTCTATGAAAGGTGACATGGGGGGATCAGCTTCTGTAATTGCTGCAATTACAGCTATTGCAAATTTAGGAATTAATGTAAACATAGAGGTTCTGTGTTTGGCTACAGAAAATATGCCTAGCGGCTCAGCTCAGAGGCCAAGTGATGTTGTTGAAGCAATGGATGGAACTTATATCGAGGTGGAGAATACGGATGCTGAAGGTAGATTAACATTAGCTGATGCAATTACATATGCAAAAACCTTTGATCCTAAATTTATTATTGATATAGCTACATTGACAGGAGCAGCATCAATTGGATTAGGAAAAGGAAATATATCGGCTTTTTCTAATAATGATGAATTCATGAAAAATGTTAGTTCTGCAGGAGAAATTTCAGGTGATTTTGTTTGGCAGCTACCGCTAGATTCTGTATCAAAAGAACAAAATAATTCCTCAATAGCTGATATCAAAAATACAGGAGGAAGATTAGCAGGAACAATTACTGCTGCTCATTTCATCAATCATTTTGTTGGAGATGTCCCTTGGGTTCACTTAGATATCGCTGCAAATTCAATGACATCTTCTAGTGAAGGTTGGCATAATAAGGGTGCCACTGGGATCCCAACTAGATTGTTGATAGAATTAGCTTATATTTTTGAAAAGAAGAGGTGAATAATGGCAAGATCATATAAACCAATTGAGGTAAGTAAGGATATTTTAGAGAGATTTAAGAAGGTTCCAGTCGCAACAGTTTGGTCTTGCTTGAATAATTACTTAGGAGTACCTTTGCCATTTATGGAAAATGTTAAACTAATGACTCCTAATCAAAGATTATCAGCAAGAGCTAGAACTCTAAGATTTTTACCTCCAAGGCCAGATATTGATTCTGAAACAAAAATAGGGGAGAACTCCCCTGAAATGATGGCTATGTCAAGATGTGGAGAAGATGATGTTTTAGTGGCAGACATGATGGGTGCAAAATATGCAGCTATAGGTGGAGATGTAAAACTACTTCTTCTAAAGATGAATAATGCTGCAGGTATTGTAACTGATGGAGCAATAAGAGATTTGGATGTCTTAAATGAAGAAAATTATGACCTAATAGTTTATGCACAAGAAAGGACTCCATATGGAGGAAGGCCATGGGCAGAGCCTGCTGAGGAGAATATTGATATTCAATGTGGAGGAGTATTAGTAAGACCTGGGGATATTATTGTCGGAGATAATGATGGAGTGGTAGTTGTTCCTTCTTGGTTTGCAGAAGAATGTATCGAATGGGTTGAAGATCATGAGGGAGCAGAAGCTTATATTAAAGAAAAAATTCTTAAAGAAAACGCTATTCCGGGTAAATATTATCCTCCAACAAGGGATACAATTAATGAGTATCGAAAATCTGTAGGTAAAGAACCTACTAATCACTAGTACGCATTTACAACATGGTGGGCGTGGTAAAGTGGTTATTACGACCGGCTGTGACCCGGTAGATCGAGGGTTCGATCCCCTCCGCCCACCCCATATGCGCCCGTAGCTCAGCTGGATAGAGCATCTGGCTTCGAACCAGAGGGTCGGGGGTTCGAATCCTCCCGGGCGTGCCAATCCTTCTTATTTCCAATATAATAATCTAATGAAAGAATATATTAGAACCATTTTAGATTTTCCTATCAAAGGTATTAAGTATAGAGATATAACAACCTTATTAAAGGATCCCAATTTATTTTCAGAACTAATTGATAGTATGACTGAACCATGGATAGATAAAAAAATAGACGCTGTGCTAAGTATTGAATCTAGGGGATTTATTATTGCTGGAGCAATAGCATATAAATTAAATGCTGCGTTTATTCCTCTAAGAAAACCCGATAAACTTCCCCATGAAACTTATAGCGTTTCTTTTGATTTAGAGTATGGATCTACTGAAATGCATATACACAAAGATGCTTTAGATGGACACCAAAACCTATTAATTATTGATGACTTACTAGCTACTGGAGGAACTGCAATTGCTGCGATTGAATTAGTAGAAAAATTTGATTCAAAAAATATTGTAGGTGCTGGATTTATAATTAATTTACCTGATTTGGATGGTGATAAAAAGTTGAAAAATTTAGGTATTGATATTCATTCAATAATGGATTTCTAATAGTCTATTTCTAACTTGTTTTCAAAACTTAGCATTCTGCAAAAGTAATTTAGTCTTTCCATATCTTCAATTGTATTGCAGTGATACTCCAATAATTCTTTATTAAATATGATTATAGCGAGGCTTTTTGCTCTAGATAATGAAACGTTTAATCTTCTGAAATCAAAGAAAAAGTCTGACCCTCTTGGAATATTTTCTGGATTTGAAGAAACATATGAAATTATTACAACAGGAGCTTCTTGACCCTGAAAATTATCAATTGTTCCTACTTTTGCTTCTTCTCCTAAACTCTGCTTTATTAAATTAACTTGTGCATTGAAGGGGCTAATGACTAAAATGTCGTTACTTGATATTTTAGTTATTTTATTATCTCTATCTCTCCAGTTTTTATTGATAAGATTATTGTAAATATTTTTTACATAATCTACTTCTATTTCATTCTGTACGGAAAAACCTGAATGCTCAGGATTTATTAAATATATACCGTTATGTATCTCTCTTTCATCAAACAAAATACTTTGATTTTGAGTAGTAGAGTCACTCCTTAATCTTCTTTCATAAAAACTATTTGAAATAAATTCACAAACATTTTTATGCATTCTATATGTTTTAGATAAAAATATTCCTTTATCGTCACTTATTGTATTTTGATCTCTTAGTAGATATTCAATAGGCGATAAAGATGATTCACCCTCGATGTTTCCAGTTGATGGTTGAGGTAATTGCATATGGTCACCAATCATAACTATATTTTTTGATGACATAGAAGAAGCAATTAATTTTGAAATACTTATTTGGCCAGCTTCATCAAAAAATATATAATCAAAATTTTTCTCTTTTTCACTATTCTCTCTATGTTTTGAGTTAGATAAAGCCCAAGCAGTCCCAGCGATTAAGTCATAATTTTTTGAATCTATTTTACTTGTATTTACAATTTCTATATTAAAAAAATTATTTTCAAGTTTTCGAGAGCCTGGATTATATGCACCTGCAAAATTAAAGCCTATTTTTGAGGCATAATCATCTATAGCTTGTACCAAATTTAATATTGCTTTGTGTGAGTGACATACTATAGCAATTCTGTATTTGTTTTTTATTAGATCTACTATTACTCGAGATGTGGTGTAGGTTTTTCCTGTACCAGGAGGCCCTTGAATTACTAAATATGAGTTATTTAAATTCTTGATTTTTTTAGAAATTGAATCGATAGAACTATTTTTAATATTTAATTCTTTTTTATATCTAGAATCATTTCTATTTATAAAATCCTTAATTGCAGGATAAGAATTTTTGTAATCATAATTTCTTATAAAATCTGAAACGGCATTATCTATAGTTCTTGTATTTAATGGAGTTGATGGGGTGAGTGATGTCGGAATTGGTTTGTCTTTTTTTAATCTAATTGATATTTCATTTTTTGAATAATCAATTTTTGTTATTAATATTCTATTTATTCCATTTTGATCTAGAACAGAATCACCTGATTTCATTTTTGTTATTTGATCAGTGTATGTCATATTAATTATTTTATTTGGACCTACCTCTATTTCAGAAATTCTTCTTAATCCACCGATGCAATTACTGTCCTCAATTAAATCTTCGGTATCTTTTTCAATATTAGAAAAATGATTCCACCAGTCTGAACGCTGTTCTTTTCTGTTATAGAAGTTTAGTTGCCTCAAAATACTTTTTATCTCTTCATTTGCTACTTCCATATGAGATATTTTTTCATCAACCTCATTTTCTTGTTCTTTTTGTTTTATAGCACTTTCTGATAATTCTTGAGTAGTAATTATTTTAGATAACTCTATATCTTTTGGTTTTATTTTTAATAACCATTCTTGGAGATAAATTAGAGATTTACAATCTTGTTCGTTATATTTGATTATTTCTTCCAAAATTTCACTATGACCTGATTCTAGATATTTTTCAAATGCTACAAGGCTATCTTGGCCTGAAGCTATATCTTCTTCTCTATCCAATTTATAAAATTTTTCAATAGTCTTTAATCTATAATTTTCAGTAGATAATATAACTGAATCTTTTACAACTTTATAAAGGTCGATTAGTTTGTTTTCTCTTAGAATAAAATCAACTTCATTGATCTTTGTTTCATATTTTTGAGACAGTTTTTTTAAGGCAGTTTCCTCATAGGAATTATAGTGATAAACATGTGCATTTTGATATTTTTTGAGATGAATATAAAAAAAATCTATTAAGTCTTCGAATGCCTTTTTTTCTTCATTATAGTTAGTTGCTAAATATTTCTTGAAAACTTGATTATCAAAAGATCTATAATAAACTCCGAAAAGATATTCTAATCCTGAGGAATTATACTTAGGATCAAAATACATAGGATATCCTTCAATATCAAAAAATAGGTCGTTAGTATCTGAATTTGGTAGCAGTTCAAATCCTATTCTTTTTGAAGGATCTGTCATTTCTTTCTTACGATTAAAAATTATTTTATAATCAAGCTTTCTATTATTCGAAAATTCTCTCTGTAATTTTGATTGATCAATTAGTAATTCTAATGAATTTTTGTTGATTCCTTTTATATCAGCATTTTTATCAGTAATGGATAATTCGTTAAGAGTTGATATATTATTTTTTTCTAAAATACTTATCTGTTTCCTAGAAATATTTGCAACTTGATTCAAATGATCATCTTTTTTCCATATATTTTCGCAGTATAATTTATACTCACAGATATTACATAAATTACATTTTGAAGGATAGGGCTCTTTTTTTTGTCCAGAAATAAAATCTTTGATTCTGTGATTTATGCTACAAAAATAATCATAATATTTATTTATTTCTACCTCTTCAACAGACTTATCCCTTAGAATTATTTTTCCATATTCAGGGATCAGATCATATTTTTTATCAAGGATATATGAGTAATGACAAATTTGTAGAATATTTTCAGGTTTTAATCTAAAGGATGACTTAACATCCCAAGGCTCATAGATTTTATTGTTTTTAACCAAAAAATCTGGAGATCCAGTATATTTTTTGTATCTTAAGAAAGGTTGATATATTATGTCTACGCCTTCTCTAATTGCATTGTCAGTCTCTTTTTCTTTTTCAGAAAAATCTAAATCTTCACTTATTTCATAGACTGAATTTGATTTCTTTAGGTCTTCAAGGTAAGATTTTTCATGTTCAATTCCTATTTTTCTTATTATTTCGAGCCAAGGGTCTATGTTTTTGGGATAACTTTTGGGTTTTTCTAAATAATCTAGCCAAGTCTTATAATGACATTGTGAAAAGTCTAGAACAGAATATGCAGTTATATTTTTTTTTAGTGACAAAATTTATCTTTTAGTTTTTAGATATGGTTAGGATAGATCATTTTTTTTATCTTAACAATATTTTTGTCAGTTGAAATTTATTAACCAAAAAGATTAAAATAAAAAACCCACCTCCAGAGTAACTGCCTGAGCAACAACCAGTGTAAAGAAGTGGGCTTCTTTAATCTTAATATTTATTAAGCAATTTTTTTATTTCTAAAAAAACTAATCAAACCTCTCGTCGCCGATAGCTGGATTAGATTATAACCTTTGTTTTACCAAATTTATAATTCTTTATAATTAGTAAGATGTTTAGATATTATTATACTTTTTGAGAAAATCAAGTATTTTTTCCCAGAACTTTAATCTTAAGATTATTGATTGATTTTGCACTCAATTGAAAATTTCCCAGAACTAAAAATTAAATATCTTTATTATTATGAATAAAGATATTATGACAAACATAATTGAAGATATTCTATTTAAAAAAGCACCTTTATCTAAGAATCTTCTTATCATTGAGTTGCCAACTATAATAGATATAAATGTATACCAAAAAAAATCAATTATAGATGCTATGCTTGCAAGTAAAAATTTATCAATTAGACTAAGTTCATTCGTGATAAATTGAGAAAAAATTGCAATAAAGAAAATTGTTATTTTAGGATTAAGAAAACATATCAAAAATCCGTCTAAAAAATTTTGAAATAAAATTTTTTTACTCACGTTATTATCTTTGGTTTTTTTTTCATTAAATATTTTGATTGCCAAATATATTAAATACAGAGCTAAAAATATTGTTATATAGTCAATTATCTGAGAACTAATGCTGTTTATTATTCCAAGACCAATAATAGATATAAAAGCATAAATGAAAATTCCTAAACCATGTCCAAATCCAGTTAATGTACCACTAAACTTACCATTAGATATTGAATTTTTTGAAACTAAAACTAAACTAGGTCCCGGAGAACTTGCTCCCAATAGACATGTAATTATAACTTGAATTAGTATAGATGAAGTCATTTATAGGATTTTCTTTATTAGATAGATTTCTAATAATATATATTATTTTTCTGATATATATAATAACTATTATCTAAGAAATCAATTAGGAGAAAATATTGCAAACCGGAAAGCATTTTTTACAAATACCTGGACCTACTAACGTGCCTGATAGCGTCCTTAGAGCTATGAGTAATCCTACTATAGATCACAGAGGACCAGAATTTTCAGATATGACTTCAAAAATACTTGAAGATATAAAAAAAGTAGTAAAAGGTCCAAGTTCTATCCCCATAATTTTTCCCTCTTCAGGAACAGGAGCTTGGGAAGCTGCTCTTGTAAACATTCTTTCTGAAGGAGATAAGTTATTGATGTATGACACTGGTCATTTCTCAACCTTATGGAAAAATATGGCTGATAAACTCGGATTCGATGTCACATATTTAGAGAGTGATTGGAGAACTGGTGTTGATTCAAATAAAATTATTGAAATATTAAAAAATGATAAAAATAAAGAGATAAAAGCAGTTTGCTTGGTGCATAACGAAACATCAACTGGTGTTACCAGTAAAATTCCTTCTATAATAAAAGAAATAAAATCTATTGATCATCCTGCAATTATAATGGTCGATACAATTTCTTCATTAGGTTCTATTGATTATAGTCATGATGATTGGATGGTAGATGTGACTGTTGCTGGATCTCAAAAAGGACTAATGTTACCTCCTGGAATTGCTTTTAATTTTATAAGCCAAAAAGCATTGGATGTTTCATTGAAAAACGATTATAAAAGATCTTACTGGGATTGGGGAGAAATGGTTAAAACAAATATAAATGGATTTTTCCCATATACACCTTCTACAAACATACTTTTTGGGTTGAAAGAAGCTATACGATTAATTGAAGAAGAAGGTTTAGAAAATATTTTTAATAGACACGAAAGACATGCAAATGCTACTAGAGAAGCTGTAAAATCTTGGGGTATTGAATTATTGCCTGTCAATAATGATGAACATTCAAATTCATTAACCAGCTTACTATTTAAAGAAAACGTAAATGCTGATAATTTAAGAAAAATAATTTTAGAAAAATTTAATACATCTTTGGGAACAGGTCTTGGAAGATGGGCTGGAAAAATCATCAGAATTGGCCATCTTGGAGATTTTAATGATCCAATGCTTCTAGGAACACTTTCAGCTGTTGAAATGGGATTATCTTTATCAGAAATTGATCATAAATCTGGTGGAGTGTTGTCAGCTATGAGTTATTTAGAAAAAAACTAAGGAGTATTCTGAATTCTTCTCAGAACATTACCTATACCAGCTTCGTTTCGAGCAGGTAAGATTTCATTTATTTCTTCTATTTCTTTTTCGTTTAATTCTACTCCTGACCCTGTAATATTTGAGTCAATTTGCTCTTTGCTAGTGGCTCCAGCAATTACTGATGATACTGTTTTTTTGAATAGTAACCAAGAGAATGCTAGTTGAACCATAGTTATTCCTTTGACTGAAGCCCATTTTTCTAGATTCTCAATTATATTAAAATTTTTATCAGTCAGCCATTTTTCACTCCAGGCAGAATGATTCCCTGAAGATAACCTTCCTCCTTCGGGAATAGAATTTCTTTTGTATTTCCCAGTTAAAAATCCTGATGCTAAAGGGAAATAAGGGAGTATGCCTATATTATATTTTTCACATGCATATATTAACTCAGATTCAGGTTCCCTTTCGAACATTGAGAACTCAGGCTGTATTGTCATAAATTCTGCCCATCCATATTTTTTAGAAATATGAATTCCTTCAATTAATTCCCACGCCATGTAGTTGGAACATCCTATATATCTGATTTTTCCTTCAGAGACTAAATCATCTAATGCTCTGAGAGTTTCTTCTTGATTTGTATATGGATCGAAAATATGTGTTTGGTACAAGTCTATATAATCAGTATTTAATCTACTTAAGCTTTCTTCTACTGATCGTTTTATATGCACAGCGGATAACCCAGATTTATTTGGCCCTTGATTAACTCTTTGCGCGACTTTAGTATCAGTTGGGGAGGGCATAGGGTTCATTCCCCCCTTACTTGCAAGTACAACTTCATCTCTTTTGTTTTTAATAGCTTTACCTATATATTCTTCAGAAAGTCCGTTACTGTACATGTCGGCTGTATCTAATAAGTTGATACCAGATTGAAGCGCATGATTTATTACTTTTTCAGATTCTGAATAATCTAATCGTCTTCCAAAGTTATTTGTACCAAGTCCTATTTCAGAAACTAAGATCCCTGAATTACCCAATTTTCTATATTTCATTAAATTACCTGTATATTTTTTTTTTATTTTTTAGGATATTATCTAAAAAATTCAGATAAAAAATGACATTACTTGCTAGTTTTTTAATACTTCTATACTGCATTGGACATTCTTATTGGAACTTTTTAGTTAAGAAGTCTGATAATCCTCAAATAATGCTAGTTCTAATAGCTATGGGATCATGGATATTATTTTTTCCTATTGCATTAATTTATTTATTTATAAATCCAATCTCACTACAATCTTGGATATTTATACTTATTAATGCTGTCCTTCAAGTTTTTTATTATGCTTTTCTTGGTAAAGCCTATAAGCTAGCTGATTTATCAATAGTTTATCCTCTAGCTAGAGGGAGTGCTGTTTTCTTTATTCCATTATGGGGCATTTTGTTTTTAAATGAGTCTATTAGTTCAACGGCATTGTTTGGGATTTTTATGGTTTTTATTGGATTATTATTTATCTCAATAATTCCTATTATAAATAAGGATTTATTGATAACAAGAAACCTAATAATAGGAATAATTTTATCTATTTTGGTTGGCTTAAATATTTCTTTTTATACCATTGTTGATAAAAAGGCTGTATCAGCAGTAAATCCTTTTATTTACCCAATATTAATAACAATTGGAGGCTCCTTAGGAGCAATTATGTTTACAGGTAGCAAAAATAAAATTGTGGATTTAAGGCTACATTTTCAAAAAAATTACAGTACCGTTATAGTCGGTTCAACTGTCATGTATTTTGCTTATTCAGTGATGCTTTATGCCTTGAATATATCTAAAATGAGTTATGCTGCAACCGCGAGAGAATTGACTATAATTGTAGGCATTATTTGGAGTTATTTTTTCCTAAAAGAGAAAATTACTTTTACTAGATTCTTATCAATAGTAATAATTTTTTGTGGTGCAGTTATTATCTCTTTTTCAAAATAAATTTAATACCACTTTTCTTTATCTACAATATTATGCAATTCTTTACCTTGATTTAGCAATGAAATATTTTTTTTGACTATTTCATATCTTCTGTTTGTTATCATTTCATTTGCATCTAAAAGAGCCACATGAGGAGTAATTATAACACCTGGCATACTCCATAATTTATGGCTTTTTGGTAATGGCTCTTCATCAAATACATCTAATCCTGCACCTGAAATTATGTTATTTTCAAGAGAATAAACTAAATCATTTAAGTTAGTTGTTTTTCCTCTACCAACGTTTATAAATACTGAAGATGGTTTCATCTTTTTAAATAAATCTAGATTAAATAGATTGCCTGTTTCAGGAGTATGCATAACAGTCGTAACTAGAAAATCTATATTACTTAAGGAATCTATCATTTTATTAGGTTTTATTACTTCATCAAAGTTATCTAATGTTTGAAATTTTGGGTCGACTCCTATTACTTTCATGTTGAAAGCTTTGCATAATCTTCCAACTTCTTGCCCTATTCCTCCTGCTCCTACTATCATTACACTGGCTTCGTCTAGATGAATCGCTTTGTGTCGATTTGCATTCTTATCCCATTCTTTTTTTCTTTGGGCTTCCATAAAATCAGGGAATCTTTTTGATAGTGCAAGTAAATATGCCATTACGTGATTTCCAATGTAATCAAAATAAATCCCTCTTGGATTTGTAACAATTACAGGATGTTCTATTAATTCTTTATAAAACCAACCATCTTTTCCTGAATCATTTACAAAACTTCCAGAATCAGGGTTTGCCAGCCATCTTAAATTTTTTGCGTTACTAATTGCTTCTGGGGATACCCATCCATAACCTGCTTCCACAATATGAATGTTTTCTAAGACTTCACTTTCATCTTCAAAAACTAAAATTTCTATTTCAGGGAAGTCTTTTTTCATCCTTTGGATTAGATCTTTTTTTATATCATCCATTGGTGGTAGAAATGCAAAATTAGATAATCTCATTACAATAGCCTTTTTTATTTTCAATAAGTTTTTATTAAAGGTATACTTCAAAAATAGTATAACGAGTTATTATTAATAAATCATTATTGAATAGGAGTATAAAAATGTATCCAAGTGACATAAGAAAGAAACTAGCTACTGGTAAACCAGTTTTATCAACTAGCATGCCAAGTTTTGAACCACATATTGCTAACGCTACATACAACTGTAAGCCGGATTGGGTTTGGATTGATACAGAACACAATCCATGGGGGACAGAATCTATGGGAACCCTCTGTGTAGATGGAAGAAAAAAGGGAGTTGCGCCTGTTATTAGAATTCCATGGAATGACCCTGCATATATCAAAAAAGCTTACGATGTAGGTGCTGTAGGAGTTATGATTCCTCAGGTTGATACTCCAGATGAAGTTAAACAAGCAATTCATGATGCAAAATATCCTCCAGTTGGAGAAAGAGGAATTGCTCCATTTTTTGCATCATATTTAGATGGTGTTTCTGCTAGAGATGTAGTTGATAATGCTAATGACGAAACTCTTTTGATTCTGCAGATGGAATCAGTGGAGGCATGGGAGCAAATTGACGAAATTTTAGCTATTCCAGATTTTGAAGTTATTCTTCTTGGTCCTGCAGATTTATCTGCTTCTTTAGGTTTTCCTGGAGATGATGCAACTAATCCTAAAACAGCAAATGTAATGGTTGATCTTGCACAAAAGGTTAAAGGTACAGGAAAAGCTTTAGCAACCACAATGGCAGATGTAAATCATGCTAAAGAATGGATAAAAGAAGGTTACACTATGATGAATATAGGTAGCTCCTTACAATATGGAACTATGGGTATTTCTAAGATCTTTAGTGAAATACGAGAAGAATATGGTGTTGATTGGCACTAAATTAACTAAACCTTTTTGGTGTAATTAAGTCATATATAGAAATGTCTTTCGTTAGATTGTTAATTTCTAAAATATCATCCTGAGTTAAGTCAATGTCACCTGCTTTGGCATTTGAGATTGCTTGCTCAGGATTTTTTGATCCACAAATAGCAGATGTAACACCTTTGGTGTAGAGTGTCCAAGCAATTGCTAATTGGGTAGGGTTGTAGCTATTATCTTTTATCCATTCATTTAAGATATTGAAAATCTTCAACCCTTTTTCTAAGTGTTCATTTTCAAAAGTATGGTGGTTATGTCTAGCATCGTCTTTCTTAAAAACATGACCTGGATGATATTTTCCTGACAAGAGACCTCTTGCAATGGGTGAATAGACTATTGAGCCGATTCCTAAATCGTTACTTTGAGGAATAATTTCTTTTTCAGAATGTCTAAATAGAATTGAGAAATGAGGTTGACTAGAAATAATTTGATCACCTGAAAATTTATTCATATCTTTTATTTGTTTAGCTGTAAAGTTAGACACACCTAAATATTTAAAGAGCCCTTTTGATTTCAATTCCAGTAATTTTGAAATAGTGTCTTCCATAGGAATTGATTCTTGCCAAGAATGGATTTGATATAAATCTATATAATCTGTTTGTAAATTTTTTAAAGAATTTTCAAGAGCTTTTTCAATATCACAAATATTTTTCCAAGATGAAAGCTTAGAAGCTAATATTAGCTTATCTCTTTTGCCTTTGAGGGCTTTTCCTAGAATATGCTCACTATCTAAATACATTTGAGCAGTGTCTAAAAAATTTATTCCATTGTCTATTGAAGCATGAATAGCATTTATTGCATCGTTTTGCTCTATAGCACCCATCCCTCCGCCAATTGGCCAAGTTCCAAGGCAAATTTTAGATACTTTTACTCCATCTTTTCCCAGTATTGAATATTTCATAATTTCCTCATAATTTTAATAGATTATATAAAATTACGAGTGAAAAAATAATGATTTCATGATTTTTATATTTTTATGGGCTGGGAAATAGTTAAATGTTAATAACCGCCGGAGGGCCTGAGCATTTCTTCCATGAAAAACTACCTGAGCTAAATAATTTCTTTTTCTTCAAATATTCTAATATCTTCAGCTGAGTAGCCTATATCTTTAAGAATCTCATGATTATTAGCTCCCAATTTAGGAGCTTTACCTATAATCGAAGGAGTTTCTGAAAATTTCCAAGGAGTTCCATGTACTTTCAATGTTTTATCTATCTCTGGATAATAGACATCTGTGACATAATTATTTGCAATAATATCTGGATCATTTGAAGCTTCAATCATACTATTAACAGGAGCTGCAATCCTTCTTTCATTTCTCATTTTTTCAATCCAATAATCTCTTTTATTAGTTGAAAAAAGCTCTGATAATGTACCAATGATTTTGTCTTTTTTTTCGTCTGATTCAAAAGCCAATCCAAGATCTTCTAAATTTTTAGATTTTAATGTTTCATAAAATCCCAATAATTCTAGGGTAGGTTTCCAGTGGTCTGGTTCCAGCTGAAATGCAAAAGGTTTTCCATCACTATCATTGAAACATGCAGCTATTCCAGCTCTCTCACGAGTTCCATTTATTCTTACTCCTGTAATTGGAGGAGTGTTTCTCCACATTGCTGTGGTCATTGTCCATCCCATTAATCTAAAAGCGCTTCCAATAAGTGAGGTTTCAACTTTTTGACCTTGACCTGTATTTTTTGCGTGTAAAATAGCAGCTAATACACCGCTTAATGTTAGGAGAGCGCATGATTCATCCGCGACTGAAGCAATTCCAGTTCTTCTCTGTTGACCTGGGACAGCAAATGCTTCTGTCACACCTGCAATTGCTTGTCCAATTGCATCTGTACCAGGTAAGTTGGTACTTGGACCACTAGGTCCATATGCAGACACAGATGCATATACTAATGATGGATTTATTTTTTTCAAAGTATCATATCCAAATCCATTTCTTTCTGCAGCTCCGGGAGCAAAATTTTGTCCGAAAACATCTGCAGTTTTTATAAGTTTGTATAGAATTTCTTTTCCTTGATCGCTTTTTAAATTTAATGTAATACTTTTTACACCTCTATTATTGGTTTCAAAAAACGAGCTAAATTCACCTATAACTTCACCTGCTTTCCTTCCTCCATCTCCTTTTTTAGGAAGTTCAATCTTAATTATTTCTGCACCCATATCAGCCATTAGCATATATGGTACAGTTCCAGCTTGCGCAGTAGAACAAGTTACAGCTTTTATTCCTGATAATGGACCTTTATTCATTTTTTGAATCCTTCCTTGTTATTCTTCTAATTTTGGTAAATTATATCTGTCTTCAGGGTTATCCCATCCAATAAAATTGGGTTTTCTTTTTTCTGCAAAAGCTCTTCTAGATTCCATTCTGTCATCTAGATGCCCATGAGCATGTAATTTTTCAGCTAGGTCTTGATAATTTTGATCTATTTTTGGGGCCATTTCTCTCATCATATAGATAGTGTTAACTCTTGCTGCAGGAGGTAGAGAAAGAATATGTTCCGCCATTTCTATAGAGGTTGGTAATAATTCTTTTTTTTCAACTAATCTGTTAATAAAACCTACTTGATGTAATCTTTCTGCTGTAAATCTAAATCCTAATGCCATCTCAGTTGCAACAGGATGAGGTAAATTTGCATAATGACCATGATTATAACCACCTAACATCCACCTTTTAGCTTCGGACATTTCAAAAATAGCTTCTTTAACTGCGACTCTTAAGTCTGTTCTTTCAACAAGCATAAATCCTCCTCCCATTGCATACCCATTAATTGCTCCAATAACAGGTTTGTCTAACTTCCCTGTCATAAAAGGGTTTTCAATTTTTTCTCCTTTGCCAGGAGAATCAGATAATTTACCTTCTTCTAGTGATTCTTTCATATCTTCACCTGCACAGAATCCTCTTCCTTCTCCAGTAAGTATCGCAACTTCTAAGTTTTTATCATCCTTAAATTTGGTGAAAGCGTCAGCCATGCCTTCTCTAATCACTGTACTAAGAGCATTTAGTCTTTCAGGTCTATTTAGTTTTATAATAATTATTTGATCTTGAATATCTGTTTCTACAAAAGCCATAAAATCTCCTAATACTATTTTATGGATAATTATAGCTGACAAAATCAAACTATAAATACAGAAATGAATAGTTCATTGTATTATAAAAACATGCAAGAATTTGATCTTTTTATTATTGGCGGAGGAATTAATGGCAGTGGTGTTGCCAGAGATGCTGCAGGGAGAGGTTTACGGGTATTGCTCTGTGAAAAAGATGATCTTGCTCAAGCTACCTCATCTTCATCTACAAAATTAATCCACGGAGGATTGAGATATTTAGAAAATTTTGATTTTAAACTTGTAAGAGAATCTTTAGTCGAAAGAGAAACTCTTCTTAAGTCTATGCCTCACATAATTTGGCCTCTTCGTTTTGTACTGCCGCATCATTCTGGATTAAGGCCTTATTGGTTAATTAGGTTAGGTTTACTTTTTTATGACTATTTGGGTTCAAGAAAAATACTCAAAGGAACCAGAGCAATAAATTTACGAGAGCATAATAGTGGAGAACCTCTAAAGAGTATTTTTAAAAAAGGATTTGAATATTCAGACTGTTGGGTTGATGACTCAAGAATGGTTGTTCTAAATTCTAGAGATGCTAAAAGATTAGGAGCCAAAATCTATACAAGAACAAAATTTGATAAAGCAGAAAGAAAAGATGGGTTTTGGGATATTACTCTTATAAATGAAAGATCAAAAGAAGCTATTAAAATAAAGTCAAAGGCGATTATTAACTGTGCAGGGCCATGGGTACAAAATATTATTGAAAATAACTTTAGTGACGTAGCGAACAGCTCCCTTAGATTAATAAGAGGAAGTCACATTGTTACAAAAAATTTATTCAAAAATAAATATAACTATATTTTTCAAAATTCTGACGGAAGAGTCATTTTTGTTATACCTTACGAGGAAGACTATACATTAATAGGTACAACGGACGTTGAACATACGGATTTGGATAAAATATTTTGTACAGAACAAGAGAAAGAATACTTGATAAATGCAATTAATAATTATTTTAATTTTGAAGCCAGTAAAAAAGATATTGTTTGGTCTTTTTCAGGTGTTAGGCCACTATTTGATGACCAAAAAGCTTCACCTCAAAAGGTTACTAGAGACTATGTTATTAAGACTGAGGATGCACAATCGAATCTCCCTCTAGTAAATGTTTTTGGTGGAAAGATTACAACTTTTAGAAAGTTATCTGAAAAAGTATTAAACGAATTAAAGCCATATATGAGTATAAAAAACAAATGGACTGCAGGTTCAAAATTGCCTGGTGGAGATTTTGATACAGAAAATTTTGATCAACTGGTAAATGAAATTTCTAGAAAATATAAATTTTTAGATCAAAGGTGGGCATATAGGCTTGTCAGATCTTATGGTACAGAGGTTATAAATATTCTTGGAAAGTCAGAGAAGTTAGAAGACTTAGGGGAAAATTTTGGATGGAATTTGACGGAAAAAGAAGTTGTATGGTTGATAGAAAATGAATGGGCTGAAACATCAGAAGATATTTTGTGGAGAAGATCAAAAATAGGACTCAGATTAGATGAAGATCAAGTTAAAAGATTAGATGCATACTTAAATGTACTCAATAAAAATAAGAATAATTAAATAAAAAAAACCCACCTCCAGAGTCCTACCTGAGCAATCAACTAGAGCTTCCATTGAAGCGGGTTTTTATCCTTAGCTTCATAGTTCCAATAGAATCAACTTTCGCTGATAAGATTTTCAATGTTTCCACTTACTAACCTTCAGTCCGCTTTTTACAGCTTTCCTCTACCTTCTCTCCACTTAGGATAAGTATATATTACAATACTTTTTTTTAAATGCAACCCCTTAATTTCCCAGAATTACAAAAAGGTGGTTTTTGAGTTTGATTTAGATCATTTTTATTTCTTTTTTTTTATTTCCCAAGGTGCTTATGCTCTTATTTTTCTAAGCCTTTACGAATATAAAATGACCGTATGATTTAATCCCTTGATATGAAAAATGTAAATCAAATTTAATCGAGCTAGAATAGAAGATGCTTTGAATATATTTAAGATTACAGATAAAAATCTTTGAAAATATTCTGAGTTAGATTAGAATATACTAGTATTGAAAAACAGATAAGAAGAGGAAAACATGCTTGAGAGATTTCATGTCCCTGAGGACATTGCAGTAAAAGTTAACCATAAAGAAATTTTTGAAGTTGTCGAAAATATATTTCTTAAGATGGGTATGTCAAAAGAAGATGCAAAGGTTTCTGCAGACGTGTTGATTTATGCAGATGTAAGAGGTATTGAGTCTCATGGTGTATCCAATATGCTAAGGAGATATGTCGACGCATTTGCTGAAAAGGATATTAATCCTACCCCTGAGCCAAAAGTAATTAGAGGTAAAGGTGCTGTTGCTACAATAGATTCTGACGCAGGTCATGGTTTAGTTGTGGGCCCATATGCAATGAATATGGCAATCGAAAAAGCAAAAGATTATGGAATTGGATCAGTCACAGTTATTAATGGTAGGCATTTTGGAGCATGTGCATATCATGCAGAGATGGCTCTAGAGCATAATATGATAGGAATAGCTATGACCACTGGCGGACTTATGGTTGCACCAGTGAATGGTGCAGAAGCAAAAGTTGGATTAAATCCTATTGGAGTTGCTGTTCCTACCAAAGATGAACCTCCATTTATCTTTGATGCATCAATGTCATCTGTTGCAGGAAATAAAATAGCATTGGCACAAAGAATCGGTGTCAAGGTGATGCCTGGATGGATAGCAAAAGCGGATGGAACACCAATAATGGAAGAAACTGAAGTACCTGATGACTATCTTATGCTTCCAGCTGGAGGAACAAGAGAAATTGGTTCTCATAAGGGATTCTCTTTAGCAATGTTAGTTGAAATTTTAGCAGGAGTTCTTGGAGGTTCAGGAGCAGGAAACTTTAGAAGATCACAAGCTGCTCATCATTTTATAGCTTATGATATTGATGCTTTTACTGATGTAGAAAAATTTAAGTCTGATATGGATGAATACATGAAATCTATTAAGGAAACTAAACCTGCCCCAGGTGTAGATAGAGTCGTTTATGCAGGACTTCCTGAGTTCGAAGAAAGAATTGAAAGAGAAGATCATGGAATCCCTTATCATCCTGAAGTATTAGATTGGTTCAAGCATATATGTGCTGAATTGGGTATAGACTGGAAATTGAGTTAGATAATAGAAAGAGGAAAAAAATGGCTAAAAGAGTTAATAAAGTTATAGATTTATGGGAGCAAGGGCAACCTGTTTACCATAAGCATCCAGAAGAATTAAGTTATGAAGCAGGCTTAGAAGAATCAAAAACATTAGCAGATATGTTTTTGATTGATTTTGAGCATAATCCCTTTGATACTGTTGGATTAACTAAATTTATGGAAGGACTGAAGGATGGAGGCCCAACAAATAGTGGGCATCTAACTCCTACTGTAGTATGTACTCTCCCTTCAAATGCAATTACTCCTGAGGAGGTTAGATATAATGCTTGGCAAGCAAGGCATGTGCTAACAGCAGGAGTACATGGAATTCTGCATACACATACAAGATCTCCTGAATCAGTTAAAGCTTTTGTGCAAATAACAAGATATCCATATCAAGAAATAGGTAGAGATATTATTGGAGAAGGCTTAAGAGGATCTGGTGGCCAAAAACACCCGGCAGAACTATGGGGCTTAGAACAATCTCAATATACAGATGTTGCAGATCCTTGGCCATTAAATCCAAAAGGTGAACTTATTCTTGGGTTGAAAATAGAAGATAGGCACTGTGTAGCTAATGCTGATGACATAGCTGAAGTTCCTGGAATAGCCTTTGCTGAATGGGGACCAGGAGATATGGGAATGAGTTATATGCAGCCAGATGCTCATGATCCTCCATATCCAGAAGTTATGAATGATGCTAGGAATAAAATCAAGTCAGCTCTTGAAAAAAATGGAAAAGTTTTTTATTCAAGTTGGATTGATGAAAATATGAGCCAAAAAGAAAGACTTGACTACATAATAGATGATCTTGGATGCAAGATGATTGGCGTACCTGCAATGCTTTCTGAAAATGAACAAAAAGAACTTATTGAGTATGGAAGAAATAAAACAGGAAGAAAAATGCCTGTATAAATTGTGATTGATTTCACATTAAATACTGTTATTTATTACTCTAGTAATATTTTTTCAATTTAAGTATTTTTAAAAGATAAATCTAAATTTAAGTAAAATAAGTGAAAAATAATAATAATTTTAAAAAAGTGTCAGGATTTAATGACAAGTTTTCTGATGAAGTTAGCTTAACTAATCAACTTGATTCTAAATTTTTTGATTTTACTACTTTATGGGGTTACGAAAAAATTGACACTCCTATAATCGAGAGGTCATCAATTTTTTCTAGGAAAAGTGGATCAAGTGTAGGAAGTAATATATATAATTTTATTGACCCTTCTGGATCAGAGGTTTCACTTAGGGCTGATTTTACGACATCAATAATTCGTTCGTATATAGAAAATGAACTTTCTCCAAATGAAATGAGATTTTCTTATTCAGGAGAGATTTATAAGTACGATTCTGATATGAACAAAAATTATTCTCATCAGAATGGTGTTGAATTTATAGGAAGTAAAAGCTTATATTCGGACTTAGAAATTGTAGCAATGGCAAAATTATTTGTAAGTACACTTTTAGATGATATTAAAATTTCTATAGGGCATGTTGGAGTTTTGATGGACGTTATAGAGCATTTTCAACTCAGTGGAAGAGTAGGAATGTTTTTGTTGCAAAATATAGATTTTATTAAAAATGAATCTTCTAATGATGAAATTCTGATCAAAGCCCAAAAGAATGGAATTGATTTCAATAATAAAACAGATGAATCAAATTCTACTAATGATGAAATTTCTAAAATTTTAGATTTTACATTTCATAAAGATGAAAACTTTAAACAAACAAGGAATGATCTATCAATTGTAGAAGGGCTTAAGAATAAGATTTCAAAAAATGTATCAAAAGATAAGTTCTTTGATTGTTTGGATATTCTTAGACCCTTAGTAAATATCGGTGGAGGTTTAGAAGAGTCTATTTCTGAAGCAAACAAAATTTTGTCTAAAATATCTACAACAAATAATTTAAGAAATTTATATGACTTGGCTAATAATTTAAACTTATACGGAATTGAAGAATCTGATGTATCTGTAAATTTTGGATTAGTAAGAGAATGGGGTTATTACACAGGTTTTGTCTTCAACATACTTAGCTCTGAAAATAAAATTATCGGAGGTGGAGGCAGGTATGATTCTTTGGGACTTTCACTTGGAGAAAATCTATCAGCAAGTGGTTTTGCAATTGATTCAGAAATAGTTTTTTCAAGACTCAAAGAAAATTATGAAATATTGAATAGAAAAAAAATTCTAGTCTACATAAGTGATCAAAAAGATTTGAATGAGGCTATTGATACTTGTAAGAATGAACGAAATAAAGGCAATATAGTACTTTTGAAATCTTCACTAGAAAACTTTGATGAGATAAAAAAATGGTCTCTAGATAATAATATTTCAGAAGTATTGTTTTTTGAAAATAATAAAATTAAGAGGAGTAAAGTTTAATTTGAATAATATATCTTTTGCAATCCCTGTTTCAGGGGCTCTTTATGATGGAAGTCTAAAGTTGTTAAATAAATGCGGCCTAAATATCTCTAGGCCTAATGATAGGGTTTACACAGCTAAGATTCCTGCTCTACAAGGAGTAGATATAATGTTTCAAAGACAATCTGATATTCCTGCAAGATTAGACTCAAATGTAGCTGATATAGGTGTTGTTGGATTAGATAGTTTTTATGAAAAAAAAATAGATAATGGTAATTCTATTGTAATTATTGACAACTTAGGATTTGGAGCTTCTGATATGGTTTTGGCAGTCCCTGAAGCGTGGTTAGATGTAAAAAATTTAGCTGATTTAGCTGATCTATCTTTTGAAATGAGAGAAAAAGGGCAAGATCTTAGAATAGCAACAAAATATCCAAGATTAGTTACCAGATTCTTGAACCAAAATTCTATTTATTATTTTAATATTGTAGATGCTAGTGGAGGAATAGAGGTTGCTCCATATATAGGTTATGCAGATATGATATGCGATATTACAGCTACCGGTAATACTCTAAGACAAAATAGGTTGAAGATTATAGAAAATGGTACGGTTTTTTCATCTCAAGCTGCTTTAGTTGCAAACATAGAAAATATCTCAAAAAAAACAAATTCAATTGAACTTGCAAAAGCTATTATAGAAAAAATAGAAGCTCACTTAAATTCAAGAAAATTTATAAGAGTAACTGTAAATCTTTCCTTAGATGATTTAGGTATTTCTGATCCTGAAGAGTTGATCTCAGTTGTGGGATCTAACCCAACATTGCATGGCTTGAAAGGTCCCTCATTTAGTAATGTCATAACTAATGAGCCAGGTGTATGGGTTTCTTTAGAATTGATAATTGCTAATGATCAATTGTTAGATTGTGTTAATGAATTGAGAGCATTAGGAGGAGTTAGTATAACTACTTCTGAACTCGGAATGATTTTTTATAAAGATTCTGTTGCTTTTTCTAAGCTAGAAAGTGCTGTTGAAATTTTTGGAGAAAGAAAATGAGAATTCTAACTGGTAAAAATGAAACATATTCTTATTTAGAAAAAATAAGATCATTTAATGCTGATGAAGTTACATCGAGCGGTAACGGATATTTTTCAGAGACTTATAATCTTGATGATTATGTGAAAAAGGTTATTGAAAATACAAAGATTAAGGGCGATGATTTTCTTGTTGATATAAGTTCTAAAATTGATGGAGAATCTTTTGGCGGCATTAAGGTGAAAAAAACAGTTATTGACGAATCATTAAGCCAAATCACACAAAAGGAAAAAAACGTTATCCTCTCAACTATTGATAGGGTAAAAGTTTTTCAAGAAAAAACCTTAAATAAAAGTTGGTTTGATGAATCAAAAGGTTATGGTGAGTATATAAAACCTGTTGATTCTATTGGTTGTTATATTCCAAGTGGATCCGCTCCATTAATTTCTACAATAATTATGACTGTGATACCAGCTAAGGTGGCTGGAGTCAAAAGAGTAGTTTTATGTTCCCCAACTGTTGGAAATGAGCTCCCAAATAAATATTTATTAGCTACATCAAAATTGTGCGGTGTAGAAGAATTTTATACTTATGGAGGTGCTCAAGCTATTGCTGGAATGGCTTATGGAACTGAGACCATTCCTAAAGTGGATTTAATTTGTGGGCCTGGAAATATTTTTGTAATGGCCGCTAAAAAAGCAGTATATGGTGATGTTGGGGTTGATGGTATTTTTGGTCCAACAGAAACTCTAATTATTTGTGATAATACTGCAAATAAAGAATTTGTTGTTTCCGATTTGATGGCGCAAGCAGAACATGATATTCTAGCTCTACCTATGTTGATAACAAATGATTTAGAATTTGCAAAAGACATAAACAATTTATACATGAACAAATTAAGTAATCTTTCTCGAAAAGATATTATATCTAAGTCCATGGATAGAGGCTTTATTTCAGTACTAAATGAAATTGATGAAATGATAGAAGTTTGTAATAATATTGCTGCTGAGCATACTACAATTGCTTCAGAAAAATTGATTGAAATTTCCAAAAAAATTACTTCATCCGGATCTTTATTCTTAGGAGAAATATCTTCTGAAGTTTTAGCTGATTATGTGGCAGGACCAAGTCATGTTATGCCAACAAATGGATCTGCAAGATATTCATCATCTTTGTCAACAAGAACATTTACAAAAAGTATTCCAGTGCTATCTATAAACAAAGACGAATTTGAAAAAATTTGTTCAGATGGAGAACTACTAGCCAGTTTAGAATCTTTAGATGCGCACAGAAATGCTTTATCTGTTAGAAAAAAATATTTTATTGGAGATTAGTTAATGAGCATAAATGATTACTTAAGAAAAAAAATAAAGGAATCACCAATTTATGATGGAGTTGAACCTTCAAATAAACTTTCTGATGAATCAGGCATTTCATCCAATAAAATTATTAAATTAAATGCTAATGAAAATCCTTTTGGAGAAATCTTGAATCTTACTGAAGATTTGTCCTCTATTAATATTCATGAATACCCTGATCCTAATCAAAAAAAACTTAGATTGGCTTTGAGTGAATATACTGGTGCAAAATATGAAGAAATAGTTGCCAGTTCTGGAAGTGATGAATTGATTGATATTCTTATCAGATTATTTTTAGACCCAGATGACAAATTAATAGATGCTCAGCCAACTTTTGGGATGTATGAATTTTTTGCAAAAATACAAGGGGCTAGGGTTATATCAGTTTCTAGAAAGCAAGACTTTAATATTGATCTAAATTCAATTTATAAAATTTTAGATAATAAAACTAAATTAATATTTATAGCTTCCCCTAATAATCCAACAGGAGATATCATTAGAAAAGATGACTTGATTGATTTGTTAAATCAAAAGATCATAGTTGTTGTAGATGAAACATATTTTGAATTTTGTGGAATATCATACTCAAATCTAATTAATGATTATGAAAACTTAATTATTATAAGATCTTTTTCTAAATGGGCAGGATTAGCTGGTTTAAGAATAGGATATGCTATTTCAAACACAGAAATAATAAAAAGAATAATTCAGATTAAACAACCATATAATATAAACTCTGCTGCAGAACACGTTGCAATAAAAGCTATAAATAATAAGGAAAAGCTTTTTGAAAAAGTTGATATTCTTATGGAACAAAAAGATAAGATATACAAATTCTTAAAAAATAAATCTGAGGTTAGTGTCTATCCTTCATCTGCAAATTTTGTACTATGCGATCTGAAAGATATAGATGCTGATGAAGTTTATGATGGATTGGCGAAGAAAGGAATATTTGTGAGGAAATTTTCAAATCAATATCTTAATAATGCATTAAGAGTTTCTGCTGGCACTCCTGATCAAACTCGTAAATTATTGCAAGAGCTAGATAAACTAATTTAATGATATAAATAAAAATTATGGAAAATGAAAGAAAAGCTAAAAAGACTCGTTCAACGGGTGAAACAACTATATCCATCGAAATAAATTTAGATGGTACAGGTGTATCTAATATAAAATCACCAATTGGAATGTTGAATCATATGTTAGATCAAATCGCAAGACATGGATTGATAGACATAAATGCATCTATTGAGGGTGATTTGGAAACAGGTACTCATCATATTATTGAAGACACCGCAATAGTATTAGGAATTTGTATAGATGAAGCTCTAGGAGATCGTTCGGGTATTCTAAGAATGGGTGACAAAACATGTCTTCTAGATGAGGCTTTATGCAGCGTAGCTATAGATCTTTCAGGAAGAGGATATTTTGTTATAGATATGGGAAGTTCAGACAATGAAGGAGAATTCTCCATAGATATGGGAAGACATTTCTATGAATCTTTATCTTCTAATGGTAGATTTGGAATACATTTGAAAATGATTTCAGGGACAAACCATCATCATATATTAGAATCTTCATTCAAAACTTTTTCTAGAGCCTTAAGAGAAGCTGCGTCTATAGATCCTAGAAGAATAGATTCAATTCCCTCAACAAAGGGTTCATTATAACTTTTCGAAAGAAAATTTTTCTATAATTGGATTTGAAAGTAGTTTATCTGAGATTTCTGCAATATTTTTTTTTGCTTCATCATCAGAATCAGATTCAATCTCTACTATAAAAATTTTTCCAGATCTAATACTATTTATTCCATTAAACCCAATCCTGTTTGCAGACTCTGTAATAGTTTGACCTTGAGGATCATTTACATTGTCTTTTAGTAAGATTTTAACTTCGTACTTATATATCAATTTATTACTCTTTTATTTGATTTCGTAATTACTTCCTGCAGTCATGACCTGATTAAATTGATCTTCAGATAAAGATCCTGCATGCCTCATATATACTGTGCCATCTGGATTCAGAAAAACCCAATAAGGGAATGCACTTAATCCAAATGATTCTGCTATCTTATTTTCTTCATCATCAAAAATAGTCGGAACTGTATATTTTTCTCTTTCAAGCCATTCATCAGGAGGATAATTATTTCTAGTTTTATCTATATGTGTTGCAACTGAAAAAATATTAATGTTTTGAGGGAAACCATTTGAATCTATAAATTTTTGGATCATAGGAACTTCTCTCTGGCAATGAGAACACCAATGGGCTAGAAACACTATAATTGATGATTTCTTTTCTTCTAAACCAATACGAGTAGATATAGTAATAGGGTTTCCATATAAGTCTGTTCCTGTAGGAACTGGTGCAAATGCTCCAACTGCCGCATCTTCTATATTTCTATTATACTCAGGAAGCATCCCTCCCTTTATTGTAACTTCTGAAAAATTATAAGATGAGCCCGAACAAGAAATTATAAAAAATAATAGTAGTGCGAAAATAATCTTATATCTCATTTTACTTTTCTCCGAGTATTTTGTAGTTTATCAATATTAATAGTAATCCAAAAAAATTAAAAAATGCCATTAATGGAATAGATATAAAACCTAATTCCCAAATATATGGACTAGAGCAATTAACTATATCGCATGTATCATCAGCAGGGAATAACTGAATTGAGTAATGATACATACTTAGGGCTAATCCTAGAATTATAAATGGAATGGAAATTAGAATTCCAAATGCCTCTTTTTTTATCCAGCTGATGAAAAATATAATAACAAGTGGAAATAACAAAATCCTTTCGAACCAGCAATATTTACATGGTTCAAGGTTTTTTATATCTGACAAATATAGACTTCCTAATGTTCCAATTAAAGACAATAAAAAGCAGTAAAATAGAACAGATTTTAAGTCGAAAGGTATTATTGATAATCGTTTCTTAGTTATAAGATTGTTTTTATTAAAAATATTTATCAAAGTGAACATTAGAAACAATAATATATACCCTAAGCTTACCACAGCAAGGATTTTGATTTCTGTCATTATTTAGTTTCCTCTAAAAGAAGATAAAGGGGCCCTATCTTGATATGCTTCAATAAATTCTATTATTTTTTTCTCATCAAACTCCATAAGTTTTAGATGGTGTCTCCAACCTGTTATCATAATTGGATATTCGTCAAATGAGCTATATGGAGCCATAATATATTGGTAGGAATTTGTTGGAATTATGTCGTAAAAATTTTCTTTTAAATTATCACAAACAGTTCCACCTTCCTTAACTGTAGTTGCTTCTTCGTCTATTCTTGAACAATCGTAATGAAGACCAATTCCCCCATGCAATAAATTAGCAACAAGAATTTCGTTTGGTAGCTGTGTTTCATATTTTCCCCATGGGGCTGGAGAAGTAACTCCAACTCCTGGAACAGGTCTTTCTAGGTCTATCCAATAAGGGCCAGATGTGGGGGGTGAAATTGAATAACCTTCATGAGGTTCTCCTATGCCTACTTCTTTTCTATCATCTTCTGGATCGACAGCTACTGGACCTTCGAGATTAACTCCGTTACCTTTAATTTTATTGCTTGAGCTTCCTGCTCCCAAAGCTGGGCTTATTGTTAGACCAAGTATAAATACTAAAGCTAATATACTTCCAAAAAAGTAGATAAAAAATCTTTTGCGTCTTTTTTTCTCTTTATTTTTATCTCTTCTTTCGTTGGAAATTTGAGTTTTACTCATTCCTTTACGATGATCTGGTCTCATGTTAACTATTTTATTTTCCTCAATTTAATATCTATATCTTAAATTTATCATTGGTAATTATTTCATAAATCTCTAAATACCTCAGTAATGTCTTATTTATTATCTCATTTGGTACATTTGGAGGAGGAGGGTTTTTGTCCCAAGTTTGATCATTTAACCAATTTCTTAAGAACTGTTTGTCGTATGGATTAGGTGATTTCCCTTCAAAATAATCTTCAGATTTCCAAAATCTACTTGAGTCAGGGGTAAGAACTTCGTCTATCAATATTATTTTATTATCAATAATTCCAAATTCAAATTTAGTATCAGCTAAAATAATTCCTTTATTAGAACAAAAGCTGTGAGCTTTTTGATAAATATCAATAGAAATTTGTTCTAGTTTATTGTAAAGATCAATACCTACTAGATTTTGACCTTCGTTTTTTGAAAGAGGTTGATCATGTCCTTCACTAGCCTTAGTAGATGGTGTGAAAATTGGAGATTCGAATTTTTGAGCTTCAACAATATTTTTATTTAGGGGCATTCCATTCATTGTATGATTATCTTCATATTCTTTCCAAGCGCTTCCAGTTATATAACCACGTACAACACATTCCATATCAATTCTATTTGCTTTTTTTACAATGGTAGATCTTTGCAAAATTTTTGGGTCAATATCTTTATGATTCTTAAACTCAGAAAAATCAAATTCAGTCCCGCTTGAAACATAATGATTCTCATACTCATCTAATAGATCAAACCAAAAAGCGCTTAATTTGTTTAGGATTATCCCTTTTCCAGGAACTACTTCATTCATTATTACATCAAATGCAGAAATCCTATCTGTTGCTACAAACAACAAAAGATCTTTATTTAGCTCATAAATATCTCTAACTTTTCCAGAATGAATTTTATTGAATAAATTAGTATTTTTTAGTTTATTTTCCATCCTAATCCCTTGAATTGATCTTTAGTGAATCTTAAGTAAAAATCATAATCAAAAATTTCATCAATCTCTTCTTTAGTTATAAGCGAAGATACTAATTGATTTTTTAAGCATAAATCTTTGAGAGGGATATCATCTTCTAAAACTTCCATAGACAAAGATTGAACAAGGTCATAAGCTTTATTTTTTTCTAGGCCGGACTCAACTAGCTTAAGCATTATTCTAGGAGAAAAAATTAAACCTTTAGCATCTTCTAAATTTTTCAACATTTTATCTCTATTGATTTCTAAGCCAGAAATAATTTCATTTGAAAGAAATAATATATA